>ERZ1034569.214-NODE-214-length-22205-cov-11.015395_pt1 | contig 22205 bp, 19 predicted proteins | sample MGYA00520706_ERZ1034569 | MGnify/ENA primary metagenome ERZ1034569 (study PRJEB33760, sample SAMEA4777722) | hypersaline lake metagenome | biome: hypersaline environment; feature: brines | place: Spain | collected 2014-08 | depth 0 m ...
GTTCCCCGCGAACCCACGCTTCGCTCGGCACGGCGAAGCTGCCGGCGTGGTGGGATTGCGTTGTGAACGCGACGGCGATCGACTCCTCGTCGGGATAGGGCATCCGCTCGCCGGAGATGACCAGCCACGGCCGAGGATTCCCACCATCCGTTTTGAACGGATCGGGAGCCCAAACAGCAGTTCCACGCTCAGCCATCAGGAATCACGACCCCTCGTCCGACTCGGTCTCCGACTCGATGGGGTCAACCGCGGTCTCCATCCAGGCCTCGACATCGTCGTCAGAGAACCCGCCGTCGATGTCGTCGGCCGTGGCAGCGCCGTGAAGCCCTGCCGACGCGACCGCGTGCTCGGCGTCGGCGATCGTCCAGAACCGGTCGCGGTGTTCGACGAGGCCGTGTTCCTCGAGGCGCTTCAGCGTGGGGCCGACGCTCCCCTCGGGCACGTCGACGGCGTCGACGATCTCCCGCTGGCGAAACGCCTGGTCGGCGTGCTCGAGGAGGAAGCGATACACCGCACCCTGTGTGGTGTCCGGCGCAAGGTCGGGGAGCGAGGGCCCGTCCTCGTCGATTGAGCGGAACTCGTCTTTCGAGATGGGCACCTTTGGCATTGGTTTGTATTAGAAGCTATTAGGTCTTATCGACAAAGCTCTCGACACGGACTGTAGGATGGCGGTGTTCGCCGGCTTTTCCCCGGGTCCGAGGTCTTCTTCGTGCGGTTCCACGTTTCGTGCTTCCCCGACGGCGGCGGGGTACTTCAAAGTGGCCGTGATTACTATACTAATCACAACCAACTTGCTATAGCGAAAATTCCCGCGAATTCGGCTGTCAGGGAACAGCTAGACGGCATTCTGAAGAATGTTTGAATCGATATATCGTATACCGCTATACCAACTATGCGTCGCAGCCCCACTCCTCCATCACGGCCGCAATCTCGTCGATATGCCGGTCACTGATGGCAACCATTGCTTCCCGGACATCGGTAATCGCGATATCGCGTTCTGCCTTCTCCCATCGCTCGGCGAGAACCTCACGGATATCCTCGTCGACGCCGCGGTACTCGTCGCGAAGTTCAAACATTACCGACTTACGCCCCTCCTTGACAGAGTCCCGCCGGATAGCGTACGGGTATTTCTCCGTGGAATCGTCGGTCACTCCCTCTTCCGGAGTTTCAGCAGAGAGTTCACTCTCCGATTTCCCTTCCGATAGAACGGTATCGGCGGTATCCTCCTCCGAGGCCTCCTCCGGTGCTCGGTCACGCTCATTCATCTGCTCGCCGTCGCTCTCCTCGTCGTCGGCGAACGGGTCGTTGCCGGTACCGGTCTTCATGCTTCGAGTACCTCCAGAGAACCTGGCTCGGGCGGATGTGGCGCCTCAACCCCGGCTTCAGCTTCGAGATACCGCGCGAGTCGGTCAAACTGGCCCAGCGTCTCCTGTTCGTAATCGCGAAGCTGATTCCGGTGCTCACGGACGTACGTGAACGCTGAGCACTGCTGCTTCCAGCAACCCTCCATCAGTGAAGCACGCTCACCGAAGATCTCCGGGACTGGATACTCGATTTCCTCGAGCATCTCACGCTGATCTCGCGTGTCCTTGTAACGAATCGGGACTGCAGCAAGCACGCCGACTTCCATCTCTAATCGGTTTTCAAGCCCATCAACGAGATTTTCGAGCCCTCTAATCGAGGCAGCACCCTTTGCACTCGGCTCGACTGGAAGCACTAACGATCGCGTCGCATTAATCGCGTTATATAGGTGCGGACCCTCGGTTGCAGGCGGATCACAGATGAGGACATCGTAACGGTCGGGAACTTCGGCTTCCCGGAGTACGCGCTGAAGTTGTACATTGGAGTTCCACGCTTCGCCGAACTCCTCAGCGTCCCGCTCTCGACGCCGCAGGAAGCCATCCAACTTGCTCAGGTTGTTGTGCTCAGGGACAATGTCCACACCGTATTCAACCGTCCGGACCAGATCGTCGAACGGGCCCTTGGGCCGCTCGACGAGGTGGTGTGTGAGTGTATCGACCTCGTCGCTGTCACGCTGGTTATCGACCCCGAGCAGGCGTGAGAGATCGCCGTCTTGAGGGTCCAGCGGTACTATGAGCGGGGAAAGTCCGGCTCTGGAGTGGGCCACAGCGAGGTTCGCGGCGGTTGTCGTCTTCCCGACACCGCCAGCCTCGCTGTAGGTGCTGTAGGCCAGCATACTCGATTGAAGGAAGGAGGTACATAAATAACTCAGTCAGACAGCGTACCCAATTTAGCTAGCCAAGCTAGCTGGCTGGTTAAACTGGCTAATTAAACCAACCAACAACGTCAATTGGCCAAAGCAGATGACCATCCGGTTCAGTCAACTGCGAGTTCAAAGCAGCGCTTACGCTACTGCGACTTGAGGGAATCCGAGCGAAGGCGTAATTGGCTAGCCCCAGTATGTTCAAACTGAATGCAGCGGTTCGAATCAGAAGATCGGGTGAGAATCGATATCCCGGATGAATCTGATCCAGATCACGACCAATATCACGGCATCCACGGGAGGGTCATCCATGTAAGTGAAGATGCAGTCGCGCGAGAGGCTTTTTAAACCTTTTGGGTGCGTTCATAATCCTGTCTGTCGACTGTCAGAATAATGTTTGTAGGTGAGATTGTATGGGGAGGCTCCCGAATCGCCGCCTAGTGAGTGACAACAGCCCCTGGATTGCCGGGCAAGCGTCGACGTAGGAAGGGTACTACGTCTGTAGAATACCGAGGCCGACCTGAGACTGCTGCGGTTGCGGTCGAACTCGGTCGGCCGAACGTTAGGCGCGGCAGGACCAGTGAATCTGGGTCGCTAAAGCCGAATACTAGCCAGAGGGCGATTAACCTGAAGATAATCCCAAACCCAATTGTAGCGACTGGTTCGATCCAACTGAGTCCTCTGGCAGACAGAAGAGTACTGGCGGGTGAAACCGGTATTATAGTTACCCCACAAACAACCATTTCCATTTGTGGGGTAAGTATGAATACAATCTGCTTCCTGGAATCCGCAGCACCGAAGGTCGCCTTACTGTCGGAGAAGACCTCAAAGATCGGTTCTGTTTAGCCGATATTGCTACCGACCAACCTTTTCAGAAGCGTTTAAACAAGACTCCTTTTGAATGTACTCTATACGGACCGATCAGACCGTAGAGACGCCGTGATCGAACCAAAATCGGAACTGGATGTTACGTATGATTACTGGTCTCCACGATAGTTCCGTCTAGGCTGATTCCTGCAAAATCACACCATATCAGGGAGTGAACACGGCGTCTCGGTTCCGCTACTGAGAGGCCATTTCAGTCTCACAATGTCATCAGTCGACTCTGTCTTGGCACTTTGGATATACTTCGTCAGGTGTGACTCTGGAACAGAATTTTTACCTCTTTGCACGAATCTATAACTCTATGGCTGAGTTACCGATCGGTGAGTCGGACTTCCTGTCCCGACTTGAGGCGGCAAATCAGGACCGGTTCGCCGACCCGGAGTGAGGGTTTAATCAGCCGCAACGGCAGGCCATTCTCCACCCGGATGGTCCGTTACATATCACTGCTGGGCCGGGGAGTGGGAGGACCGAGGTCCTCATCTCGAGGGCGCTGAAACTCCTGCTCGTCGACGAGGTTCCACCGGAGAGCATCCTTCTGACCACGTTCACCGAGAAAGCCGCACAAAGCCTCGAGGAACGTATCGTCGATCGCCTCGACGCGATCGGGTTCGGGGACGCGGTCGACGCGAACGAACTCCGGATCGGGACCTACACTCACTTTGCAACGACATCATGCAGGAGTACCGGTACCAGGACTACGCGAACGTGGAACTGCTCGACGAGGACGGGCAGCAACTCTTCATGTACAACAGCGCCGCGTTCGTGGACTATCTCCGCGGCGCAGTTGATGCTGACGACTGGGAGAGGGTTCCGGACTCGGCGTCGGACCTCTCCGACGACTGGCAGTTCTTTGACGAGATCTTCGGCTGGCAAGTGAGTAGCCAGTACGGACCAAACAAGTGGCAGGCGACAGAGGGTGCGGCGAAACTGTTCAACCGTGTCTCCCAGTACCGAGCTTCGACGACCGAACTGCGCGACCACGACGAGCGGCCGTGGCAGGTCTGTGCCGAGGGCCTCGAGAAGTATCGCGAGACCCTCCGCGAACACAAGCGCTGTGACTTCGCACGGCTGCTGGAGCGGTTCATCGAATTCCTCGACGACGACGCCGGCCAGCGGTTCGTGGAGGGAGAACCGGACCGGGACCGACCGCCACTCCAGCACGTCCTCGTCGACGAGTACCAGGACACCAACCCCCTACAGCAGGAACTGTACTTCCGCCTGCTCGACTCACTCGAGGAGCCGAACATCGCCGTCGTCGGCGACGACGACCAGGCGCTCTACCGCTTCCGTGGCGGGACCATCGAGTGTCTGATCCGCTTCCCTGAACGGGTGCGTGACCGGTTTGGGGTCTCCGTCGAGACGGTCCAACTGCGGACGAATTACCGCTCGACGGTCGACATCGTCGACTGGTGCAATCGGTACGTCACCGACTACCCGTTGATGCAACGGGAGGGGGCTCGTGCGCCCGGCAAGGAACCGATGATCGCCGACCGAGAGGATACCGAGGGCCGGTAGAGCGTGCGTGCCATCCTAAAGGGGAATAGCGACGATGAACCCGCAGAACTCGCTGCCGACCTGGTTCAGGAACTCCACGACACCGACTACATCGAAGACTACAGCCAGGTCGCATTCCTGTTCAATAGCACCAAGGAGAACAGTAACTGGGCGGGGCCGTTCGTGGACGCACTCCGTGAACGGGGGATTCCGATCCACAATCCGCGGAACAAGGCGTATCTGGAGTATCCCGAGATCAGGTTCGCTCTCGGTGCCGTAATCCGCTGTCTCGACCTGGTGCTCGACGGGCTTGAGATCAGGAACATCATGGGTGGCGTCCGCAACCAGGTCGAGGAGTGGCACGGCGACTTTGAGGGATGCGTAGACGAGTACGACGCGCACGCTCTGGAGCGGTACGTCACCTCGATCGAGGCGGAACTCGATACGATCGACGACGGCGAGTCTTTAGGCTTGACACTGCTCGACGTTCTGTATCGGATCCTCTCGTTCGAGCCGTTCCGGACGTGGATCGAGAGCCAGGAGTCCCCGGTGCGAGGAAAACGGCTGGGGCGGCTCACGCAACTGTTCGACTCGTTCGATAGTGTTGCCGGTCGCTCAACGCTAACGGCTTCTTCGCGTGCGAACTCTGTTTCGACGATGTTCCTCGGTGATTTCTACTATCTCTTCTGTGGCTACCTCAACGCGACCGACTTCGACGAGCTTCTCGCTCATCGACCAGCTCTCCGGACAGAGTCGCGCGCTCGCCCGTGCAACACGCGTCTATCTCCTAAGATACTCCGAATGGGGGGTGTGGGGTGGCCGCCGACCACTGTACAGAGTCGCGGGTTCGCGCGTCCGACGCGCGTTTATACCGTATCGTACCCGGAGAAGGAGGAGTGTGGGTGAGCACCGACTGCCGTCAGCACAATCCGCGGCCTCGCGAGGTGATCGCTCACGATAGGATCAAAGTCGCTAAATTTCGGTGGCAGCAGCATTATTCGTCTGGCTTTGGTAGCTGCGGGTGTCCTTCCGCAGGTCTTCTTTCCGGATACCGGTACCCGCGAAGGAACACATTCGCGTGGTCGGTCTGCTGACGGCATGGAGGAGTCCTCGCTGACAACGTCGTCAGCAGTTTGCGGGACCATCGGTGAGGACGGGCGAAGGGTATCTGGGTCGTGTTGCTCGCGACGATACAGGCATCACCGACGGATTCCTCAGAGTCGACAGGTATTCCACAGCACCTGCTGTTTGAGATGGCGGATTTCCTTGTCGTCGACCAGCGTAACCGCGTCGGCAAATACGTCTTCAAGCCGGTCACCGTGAGTGCGTGCGGACGCCGATGTCCCGACTGGGATCTGGTACTCGTAGTGGTCGCCGTGGAATCGCTCCTGCTCGGGGGCAAAACAACACTTATATTCGTCGGACCTACAAAAATTATATCTTGTATAGATGCGGACATACGACGAACTTGAGGCTCAGATCGAGGCCCAACAGAGCAGTCTTGTGTTTTCGCTGAAACAATTCCTCTTCGGGTACGAAGGAATTGACACTGAGGAGGTGGCGTCGGAACGGGAGCGGGTGAAATCACGATTCCGTGCCATCTGTGAGGAAACACGGACCGTCGTCGATCATGTGGAAGACGCGATAGAGACGCCACAGGAAACCGGCGAGACCCTGCCGGAAACACTCGAGATTGGAGCCACTGATCTTGAGGAACGAAGCGAGGAGATTGCCTCGCTCCGGTCGGCGGATGCGAAGTACCTCCGCTCGGACGAGCACGAGGCGCTGTCGTCTCTCTCGTCAACGGCAGCAAACTTGGCGACGTACGTCCGAGCGAAGCGTAAATTCGACGACGAACTCGCCAAGGTGACTCCGCACCTCGAATCCCTATTCGAAGATGCCGCCCCGTATCTGGAGTACGACGCATACCTCACTGCTCCCGACGAACAGCGGCTTGAGCAGTCCATTCCCGCTGCCCGTGATGCTCTCAACTCACTGCGCGGAACCGTCGACATCGACGCGTTGGCCTCTGGTGACCGCAACCGGATCGAGCGACTCGAAGACCGTGTCGACACCGTCACCGACATGTTGGACGAGTACAACGAGGCATTCGTTCGGCGCCAGCGAACCGAGTACGAGCCATTGTTCACCGATATCGACGATGCCGGGCACAGCCTGAACCCCGCCCAACAGCGCGCAATCGTCCGGAACGGATATTACAATCAGGTTGTCGCTGGTGCAGGGACCGGGAAGACGTTCGCGTTGATTTACCGCGTTGCCTATCTGGTTCAGACGGGTGTCGACGCGTCACGAATCGTCGCTCTGACCTACACCACAGAGGCGGCAACCGAGATGGAGACTCGTCTCGAGACCGAATTCGGCATCACGAATGTTGAGGTCCGAACCATTCACGCCTTCGCGTATCAGATCGCCCAAGAAACGGGAGACCGGACCCGCTCGGTCGCCCAGTCCCGAGACAAGTACAATCTCATCAAGAACGTTCTCGAAAAAGAGGAAGGGAGCGATAGCGAGTTCGCCGAACACTACGTCCGATTCCTCTATCACTACGACGATGACTTCCTCGACGAGGCGGACTTCCACGAGAAGACCGACTATGTCGCCGAGCGCAGGGACCGGACGTACGAGACACTGGGTGGTGAGGAGGTCGCCTCTGAGGCCGAGAAGGTTATCGCCGACTTCCTGTTCACGCACAATATCACCTACCGGTACGAGGCGATTGCCGAGTGGGCCGCGACCGCCGAGGGCCAGCCCTATCGCCCGGACTTCTACCTCCCGGACTACGACATCTACATCGAACATTGGGGACTCGACGAGAACGGTGAGGTGGCGCCCTGGTTCTCTCAGTCGTCAGACGAGTACTTCGAGAAGCTCCGCTGGGTTCGCGAGGAGTTCCAGCGTGGCGAGTCGGAGTTAATCGGCACCTACGAGTTCGAGCACGAGAGCGGACGGCTCGAACGCGCACTGGAGCACCGACTCGAAGCGGCTGGTGTCGACCTCGGCCGCATGTCGTTCGATGAATTCGTGGATGACGTCTTCGAGTACAACGAGAAGCGAGGGGACATCGAGGACTCGTTCAAGCAGTTCGTCGAGAACGCCAAGACGTTCGATGTCGCCCCCGACGAAATCCCGGACCGTCTGGACCGGAGCAAGCCCCGACAGTACCACTTCGGCCACTGTGGGCGGGAGATGTTAGAACAGTACGACGCGTACCTGCAGCGCAACGAGTTGCTGGACTTCGACGACATGATCTACGATGCGATTGAGGCCATCGAAGTCGATCCAGCTTCGTTCCAAGATCGATACGACCACATCCTCGTCGACGAATTCCAGGACGTGGCGATGAGCCAGATTCGGCTCGTCCGTCCGTTCGTCGGTCCGGATGCTGGGACACGGCTGTTCTGCGTAGGTGACGACTGGCAGAGTATCTACTCGTTCCAGGGATCGCAGGTCGAGTATTTTGTCAACTTCGGAGATCACTTTGGGCCGCCGGCCCCCGTCGTGACGCGCTTGACTGCTAACTATCGCTGTCCCAAGTCAGTCATCGAGGCGAGCAACGATCTGATATCCAACAACGAGGCACAAATAAAGAAGATCGTCGAGGCCCAGAATAGCCGTGATACCACGCCGGTGCTGCACACGCTCGACGGCTACCGGAACCGGGAGTACGAGCGTCGTGTCGGTACCTATGCGGCCGACCTTGTCGAGGGGTTTGTTGACGAGGGAAGCGACCCAAGCGAGGTCATGGTGCTCTGCCGGTACGACGGTGGCGCAGCGTATCTTGATGAACTTAAAGCCGAACTCAAGCACCGCGATCTCCCGTACGACGGTAAGGACGATATCTTCCGCCCGCCAGACATGCCGGACGAACACGAGGATGACTTCGACCCGGAGGCTGGCATTTCGGCGTTCTCCGTACATCAGGCGAAAGGGCGCGAAGCGAAACACGTCGTGCTCTTACACGCGGCGACGGGGCCGATGGGATTCCCGCCCGACGACCGGGACGACGACCTCATCGCACCGGTCCAGGATGTCCCGACCAATACGACCGCCGAAGAGCGCCGTTTGTTCTACGTTGCGCTGACCCGTGCGACTGACAACCTCCACGTGATGACGCGTGCCGGCAAGCAGTCGCCCTTCGTCACCGAGATTGAGTCGTTCTTCGAGGAGAGAACTTCACTAATCGCCTCCGGAGAGGAGGGCGACCGTGTGTCCGTGACGGCTCAAGTCGAGCGACTGTGGGAGAACACACACGAGACACAGCAGCAAGCCGGCGTTTTAGAGGATAGAACCGGCACGTCGAAGTTCGTCTCCTGGAAAAGCGATGACCCACCCGAGGTCGTGGCGGACATGTGGTATAAGTTCGAAGGATTGCGAGTCAACGAGTACAACGGCGAGCAACAGCTCGTTATCGACGACTCAAGCCACGTAGTCGCGTTGTTCAACGAGCAGCCGCCACGAACTATCATCGGCGAGGCCGACACTGACACTCGAGAGGCGAACGCACTGTCAGACGACTCCACCGGTACCGACGAGGCACACCCCAGTCGTGTCGACACTGGTGGCACCCCGCCGGCGATTCCCGGTGCACCGGCTGTCGACGTGTCGTACGACGGCTTGGAGAAGGGATCCGACCCGATCGGCCGAGGGGGAGAGGCCGTCGTCTATGCCGCTCGCTTGAATACCGAAAGCGGAGAGCAGTATCTCGCGATCAAGGAGCCCGATCAGCGCGACACGGTCCGTGCGGAGACCGTCGAACGATTTCTGGACGAAGCTGACACGTGGGCCGCCCTCGCGGACCACGACTATGTCGTCGACATCGTCGGCTCTGGCAGCCAGCCGCTTCCTTGGATCGCGATGGAGTATATGGACGGGGGAGACCTCCAGTCTCGACTCGGCTCACTTCCATTCGATCAGGCTGTTTGGACCATGTTATCTATTACTAAAGCGATTCGCTACGCGCACAATCGGGGCGTTCGCCACTACGATCTCAAGCCGCAGAACGTCCTCTTTCGGAGTACTGAGGGTGGCTATTGGGATGTCCCGAAGATCGCCGACTGGGGACTCGCCGAGCGAGCACTGCGCTCCGGGACCCCGAACGATGGCATGACACCAGCCTCCGCGGCCCCCGAGCAGTTATTCGAAGAGTACGGGGAGCCGGACCATCAGACGGACATCTACCAGCTCGGTCTCCTCTGTTACGAACTGTTCACGGGAGAGCATCCGTACGACGGCGATCAGACAAAGGTCTGCTCTGTACCGTTGCCTCCGCCGGGCGAGGTCAGACCCTCGGTCCCCGATGCTGTGGATACCGTGATAGATGGCGCGCTTGCAGTTGATCCTGCAGACCGATACGAGGACGTACTTGACTTCCGGCGAGCACTCGAATCACTGCAATGAGTTTTTCGACCGATCTCGCCTCTCTGGGATGGTGAAGAAGCGCAGTACTATCTTCACCCCCCAGTTCGACCGAGACGAATCCCAATCCTCATTAATCTATGAGCATCCTGCGGCCATTCAATTGACGACGGCCATGTACTCGAGCGCCAACCAGGGTACTGGAGCCGTGTTCCATGAATAGACGGTAACAATATTGCTGTGGTGGTCAAGGCTGGTCCACGTTTCGGCTTCGTTCTGAACCCGATCGAGTACCTCCTGATGAAGGGTTCCCTCGTACCGTGGTTGTTTGACGGCGACTGGGTATGACTCGCCGTTACGATTGACAGTCGCATAGTATACGTTGGCGTCTCCACCGGTCCCGATTTGATTACCCGTATCGAGACATTCATATTTGAATTCGGATAGTGGGTGCGGAGGAATCACCGAAGGAATCCGAGGATGGTCGTCAGGTCCAGGCAGTCCACATACCCTGGCAATCTGAGTCGCGGTCAATAGTTTCTCTATGACAATTGCCGTGTGCGCCCCGGAATGCAAATTACGCACACCAAACTGAGTCCAACTCTGGACCGCAGTTATATGTGCCGAGCGGATCTCGACTGCTCGCATTCGGTACCGAGGAGGGACGACAGCAGTGGCGTGTCAACATCGAAAGCGCAATTAGGACGCCGCCGGTCGTAGCCGGCGACACGGTTTATATTGTCGGCGAGACAATTACAGTACTGGACTCAACAACTGGGGAGCAGTGGTGGACGGCGGAGGTCCAGCAACCTGGAGTCGCCATCCCGGGAGAGGCAAAATTAGCTTTGGCGTGGAATACGCCGAAAACGGCTCCCTCGCGGCACTCTCCGGGACGCCTGTGGCGACGCCGACTCACACGACACCGGAACGGTGGTGACCCCGACGCCGAACACGGGGACTGCGGGAACGTCTGCCCGCGGGTCGTCAACACCCACCGCCGGCAGGGCAGGACGGAACGCGTTCGGTGGTAACGGGCCGACCGCGACGAGAGTGGCCCGCGGCGGTGCCGTCGGCGGACTTCTCGGTGGAATCTGTGTCGGTATCTACCGCCGAATTAACAGCCAACACGGTGAGTAACGACCAGACCAGTAATAATCCGGGGAAAGAGGCCAATCAGGCTGATGATGGGTCAGCCGACAGTTACAATCTGGTCGGTGGGCAGGGACTGGTGAGTGGCAAGACAGTTTGAGAGGAGCGAGCCGAGCAGGATGCTAGTGAACGCGGCAAAGGCGTACGAGAGCACCGAATTCGCCGGAATCACGACTAACGCGCGCCTAAGGCCACAGCAATGTTGTCGCTCCCGCCGGCCGCGTTGGCCCGGTTGATGAGCGTCTCCGCGGCCGCCTCAACCGACATTGCGTCATCGACGACCGACGCGAGGGCCTCATCTTTGACCTCCTCGGGCAGCCCGTCAGAACAGCACAGCACTGTTCCACCGAAAGCAATCGAGTCGAGATCCGGCTCGATGGTCTCGTCCGTGCCGAGTGCCTGCGAGACGACGTTCCGTTGTGGGTGATCACGGGCTTCCGCCTCGGTCAGCTCTCCCTGCTCGACCAGTTCCTGTACCAGCGACTGGTCGGTTGTCACCTGCTCCAGTCGGCCGCGCTCATCGATGTGGTAGCCCCGGCTGTCCCCGACGTTGACGAACAGAGCGCGACCACCCTGTACCAGCGCTGCGACCAACGTCGTGCCCATCCCTTCGAGCCCGTCCGCAGCGGCCCGATCAAGAACGGCCTCATTGGCCTCGGCCACGGCCTCCCGGAGGACTGACTCGCCCGCGGTCCGGTCGCGCTCCAGCGCGGCCTCAACTGTGTCCGCGAAGGTTTCGATGGCGAGTTCACTGGCCACGTCTCCCGCAGCGTGTCCCCCCATGCCGTCAGCAACCGCCAGGAGGTGCGCTTCCCCGAGGTTCCGAATCAAGGCCGCGTCTTCGTTCGTCTCGCGTTGCTGGCCGACATCCGTCCGTGCACAGGTCGTGAGTGGGGTCATATCTGGTCACCCTGCGCGTGAGTAGAGCCCTTCGACCCGGCTGGCGACCCGCTCAATCCGTTCTCGATCCTCCTCTGCCAGCTCGTCGCCTCCCAGAGCCGCACGGCTGCTCAGTTTCGCCTCCAGCTTCTCCACCACCCCTTCGACTGATTTGCGGGCGTCCTCATAGGCGCTTGTCTCCACAGGGTTGTCTTCGACGAAGTCCCGGACTTCGTTAGCAACTTGAAGACAGTCGTTCGGTGAGTGGTGTCGCTTGGCCCGGAGATTCTCAGCGAGAACACGGGCGTGCGAGGCAAGCGTCGGTCCGCTACTGCTGGAGCGAGCGGCCGCTTCATCTAGGAGTTGCTCGGCCTCGTCAGCTCTAAGCGTCTTGTGCCCGGCCTGCCTCTTGATTGTCAACCGCACCTCGGCGTTGAATCCAACTTCGACGACGCAACTTTCGGTCACCTGCTCGGTTTCACCGGGGGATATGGACCGTTCGCCTCCGATCTGTTGTCTGAGCGTCAGCGAATTCTTGCTCTCGGGATGGTTCATGATTTCTACCTCGCCGGTGGCGGCCCGAAACGACACTGAGGGTTCTCCACTCTTTTTTCTGGAGACAGTTACGTCGCGGACGCCGAGATCCTTCGTTCCCCCGGGTGTCTCCACCAGAACTTGCTGGCCGTCCCGGTAGATACCCACCTGTGCACCCTCCTCTAAGTCGATTTGTCGGGACTGGTCGTCGACCTGCCCCAGCGGTGTCAGGTATGCTCGCATCGGTTGTCGTGGTTGATGTCGTATCGCGGTTCTGTGCTATCGCCCCATCGACGCGGATGCGTCGCTGTGATGAGGACGCGAACCGTTCCAATCACGCGGCGGGCCCGCTCGGCTCTATTTCATCGATTGCAGAGTCGATATGTCCCTGCGCGATTGGCTGGATATCGTCGACACTGTCGACCTCATCAATGGCTTCGTAGGCCGCTTCCGTCGCTAACAATTCCATATCGCTTGCGACGAATCCCTCCGTCTTCTCGGCCACCTCATTCCAGTTGATGGCTTCGGTCAGGACGGGCTTCTCACGGAGATGGACCCGCAGGATGGCTTTTCGTGCGGTTTCGTCCGGTGGCGGCACCTCGATTCGCTCATCGAACCGGCCCGAGCGGCGGATGGCGTCGTCAACCTCCTCAAGCAGATTAGTCGCCGCGACCACGATGACGTCTTCCCCCTGGATGTCTGTCAACTCCTGCAGGAACTGGTTGACCATCTGTCGCTCGCTCTGGGTCTTCTGGGCGCCGCCAGAGCGTTTCCCGGCTAGAGCATCGATCTCGTCGATGAACACCATGCAGGGTTGGTTCGCACGGGCCACTTCAAACAGTTCCGCGACGTTCTTCGAGGCTTCACCAACCAGTGATGAAGTAATCTCATCAGGAGTGGCATTAATGAAATTATACCCCAGCTCGCCGGCCAGTGCTTCCGTTATGTACGTCTTCCCGGTCCCTGGCGGCCCGTACAGCAGGATGCCGTTGACGACGCTCACGTTGTACTTCTCATACAGTTCTGACCGCTCTAGCGGGTCAATTACCTTATCCCGAAGCGTTTGCTTGAGGTCGCTCATCCCCCCCACGTCGCCAAAATCGGTCTCCGGGACTTCCGAGAGGTACGCCTCCGCATCGACCGTTTCGTTCTCGTCTGTGCTGTCAGGGCCAGCACTGCTACCACCGCCACTACCACCCCCTCCGGCGCTGGGGGCTCCACTGGGGTTGCTATCGCCCGCGCGGGCCGGCTCCTGATCGCGCTCACCGGCATTCTCTAGCTTCTCCGCAGCGCTAGAAAGGTTCTCGACAAGTTCGAGCCGTTTTTTTGCCATTCGGTCGGACGACTCCTTCTCTGCAATGTCACGCATAACGCCGGCGCACTTGCGGTAGTACTTCGCGGCAGCCTCGTACTCACCCTGGTCGCGGAGGGTATCCGCCTTCGACCGGTACTGGTGGTACCGGTCCTCCAGGATCTCTTTGAATGTGCCGTCCTCGAGCATGGACGGTCAGATTCCGATATCCTCGTCGTCGAGGTCGATGCTCTCATCCTCGATGTCACCGAGGCCACCGCCGGCACTCATCGACACTTCAGTCGACACCTCCTCTTCGACCTCGGCCTCGATGTCAACCTCTTCCTCGGAGAGCTCGCCCTCGGCCATCTTCCGCATCATCTCTTCCTCTTCTGTCCCGCCTATGTCCATGTCTGTCCCCATGATGTCGATATCCAGACTCTCCTGAACCTCCTGCATCATCTGCATGTCCAGGTCGAACTGGACCATGTTCTCCATCATGTCCTCTTGAACCTGCTCAGCGTTGACGCTGCTGTCATGGATGAGCTGCTCGATTTCTGTAGTTTCGTCGTTCGACATATTCTGGAGTTCACGCGCCCCCTCGATGGTGACGATCGTCGCCATCACAACGCTGTTCTTCTTGAACTCCTGCTGTTTGATTTTGTATTTCTTTTTAGCGATTTTGGCTTGCTGGGCAATCTGGGCACGCTTGTGGTCACTGACCTGCGCTCCCTCACGGAGGAGCTTCTTGTACTCCTTGCCGTACTGATTCATCTCTTTCTGAAGCTGCTTGCGCTGGCGCTCCAGCTTGATTTTGTCCCGCTTGAGGTCCTCCCCGCCGTAGACGCTCTTGTCGAGCAGCGTCCCCTTCTCTGCCGTACCGAACATCTCCTTGACTTGTTTGCGAATCTGCATGGTATGGTCTCGTATGTCTCGTCAATCGTGATTATTATCGTGCACAATACTACAGTTCGGGCTCGACGGTCAGGACGGTACCAACAACGCCGAGGACGGCACCAAAGGCGGCCGCCAGGACAAGCAGTTTCATCTCTCCCACGGTAGGGCTAAGCATCTGCTCCCCCAGCGTCGCTTCGGCGTACACTACCCCCGCCCCGACCAGCACACCGCCAATCGCGCCGGCGCCGAATCGGCGCTCCATCAACCCGAATACCCCGACGACGAGGAGCGCGCCGAGCAGCAGGTTCAGCACGAACACCCCCGCCATCCAGGTAACTCCCATGGCCATCTGTGATTGCTCCAGCAGGGAACGGAACCTCTGGGGAGTTAAACTTTTCTACGAATTGGCTTATCTAATTGAGTCTCCAATATGGAGTGTGATTACAGGGGCGCACCGAACGCTATTCAAGGGGGCGTAAATCCACTTAATCGGTGTTTTAGCCGACCTCTATTCGATACAGTTGGCGGTCGTTCTGCCGTTTTGTTAGAATCTCCGTAGTGGAGAAAGCGTTTAGTGAGTGGATGCATACCGGCCGGTGTAGAATGGAAGAACCAGCCACGGCGGGGCAGCGCCACGGCCCGAATCAGGCGTGGCGGGGGATAGTATGAACGACGACAGCGACACGTACCTGTTCGTGGTGTCCTATGAGGAGGACAAAGAGCGCAAGCGCGTGGAGTACCTGTTCGACACACACGTCGATGGGACCGCGCGCAAGCCGGATGGTCTGGTGCGACTCGTTGAGGGGGTTGATCACGAAGACCTGTACGCCGACCTCGTCTCGAAGGTTCCTTCCGATGCGGTTTCCGCATACCGTCTCGACCCGGTCGACGCCGATGTAGAGCCAGAGTCCATCGTCGTCGATGAGGAGGTCGCAGCCGCACCTGATGCCGTCGAATCTTTTGTGGAGTATGTCCTCTCAAAAAAGAAGGCGGTGCTCACTGTGCCCTCCCGAAACGAGTACGAGGTATATACAAAAAAGGGCCGCGCGGAGGTCAGTTACGAACTCTCCGGAGGGCCGCCGACCACGGCCCGACTGCAGATCACCGGCTATCCGCCGGCCCCGACGTTCCTGGCCGACTTCTTTCGCGAGGAACTGACGAACTATGCTGACAGCCAACGATGATTCGTACAATCCACCAATCAGACCGACGATGGACGCAGCTGCGAACAAGCAAAGCGGGAATCCAGTGCACTGGGGGTGAGCGATGAGTTGGAGCGACGAACTGGACGACCTGTTGTTCACTGCTGACAACGTCCTCAACGAGGATCTTGCCAGCCTCCAGCGAATGCCCGAGCGCCGGCGGATCGAGCTGTACAACGAAATCGAGACCGACCAACAGGAGTTCAGCTGGGAATTCAAGCGCGAGTATGGCGACGAACTCGCCAGCGCAGAAATCGACCGTATCGAGGGGCGGTTCACCCTCGCTCAGCTGTTGCTCGCCGCCTCCTTCTACAAACAGGGGGAAGTACCCAGACCGCTGGACGAGCAGTTCATTCCGGCCGAGCTGCAGGCAGTCGTTGACTACGACCGCTACAAGATGTTCGACGCGCTGGGTGAAGAGCAAATTGGCGAGAAGATTCGGCGTATGGAGGGCGAGGTGTACGAACTCGCCACGGAGTACACCTCCACACAACTCGCTAACATGGACGAACTGCTGGACAACCCAGAGGTCCAGCAGGACGTGATGGAGCGGCTGGCCGACCGGTACGACGACCGTCGGGAGAAAGTCCGTCACGGCTTCTTTGTCTACGTGGAAACCCACGGCATCGAGGAGATGGTCGAGGCCATCGAGAACGCCGTGGAGGCGGTCAACGACTCCCGCGACGAGCGCGAGGGGATTCGGGAGACGCTTCGCGAGGAGCTCGCAGAACTGGAGCAGTCACTGGACGACCGGGTGCGCGAGCAGCGCAAGCGCATCGAACAGGAAGTCCGCTCGGTGGAGCGCGAACTCACCAGCCAGTCCGTCTCGGCCGACGAGCTGGACGACCGGCTCGGCCGCCTCGCCGAGGAGACTGGTGGCCTGAGTGACGCCCAGGCCGAGGCTCTTGAGGAGCTGACCGACCGGATTGACCGCACGGGCGAACTGGAGCGTAAACTCGAACAACGCATCACGGAACTCAAAGAGGTTCGTGAGAAGGCCGCCGAAGCCGATCGCGAGGCCGCCCGCGAGCAGGCTACCGAGCTGATCGAGGAGGAGCTGTCGGCGCTCCGGGATCAGCGCGACGAGCTCCGCGGGGAGATTGATCGACTCCAGCGCGAGCGCGAGGGGATGGAAGCCGCCGCGGACTCTCTGGAAGAGCGCCGCGAGGATCTTGAACAGCGGGTCGAGTCCATCGAGGAATCGGTCGAGACGCCCGGCGCAGGAGAAGGAATCGAGGCCGAGAATCTTGTCACGAGCACCATCGCCCGGCTGCTGGAACTTGATTACCTCGGCCGGTTCGATACCACGATGCATGAGACCGAGCGACTGTACACGCCCGACGGCGAGTTCGAAGTGCCGGACGGCTACTGGGACGGCCGCGGCGAGCGCCGGAGTGCCGAGACGCAACTGGCGGAACTACTGGCTGCCCGCGATGACGCGTCCCGGGCGGATGCCTACCCCGCCAACCGGCGGGCTCGCTACTGGCTCACGGACACCCGGCATATGGGATTGACCCGTGAAACCCGGCTTGTGGTTGAGGCAATCGTCTACAGTCACATTGAGGCGTACACCGAGAACGACTTCGATACCCGCCCGGTTGACCTGGATGACCTGCTGGGCCTAATCAACGATACTGTGCGTGAGGCCGAGGCTGCCGGGCAGCCCCACTTGGTGGCAGTTGCTTCTCCCACCGGATTTACTGATCGTGCACTGTCGGAGCTCGCCAATAGTAGTCAGTTCAGTCGCTATCTGAGTCTCGTTCTTGTGGATCTGGGCTCTGGGGGAGTATATTATAACGAGACCGACGACCTGGCAGCTAACAACGAGCGTCTGTTCGAGGTTTCCATCGATACAGAGCGTGTTGAGGACTGCACTACACATATCCGCGAACTTGCAGACGACCCTGCCACGACCAGCGTCCTCATCACTGATCTCACTGACGAGTTTGACTCTCACATCGTCAAGCGATCGTTCGATGAGTTAGAATCCGCAGGTGTCGGGACGCAGTTATATGTTGAGGAATACGGACTTGGCTTCCATTTTGACTGAAATGTAACTCAGATGGCAACAAATTATAATACCGAACTGTGGCTTCAGTCGTAGGATGAAGCCGATATAATCAAAATTTTACATGTCCCGGATACTATCAAATAGTTGCTGGAGGTCGTCCTGGAAGTGCATGATGACCCCGTAACGATCGTCTCTCTCTGTAGCCAGCGCCGCGAGGAGAATGGTATCAAGCGCTCTCGGAACGTCTGTTACCTCAGTCGGGAGGCTGAATCTTTTGTCTCATTACCGCTCGCATAACCTTCGCTGGGTGTTCCTCAAAACAGAGGCGTCCGTGAGCAGTTCGTAGAACACCGCACTGAGCTGGTAGACATCGGTGAGGTTGTCAGTCTGCTCAAACTCATTATTGAACTGTTGCGGTGCAGCGTAGTGGGGTGACATTCCTTCGAGGCTCTTCGAGGGCTTGGGAGGGTGTTTCGAAAGGTCCCCGTTCGCGACTTTCGGGACATCCCACGCGTTTTCAACGGGGCGCAACAAGATATTCTCGGGATTCAAATCAAGATGGGCCACGCGGTGCGTGTGTGCGTGTCGAACGCCCCGCGTGACAGTAATCGCTGTCAAAAGGCCTGCCGGAGCTCCATTTCCCCACTGCGGGAGCCTAACTGACCACCGTTGATATACTCCATAGCGACATAGGGACTCGGTTGATTCCCGTAGTCAACGACACCGACGATGTGGTCATCACCGTCAAGATTGGTCCACGTTTCGGTTTTATTAGGCTTCTGCTTGAGTTGGTCTGTATAGATCGTTTCAGAGAGGCGTGGTTTCTTGATTGCAGTACGTCCCCATCTGGGGTGGGCAACGTCGCTTTCCTGACATCCTCCCACGGCTAAAGCCGTGGGGTTCCCGACCACAGGCCGGGCGTCCCACGGCGGGAGATTCCCCACTCGCAGGCGGTGGGGTTGTGGGCCGTGCCAGTACGGCCCCCGACCGAGATAGCGGGCTTCATTTACCCCCGCAGTGGGGTGCGTATCCTTACCTCGGACTCGGTGTCACAACCAACGGACGCCTCAGTATTCAACGTTTTGCCGAGTGTCGGCTTCATCCCACCCCTGAAGGGGTGGGCTTTCGCCTCGCTACCGCTGTAATGTCAGCGTTGCCGCCGCCGACCGGCTCCCGATTTGTGAGAGCGTCGTATTCAACCGAGAGTTCGGGGACGGACGGATTCTGGGTTGGTATCTTCCCGCCTAAGGGGGCACGGGGGGAGTTGCCGAGGAGTGTTCTGAGTGGCTTTCAATATAAGCGTTGGTCGCCTGGCCTGGGGCCGAGACGCGGCCAGCGCCCTTCGGCTCGTCACCGTTCCGACCCGGAGGAGAATCGCTAGACTTCTCCTCGCAATCCCCGTTATCGCCGTTCCTGGGCATCTGCCACGCTCCAGCACCACCCGCTCCGCCGAGGCCGAGAACCCCAAGCGTAGTCAGAGTTAGTTAGGAATCGGGCCCGCCGCCGGTTGATGCTGTTGCGCTAGTGACAGCGCTTGTGGCTGTATCAGTCTCGGATGTCGTCAGAGTCGCTGTTGAGGTGGCTTCCTGCTCACCGAGCGCGTACAGTGTCCCATCAGCACTCCCGATGTAGACCATCACATAGATTATAACTGGAGACGAACGCACGGCAGCGTCGGTCTGGAAGACCCACTTCTCTGTCTCATTCGGATAGACACGAACGGAAATGGGTCGTACGATGTCTGCAGTGTGAATCGCCTCGGGGTCAAGCCCGGGGCATTCTGCTTGAACCTGTGTAAACGATACAACCTTTTTGCCGTCAGGATGAGTCCATACCAAGCATGAGGTGGGTAACTCGCCGTCGCGTCCTCCAGTCCGGGCTCCTCATAGGTAGCACGGTCATGACCGAACGAGTGGCCTCCCAGACAGGAGCGGGAGCGGTGGAGTGGCCGACGTTCAGTTTCGACCGGCGCAACAGCGGCCGGAGTCCAGCGGTCGGGCCCACTAGTTCAGTTTCCGCCGCTTGGCGCCACGAGACTGGTGGTCCGGTAGCCACCACGCCGGTGGTCGCAAGCGGGTTCGTTTATGTCGGGAGCGACGACGGCACGTTATACGCTCTTGACGCCATTTCAGGGGAACGACAATGGTCGGTGGAGACCGGCAGCCGTGTCCGGTCGTCGCCGACATTCCGGGATGGGACTATCTATTTTGGCAGCGACGACGGGGCGGTCCGCGCGGTCGATGCGTCTGGCGGTGATGTCACTTGGACGACAGCCACTGATGACAACGTGAGTAGTTCGCCGGTCGTGGCCGACGGAACTGTCTACGTGGGGAGCGAGGACGGTCGTCTGTACGCGATGGCTGCGGGAGACGGCGAGGTCGGGTGGACAGTCGATACCGGCAGTCCGATTACCTCGTCACCAGCAGTCGCCGGCGGAACCGTCTATGTCGGGAGCGCGGATACACACCTCTATGCCATAGACATCACCACAGGAGAGGTTACGTGGCGGGTTGAGACAGGTGATGGGATAGCCTCCTCACCGGCAGTCGTCGACAGCACCGTATACGTCGGCAGCGGCGACGGGTACCTCTATGCGCTGGATACCGGCACCGGAGAGCAACGATGGCGCTTCAGAACGGACGGCCTCGTTGGCACATCGCCCACGGTCGCCAACAGCACCGTGTACGTCGCGAATGGGCTGTTTAGTCGCCGGCTCTACGCCGTCGAAGCTGAGACGGGGAACGAGCGGTGGATGGTCGAGACCGACGGAGCCGTGCAGTCTTCACCAGCCGTGGCTGACGGTCTCGTCTACTTCGGCAGTGGCGACCGCCACGTCTACGCCGTTGATGCTGATACCGGCAACACACAATGGTCGTTCGAAACGAGCGATCTCGTCGCCTCGTCTCCTGCGGTGGTCGATGGAGCTGTCTACGTAGGGAGCAACGACGGGAGCCTCTACGCGCTCACCGACGACAAAATCCCGGCTCGTGTCGGAACAGGCGGACCGGGACTGCGGGAACTTGCCCCGGTCGTACTGGGCGTGCTGGGACTCGGTGGCGGGAGCGCGTGGCTGCTCCGACGCCGGCGTACCGACAGGGGGCAGTCGCGTCCCGATATTTTGGACGATGATGGCGACGCAGACGGAAGCGACACTCCAGTTCCGGAAGTCGAGGCATCCGACAGGACCGCTACCGATTCGTCGGCTGACACTACGGCAACCTCGACGTCTGACCGCGCGCGGCCCGCGTCACAGCCGACGGCTGACCGGTTCCCCAGTGCTCCATCAGTGTCGGTCGATTACGGGTATCTGACCGATCGGGAGATTATCGGAAGCGGGGGCAATGCGGACGTGGTCAGGGCGACGCTCCCGACGGACGCAGGTGACCAGACGATTGCGGTGAAGGAGCCACGCGTCGCGGGGACCATCCGCTCTGATGATGTTGAGCGGATGCTTTCTGAGGCCGAAGTCTGGAGCAAGATTGACGATCACGATCACATCGTGCGGGTGCTAGACTACGCCGCGGAGCCGCTGCCGTGGATCGCCATGGAGTATATGGATGGAGGGACGCTGGCCGAGCGCGCCGGCACACTGGACCTGCCTCAGGCCCTCTGGGCGGCCTTGTGTATCACGAGGGGGGTCCGGCACGCACACCGCAAGGGGGTGGCCCATCTCGACCTGAAACCCGAGAACGTCCTGTTCCGCGAGAGTGATGATGGCTGGGATGTCCCAAAAGTCGCCGACTGGGGGCTCTCGCGCTATCTGCTTGATCACTCTAATAGTGTCGAGGGGCTTACCCCTCAGTACGCCGCTCCGGAGCAGTTCGACGAGGAGACGCCGACCGACGACATCACAGACATCTATCAGCTTGGAGTAGTCTTCTACGAACTCCTCACCGGCCAACCGCCGTTTGAGGGACGTCCTGCGGAGGTGATGCAGTCAGTACTTGAGGCCGAACCGACGCCACCGAGCGAGATTGCCGACCTCCCACAGGATGTGGATCAGGTATTGCTGCGGGCGCTTGCGACCGATCGAAGCGAGCGGTACGATGATATTGTTTACCTCCGCGATGGGCTCAAACGGCTCTACCACGACCAGTGGTGACACGTATTGAGCAGAAGCTTAGGGAGAACATCAGTGCACGCTGCCTCGGATACCGCTTCGCCAGATGCGATGTGAGCCACGTTTTTGTGCATACGGCGAAATTCACACATAACGTGTGACACGCGAGGTCCTGACGCGACGGGAGCTCCTCGGGGTGATGG
>ERZ1034569.215-NODE-215-length-22160-cov-11.733635_pt1 | contig 22160 bp, 11 predicted proteins | sample MGYA00520706_ERZ1034569 | MGnify/ENA primary metagenome ERZ1034569 (study PRJEB33760, sample SAMEA4777722) | hypersaline lake metagenome | biome: hypersaline environment; feature: brines | place: Spain | collected 2014-08 | depth 0 m ...
TACCCTCAAGAAGCGAACGGCGTCAGCCGTGAGCGAGTAGGGTAGGGTAGTTCACCGACTGTTGTGGGCGTCGTCGGCGTAGACTGCCTCGGTGTAGTCTGCCGGGTCGAACGACCAGTCCCAGTCCCGGTAGGAGAGGCGCGGGTCCGCGTCGGACGGGATCTGTTCGTACCGGCGGAGCATCTCGACGATACCGCGGTGGCCGCCGAAATCACCGCGGAACCACAGCATCACCCGGGGAACGAGGGCGCGACCGGAGCCGCGAAGACCGCCGAACCGCCCCCGTGCGTCGGGGTCGTAGGCGACGTGTTCGCCGAGATAGCCCCGCGTCGCGAGGTCGAGTTGCGAGTCGATCTCCTCGCGCGTGTAGGCAGCGATGGGTGGACAGCTATCGGCGGCGCAGTTGAGCGCGAAGTGAATCCGCGGGTCCCGCTCGTCGGGGGCGTGCCTCTCGATGAACCCGTCGCGGAGCGGCCCCGGTGTGCGTACGTAGCCCATCGTGAACATACTGTGAGAGCGGCGCAGGATCCCGTTCTCGATATCGTTGAGACTCAACGGTTCGCCGGCGACGGTCACGAGCGGCGAGGAGAAAAACTGCCGGCGGCTCTCGTACCGACCCGGGTCCGCCGCGAGCGCCCGCTGTGTGGTCGCGTTGTAGGCGTTGACCCAGAAGGCGGTGCGTGCGCCGTCGGTGTCGAGACGCGTCGCAAGCGTCTCGCCGTCGAGGTCGGCGAGGGTCGCGGCGAGTGCCTCGGTCGGCTCGTCGCGCCGGACCGCGAGCAGGAACGCTGCGGACAGCGCCACCGGCTCCGTCGCGTCGGCCCGCTCTGGAACCACTGTGTCACTCATGTCTGTTTGTTCGCTCCCGGTGCATATGACCGTTCCGTGGCTCTGTGACCGTCGAGTACACGCGTCCGGCATTCTGTCCCGTCGAGAGCGCCCAGACGCTCGGCCGGGTCACGCGGCGGTCAGGTACAGGGCGACGAGCAGCGTGGCGTTGTACAGTCCGTGGACAGCGGCGACGACGACGAGATTCCGCGTCCGGACGAACAGGGTGCCGAGCACACAGGAGAGACCGAACAACAGGCCGAGCGTGACCGCGACACCGAGGAGGCTCGGTCCACCGACGAGATACGCGGGAATGTGCGCGAGCGTGAACACCACACTCGCGAGCAGAACGGCGACGTGTGTTGGGAACTGTTCGGTGAGGTACTTCTGGACGACGTTGCGGTAGAGCAGTTCCTCGACGGGACCGTTCACCAGCAGGATGAGCGGCACGAGCACGAGCAACAGCGAGGGGTCGCCGTCCTCGAGGTCGAACAGCGTGTTCTCGGCGGCGGGGAGGTTGAGCTGTCCGATGACGAACGAGCCGATGGCCTGGAGCGCGAGCAGCGCGAGCAGACCGACGGCGACGACACCCACCTCGCGGGGTGTGGGCCACCGGATATCGAGGTAGGAGCGTCCACGACGGCTGACGTACAGAAATCCGACGCCGACCAGCACAGCGCCGAGGTACTCGACGACGAACAGGGCAGCCAGATCGGATGTCTCGACGGGCACCTCGACCCCGAGGAGCGCCACCGCGGCGAGCGAGAGCGACTGTCCGAGCAGCAGTGAGAGCACAGAGAGGCCAAAGGCAGTGTAAACAGCGTACGTGCGCCCGAGACCGAGCTTCTCGCGGCCGTAGGCCCGGAGCCGGGCGATTGCGTACCGGCGCGAGCCATCGGCGAGCGCGACGAGCGCGAGCACGAACAGTCCGGCACCGAGCAGGGCCGCCAGACGCGGTATCCCGAACGGGTTCCCGGGCGAGAGCGCGAGCACCGTCACGGTCAGCCCCGAGAACACGACGAGACTGACCACCCCGTGGATGAGAGCCGCGAACACCGAGGGGACGAGCGTCTCGACGCTGTCGAACACCTCCGTCGTCTCGAACTTCGGCAGCACGGAGCCGATTGCCAGGGCGAAGGCCCCGCTCACCACCAGCGTCGCCGCGAGGCCGCCGAGGACGAGCAGGGCGACCCAGACCGTCGTGACGGTGACCGGCGGAACCCCCGCACCCCAGACGACCACGATACCGAGACCGGTGAGCGACAGGCCCGCACCGATGGCGAAACCGACGAGCAGTCTGGCGTGGACGAACGTCCGGGCGGGGGTCTCGGCGAGCACGAGCTGTGAGAGCATCGCCCCCTCGGTGCCGAGCGGGTTGAGACAGACCACACCCCCGGTGAGCCAGACCCCCAGCAGGAGGAGTCCGACACCCAGGGCCGCGGGTGTCATCTCGGGGTTGCTCACCCCGAACGGGACGAGCACCATCGCCACCGGGAACAGGTAGTAAAACAGGTAGACGTACTGGTCGGGGCGGCGTGCGACATGGCGGGCGTAGCCGAGCGCCGCCCGGAGAGTGGTCGACCGGCCAAACAGACCGGCTCCGCGGCCGATCCGCTCACTCGGTGTGGACTCGAACTCCGGGACCGCGCCGGACGTCTTGCGTCTGTCGGCGTTCCCGTCGGCCGGTGTCGCGTACCAATAGGCGGGGGCGAGTCGGACCAGCACCGCGAACGTCAGCGGAAGTCCGCCCCAGATTGCGAGCGCCGCGGCCCAGGTGCGGGGACCGGGCGGCTCTGCCATCGGCGACCCGATGAACAGAAGATCCGCGTACCAGCCAAGCGGCACCACCGGGTCACCGGTCGGAAGCGCCAGCCCGCTGGTGCTGTCGGTTGTCTGGCCCAGCGACAGCCCGAGGACGAACGCGAACAGAAAGGCGACGACCGACAGCGAAGCGGTCACCAGCCTGCGGGCCATCTCCGGGAGACCGAGTCGCTCGATCGACACCCAAAGGAGGTACGCCAGCGAGAGCCCGACCCCCACTGTCAGCAACAGGAGCGGGATGCCACCGGCGAGGAGTGCGAGCGCGAACACCGGTGCACGGGCACCGACAGCGTAGGCGAGCGCCGGGCCGGCGGCAAGCGTCAGTACGAGCAGCCACGTCGACAGGATGTACAGCAGTTTGCCGACGACGATTGCCCGGGTCGAGGCGGTCGTCAGGACGAGCGGACGGACGGCGTTTCGCGCGAGCGACTGTGCCGCTCCGAGTCCGCCGAACAGTATCACCACCAGCAGCCCCGGTACCAGCAGGTTCCGCGCGACCGGGACCACGTCCGCGGATGTCCCCCCTCGGGTTGTCACACCGAGGCTGTACCCTTGCCGGATAAACGAGAGCCACACCGGAATCCCGAGCAGTGCGAGCAGTGCGAGCGTCGCCCGCTGACGGCGGGAGTCGTTGCGCCGGAGCAGGTCACGCAGTTCCGCGCGCGCAATCGCCACGCCGACGCCGAGGTCTGTCCGGAGCCCTGCCATGTTCACACCGGCCTGTCGGTTGTGACCTCGAGGAAGACATCCTCGAGCGTTCCGCTGTCGTCCCTGCGGTCGACGAGTCGGTCCGGGCTGTCCTCCGCGACGAGACGACCCTGGTACAGGACACCGACTGTGTCGGCGAGCTCCTCGACAACGGGCAGGATGTGCGAGGAGAGAAACACGGTCGTGCCCGTTCGGACCTGCTCGTGTATTAGGTCGATAACCGCACGCGAGGCACGCGGGTCGAGCCCGCTCGTCGGTTCGTCCAGAAAGGCCACCTCGGGGTCGTGTAACAGCGCCTGCACCAGACCGACCTTCCGGCGCATCCCCTGGGAGTAGGTGCCGATGCGGTCACCGGCGTCGGCGAGCAGGCCGACCCGCTCCAGCAGGTCCTCGATGCGCTCGTCGGCCGTATCCGCGTCGAGATTCCGGATATCGGCCGCGTAAGCGAGCTGCTCGCGAGCGGTGAACGACTCGTAAACCGGCGACTCGTGGGGGAGATAGCCGATGTACCTTTTCAGTTTGTCGCGGTCCTCGACAGGAACACCCGCGACCCGCGCCTGTCCCGACGTTGGCGGAAGCAGTGTCGTCAGCATCTCGATGGTGGTGGTCTTGCCGGCACCGTTCGGACCCAGGAAACCGTAGACAGTCCCCTCGGGCACCTCCAGGTTGAGCTCCTCGACGGCAACCGTCTCACCGAACCGCCGTGTCAACCCTTTGGCGACAATCGCAGCCTGCTGCTCGGCCCCGCTGTCTGTCTTTTCAGTCCCATCGAGTATCATTAGATTTTATCACTACCCCGCAGAACAAAGCCGCTTTGATTCGGTTTCCCACGACTCCGGACGGTTCCACCGGTATGTCTCTCCGAGCGCCCGTTCGGTCGGGGGCTGGTTTCCCAGATCGGCAGACAAGGTCGTACAGGCGAGCGGTACGACAGCTCTCCTCGCGCTCGCGGGTTGTCTCGGCGGTGACAGTGAGACTGAGAACGACACCACGACCGACGATGGAGGCGGTGATGGAAACAGCAGTCCGGACGGGGGCGGGAACGGAGACGACAGTTCGGACGGGGCCGAGCCACGCCCGTACCGGGAGTATCCCACGGCAAACGGTGCCGGCGAGGAGTGACCTGCCGCCGCGTATCCTGACGGCCGCGCGGAGTTTGGACGACCGTTCAACGAGAGTTATACTGTCGGACGAAAATCCGTGCGGATTTTCGCCGCCAGTAGAACCCAGGTCAGGATGTGTTCGGGCCGCTCGTCACCGGACTGTCGTCCGGTTTCTCGCGGCCCTCTGCCTTAGTTACGTGTCGGGTGTTGTGTTCACGTACTTCTGTCCGTCAGTATTAGTCCGTGCGCTCTCGGGCCTGGTCCTGAACGATGTTGCGACTGCGCACGTGGTCGCGTCTCAGCACCTCGACACCGGGGAGTGGGTCGCCGGTGAGTGCGTTTATATACGCGCCGCCGGCGATGGAGACGTGTGAGAACTCAGCCTCGTCCATGTCGTACATCCCGATCGCTCGGGAGGTGTCGCCGCCGCCAACCACGGAGAAGGCATCGGACCGGCCGATAGCCTCCAGCAACTGGACCGTTCCGGTGCTGAACCGCTCGTCCTCGAACACGCCGAGTGCGCCCTTGACGAAGACGGCAGCCGAGTTACCGGCTATCTCGGAGAACTGTGAGACAGTGTCGGCTCCGATATCCCGGTAGTCGTGGTCCTTGTTGCGGACATCCGCGACGGTATCCTCGGCGCGCTCGTCGTTCTCGTCGGCGTACGCGAGGTCACTCGGGAACACGAGCGAGCTTGGGTGGTTCTCGACGAGCGACCGGATGCGGTCGCGGTTCGCCCGCCACTGGCTCTCGTAGACGTCATCCTCGTCGATATCACGTCCGACGTCGTAGCCGACCGCGCGCAGGAACAGTTCGCCGACAACCCCCGCGAGCAGGAAGTTGTCGACGCGGTCCTGCATGGCAGCCATCACACCGATTACGTCCGTCGCCTTTTTGCCGCCGGCGACCATCGTCACCTCGCCGTCAAACTCTTGGGTCGCGATCGCCGAGTTCGCCTCGTACTCGTTGGCCATCACCCGACCAGCGTAGGCGTCCATCACCGTCGGGAGACCGACGATGGAGGCGTGCCGGCGGTGAGCCGCCGAGTAGGCGTCGCCGATGTAGGCGTCGAACATCGGTGCGAGTGTCCGGACGAACTCGCTGTCGACGTGGGCCGCGGGGTCGCGCTCGGGCAACTCGTCATCGGTCATTCGGGTGTTCTCGAGCAGGATGACCTCGCCTGGGTCGAGCGCCTCGATGGCGTCGCGCGCGGTCAGCCCGAACGTGTCCGGGATGTGCTCGACGTGGCGGTCGATGTGGTCGGCCAAGATGTCGGCGTGCTGTTCGAGCGGAAGAAACGTGTCCCGGCCGGGCCGGCCCTGGTGAGCCAGCAGCGCGACCCGGTGGTCTGCCTCGATCAGATCGGTGACGGTCTCCGCGTGACGCGAGAACCGGCGGTTGTCCTGCACGACACCGACCGACACCGGCGAGTTCAGGTCCAGCCGTGCCAGAACACGCTGCCCGCCCGCGAGGTCGTCGAGCGTCCGGTAGCTCATCGGCTGGACGTTCCCGCGACCGGCTATTAGCTCCTGTGATTCGATGCTCGAACCCGACAGGTGTGTGCGCCGAACGCCCGGGCGGTCGAGGGGCAGTCGAGGGGCGGGTCGATACCGTGAAACTGCCAGGGGTCCTTGCACAGACCAATGGCCGAGAGCGACGGGCTATCGCGGCGACAGCTGCTGGCCGCCGGGGGTCTGACACTCGCCGGGGTTGCCGGCTGTCTCGGGTCGACAGACAACGACCCAGCCGGGGACGCGACTATCTCGTTCGAGACCGAGACTGTTGTCGACGGCCTCGGCAACCCTTGGGGGCTCGCCGTCCTGCCGGACAGCGGGCTGCTCGTTACCGAGCGCGAGCGGGACGGCCGTGGTCGCCTGCAGCTGGTCGACCGCGAGACTGGGAGCCGTGACCCGGTATCGGGTGTGCCGGACGTGTTCGTCGGCGGGCAGGGCGGACTGCTCGACGTGACCTGTCACCCCGAGTTCCCGGACGAGCCGTGGGTGTACCTGACCTACTCGGTGGCAAACGACGCCGGCGAGACCGCCACCCAGGTCGGACGCGGCCGTCTCGACCGGTCGGCACCGCGGCTCAACTCGTTCGAACCGCTCCACACCGCCCAACCGTTTGTCGACTCGGACGCCCACTTCGGCTCGCGGGCCGTCTTCGGCCCGGACGGACGGCCCTACGTGACGGGCGGTGACCGCCCGTTCCAGAACTTCGGGCCCGACCACGTCGCACAGGCCCGGTCCACCCAACCGGGGGCGACGCCCCCGCCCGCCCCCGACGGCCCCGTCCCCGCCCGCCACCCCTTCCTGAACACCGCCGGCGCCGCCGACACCGTCTACAGCTACGGCCACCGCAACCCGCAGGGGATGACCGTCCACCCGGAGACCGGCGCGATCTGGCAGAGCGAACACGGCGAGAACGCCGGCGACGAGATAAACATCCTCGAGGCGGGCGGCAACTACGGCTGGCCGGTCGCCGACACCGGCTGTGAGTACGGCACCAGCACACCTGTCGGTGACCCACCCGAGGAGCGACCGGACACCGCCGCGCCGGCCTACACCTGGGAGTGTGGCACCGACGGGTTCCCGCCGGCGGGGGCGACGTTCTACGACGGCGACGCACTCCCGGCCCTGCAGGGGGACCTGCTCGTCGGTAACCTCGCCGGCCGGTATCTCGGTCGACTGACCGTCGACAGGCGCGACCTGACAGAACGAGAACCGCTGCTGGCCGACCGGGGCTGGCGTGTCCGTGCGGTCACCGTCGCCCCGGAGACCGGTTACCTCTACGTGGCCGTCGACGACAGTGACGCCCCCGTTGTCAGACTGGTCCCCGGGTGAGGACCGGCGATACCGGGCCAATCTCGCTACTCACGGCACTACCCCGACCGGGTTCACGACGGCGAAACCGTATCTGTGATCGGTGTAGTAAAAACGATTCGACAGGTAGTCGACGGCCAGTTCGTGAAGCAGCGTGTTCAGACTCTCACCAGTGAGATGGATGGTCCGGTGTCGTCTATCTCCTATCCAGCCCCCAGATGCGGCGATGCCGTCATCGGAATCCGGTGAGGAGGACCCCCTGGGCGCGGGGTCTGTCACTGGATAGTTATCTGATTATCCAAAGAATCTGAAGAATTAACCCACTAACTGTGAACCCAAGTAGGAGACTGAAATACGAGACAGACGCTGGGAGACTCGGTGGCATTCGTGTCGTAACCGATACCAATAATATCGCGAGGAGAGATATGACGAAAAGACCGCGTGCGAGTGGAGTGAGATACCCGAATCCGAGCGACGCTTCCTCTCCTGTAAGGAAACCAACAGGGACAACCACGATTAGAGGCAACAAAAACAGTCTGAAGGAGAAACTATTATTGAAGACCATCAGTGTCGACGCGAATCCCGTGAGACCGAGACAGACGAGATTGTATACCCGATGGCGGGTGCGTACTCTCCCCTCAGTGGGTTCCTGTAACAGGAACTGCTTCACCCTCATACTCGGGCAACTGGCCCGAAGATATATTAATTAAGTGCAAGAAAGCTAAGCTATATTCCGTACGCTACTGCGTCGACTCGGACTCGGTGGCAGTGACGCGGAGACCGAGGACAGCGAGGACGGTGGATTCACGCCCTCCCGTCTTGACGCGTCGGTGCTCGAGGCACACGGGATGGGGACCACCGCGGCCGAGCGCGAACTCGAGAGCATCGAGGAGAAAGCCGAGACACTCGAATCCAGCCGCCCCGACGACCACGAGCGGTAGGCCCGGTCTGTCGACCTGCAGACCCGGACTGCGCGTGCTCATACTGCTGAACAAAAGTACGTAGAGAGTTGCTCCGACGAACTGGACAGAGGGCCGGGAAGAACCGGACTGCAGTCCGGTGATGAGCGGCCCGGACACACCGGACAGCAGGTTCTACTGGCGGCGAAAATCCGCACGGATTTTCGTCCGGCAGTCTCAGTACTGCCCCATCAGCCCTTTGCGGCGGGCGCGTCGCTGTGCACGGGTGAACCAGTAGTAACCGGCGAGGAGATAGACCGTACTGGTCGCGACCAGCAGACCGAGTTCGGCGGGGGCGAACTCCCACAGGCGGACACCGTCGTCCATCGCCCGCCGCAGCAGGTAGCTCCCGTGGCTGACCGGGAGGAGTTTCAGCGCCGGGATACTGCCGGCAGGTGCGGCGATCAGGCCGACGAACCCCCACTGCACGAGCTGGAACACGTTTTCGATGCGCTTGTACAGCAGCGCCAGTCCGGCGAAGACAAAGCCGACACCGCTGATGGACGCGACCGTCAACACACCCAGCGGCAGGACCGTCAGCGGGTCGACCGTGAGCCACTCACCCGAGAGGAGCATCATCACCACCAGCAGAGCAAAGGCCCAGAGGAAGCTGAACACGACGTTCACCACCATCTTCGTCAGCATGATGAACCCGAACCCGTTCGGTGAGGTGAACAACCGTTCCAGTGTGCCCCACTGTGCCTCGCGGGTGACATTCCAGGAGAGTCCCGAAAAGGCAACAATAGAAAGCGTCCAGATAAACAGCCCGACGATGATACCGCCGAGCGAGTCGGTCAGCGACGCGCCGACGACGGCCTCACCGCCGAAGAATATCACCGCAAACAGCGCGACCAGTGTGAGGAACCTGGTCGCGGTGTTGAGTGGGTACCGCACCAGTAGGGTGAACTTCTTCCGGGCGACGACGGAAACGAGCGCGAGTCGGGAGGGCCGCCAGCCGTCCCCCCCGCTCTCGGCCGCTCCGGTCGAGGGGTCGTCTGCGGTCGCCATCACCGCTCACCCCCCGAACTGCCGGCGGTCGATGTGGCTGTCGTTACTGCCTCTGTGTCATCCTCCTCAGGAGTCTGCCCGTTTCCGGTGTGTCTCGTTGCGGGTTCAGACGAGCGGCGGATGTCGGTCCCGTCGCCGAGTTCCGCCGTGTCGGCACCCGTGCCGGTGGCGGTGTCGGCACCGTCTACCAACCGGAGGAACACCTCCTCCAGGTCGGGGTCGACCGACTCGACATCGCGCAGTTCCTGCCCGGTCTCGGCTAGCAGGTTCATTACGGCGTACATCGTCGCGCTGTCGGTGTCAAACCACTCGACAGTGACCCGGTTGCCGTCAGTCCGGCAGGTCGCGCCGAACTCTCGCTCGAGTCGCGCCCGCACTGAACCGGGGACCGGCGCGTCGAGCACGACCCGGTACGCCTGGGTCTCAAACAGGTCCACCAGCGCATCCGTGTCGTTGTCGGCGATCACCTCGCCGTTGTTGAGGATTATCACCCGGTCGCTGACGGCCTCGATTATATCGAGATTGTGGCTGGTCAGCACGATGGTGATCCCCTCCTCCTCGGCGAGTCGGCGCAGTTCTGCGTGCAGGTCCCGGGAGGTCTCGACGTCGAGGCCGAGGGTCGGCTCGTCGAGGAAGATGACGTCGACGTCACGGGCGAGCGTGCTCGCCAGCGAGACCTTTTGTTTCATCCCCTTCGAGAGCTCGTTGACCGGCGTGTCTGCCCGGTCGGCCAAGTCGAGTCGCTCGAGTAACTCGTCGTGGCGCTCGCGGAGTTCGGAGGGCTGTTGGCCGCCGAGTCCAGCGAAAAACTCCAGATTCTCGCGGACTGTGAGCCGCCAGTAGACGTTGCGGTCACCCTCCAGCATCGCACCGACGTGGCTGTGTGCCCGGTCCGGCTCCTCGTAGACGTCGACTCCGCAGATGGAGACCGACCCGGCGTCGGGCAGAACCAGCCCCAACATCGACTTTATGGTCGTCGTCTTCCCCGCACCGTTCGGCCCAAGCAACCCGACAATCGTCCCGGGCTTGACGGCGAACGAGATGCCGTCGACGGCAGTCACCGACTCCTCGCCGTCTCCGTACCGCTTCTCAAGCCGGTCGACCTCGATAACCGGGTCCCCGCTGTCTGTCTGCTGTGCCCTCTTGATGTCTCCAAGTTCGCCCGTTTCCATACAGTACAGCAGGACCTGCTCTCGGATAAGTATAATCTGAAGGACTTTTCTGTTCGGCTGTTTACGAAAGTTCGTTCACCAAACGGGGGAGACCGTCTCGCGTGGTCAGACGGTATCGACAGAGCACTGTTCGTGCTCAGCGCGCCGATGACGGCGGGTGGGAGGTTTTCGAAAAGGCATCTAACTGGCTGTCACACCTGCGTGTGGCCACGGCGCCGCTCAACGTCCTCGCGTACGGCGACACACAGCACCAGTCAGAGAGAGCACGCCGGTCAGGACTCATAGCTCTGAGCGGAGTGGAGCGGGCCAGAGAGGATAGCCATCGCGCCCACAGACCGTCAGTCAGCGGTCACCTGTGGGGCACCGATGTCGACAGCTCCGGAGTCGAGTTCGGCCTCCACCTCGCGGGCGGCGGTGACGAGATTCGCCATCTTCTCGTAGGCCACCTCGCGGGGGAGTAGTTTCAGCCCGCAGTCCGGGCTAACCGTCAGTCGCTCGGGCGGCACCACCTCCAGTCCGCGTTTTATATTTCGTTTTATCTCCTGCACGGGTTCGACATTGGCGTCGTGGGCGTCGACGACACCGAGACCGAGGTCCTTCGTGAACGGGGGTTCCGTGAACACGTCCAGTTGCTCGTAGTCACCGTTGCAGAGTTCGACGTCGAACTCTGCAACGGTGACTACGAGCAACTGGACGTGTTCACGGAACCCCCGTTCACGAAGGACCTCGGTCTCGGTGTCGTCGACGCCCACGACGCCAATGTCGAACCCGTGCAGGAGATAAAACGAAATATAAAACGCGGACTGGAGGTGGTGCCGCCCGAGCGACTGACGGTTAGCCCGGACTGCGGGCTGAAACTACTCCCCCGCGAGGTGGCCTACGAGAAGATGGCGAATCTCGTCACCGCCGCCCGCGAGGTGGAGGCCGAACTCGACTCCGGAGCTGTCGACATCGGTGCCCCACAGGTGACCGCTGACTGACGGTCTGTGGGCGCGATGGCTATCCTCTCTGGCCCGCTCCACTCCGCTCAGAGCTATGAGTCCTGACCGGCGTGCTCTCTCTGACTGGTGCTGTGTGTCGCCGTACGCGAGGACGTTGAGCGGCGCCGTGGCCACACGCAGGTGTGACAGCCAGTTAGATGCCTTTTCGAAAACCTCCCACCCGCCGTCATCGGCGCGCTGAGCACGAACAGTGCTCTGTCGATACCGTCTGACCACGCGAGACGGTCTCCCCCGTTTGGTGAACGAACTTTCGTAAACAGCCGAACAGAAAAGTCCTTCAGATTATACTTATCCGAGAGCAGGTCCTGCTGTACTGTATGGAAACGGGCGAACTTGGAGACATCAAGAGGGCACAGCAGACAGACAGCGGGGACCCGGTTATCGAGGTCGACCGGCTTGAGAAGCGGTACGGAGACGGCGAGGAGTCGGTGACTGCCGTCGACGGCATCTCGTTCGCCGTCAAGCCCGGGACGATTGTCGGGTTGCTTGGGCCGAACGGTGCGGGGAAGACGACGACCATAAAGTCGATGTTGGGGCTGGTTCTGCCCGACGCCGGGTCGGTCTCCATCTGCGGAGTCGACGTCTACGAGGAGCCGGACCGGGCACACAGCCACGTCGGTGCGATGCTGGAGGGTGACCGCAACGTCTACTGGCGGCTCACAGTCCGCGAGAATCTGGAGTTTTTCGCTGGACTCGGCGGCCAACAGCCCTCCGAACTCCGCGAGCGCCACGACGAGTTACTCGAGCGACTCGACTTGGCCGACCGGGCAGACACGCCGGTCAACGAGCTCTCGAAGGGGATGAAACAAAAGGTCTCGCTGGCGAGCACGCTCGCCCGTGACGTCGACGTCATCTTCCTCGACGAGCCGACCCTCGGCCTCGACGTCGAGACCTCCCGGGACCTGCACGCAGAACTGCGCCGACTCGCCGAGGAGGAGGGGATCACCATCGTGCTGACCAGCCACAATCTCGATATAATCGAGGCCGTCAGCGACCGGGTGATAATCCTCAACAACGGCGAGGTGATCGCCGACAACGACACGGATGCGCTGGTGGACCTGTTTGAGACCCAGGCGTACCGGGTCGTGCTCGACGCGCCGGTCCCCGGTTCAGTGCGGGCGCGACTCGAGCGAGAGTTCGGCGCGACCTGCCGGACTGACGGCAACCGGGTCACTGTCGAGTGGTTTGACACCGACAGCGCGACGATGTACGCCGTAATGAACCTGCTAGCCGAGACCGGGCAGGAACTGCGCGATGTCGAGTCGGTCGACCCCGACCTGGAGGAGGTGTTCCTCCGGTTGGTAGACGGTGCCGACACCGCCACCGGCACGGGTGCCGACACGGCGGAACTCGGCGACGGGACCGACATCCGCCGCTCGTCTGAACCCGCAACGAGACACACCGGAAACGGGCAGACTCCTGAGGAGGATGACACAGAGGCAGTAACGACAGCCACATCGACCGCCGGCAGTTCGGGGGGTGAGCGGTGATGGCGACCGCAGACGACCCCTCGACCGGAGCGGCCGAGAGCGGGGGGGACGGCTGGCGGCCCTCCCGACTCGCGCTCGTTTCCGTCGTCGCCCGGAAGAAGTTCACCCTACTGGTGCGGTACCCACTCAACACCGCGACCAGGTTCCTCACACTGGTCGCGCTGTTTGCGGTGATATTCTTCGGCGGTGAGGCCGTCGTCGGCGCGTCGCTGACCGACTCGCTCGGCGGTATCATCGTCGGGCTGTTTATCTGGACGCTTTCTATTGTTGCCTTTTCGGGACTCTCCTGGAATGTCACCCGCGAGGCACAGTGGGGCACACTGGAACGGTTGTTCACCTCACCGAACGGGTTCGGGTTCATCATGCTGACGAAGATGGTGGTGAACGTCGTGTTCAGCTTCCTCTGGGCCTTTGCTCTGCTGGTGGTGATGATGCTCCTCTCGGGTGAGTGGCTCACGGTCGACCCGCTGACGGTCCTGCCGCTGGGTGTGTTGACGGTCGCGTCCATCAGCGGTGTCGGCTTTGTCTTCGCCGGACTGGCGCTGCTGTACAAGCGCATCGAAAACGTGTTCCAGCTCGTGCAGTGGGGGTTCGTCGGCCTGATCGCCGCACCTGCCGGCAGTATCCCGGCGCTGAAACTCCTCCCGGTCAGCCACGGGAGCTACCTGCTGCGGCGGGCGATGGACGACGGTGTCCGCCTGTGGGAGTTCGCCCCCGCCGAACTCGGTCTGCTGGTCGCGACCAGTACGGTCTATCTCCTCGCCGGTTACTACTGGTTCACCCGTGCACAGCGACGCGCCCGCCGCAAAGGGCTGATGGGGCAGTACTGAGACTGCCGGACGAAAATCCGTGCGGATTTTCGCCGCCAGTAGAACCTGCTGTCCGGTGTGTCCGGGCCGCTCATCACCGGACTGCAGTCCGGTTCTTCCCGGCCCTCTGTCCAGTTCGTCGGAGCAACTCTCTACGTACTTTTGTTCAGCAGTATGAGCACGCGCAGTCCGGGTCTGCAGGTCGACAGACCGGGCCTACCGCTCGTGGTCGTCGGGGCGGCTGGATTCGAGTGTCTCGGCTTTCTCCTCGATGCTCTCGAGTTCGCGCTCGGCCGCGGTGGTCCCCATCCCGTGTGCCTCGAGCACCGACGCGTCAAGACGGGAGGGCGTGAATCCACCGTCCTCGCTGTCCTCGGTCTCCGCGTCACTGCCACCGAGTCCGAGTCGACGCAGTAGCGTACGGAATATAGCTTAGCTTTCTTGCACTTAATTAATATATCTTCGGGCCAGTTGCCCGAGTATGAGGGTGAAGCAGTTCCTGTTACAGGAACCCACTGAGGGGAGAGTACGCACCCGCCATCGGGTATACAATCTCGTCTGTCTCGGTCTCACGGGATTCGCGTCGACACTGATGGTCTTCAATAATAGTTTCTCCTTCAGACTGTTTTTGTTGCCTCTAATCGTGGTTGTCCCTGTTGGTTTCCTTACAGGAGAGGAAGCGTCGCTCGGATTCGGGTATCTCACTCCACTCGCACGCGGTCTTTTCGTCATATCTCTCCTCGCGATATTATTGGTATCGGTTACGACACGAATGCCACCGAGTCTCCCAGCGTCTGTCTCGTATTTCAGTCTCCTACTTGGGTTCACAGTTAGTGGGTTAATTCTTCAGATTCTTTGGATAATCAGATAACTATCCAGTGACAGACCCCGCGCCCAGGGGGTCCTCCTCACCGGATTCCGATGACGGCATCGCCGCATCTGGGGGCTGGATAGGAGATAGACGACACCGGACCATCCATCTCACTGGTGAGAGTCTGAACACGCTGCTTCACGAACTGGCCGTCGACTACCTGTCGAATCGTTTTTACTACACCGATCACAGATACGGTTTCGCCGTCGTGAACCCGGTCGGGGTAGTGCCGTGAGTAGCGAGATTGGCCCGGTATCGCCGGTCCTCACCCGGGGACCAGTCTGACAACGGGGGCGTCACTGTCGTCGACGGCCACGTAGAGGTAACCGGTCTCCGGGGCGACGGTGACCGCACGGACACGCCAGCCCCGGTCGGCCAGCAGCGGTTCTCGTTCTGTCAGGTCGCGCCTGTCGACGGTCAGTCGACCGAGATACCGGCCGGCGAGGTTACCGACGAGCAGGTCCCCCTGCAGGGCCGGGAGTGCGTCGCCGTCGTAGAACGTCGCCCCCGCCGGCGGGAACCCGTCGGTGCCACACTCCCAGGTGTAGGCCGGCGCGGCGGTGTCCGGTCGCTCCTCGGGTGGGTCACCGACAGGTGTGCTGGTGCCGTACTCACAGCCGGTGTCGGCGACCGGCCAGCCGTAGTTGCCGCCCGCCTCGAGGATGTTTATCTCGTCGCCGGCGTTCTCGCCGTGTTCGCTCTGCCAGATCGCGCCGGTCTCCGGGTGGACGGTCATCCCCTGCGGGTTGCGGTGGCCGTAGCTGTAGACGGTGTCGGCGGCGCCGGCGGTGTTCAGGAAGGGGTTGTCGGCCGGGACAGAGCCATCGGGGGTCAGACGGAGCGTCGCACCCAGTTCGTTCGACCGGTCCTGCGAGACGTGGTCGGGCCCGAAGTTCTTGAACTGGCGGTCGCCGACCGGCCCGTAGAGCCCTCCGTCCGGGCCGGACACGGCCCCCGGGCCCGAGTGGGCGTCCGAGTCGACAAACGGTTGGGCGGTGTGGAGCGGTTCGAACGAGTTGAGCCGCGGTGCCGACCGGTCGAGACGGCCGCGTCCGACCTGGGTGGCGGTCTCGCCGGCGTCGTTTGCCACCGAGTAGGTCAGGTACACCCACGGCTCGTCCGGGAACTCGGGGTGACAGGTCACGTCGAGCAGTCCGCCCTGCCCGCCGACGAACACGTCCGGCACACCCGATACCGGGTCACGGCTCCCAGTCTCGCGGTCGACCAGCTGCAGGCGACCACGGCCGTCCCGCTCGCGCTCGGTAACGAGCAGCCCGCTGTCCGGCAGGACGGCGAGCCCCCAAGGGTTGCCGAGGCCGTCGACAACAGTCTCGGTCTCGAACGAGATAGTCGCGTCCCCGGCTGGGTCGTTGTCTGTCGACCCGAGACAGCCGGCAACCCCGGCGAGTGTCAGACCCCCGGCGGCCAGCAGCTGTCGCCGCGATAGCCCGTCGCTCTCGGCCATTGGTCTGTGCAAGGACCCCTGGCAGTTTCACGGTATCGACCCGCCCCTCGACTGCCCCTCGACCGCCCGGGCGTTCGGCGCACACACCTGTCGGGTTCGAGCATCGAATCACAGGAGCTAATAGCCGGTCGCGGGAACGTCCAGCCGATGAGCTACCGGACGCTCGACGACCTCGCGGGCGGGCAGCGTGTTCTGGCACGGCTGGACCTGAACTCGCCGGTGTCGGTCGGTGTCGTGCAGGACAACCGCCGGTTCTCGCGTCACGCGGAGACCGTCACCGATCTGATCGAGGCAGACCACCGGGTCGCGCTGCTGGCTCACCAGGGCCGGCCCGGCCGGGACACGTTTCTTCCGCTCGAACAGCACGCCGACATCTTGGCCGACCACATCGACCGCCACGTCGAGCACATCCCGGACACGTTCGGGCTGACCGCGCGCGACGCCATCGAGGCGCTCGACCCAGGCGAGGTCATCCTGCTCGAGAACACCCGAATGACCGATGACGAGTTGCCCGAGCGCGACCCCGCGGCCCACGTCGACAGCGAGTTCGTCCGGACACTCGCACCGATGTTCGACGCCTACATCGGCGACGCCTACTCGGCGGCTCACCGCCGGCACGCCTCCATCGTCGGTCTCCCGACGGTGATGGACGCCTACGCTGGTCGGGTGATGGCCAACGAGTACGAGGCGAACTCGGCGATCGCGACCCAAGAGTTTGACGGCGAGGTGACGATGGTCGCCGGCGGCAAAAAGGCGACGGACGTAATCGGTGTGATGGCTGCCATGCAGGACCGCGTCGACAACTTCCTGCTCGCGGGGGTTGTCGGCGAACTGTTCCTGCGCGCGGTCGGCTACGACGTCGGACGTGATATCGACGAGGATGACGTCTACGAGAGCCAGTGGCGGGCGAACCGCGACCGCATCCGGTCGCTCGTCGAGAACCACCCAAGCTCGCTCGTGTTCCCGAGTGACCTCGCGTACGCCGACGAGAACGACGAGCGCGCCGAGGATACCGTCGCGGATGTCCGCAACAAGGACCACGACTACCGGGATATCGGAGCCGACACTGTCTCACAGTTCTCCGAGATAGCCGGTAACTCGGCTGCCGTCTTCGTCAAGGGCGCACTCGGCGTGTTCGAGGACGAGCGGTTCAGCACCGGAACGGTCCAGTTGCTGGAGGCTATCGGCCGGTCCGATGCCTTCTCCGTGGTTGGCGGCGGCGACACCTCCCGAGCGATCGGGATGTACGACATGGACGAGGCTGAGTTCTCACACGTCTCCATCGCCGGCGGCGCGTATATAAACGCACTCACCGGCGACCCACTCCCCGGTGTCGAGGTGCTGAGACGCGACCACGTGCGCAGTCGCAACATCGTTCAGGACCAGGCCCGAGAGCGCACGGACTAATACTGACGGACAGAAGTACGTGAACACAACACCCGACACGTAACTAAGGCAGAGGGCCGCGAGAAACCGGACGACAGTCCGGTGACGAGCGGCCCGAACACATCCTGACCTGGGTTCTACTGGCGGCGAAAATCCGCACGGATTTTCGTCCGACAGTATAACTCTCGTTGAACGGTCGTCCAAACTCCGCGCGGCCGTCAGGATACGCGGCGGCAGGTCACTCCTCGCCGGCACCGTTTGCCGTGGGATACTCCCGGTACGGGCGTGGCTCGGCCCCGTCCGAACTGTCGTCTCCGTTCCCGCCCCCGTCCGGACTGCTGTTTCCATCACCGCCTCCATCGTCGGTCGTGGTGTCGTTCTCAGTCTCACTGTCACCGCCGAGACAACCCGCGAGCGCGAGGAGAGCTGTCGTACCGCTCGCCTGTACGACCTTGTCTGCCGATCTGGGAAACCAGCCCCCGACCGAACGGGCGCTCGGAGAGACATACCGGTGGAACCGTCCGGAGTCGTGGGAAACCGAATCAAAGCGGCTTTGTTCTGCGGGGTAGTGATAAAATCTAATGATACTCGATGGGACTGAAAAGACAGACAGCGGGGCCGAGCAGCAGGCTGCGATTGTCGCCAAAGGGTTGACACGGCGGTTCGGTGAGACGGTTGCCGTCGAGGAGCTCAACCTGGAGGTGCCCGAGGGGACTGTCTACGGTTTCCTGGGTCCGAACGGTGCCGGCAAGACCACCACCATCGAGATGCTGACGACACTGCTTCCGCCAACGTCGGGACAGGCGCGGGTCGCGGGTGTTCCTGTCGAGGACCGCGACAAACTGAAAAGGTACATCGGCTATCTCCCCCACGAGTCGCCGGTTTACGAGTCGTTCACCGCTCGCGAGCAGCTCGCTTACGCGGCCGATATCCGGAATCTCGACGCGGATACGGCCGACGAGCGCATCGAGGACCTGCTGGAGCGGGTCGGCCTGCTCGCCGACGCCGGTGACCGCATCGGCACCTACTCCCAGGGGATGCGCCGGAAGGTCGGTCTGGTGCAGGCGCTGTTACACGACCCCGAGGTGGCCTTTCTGGACGAACCGACGAGCGGGCTCGACCCGCGTGCCTCGCGTGCGGTTATCGACCTAATACACGAGCAGGTCCGAACGGGCACGACCGTGTTTCTCTCCTCGCACATCCTGCCCGTTGTCGAGGAGCTCGCCGACACAGTCGGTGTCCTGTACCAGGGTCGTCTCGTCGCGGAGGACAGCCCGGACCGACTCGTCGACCGCAGGGACGACAGCGGAACGCTCGAGGATGTCTTCCTCGAGGTCACAACCGACAGGCCGGTGTGAACATGGCAGGGCTCCGGACAGACCTCGGCGTCGGCGTGGCGATTGCGCGCGCGGAACTGCGTGACCTGCTCCGGCGCAACGACTCCCGCCGTCAGCGGGCGACGCTCGCACTGCTCGCACTGCTCGGGATTCCGGTGTGGCTCTCGTTTATCCGGCAAGGGTACAGCCTCGGTGTGACAACCCGAGGGGGGACATCCGCGGACGTGGTCCCGGTCGCGCGGAACCTGCTGGTACCGGGGCTGCTGGTGGTGATACTGTTCGGCGGACTCGGAGCGGCACAGTCGCTCGCGCGAAACGCCGTCCGTCCGCTCGTCCTGACGACCGCCTCGACCCGGGCAATCGTCGTCGGCAAACTGCTGTACATCCTGTCGACGTGGCTGCTCGTACTGACGCTTGCCGCCGGCCCGGCGCTCGCCTACGCTGTCGGTGCCCGTGCACCGGTGTTCGCGCTCGCACTCCTCGCCGGTGGCATCCCGCTCCTGTTGCTGACAGTGGGGGTCGGGCTCTCGCTGGCGTACCTCCTTTGGGTGTCGATCGAGCGACTCGGTCTCCCGGAGATGGCCCGCAGGCTGGTGACCGCTTCGCTGTCGGTCGTCGCCTTTCTGTTCGCGTTCGTCCTCGGGCTGTCGCTGGGCCAGACAACCGACAGCACCAGCGGGCTGGCGCTTCCGACCGGTGACCCGGTGGTGCCGCTTGGCTGGTACGCGGATCTTCTGTTCATCGGGTCGCCGATGGCAGAGCCGCCCGGTCCCCGCACCTGGGCCGCGGCGCTCGCAATCTGGGGCGGACTTCCGCTGACGTTCGCGGTGCTGGTCCGACTCGCCCCCGCCTATTGGTACGCGACACCGGCCGACGGGAACGCCGACAGACGCAAGACGTCCGGCGCGGTCCCGGAGTTCGAGTCCACACCGAGTGAGCGGATCGGCCGCGGAGCCGGTCTGTTTGGCCGGTCGACCACTCTCCGGGCGGCGCTCGGCTACGCCCGCCATGTCGCACGCCGCCCCGACCAGTACGTCTACCTGTTTTACTACCTGTTCCCGGTGGCGATGGTGCTCGTCCCGTTCGGGGTGAGCAACCCCGAGATGACACCCGCGGCCCTGGGTGTCGGACTCCTCCTGCTGGGGGTCTGGCTCACCGGGGGTGTGGTCTGTCTCAACCCGCTCGGCACCGAGGGGGCGATGCTCTCACAGCTCGTGCTCGCCGAGACCCCCGCCCGGACGTTCGTCCACGCCAGACTGCTCGTCGGTTTCGCCATCGGTGCGGGCCTGTCGCTCACCGGTCTCGGTATCGTGGTCGTCTGGGGTGCGGGGGTTCCGCCGGTCACCGTCACGACGGTCTGGGTCGCCCTGCTCGTCCTCGGCGGCCTCGCGGCGACGCTGGTGGTGAGCGGGGCCTTCGCCCTGGCAATCGGCTCCGTGCTGCCGAAGTTCGAGACGACGGAGGTGTTCGACAGCGTCGAGACGCTCGTCCCCTCGGTGTTCGCGGCTCTCATCCACGGGGTGGTCAGTCTCGTCGTGTTCTCGGGGCTGACCGTGACGGTGCTCGCGCTCTCGCCCGGGAACCCGTTCGGGATACCGCGTCTGGCGGCCCTGCTCGGTGCCGGACTGTTCGTGCTCGCGCTCGTCGCGCTCGCCGATGGCTCGCGCCGGTACGCAATCGCCCGGCTCCGGGCCTACGGCCGCGAGAAGCTCGGTCTCGGGCGCACGTACGCTGTTTACACTGCCTTTGGCCTCTCTGTGCTCTCACTGCTGCTCGGACAGTCGCTCTCGCTCGCCGCGGTGGCGCTCCTCGGGGTCGAGGTGCCCGTCGAGACATCCGATCTGGCTGCCCTGTTCGTCGTCGAGTACCTCGGCGCTGTGCTGGTCGGCGTCGGATTTCTGTACGTCAGCCGTCGTGGACGCTCCTACCTCGATATCCGGTGGCCCACACCCCGCGAGGTGGGTGTCGTCGCCGTCGGTCTGCTCGCGCTGCTCGCGCTCCAGGCCATCGGCTCGTTCGTCATCGGACAGCTCAACCTCCCCGCCGCCGAGAACACGCTGTTCGACCTCGAGGACGGCGACCCCTCGCTGTTGCTCGTGCTCGTGCCGCTCATCCTGCTGGTGAACGGTCCCGTCGAGGAACTGCTCTACCGCAACGTCGTCCAGAAGTACCTCACCGAACAGTTCCCAACACACGTCGCCGTTCTGCTCGCGAGTGTGGTGTTCACGCTCGCGCACATTCCCGCGTATCTCGTCGGTGGACCGAGCCTCCTCGGTGTCGCGGTCACGCTCGGCCTGTTGTTCGGTCTCTCCTGTGTGCTCGGCACCCTGTTCGTCCGGACGCGGAATCTCGTCGTCGTCGCCGCTGTCCACGGACTGTACAACGCCACGCTGCTCGTCGCCCTGTACCTGACCGCCGCGTGACCCGGCCGAGCGTCTGGGCGCTCTCGACGGGACAGAATGCCGGACGCGTGTACTCGACGGTCACAGAGCCACGGAACGGTCATATGCACCGGGAGCGAACAAACAGACATGAGTGACACAGTGGTTCCAGAGCGGGCCGACGCGACGGAGCCGGTGGCGCTGTCCGCAGCGTTCCTGCTCGCGGTCCGGCGCGACGAGCCGACCGAGGCACTCGCCGCGACCCTCGCCGACCTCGACGGCGAGACGCTTGCGACGCGTCTCGACACCGACGGCGCACGCACCGCCTTCTGGGTCAACGCCTACAACGCGACCACACAGCGGGCGCTCGCGGCGGACCCGGGTCGGTACGAGAGCCGCCGGCAGTTTTTCTCCTCGCCGCTCGTGACCGTCGCCGGCGAACCGTTGAGTCTCAACGATATCGAGAACGGGATCCTGCGCCGCTCTCACAGTATGTTCACGATGGGCTACGTACGCACACCGGGGCCGCTCCGCGACGGGTTCATCGAGAGGCACGCCCCCGACGAGCGGGACCCGCGGATTCACTTCGCGCTCAACTGCGCCGCCGATAGCTGTCCACCCATCGCTGCCTACACGCGCGAGGAGATCGACTCGCAACTCGACCTCGCGACGCGGGGCTATCTCGGCGAACACGTCGCCTACGACCCCGACGCACGGGGGCGGTTCGGCGGTCTTCGCGGCTCCGGTCGCGCCCTCGTTCCCCGGGTGATGCTGTGGTTCCGCGGTGATTTCGGCGGCCACCGCGGTATCGTCGAGATGCTCCGCCGGTACGAACAGATCCCGTCCGACGCGGACCCGCGCCTCTCCTACCGGGACTGGGACTGGTCGTTCGACCCGGCAGACTACACCGAGGCAGTCTACGCCGACGACGCCCACAACAGTCGGTGAACTACCCTACCCTACTCGCTCACGGCTGACGCCGTTCGCTTCTTGAGGGTA
>ERZ1034569.216-NODE-216-length-22118-cov-17.925124_pt1 | contig 22118 bp, 20 predicted proteins | sample MGYA00520706_ERZ1034569 | MGnify/ENA primary metagenome ERZ1034569 (study PRJEB33760, sample SAMEA4777722) | hypersaline lake metagenome | biome: hypersaline environment; feature: brines | place: Spain | collected 2014-08 | depth 0 m ...
GAGTTGTGTGAGTCCGCGTTCGACCCACTCGACCGCGGCCGCCTCGTCGTCGAGTCCCTCGGCTGTCCTGACGAGATTCTGGAGTGTCTGAATCACTTCGCGCACTTGTCCGAGTTCCGCGAAGATTGCCAGTGCCGACTGGTAGCGGTCCTTCGCGGTTTCGAACTCTCCCCGTTGGAACGCGATGCTCCCGAGGCTGTGGAGACTCGTGGCCACCCCAGAGCGGTCGCCGATTTCTTGTTCAATCGAGAGGCTCCGTTCGTGGTACTGTTCGGCCTTGGCGAACTCTCCCCGCTCAGCAGTGATGATCCCAAGGCTGTGGAGACTCTTGGCTTCCCCGGAGCGGTCGCCGATTTCCTCGAAAATCGAGCAGCTTCGGTCGTGGTACTGTTCGGCCTCGGTGAACTCTCCCCGGTTCCGAGCGATGATCCCGAGGCTGTGGAGACTCTTGGATTCCCCGGAGCGGTCGCCGATTTCTTGATTGATCGAGAGGCTCCGGTCGTGGTGCTGTTCAGCCTCGGTGAACTCTCCCCGCTCAGCAGCGATGATCCCGAGGCTGTGGAGACTGTTGACTTCTCCGGAGCGGTCGCCGATTTCTTGATTGATCGAGAGGCCCCGGTCATGGTACTGTTCGGCCTCGGTGAACTCTCCCTGCTGGAGAGCGATGTTCCCGAGGCTTTGGAGACTCTTGGCTTCCCCGGAGCGGTCGCCGATTTCTTGATTGATCGAGAGGCTCCGTTCGTGGTACTGTTCGGCCTTGGTGAACTCTCCCCGCTGGAGAGCGACGTTCCCGAGGCTGTGGAGGACGGCAGCCAGATCAGACGCATCCGCTGTTTTCTCGAGCTTCTCACCACACTCTTTGAGACACTTTTCGGCCTTATCGAAGTCTCCTCGCATCCGCGCAACCCCTCCGAGTGCGTGGAGACTGACCGCCACTCCGTGATCGTTCTCTCGTCGACGCGAGCGGGTGAGACTCAATCTGAACAACCACTCTGCGGCCCGGAAGTCACCTTGCCCTCGTGCGTACTCACCCAATTCTTGATAGAACCGTTCTTCGACCCAATCCGTCTCCACATCCCGCTCCATCGCAGTCTGTCGAGCGCAGAGCAGTTCGACCACCGACTGGTGGAGTTCGTCGTCACCGCCCCTCTCGTCACGTTGTTCGTCCGTGTCACCTCTTTCTACACTCCAGTCGGTGCCTCTGACGGTACGATACATGTCACTGCGCCAGAACGACTGCCTGACGAACGTCTCGTCGGAACAACACTCCGGGAGTTCGAGCCGCGACAGCCTGGTCGTTCCGAACAGATCGACGAGTGTGGGTCTGTCCCGCCCGATCTGGAACAAGCTGCGAACGACGTTGTCCGCGATATACGTCTGGTTCTCATCCAGAAGCTCGAACAAGAGTGTCTGACGCCTAAACGCCATCTTCGCGTCTCCCAGCTCTCGACGCACAGACTCGTCGTCGATCACGGAGAACACCGCGTCCATCGACTCCTCAAAGAGGGCGGTGGGACTGCCGGACTCCGCCTCGTGGACGTAGAGGTAGGTGAGCCCCCAGAGTTCGTGTGGCGACCGGAAGACGTGTTTCCCCTCGCCCGTCGCCTCTCCGACCCGTCCAAAGTGGACACGCCCGCGGTAGTCGTCGATCACGTTCGTGACCACTTCGCGGTCAGCCCCGTCGTCGGTGAGCGCGTAGAGGTACGACTCGTGAATCGGGAGGTCCGCCGCCGCGAGCGTCGCCATCAGCAACACCGCCCTGCGGCGGATGACCGCCGGCGTGGAGTCGTCGTCCGCCCCGTCGGAGCCGTTCAGTTCGTTGAACACGGACCGCACCCGTTGTTCCAACGGCGACTCCGAACTATTCGTGTCGACACTCTCCTCTGCCGTGTCGGCAGCTTCGTCGGCTGTCGCCACCGGCAGATAGTAGGAGAGCATCAACATCGGGCTGGCGACGGACACCGCCGAGTTGGTGCCGACGGTCTGGCGAATCTGGTCGGGCGTGATCCGCATCGTCTCGCGGCTCGTCTCAGTCGCGTCCGTCTCGGGGTCGTCTGTCTCTGCCCTACTTGTCTCGTCGTGATCCTCGTCCGTGGTAGCGTCCTCTCGCTCGCGGCTCTCGATGGTGGTGAGGTGGTCGAACACCGCCTCCGCAGTCGGGAGCACGTCCCTGTTGGTGTCGGTCGTCTCGGCGAATCGGTCGAGAATCTCGTCGACCTCTCTGACAGAGAGATACGGCACCCTGTCGCGCTCGGTCAGCGTGCCGAGCCTGTTGGACACCGACTGGCCCACGCTGTCGTCGTCGTAGACACGTCTGACACGTTGCCCGAGTCGGTCGAGTTCGTGTTCGCGGGCGTCGAGCAGGACGCTCACGTCCGGTTCGTCTGCCAACTCCCCGATCAGGAACTGGAAGATCGGTAACGCTTGCTCCCGTGCGGCGTCCTCGACGACGACGAGCGTGTCACCCAGTTCCCGGAGCGTCTCCACATCTCGTTTCAACGCGTGAGGATCGAGTGACTTCGCCCCGCCGCGCCAGTGGATCACCGGCCCCGTGTCGTCGTCGTGGTGCCACGCGGCCGCCGCCTGCCGGCAGGCGACCGTCTTGCCCGACCCCGGCGGGCCGAACAGCAGTTGGTGGCCACCGCCGTCGAGCGTCGCCAGAACCTGCTGGGTGAACGTGCGGTCGCTGTCGCCGTGGTATCTGTCGACCGCGTAGTCGTTCGCGAGGTGTTGCCAGTCGAACGGCTCCCGCCACGCCGCTCGTGGGTTTTCGATCTCCGTCTCGAAGTCGGCGTCGCTCACCACGTCGAACCCTCGTCCGGTGAGATTCGCTCTTGCCTCGGCAAACTCGTCGGGCGTCACCGCCTCTAACACGCGTTGGTTGTACGCCTGCAGCAGGAACCACCGCTGGTCTGTCTCCATCGCCGCCACCTCCCGCTCGAACGTCTCCAGAAACGTCTCCGCGACCGCTTCCCAGTCGACCGCCTCGGTCGACACCGCCGCCAACGGGTCGAACCCGTCCGCCAGCCGCGCCAGCTCCTCGGCCAACAACGCCGCCTCCGCCGCGACTGGCTCCCCACGCTGGATCAGCTCGTCGACGCCGTCGGCCAGTTCGTCGCTGTCTTCCAACGCGAGGACAATCAGGTCGTGAACGCCACGCGGGTCGAGATCGTCGTGGTCGTCTGCGACGTGTTGTCCGGCCTTCAGCCCGGCAGTCTCGATCTGAGAGTCGAGATCCACGTCGGTGAGAAAGTCGTGGGCTTTCCGGCCGGCATCGACGCCGAACTTCAGCGTCCGGAGGGGAAGCTCCATCACTAGCCGTGTCGGCGTCGGGTAAATTCAGTTTTGTGGAGGTTGAGTGTTGATCATGTCGTGGATCACAACGACGCCACACCAGCATCACTCACCACACACGAGACGGACAAGCTCCGAGGACCCACCCAGCCGCCGTCTGGCCCGCGTCGTTCCGCAAACACCTTATACGGACGTAGACCAAGACAGAAACGACAGATAATGCCGAGACCCGAAGTTCTCGAACGAGTGAAGCAGGCCGAGGCCGACGCAGACGAGATCGTCGCCGAGGCGGAGTCCGACCGGGACGAGCGGGTGCAGGCGGCCCGGGAGGAGGCCGACGAGATCCTCGCCGAGGCGGAGGCAGAGGCCGACGAACTGGAGGAAGACCGGCTCGCGGCGGCGCGTGAGGAGATCGACGCCGAACGCGAGCGGATCGTCGAGGAGGGGGAACAGGAACGTCAAGCGTTGATCGACCGCGCACGCGACCGCACCGACGAGGCGGTCGAACACGCGGTCGAGAAGTTCGAGGAGGCGGTGCATGCTCAGACCTGAGCAGATGAGCAAGGTCTCGGTCACGGGCTCCCGCCGCGTGATGGGAGACGTGGTCGAGGCGATCCACGACCTCTCGTTGGTCCACCTGACGGAGTACGACGGCGGCTGGGAGGGGTTCGACCACGGCGCCTCGATGGACGGCGCCGAGGCGGCCGCCGACAAGCTCGTTACCGTCCGGTCGTTGCTCTCGCAGTTGGGCGTCGAACAGTCCGACGGCGGTCCCTCACGGATCGTCACCGACGAGGCACTCGAAGCGGAGCTGGCGGAGGTTCGCGAGTCCGCCAACGAACTGGACGACCGGCGCGAGCGACTCCGTGATGACCTGCGTCGCGTGACCGACCGGATCGACGCCGTCGAGCCGTTCGTCGACATCGGGATCGACCTGGACCTGCTCGCGGGGTACGACAGCCTCCAGGTTGTCGTCGGCGAGGGAGAGGAGGCGGACGTGCGCGCGACCCTCTCCCGGGCGAGTGAACTCGACGAGTTCGACGTGTTCGCGGGCGAGGAGTATCTCGCCGTGTTCGCCCGGCCGGCGCCGTCGGCCGGGCCGGAGGCGTTGGCGGACGCGCTCGTCGCCGCGGAGTTCGCGGCCGTCGAGGTGCCGGCCGTCGAGAGTGACCAGACCGCGCCGGAGGCGTACCTCCGGGAGTTAGAGAGCGAACGCGCGGAGTTAGAGTCGGAGTTAGACGCCGTCGACCGGGAGACGGAACAGCTCCGCGAGGAGTGGGCCGGCTTCCTGTTGGCGGCCGAAGAGGAGCTGTCGATCCGGGTCGACAAAGCAGACGCGCCGTTGTCGTTCGCGACGACGGAGAATGCGTTCGTCGCCGAGGGGTGGATTCCGTCCGCAGAGTACACGGAGTTTGCGGCCGCCATCTCCGACGCCGTCGGCAACAGCGCCGAGATCGAGGAGCTGGAACGGGCGGCGTTCAGCAGTGACGGGACGGTAGCGGTCCGCGAGGACGTACCCCAGTCCGTTCGCGAGGCGGGCGAGCGCGACACCGACACGGAGGCGGACGACACCGAAAGCGAGGACCGCCAACGGGCGGTCGCGGACGGCGGGACGCCCGTCGTGATGCGAGACGACGAGCCGCCGACGGTCCAGAACAACCCGGGCGTGACCGGTCCCTTCGAGCTGTTGACCAGTCTCGTCGGGAAGCCGAGCTACCGGGAGTTGGACCCGACGATCGTGTTGTTCCTCACGTTCCCGGTGATGTTCGGGTTCATGATCGGCGACTTCGCGTACGGGCTGATCTACGCGGGGATCGGCGCGTACCTCTACCGCGGGTTCGACTCGGACAGTTTCCGTGCGATGGGGTCGATCGCGATGATGGCTGGCGTGTCGACGACGATCTTCGGCATCCTCTACGGCGAGATCTTCGGGCTCCACCTGATCGCCTCCCAGTTCTGGGAGCCGGTCGTCGGGTTGGACCACGCGCCCCTGAAGAAGGGGTTACAGCCGGCCAGCACCTACTGGGCACGGACGTGGCTCGTCGTCTCCGTGTTGTTCGGCGCACTCCACGTCAACGTCGCCTGGCTCTTCGACTTCTACGAGAACCTGCAGTTCCACGGGTTCGGCGAGGCAATGGAGGAGTCCGGTTCCTGGCTGTTGGCGCTGAACGGGCTGTGGTTGTTCCTGTTCAGTAACTTCCTCGGTCAGACGCCGTCGATCCTCTTCGACGTGTTCGGCACCGGCAAGAGCGCGGCGTTCGAACTCGGCTTCACCGGCCTCCCGGTGATCGTCGGCCAGATCGGGGTCGGGATGGTCGCCCTCGGGGTGTTGTTGATCCTGCTCGGGCCGGCCGTCGAGATCGTCGAGATCTTCACCGTGCTCTCACACACTCTCTCGTACCTCCGGATCGGGGCGGTGTTGCTCGGGAAGGCGGGGATGGCCTTCGCGGTCAACCTCCTGTTTTTCGGCGTGTACGAGACCAGCGAGTCGACCGGGACCGCCTGGCACTTCGCGCTGACGAAGATGCCCGAGGTCGGGACGATGTCACACGGCCACGAGGTGACGGGCATCCTCTTTGGCGGGTTGGCACACGGCGGGCCGTTGTCGTTACTCTTCGGTATCGTCGTGTTGATCGCCGGCCACATGCTCGTGTTGGCCCTGGGGGTCACCTCCTCGGGAATCCAGGCGATTCGGCTGGAGTACTTCGAGTTCTTCTCGAAGTTCTACGAGGGCGACGGGACGGAGTACGAGCCGTTGGGGAGCGACCGGACGTTCACCAGCGAGGAGTGACGCCGCCCCGCCGACAGCCGGGTTTGGGGCGTGAGACTCCCGTGAACCGGCTCGTCGGCCATCGTATTTGCGAACGCTTATTACCACCACAGTAGCAACTACCTACCGTTCGCAGACGATCGAACCACGGTGAACCTCATGCTCGAAGTTGCCCCAGAACTGGCGAACGTTGTACTGCAGGAGAGTAGTGGCCCGGCGCTCAACAACCAGGGTGCGGCCGCGTTGGCGGTCGGCCTCGCGGCAATCGGCGTCGGCTACGCACAGCGAGGGATCGGGTCGGCGGCGATCGGCGCGATCGCCGAGGACGACGACCTGTTCATCCAGGGACTCGTCTTCACCGCACTGCCGGAGACACTGATCATCTTCGCGTTCGTGACCATTTTCCTGGCGACGTAAGTCGGGATTCTTCGCAACAATGAGTCTCGATACAGTCGTCGAAGACATCCGTGACGATGCCCGCACGCGCGCAGAGGAGATCCGCGAGGCGGCCCAACAGCGTGCCGAGGAGATCGTCGCCGAGGCAGAGGCCGAAGCCGACGAGCTCGTAGCGGATCGAGAGGCGGCCGTCGAGCGCCAGATCGAACAAGAACGCGAGCAGGCGCTCTCGTCGGCGAAGTTGGAGGCCAAACAGGCCCGACTGGAGGCCCGCCGCGACGTGTTGGAGGACGTGCGCGACCAGACGGAGACGGCATTGGCGGCGCTGTCGGGCGACCGGCGCGAGGAGCTGACGCGTGCGTTGTTGGAAGACGCCGCGGGCGAGTTCGACGGCGACATCGTCGTCTACGGCCGGGCGGACGACGAGTCGTTGTTGCGGTCGTTGGTCGACGGGCGCGACGGCCACAGCTACGGCGGCGACCACGACTGTCTGGGCGGGGTCGTCGTGGAGAGCGAGCAGTCGCGCGTCCGGGTGGACAACACGTTCGACTCCGTGTTGGCGGACGCGTGGGAGGACAGCCTGAAGGAACTGAGCACACGACTGTTCGACGATGAGTAGTCGTGCCGGGAGCGCCAACGCGGAGTACGTCAACGCCCGCGTCCGGTCGCGCCGGGCGGGGTTGTACGACGAGGAGTCGTACCGCCGGTTGTTGCGGACCTCGCCGGCGGAGATCGCCCGCGACATGGAGGAGTCGGCGTACAGCCGGGAGATCAACGAGTTGGGGTCGCGGTTCGACGGCGTCGACCTGATCGAGTACGCCCTCAACCGGAACCTCGCCCGGCAGTTCGACGACCTGTTGGGGTGGGCCGAGGGGTCGTTGTACGACCTGCTGGTCCGGTATCTCCGGAAGTTCGACGCCTGGAACGTGAAGACGTTGCTCCGGGGGGTCTACTCGGGGACGGAGCCGGAGGAGGTCCGGGTGGACACGATCAGAGCCGGCGAGTTGGACGACGATCGACTCGACCGGCTCGCAGACGCCGGCTCGATCGAGGAGATCGTCGAGGGGTTGTCGGACACGTTGTTCGGCGACGCCCTCGCGGGTGCGCTCGGTGACTACGAGGATGCCGGGCTGCTCGTCCCGTTGGAGAACGCGGTCGACCGCGCGTACTACGAGCTGTTGACCGTGGAGTTGGGGTCGTCCGACGAGTTGGCGGAGTACCGTCGGTATCTGCGGGCGGAGATCGACTTCCGGAACGCGATCAACGCGCTCAGGCTGGCCCGGTCGGGGACGGAGTTGGAGCCGGCGGCGTACTTCATCGCTGGCGGGGACCTGTTCTCCAAGCGGGACGTCCAACGGCTGGCCGGCAGTATGGACGAACTCGTCGCGTACATCCGCGAGAGCACGTACGGCGACGATCTGTCGACGGCGTTAGACGAGCTTGCGACCGCAGACAGCCTCGTCGGGTTCGAACGGGCCCTGGAGGCGGCACAGGTGGAGTACGCGGACGCGCTGGGGACGATCTACCCGTTGTCGGTGACGCCGGTGGTGGCGTTCATCCTGTCGAAAGAACGCGAGGTAGACAACATCCGCGCGATCGCACGCGGCAAGGAGGCGGGGCTCGACCCCGACGAGATCGAACGCGAGTTGGTGATCTTATGAGCAAGGAGATCGCGGTGATCGGCAGCCCGGATTTCACCACCGGCTTCCGGCTGGCCGGCGTACGGAAGTTCGAGGACGTGCCGGACGACGAGAAGCCAGACGAGCTCGACGCGGCCGTCGAGCGGACGCTCGCAGACGAGGACGTGGGGATCGTCGTGATGCGGAACGACGATCTCGACCACCTCTCGCGGGGGGTGCGGGAGACCGTCCAGGAGAGCGTCGACCCGGTGTTGGTGACGTTGGGCGGCGGCGCCGGCGGCGGTGGACTGCGTGAACAGATCAAGCGTGCCATCGGGATCGACCTGATGGCCGAAGACGAAGACGACGGGCAGGGTCAGGGAATGCCTTAACCCGTCCAGAACACGGAACACGACACACAACACATGAGCCAAGCAACCGACTCCAACGTGACGCCCGTCGACACCGGCGAGATCCGGAGCGTGAGTGGGCCGGTCGTCACCGCGACCGACCTCGACGCCCGGATGAACGACGTGGTGTACGTCGGCGACGAGGGGTTGATGGGGGAAGTGATCGAGATCGAAGGTGGGATCACCACGATCCAGGTGTACGAGGAGACCTCGGGGGTCGGCCCGGGCGAGCCCGTCGAGAACACGGGCGAGCCGCTGACGGTCGATCTGGGCCCGGGGATGCTCGACACGATCTACGACGGCGTCCAACGCCCGTTGGACGTGTTGGAAGACAAGATGAACAGCGCCTTCCTCGACCGCGGGGTCGACGCCCCGGGGATCGACCTCGAGAAGGAGTGGGAGTTCGTCCCCGAGGTTGAGGCCGGCGACACGGTCGAGGCCGGCGACGTGGTCGGGGTTGTCCCGGAGACGGTCACCATCGACCACAAGGTGATGGTGCCGCCCGACGAGGACGGTGGCGTCGTCGCCGACACGAAGGAAGGGGAGTTCGACGTCGAAGAGCCCGTCGTCGTCTTAGAAGACGGAACGGAGATCTCGATGCACCAGGAGTGGCCGGTGCGTGAACAACGGCCGACAGTCGAGAAGGAGACGCCGACGACGCCGCTCGTCTCCGGACAACGCATCCTCGACGGGTTGTTCCCGCTCGCGAAAGGCGGGACAGCGGCGATTCCGGGGCCGTTCGGCTCCGGAAAGACCGTCACCCAACAGTCACTGGCGAAGTTCGCGGACGCAGACATCGTCGTCTACATCGGCTGTGGAGAGCGTGGCAACGAGATGACGGAGGTTATCGAGGACTTCCCGGAGCTGCCGGACCCACAGTCCGGCAACCCGTTGATGGCCCGGACCTGTCTCATCGCCAACACCTCGAACATGCCCGTCGCCGCACGCGAGTCGTGTGTGTACACGGGGATCACCATCGCGGAACACTACCGCGACATGGGGTACGACGTGGCGTTGATGGCAGACTCCACCTCGCGGTGGGCGGAGGCGATGCGGGAGATCTCCTCGCGGTTAGAGGAGATGCCCGGCGAGGAGGGGTATCCGGCGTATCTCGCGGCCCGGCTGAGCCAGTTCTACGAGCGGGCGGGGTACTTCCAGAACGTCAACGGGACGGAGGGGTCGATCTCGGTGATCGGCGCCGTCTCCCCGCCCGGCGGCGACTTCTCGGAGCCGGTGACCCAGAACACGCTGCGGATCGTGAAGACGTTCTGGGCGTTGGACTCGGATCTCGCCGAGCGGCGACACTTCCCGGCGATCAACTGGAACGACTCCTACTCGTTGTACCGCGACCAACTCGACGACTGGTTCGTCGAGAACGTCGCAGACGACTGGCCCGAGAAACGGCAGTGGGCCGTCGACACGTTGGACGAGGAGGACGAACTCCAGGAGATTGTCCAGTTGGTCGGGAAAGACGCCCTGCCGGAGGACCAACAGCTCACCCTAGAGGTGGCGCGGTTCCTGCGTGAGGCGTATCTCCAACAGAACGCGCTCCACGACGTGGACCGGTACTGTCCGCCGGAGAAGACGTACCGCATCCTCGACGTGATCAAGACGTTCAACGACGAGGCGTTCGACGCGCTCGACGCGGGCGTGCCGATCGACGAGATCGTCGGCGTGGAGGCGGCCCCCCGGATCAACCGGATCGGGACGACGCCGGACGATGAGGCCGACGCGTTCGTCGACGAGATCGCCGAGGACATCACCGAACAACTGCGGGCACTCTACTGACAACAATGAAAGAGTACGAGACGATCACGGAGATCAGCGGTCCGCTGGTGTTCGCCGAGGTCGACGAGCCGGTCGGCTACGACGAGATGGTCGAAATCGAGACGCCGCAAGGCGAGACCAAGCGCGGCCAGATCCTCGAGTCCGAGGACGGGCTGGTGGCGATCCAGGTGTTCGAGGGGACCTCGGGGATCGACCAGAACGCGTCGGTGCGGTTCCTGGGTGAGACGCTGAAGATGGATCTCACTGAGGACCTGCTCGGGCGCGTGTTGGACGGCTCCGGCCAACCGATCGACGGCGGGCCGGATGTCGTCGCCGACGAGAAACGCGACATCGTCGGGGAGGCGATCAACCCCGTCTCCCGAGAGTACCCCGAGGAGTTCATCCAGACGGGCGTGTCCGCCATCGACGGGATGAACACGCTCGTCCGGGGCCAGAAGCTCCCCATCTTCTCGGCGTCGGGGCTCCCGCACAACGAGCTGGCGTTGCAGGTCGCCCGGCAGGCGTCCGTGCCGGAGGCGGAGGAGGCCGGCGAGGAGAGCGAGTTCGCGGTGATCTTCGGCGCGATGGGGATCACCCAAGAGGAGGCCAACGAGTTCATGGACGACTTCGAGCGCACCGGCGCACTAGAGCGGTCGGTCGTGTTCATGAACCTCGCGGACGACCCCGCAGTCGAACGGACGGTCACCCCGCGGATGGCGCTCACCACCGCGGAGTATCTCGCCTTCGACAAGGGGTACCACGTCCTGACGATCCTCACAGACATGACGAACTACTGTGAGGCGCTGCGGGAGATCGGTGCCGCCCGCGAGGAGGTGCCGGGTCGCCGTGGCTACCCGGGGTATATGTACACGGACCTGGCGCAGTTGTACGAGCGCGCCGGCCGGATCGACGGCCGCGAGGGGTCGGTCACCCAACTGCCGATCCTCACGATGCCGGGCGACGACGACACCCACCCGATCCCGGACCTGACCGGTTACATCACCGAAGGCCAGATCATGATGGACCGGGATCTCAACAGCAACGGTGTGGAGCCGCCGATCAACGTGTTGCCGTCGTTGTCGCGGCTGATGGACGACGGGATCGGCGAGGGGCTCACCCGTGGCGACCACGCCGACGTGAAAGACCAGTTGTTTGCCGCCTACGCCGAGGGGGTCGAACTGCGGGACCTGGAGAACATCGTCGGCCGGGAGGCGTTGGACGAACGGCAGAACCGCCTGCTCGACTTCGCCGACCGGTTCGAAAACGAGTTCGTCCAACAGGGGTACGACACCAACCGCGACATCAGCGACACGCTGGATGTCGGTTGGAACCTCCTGTCGTTGCTCCCGAAGACGGAACTCAACCGGATCGGCGAGGATCTGATCGAGGAGTACTACCAGGAAGACACCGAGGAAGTCGCCGCGGACTGAACACACGGTTGTCTCTCCCTTCTCGTTGTGTGGTACTAGGAAAAACGACGTAGTCACAGCTGTCGTGTCGAGACGTGTTCGAGACCACACAACAGCCGGTTCGCTTCGTCCAGCAGATTCTCGCTCACGACAGCAACGTGTTGTCCGTCGAGGAACTGTCATACCGGAACCCCGACATCGAGTCGGCGACTGTCGACTACCACCTCCGGAAGTTGGAGTCGGCAGGGCTCACCGAGCGGCTCTCCGCAGACGACCCCGCCAACGACCTCCCGGACACGTACTGGACGGTCACCGAGCGCGGCGTCGCGCGGCTCGACGAACTCGGGTTCTACGACGAAATTGAGGCGTTGGCAGTCGCAGACGAGATGTTGGAGCGGACCGAGCGGATCGAACGGATCGAGATATTCGACGGTCGTCCGCGGGTCGACGTGCCGAACTAACCGCGGCGTCTACTTTGCTCTCGCAATCCGTCCCTCCGTCTCGACCGCCAACCCGCTGTCCCGCGCGTGATCGGCGACCGCCCCGAGCATCGACACGCTGTCGTCGACGAGGTGGCTCTCGTTGGCGGGGTCGTAGCCGTCGGTCAGGACGAACCAGCCGGTCGTCGCGACGTGGGGTTCGTCATCGAGCGGCGAGCCAGCCGGCGGAACGCAGCCGTCCGGTAAGACGTTACCGGGACGGGACACCCGGCAGTGGTCTCGGCACCGCTTGACCAGTCGGGCGACACGGAGCCTCCCTACGTCGTTGTTGGACGGACCGTAACTTACCTCTCTCCGGAGCGTGAGAGGCGGACGATGGTGTCGGTGTGGTCCTGGCCGGCCGTCTTCTCGTTCGGGGCGGCTGTCGGGAGCGTCTACCTGATCGTCGCACTGTGGCGTCACCGCGGCGCGCCCGGCGCGGACTGGTTTCTCGCTGTCCTCGGCCTCCAAGCGGCGTACACGACACTGTACGGTGTCGGATTCCTCGTCACCGACCCGGCGTTGCGAGCGGCAGTCGAGGTCGGCTTCTGGGTGGCGTTCACCTGGATCGGGATGGCGTTCTCGGCGTTCGCGGTGACGTACACTGGTCGTGCCGACGTACTCCGGACGTGGCCGTTCGTCGTCACCGGTGTCGCGCTCGTGATCCTGACGGTGTTGCTCCCGCTCGCGCCGTTGTCGGGCGTCGTCTGGGAGGGGTTCACAGTCGTCGAGACGGCCGGCGTCGCCGGCGTGAGTTACGACCGTGGCCCGGTGTTGTTCGGCTCGTTTCTGCTCAACGCCGCGATGGTCGCCGGGAGTTCTGTCCTACTGTTCGACACGGTCGTCAGCTACGGGCCCCTGTACCGCCGGGAGGCGACCGCGGTCGCGTTGAGTTTGGTACCGCCGTCCATCGGAGCAACACTGTGGACGTTCGGAATCGGCGGCGTGAACCTGATGCCCGTGTTGGCGCTCCCGCACGTCCTGTTGGACGCGTACGCCTACCTCGTGTCCGACCTGTTCGAGTTCAACCCCGCGACACGACGCGCCAGCGAACGGGCCGCCGTCGACGAACTGGCAACACCCGTGGTCGTCGTCGACCGCGAACGACGAGTGGTGCGGCTGAACGAGACGGCCGTCGAGACGCTGATCGACGACCGGGAGCCGGCAGGCGACACCGGGGCGCACTCGGGTGAGACGGACGCCGCGCTCGGCGAGCCGTTGGCCACGCTGGGGTTGGGGTTCGATCCGGTGGAGCCACCGGAGACGGTCGAACTCCGGGTCGGTGGTCGCCGCCGGACGTTCGGCGTGACCGCCTCCCCGTTGACCGACACGACCGACACGCAGGTTGGGCACACGCTGGTCTTACAGGACATCACCGCCGAGCGCCGCCGTCGCCAACGGCTGGGGGTGCTCAACCGTGTCCTCCGACACAACCTCCGGAACGACCTGAGTGTGGTGCAGTTGTACGCCGAACAGCTCGTCGAGACCGGCCGTGGTGAGACCCCGGAGCTGGCGGCGACGATCGGGGCGCAGGCGGACGGGTTGTTGGAGTTGGGTGAGAAGGCGCGCCGGGCCGCCGACGCGCTTGACACGGAGGGGGACCGACGGGCGATCCCGGTCGCGGCGATCATCGGCGAGGCGGTCGACGACGGCGAGACGGTGACCGACGGCGGCGAGGAGCGTGAGCGAGACGGCGTCACCGTCACCGTTCCGGCGGGGTTGGCGGCGCGTGTCGACCCCGCGCCGTTGGCACTCGCGGTGTCGAACCTCGTGGAGAACGCCCGCGAGCACGGCGCACCGCCGACACGGGTCACGGCCGAGGGTGACGGCGACGAGGTGGTGATCCGGGTGCGCGACGAGGGGGCAGGGGTGCCGGACCACGAACTCGACATGCTGCGCGCGGAGACGGAGACCGCACTGGAACACGGGAGTGGGTTGGGGCTCTGGCTCGTTCGGTGGGGGGTCGACGCCGTCGGCGGCGAGTTGACCGTCGACACGACCGACGGAACGACCGCGACCCTCCGGGTGCCCGGACTCGTCGCCGACACCGAACGAGAGCCCGACGAGACGGGTGCCGATGCCGTCGGCGAGACGACAGCTAACTGAGTCGTCACGTCTCGGTCCACCCGCAGTGACACGGAGGATTAAGACACGGCGGCTCGAACTGAGGGTGTGCGCGTCGCACTGCTCTCGGATGTACACGGAAACGAGGTGGCGTTGTCGACAGTGTTGGACGACCTCCCGGAGGTAGACCGGGTGGTGTGTGCCGGCGACGTGGTCGGCTACAACCCGTGGCCGGCGGCGTGTGTCGCGACCGTCCGGGATCGCGGGATTCCGACGGTTGTCGGCAACCACGACCGCGCGGTCGCCAACGACACCGGGTTCCGGTTCAACGACATGGCGGCCGCCGGCGTCGACTACGCCCGCGCGGAACTCGACGACGACCAGATCGGGTGGCTAGAGAGTCTCCCGCGCGACCGGACGCTGGCGGACGGCCGGCTCTGTGTCGTCCACGACCACCCGGAGCGACAGGACCACTACACGATGCCCGACGAGTTCGACCCGTCGTTGCTCGCGGCCGCGGGCGACCCGGACGTGCTCGTGTTGGGCCACACCCACGTCCAACACCACGAGACGTTCGCCGAGGGGGTGGTGGTCAACCCCGGGAGTGTCGGCCAGCCTCGCGACGGCGACCCGCGGGCGGCGTACGCCGTCGTCGACTTGGAGGAGCTGTCGGTGACGGAACACCGGGTGTCGTACGACATCGACGCCGTCGAGGATGCCGTCAGCGAGGCGGGGCTGCCGGAGAAGATCGGAAAACGGCTCCACCTCGGGAAGTAGTCTCGGAGGGCGTGTCGCCGGCTACTACGCCAGTGGTTTTATGATCTTGGCTGGAATCCGGTTCGTAGATGGAATTTATACCGGCAGGAACCGTCTCAGAATCAGATCCAGGCGCAGAGGCAGAACTGGCGGTGTGGGACCGGCTCAGACGAGCGTTCGGTCCGGACGACCGCGGAGTCGTCTACCACCAGTATCCAATCATACAAAAAGAAAAGAATCGGTTCGACAGGAAGCCGGACTTTGTGTTGTTACACGACGAACTCGGACTACTGGTCGTCGAGTGCAAAGGGTACACCATCGACCAGATCGACGCGATTGAAGGAGAGCGGTGGATGCTGAACGGCTGTCGACAGAACTCGGTGAGTCCACAGGCACAGGCGAGAGACCAGGGATTCCACCTACAGCTGTTCTTCAGACGCGAGCGTCGGCTGCGCGATCAGAGTGGGAGCGTGCGGGTGCCGATGAACACGTTCGTCGTGCTTCCCAATATCGACAGAACCGACTGGGAGGCGAAAGGGTTCAACGGGCCGGCAGCACCGAGGGTGATCACCGGCGACGAACTCGGGCCGGTCGGGCTCAGGGACAGGCTCTCAACGGTGAAGACGTTCGAACCGCTTGACGATCAGGAGTACCAAACCGCACGGAGTGTGTTGGGCTGTGGAGACGTTATCAGCGATGGGATCGAACGGCCAGAGGGTCGGTCGGACAAAAGGGCACACTACAGGCGAGTGACCGACGGGGTCAAACGGCTCGACAGTCGGCAGGAGCGTATCGGGCTCCGAATTCCAGACGGACCACAACAGATTCGTGGGATCGCAGGGTCTGGTAAGACCGTTCTCGCCGCGATGAAGACAGCTCGGATGCTCGCAGAACACGGTCCACATCTCGACGAGATGGACGAGAAACGGTGGCGAATCGCGCTCACCTTCCAGACCAAGAGCCTGTACGACCACCTCACGGCCTTGGTCGAGCGGTTCTACGAACGGTTCACCAACAGCCCGTTCGACGAGATTCGGGACGGCGTCGAGATCGTCCACGCGTGGGGTGGGCGGACGACCGGCCCGGGGATGTACAAGACGATCGCGGACGCGACGCCCGGTGTAACGTTCAAAAACCTGGGACAGGCGCGTGACGCGTTCGCCCCGGCGAATCTTCAAGAGGCAGTCGCCGAGGAGGTGTTAGAGACAGAGGCCGTGCCGTCGTTGTACGACGCTATCGTTGTCGACGAAGCACAGGACTTCGGACCGGCATTTCTCAGGATGTGTCTCGCCGCACTTGACGAGGCGGACCGGCTGATCTGGGCGTACGACGAGGCACAGGATCTCGGGACGCTCTCGGCACCGAGCCCGAAGGCGGTATTCGGTACCGACGAGAACGGTGACCCACAACTCGACATGAGCGGGGCGTACTCCGACGGAATCCAGAAGAGTCAGGTTATGCGAACCGCCTACAGAGCGCCGCGTCGTGTGCTGATGGCCGCACACGGGGTCGGGATGGGACTGGAGCGTGAGAAGGGTCCCGTACAGACGGTCACACGGCAGGACGGCTGGGAGAACCTCGGCTACGAGGTTGAGGGCGACTTCAGGCGGACCGGAACACCAGTGCGGGTCACCCGGCCACCGGAGAACTCACCACATCCACTCGCAGACGAACCAGATGCGAAACCGTTTCTCCGGCGAGAGTGGTTCGGCGGGAAACGGGCCGAGTTTCGCTGGGTCGCTCGACAGATCAGCGCCGACATCGAGGCAGGACTGGAACCGAGTGACGTGCTTGTCGTCGTACTCGGGACCGATGTGTGGAACAAGGGGAACGCACTCAAAGCGGCTCTCTCTGAACACGACATCGCGCTGAACTGCGACTGGGAAGAAAGCAACAAACAGTTCCGAGTCCCGGGAGCGGTCACGGCTGCGCGGGTTCGCAGGGCGAAGGGGAACGAGGCGGGGTCTGTGTACGTCGTCGGGTTGGAGGCGGTCGACGACCCGGGGTACAGAGAGTCACGGCTCCAACGACGGAACGCCGCGTTCGTTGCGCTCACACGAACGCGAGCGTGGTGCACTGTGGCAGGGGTACGGGAGTCACCGGTGTTAGACGAGTTCGACCGGGTCGCCGAGTCGGTTAACGGGTCGCCACCTGAGCTGTGTTTCAACGCACCAGACTCACTCGACAACGAGTTCGAAGAGGACACCACCGATTTGAACAGGGAACTGAGCGACTTCAGCTGAGATCTACCGCGAGACGGAGTCGTGTGCGATCGACACCTGTTCTTGGACGATCGACAACACCTCCTCGCGTTCGGACCACTCGACGAAGACGGCGACGGAGGTGGCGGAGGTGACCAGATCGTGGATCGTCACCCCGGCCTCCGAGAGCGGTTGGACGATCTCGGAGATCACACCCGGCCGGTTCGGCAGCTCCCCGCCCATCACCCGGACGACCGCGAACTCCGACTCGTTGGTGACCGACGACAACGACTCGTCGTCGACCACCTCGTCGTGGAGCGTCGTCTCGGCCGTCTCGGCGACCTCGGTGCCGACGTAGAACGTCACCGAGTCCATCCCGGAGGCGACGGCGTCGATGTTGATGTCCCGGGCGAACAACGCGTCCGAGAGGTCCGAGAGGATGCCCGGACGGTTTCGGATCGCCCGGCCGGCGACCGTGATACACGCCAACGGGTCTTCCTCCATGTCGACGATGTTCTGGAACGTCCCCTCGACGGTTGTTCCGCCGGTGGTGAGGTCGCCGTGTTGGTAGTGGAGCACCCGGACGTTCAGGTCCTCGTCTTTGTACGACAACGCGGAGGGGGCGATCACCTCTGCACCGCGGAAGGAGAGGTTTCGCAGTTCGTCGACAGTGATCCGGGCGACGTTGCGCGCCCCCTCGACGACCCCGGGGTCGCCCGTCATCACGCCCTCGACGTCGGTGACGATCACGACCTCGTCGGCGGTCATGTAGTTACCCAACATGACGGCAGTGGTGTCGGAGCCGCCGCGGCCGAGCGTGGTCACGTCACCGTCCGGCGTCTCCGCCAGAAAGCCCGTCACCACTGGCACTGTCCCGTCGAGCACCGCCGCCAGCGCCGCCGCCCGTTCCCGGGTGGTCGGGGCGTCCACCTCGCCGTGGCTGTCGGCGATGACGGGCCACAGTTCCGTGCCCGGCTCGACGAACGTGGCGTCTACGTCGCGGGCGGCCAACGCCGCCTTCAACATCCGGACGGAGGTGCGTTCCCCCATCGAGACGATCTCCGCGCGGTCGGCGTTGTCTGCCTCGAAGGTGATGTCCTCCAACAGTTCGTCCGTCGTCGACCCCATCGCGCTGGCGACGACGGCGATCTCGTGGCCGTCGGCGACAACCGACGCGATCGAGTCGGCGGCGCGTTCCACGCGTTCGCCGGTGCCCAGCGAGGTGCCGCCGAACTTCGCTACGATTCGCACGACACACCACCTCGGTGTCGGCACCGCCGGTCGCGAGCGACCCGGCGCCGGGTCGCGGTCCCCGTGGCGACTGCGACTGCAGTCGCGTCCACGTCAGCATCCATACGGTGACAGATTCGCCGAGTCTCTTTAACGCTGTTCACTCGGTGAGGTTCCTGCCGGGGGTGTGCCCGGCACTGTGCGAGCGCGGCAGTTTTCGGCGGGGTTTTTCGCCGGGCGTCGCGTCCTGTGGGTGTGAGTCGCCAGTCGCGGTACGCGCTCGCCGACACGTTCCAACAGACCGTCGGCGGGTTCCTGCTCGCGGGGCCGTTCGTCGTCACCGGAGAGGTGTGGGAGCTGGCGGCCAGCATGGCCTGGTACCACGTGGCGGCCACGACGCTGCTCGTGTTCGCGACCGGCTACGCCGCGTTGTACCGTGCAGACGACGACCGCGACCCGGACCGGGAAGCCGACGTCGTCGGGGTTCCCGTCCGGTTCGTTTCGTTGGTCGCCGTCTCGTATCTGTCCGTGTTGGCGTTGGCGCTGGCGTTCGACGCCCCCCAGACGTTTCTGGGCGAGCCGTTCGCGGGCGACACGCGAGGGTTGGCGTGGACGACGGCGAAGGCCGTCTCTGTGGCGTCTGTCTTCTCCGTGATCGGCGCCGCGACGGCCGACTCGTTGTTCTGAGCCGGCGGGGGTCACGCAGTCTCTCGGCGGTCCGCCACGATTTATGTCAACGCGGGTGTCGATCACTCCAGAGATGGACACTCGTAGTGAGCTGATCGAGATCGGTCGAACGGCAGTGACGTTTGTTCTGCTGCTTGGAACGCTTTGGGCGTCGGGAGAACTCGGCGCGAGGCTGGCCGACGACCTCGGGGCTGGTGGGTTGGCGAGAGGAGCGACCGGTCCGTGGTTGTTCGCCGTCTCCGGGTTTGTCGGGCTGTGTGTGCTCTACGCGGGGTACGTCTGGTACTACGCGGCGCGCTCGTAGCTCACTCCGTCGCGTCCCGGACGGCCACGTCGAGTTTCGTCGCCAGCCGGAACGGCTCCGACTCGCTGTCGACGCGGTACCGCGGCGCGTGTGGCACTTCGGTGACGAACCCCGCCTGCTCCAGTGTGTCGATGTGGTTCCCGACCGTGTTCCGGCTGACACCTGCCATCTCTGCGAGTTCGCTCTCGTCGAACTCCCGCGTCGAAGGGAGATCCAGCAGTGTGTCGATCAGACTGTCCACGCCGTCAGCAGTGAGTGTCTTCCACCCGGTCGCTCCGTCTGTCGCAGTCGTACTGTCGCCCGGAGTCACACGGGTGTGTATTTCGTTGAGTGTGACAAAGATACCGGAGAGTAGAGAGTCCCGAGACAGCCTCACTCCACCACGATCCCGCGGTTCGTCAGAAACTCGGCGACATCGGGGATAACGACCGGACTCCCGATGATCTGACAGGTCTCACCGTCGTCGGTGTAGACGGTGACGGCAAACTCCGCCTCCAGTTCCTCGCGAACCTCCGCGAGCACCGCACACGGGAGGACGATCTGCGTGCTGTCGCGGAGTTTCGCCGGGTCGGGCATACTACACACAGTCGGGTTCTTCGCACGACGTAAGAACGTACCGAAGGAAAGTCGTCGCCGGACTGGACCGCAGAGAGGTCGGCGTGGGCGTGTGGAAGGGAAGCGTTTTCCACGCCGGCCGACCCAGTTCCCACGAGCGATGGGACTGGAAGAGGAGATCGAGAACCTCCGGGAAGAGATCGCCGAGACGCCGTACAACAAGTCGACGGAGGCACACATCGGCCGGCTGAAGGCGAAGCTCGCGGAGAAGAAGGAGGAACTCGAAAACCAGTCCTCCGCGGGTGGTGGCGGCGGCTACGCCGTCGAGAAACACGGCGACGCGACGGTCGCGTTGGTGGGGTTCCCCAGCGTCGGGAAGTCGACGCTCGTGAACGCCTTGACGAACGCCGACAGCGACGTGGGCTCCTACGAGTTCACGACATTGAACGTCAACCCGGGGATGTTGCAGTACCGCGGCGCGAACATCCAGATTCTCGACGTGCCGGGGTTGATCGAGGGGGCCGCCGGCGGCCGGGGCGGCGGGAAGGAGGTGTTGTCCGTCGTCCGGACGGCGGATCTCGTGGTGTTCGTCCTCTCGGTGTTCGAGATCGAACAGTACGACCGTCTGGCCGAGGAGCTGTACGACACGAACATCCGGCTCGACACGGAGCCGGCGAACGTCAACATCCGCAAGACCCACAAGGACGGTATCCAGGTGACGATGGGTGACGACGTGAGTCTGGGCGAACAGACCGTGAAAGACGTGCTCCGGGAGTACGGCTACGTCAACGCCGTCGTCACGATCCCACACGACCTCACCATCGACGAGTTGGTCGACGCGGTGTTGGACAACCGAGAGTATCTCCCGTCGATGGTAACGGTGAACAAGGCGGATCTGATCGACCGTGACTACCTGCCGACGGTGAACGAACAGCTCCGAGAGCGGGGACTGGACCCGGAGGAGGTGGTGTTCATCTCCGCGGTGGAGAACCGCGGGCTCGACGGGCTCCGCGAACGGCTCTGGGCCGAGTTGGGGTTGATCCGAGTGTACATGGACAAACCCGGCCGCGGGGTCGACTACGAGGAGCCGCTCGTGTTGTTCGAGGGAGCGACCGTCGGTGACGCCTGCCAGAAGATCGGCGGGGAGTTCGACGAGCGGTTCAAGTTCGCCCGCGTCTCCGGGGAGAGCGCGAAACACGACCAACAACAGGTCGGGCGGAGCCACGAACTCGGCGACGAGGACGTGCTCCGGATCGTCGCGCGGAAGTGATTGAGTGGAGAGATTCTCCAGCCATATTAGATTACTTATAGACTTTGGAATATAGATTCTTGCTACTCATATTTGTATTGAAAACTCGTAATTACAACTTCACAGCATTTATTACCCACAAGCTCGTTAACGCTAGTGCAATGGCAAGCAGGAGAAGCCTACTCAAGGGAATCGCGGCGGGAACAGGGACTCTCAGTTACTCTGGATATGCAACAGCGACCGAGGGAAGAGCGGCTACAACCGATATCCTGGCAGACAATAGAGAGTATCGAGATATATATGCTTCAGATGGAAAAGAATCAATCGAGGTTCGATTCTACAAGACAGATAAAGATCTGGTTTTTATATCTACTCCTAACGAGCCAAATAAGTTGAAGGGAAGGGATATCACATCGGAGGATATCCCTCTCCCAGACCCACCAGAACTCGTAAAGAGCTGGAGTACGCGAAAAGAAAAGGTTAGTAGTAATTGTTCAACTACTACAGTTTCTAATCACTACTTTGTTGGTTTAGATCTCAAATTAACATCAACTGGTACTACAGTATCATCAACACTTCTGGCCTCGGTAGTCTGCGCACTTCCAAGTGGTTTCGTTGGTGGGGTTCTGTGTGCTCTCGGAGCTCTTGGGTTCAATCTATTTATTCTACAAGGTTATGGTATCAAAGGAGAGGGAACAGTAGGATTTTTAGATGTTGACAAATATGAAAGAGTGTATACTGAAAAGAATGGATGGGTGGAGGTTGGTGATTCACCAGCTGTCGCTGTCGTTGGGTACCCGGAGGCTGGGGCCTCAACTGACAAGCTCCAGTTTGTAGAAGTTGTTACAAGCTTTTTTGATCTTCCTATGCCAGAAGTGAGCCCAGTCCACATGGAACCGTATATTGAAAAGTACTTCTAGTATTATTC
>ERZ1034569.217-NODE-217-length-22107-cov-13.223426_pt1 | contig 22107 bp, 18 predicted proteins | sample MGYA00520706_ERZ1034569 | MGnify/ENA primary metagenome ERZ1034569 (study PRJEB33760, sample SAMEA4777722) | hypersaline lake metagenome | biome: hypersaline environment; feature: brines | place: Spain | collected 2014-08 | depth 0 m ...
CGATAGGAACGCGTCTCGGTCCGAACCTACTGCAGATGAACACGGTCATCGCTGAGAGTCACAAGCAATTCACACATCCTCTGTCACGAGCACTCCGCCATCAGGTGAACGGCGAATCGCTGTCAGCCCATTCCCGTTTGGCTCCTCAATCAGGACACCTTCGCCGCCAGGAGTGGCATTATTTGCACGGATCACATTTCCGCAGACAACATTGCCCTTTCGAACCGGTTTTACTCGCTCGCTCATCCCGACAAACCGTAACTTGTCTTTGAGCAATCACCGTACCCAACAGTTTACAGTATGAGAAGAACGTGCACTCGGTGCACGCCAATCATACTTAGTTAGAGATTTCCTTTCTGCCGGCGAATAATGAGCTCACGAACGCGTGCAGTGTGGTCTACATCCGACTCAAAGTACGCTGTGGGGATCGTTTCGATGATCTCGAAGCGGGAGGCTCCGAGATCTGCGCATTCTTCCGCCAAATCATCGAGTTCATCAGCAAGTGGTTCTGCGATAGCCACACCAAATTTCTCTCTGGTCATAATTGAAACGCTCTGAAAATACTGTGCACCGAGTGAACAGTTATTTTAACGACTTACACGAATTTCTGTGCACTCAGTTCAGCAAGTGACGACTTATTGGGATGAGCGATAGCTAAAAAATGACCTGCTCCGACTAGCCGTCATCAGCGTCAACTTCATACTACGGCAAGCCGTGGGCTTTGGTCCGGGCAAATACTATCAGGAATCATATGAGAAATTCATTTGTCGGGCACAATCTTGTCCAGATCGAACTCAACGAATGGAATAAACATCTCGTCAAAAGTGAACCCTCCGTGAGTGGCCGTCATCGCGTCTGTTTCAGAATAATACCGACGACGCATTCGAAGGACCCGGCCATTACACTTGTCATCAGTCAATGTTCGCAATTCCCGCATTTTCTGCTTCGGGAGAACCTCAAAGTATTCTGTTGTAGTTGTTTGACCGCTAATGCCACGCCCCGAAGATTTTGCTTTGAGGCCGGCTACTCGTTGACCGAGTCGACTCCCGTCATATGACTCTCCGACACTCTTCAATACTTTCTTTCCCTCTCCATAGGTGATACTTTTCCGAGAGTCCCGTGTGCGGACCATACCGTGGTCGGCGGTAAGAATGAGTCCAACGTTATCGTCCAGATTCGCTGCCAGCCCCTCGATATACTCGATGACATCACGTGCTACACTAGACGCTAATGTATCTGCAATATGGTCGGATCCTTCGTGAATCTGGTCAATTTGGTTATGTTGAAGTACTGTTAGGCTCTTATCATGCTGTGTAACGGTTTCAGCAATCTTCTGTTGACTATTTTTACTAAGAGCCGCAGATTCTGCCCGAAGCCCTTCAAGGTGTCCGAAACCATCTGAATGTTCGGCCATGACCTCACTAAACCCGCCATTACCGGCTGGCAGATAGGCCAAAACTTGAATGTATGCACCGACATCGCGGGCCTGTTTGAACAGTGCTACGTCGTCGACATCTATCGTCTTCTGAATGTCATCTCGTTTGTGTTTGTCTGGAAGTTGACCGGTAAGGAATGAGTAGTGTCCGGCTCCGGTCTCTGAGGGGAAAATCGTCGACATGAGCGTATTTGACGCGACACCCGTATCCATCCACTCTTCGATTTCACCGACCGAATGAACTGCCTCTAACCATTGCCTGAGACCGAATCCATCTGAGATGATCAGCACGAGGTGATCGTAATCGGAAAATCGCTCCTTGACTAGTGATGGTGTATCAACGATCAGCTCGATGTCACGTTGGTCCCGGTCGCTATTCGCCCATTGTCGATATTCCGATCTGATATACTCCTCACACGTGGCGAGGATTTTGTCGGACACCTCTCGCTCTGTTTTTGCAAAAGAGAAATCGGTATCTGCCTCACGGCGAAGTTGTGCGCTATACAGGGACACGCAATCCTGTGGAGATGTCGGATCATCAGGTGACATCAATCGCTTCATTTCCTTTGCGTTCTCTATCACCGAGTTCAAGCCAGAGATTGTCCGATTATCAAGGAGTGGATTGAGATGAACAATCAATTCTTCTAGTTTCTCTACGGTCTTCAAAAATTGACTTTGGTTCTCAGCTATTGCCGAGTCCAGCGCATTTGCGACAGTGTCAGTGGTGAGAGCCTTGAGGATCGGTTTGAGTCCGTCTGGATAGGTAGATTCGGGCATTTCCCGATAGAGTCTTAATGGTATCTGTTCTAAACCATTGATGAACTGATTGGTTTTATCTGGTCGGCTCTTTTTGATCGGCTGGAGCACATCTTCCGGATCATCTATATCGATACCTTCGCCTCGAACCGCTTCGACATCTTCTGCCGCGCTAATCGCTCTGTTTCGAGACTCTGCGTCCGCTATCGAACAGAGCAAGTCGGTGAATTCCGGCGGGGGTGATTCGAATGGTACTGAAAGAGTCTCCACCGCTTCTTCAAGTCGGTTTCCGACGAGTAATCCAGTGTCCTCCCGTGCCTTGAGTAGGAGTGTACCTGCTTCGAAATCTCGGCGTTGGTCCTCGCCTGCGAGTGTATATTGGTGAACTAGCTCTCCGTGTTCGGTATATGATCCACTTTCCACCCATTCTAACTCCTGAAACCACGCTCCTTCAGGAGTAGAGAGATCTGGAGACGACGACAAGAGGATATGACTATTGAGTAGGTTCTCTCTAACAATTTGATCTTCAATCGCGTCTGGCGTACTGTCAAGAATTGATGCAACTGCTTCTGGGGCCGCATCAACGGTCTCTGGACGTGGAGTCTTTCGAACATTCCTTCTTGTGGCGCTAATGAGATCCAGAATATCTGCTGTTATTTGCTTATTGAGATTCTCCAAGCCGAACTCCTGATATCTACGGATGTCTCTGAATAGGATCTCTTTCGATGTTACACCGAGCGCCGATTGTAGTTCAGGATAGCGCTCATCGATACGTGGGGCGGAACGTCTTACTGACCGAGCTACAATTGCCTGCCTGGGATGGTCTGACCAGCTCTCTTTCCGCGTTAACAGAGGTTGATCCGGTTCTTCACCTCGATCAATCTGATCCCGAATCTGTCGTCGCCGATTATCGCTTAATCCATCCAGGAGGATCGCTTCGTCGTCATCTGGATTCACTGTAGTTTCAGCCGACGATCTTTCATACCAGTGGTCAGGATCGGAAATAAGTCTCATGCTCTCTCCACGACAACTGCGTTAGTGTAATTCAATTTGACTTCGCCGTCAACTACGAGACTGTTGAGGACCCCAGTCACTTCGTCTAAGGTCTCATTTAATTCGTCCCGTTTGACTGTCCGTATGACTTTGTCTACTCGAACCGAGCCTTGTTCTTCAATTGTGGTCCGAACTCGATCCTGGATCGGCGGGAAATTCAGCTGCGCTGCGTCTGTGATCTCAGCGATAAGATCAAGTAATTCGGGGATACGGTCACTTCCTGCCCTGGAGATCGATCGAGACCGTTTATTATCTAGAGATTCTAGTACGCCAACTGGAATGTCATCCTCTGCTCGGTTGTAATAATCTGACTCGATTTCTTCGAGTCGATCTCCGTATTTGGATAGGTCCTTGAGTTGCTTTTTGAATTCTTCAAAACGATCCTCAAGCATTGCGAGCTCTGAAACTGTGTTCGGGTGTTCTCGCCGTGCCTCTGTCCCCTTTTCCTGAATCTGTTGTGCGAATTCTTTGTAGTTGTTGTACCACTCGCGGCCACGTTCACGAATATCCGGATACTGGATTTCGGAGATAATTCGCTGGCGCTGTTCGGTGGTGACTGCTGTTACATTATCGGTAGTCTGATTTATTTTGTTAATTACATTGGAGGCCTGTTCTTCGATTTCTACATCGACCTGTTGACGATCACGGTCGGCCTGATCTAGTTTTTCTTCCGACTCACTACGTTGATCGCGGAAATCCCGGAGAGTTCCCTCACTAAGGCTGTTGAATGAGATGTTTGCTAGATCTTCAGCAATTGCTAGATATTCTTTTTCCGCCTCCTCATACTGTTCTACGACGTTTCGTGCTTGTTGACCGAGATCCGTTTCGAGATCGCTTCGGTATACACCCAGATCCACCTGTTCGATATTAATCAGTGTAGAGCGGATGGAGTGTGCAATTGTCACCGCTTGTGACGCGTAATCCAAGTTTTCGATCAGGTGGTCAACAGTTTCGACTGAGGTCTTGATCTCATCGTGATCTGGTCGTAACTCTTGGAACTCAGATTTGATTTCCTTGAATTCCGAGGGTGTATTATACTCATCATAGGGCCCAGTCTCGGCTAATTTATACCCAAACTCGTCGTGAAGTTTCTGAAGCTTTGTGAACGTATTTCCCGAATTGTCGTCCCGAAGTTCGCTTTCGAGAAGATGGCGTGCGCCGTTAGCTAAGTTGTTCCCTAAGGATTTGAGCTGGTTGACCTCAATTGTATGTTTATTTGACGTTCTATCGTCAGTCGGAGATTGGTCTCTGAGATCACTGGTTTTGCGCTGTATCTTCATCATCTTCTGTGCGTATTCGCTGTTATCGAAATGGATAATAGTTTCAACGCATATGTCTCGGAGATTAGTGATCCGTTTAATAAACGTTTGAACCGTATTAATTCCTTTTGATGAAGTCCCTTCTTGTAGATCCCCCTGTAGGTCCCTACAGCTTTTCAATTGCCCCACGATCTCGTCACGGCTCGGAATCGCTTTTGCCTGGAATGAATCAGGGATTTCGTCATCTTTGAGCCATTCTGCCACTAGTTCAACGATTTTGAAGTACTCATTCGCAACAAAGCGATCTTGCTGAGCGCGGACAACTTCACCGTCCTCGAAATGTACTTCCCCACGAATTTCGAGGAGATCTAGGAAGTCATCAACGTCATTGAACGTGTATCCTTCTGCTTCCATTCGTTCATAGATCTTTGATCGGCTCACCCGATCAGTATCCTCGAAGTACTCTAGAATCAGTTTCTCCGACGGGGAAAGTTGGATATCGACAGTCGTCGGTGAGGACTGATACTCGACATCGGCCAGGCCGAAATCATTCCAGTCATCAAAATACCCTTCAATAGTCCTCTGAGTGGATGCCGGCGCTTTCGGCTCGATGTCATTCGATGTCAGCGTCTGGCCGCTTATGCCCGATTTCAGAAGGTTAATATAGGTGGATCGGGCGTTCTTGTTCATCCGACTCGTCGGTTTTGGATACGATGGGTATAGTTTCTGGAGTCGACTACGGATCCGATCTTGTAGATCAAACTTGTTGATGTCGAGGGCCGTGTTTACAACTCGGCGACGGATTCCACGATGGAGTTGTGTGCCTCCTGATGGAATCTCCTCTTTTAGACGAGTGTACGCACAAATCCAGTCATGTAGAGTATACTCTAAGCCCTCGATCTCGTATTCCCACGTCGAGTCCCACGGCCCATGGTCTACGGTTAGGATGCGGTCATGATCGTACTCCTCCTCGCCATGATCGATCGTGAATACGAGTTCCGCATCTGCTTCTTGACGCATCTTTTCGAGTTCATCTGCGGAGTACGAACCGGTGACAATCAGCAACCGACGGTCGTAGAAATTACCGAAGTTACGGTCGATAGCGAAGGCGTGTTGATCCGGTCCAGCATCGACGATGGAACCGCTGATCGTATCATCATTTCGTAGGATACCTGCGAGGTTTCGATACAGCAGTTCATCGTCAGAGGGAACAGTAGCCATGACCGTTTCGACGATAGATTTTATTTCCCCACCGGCATCTTCTCCCTCTCGATCCGGAAGAAGCGCATTGAGAGTCTCCGTCGAGAGTTGATAGACAAGTTCGTCGGACCGTTGGTGAAGTGTGATCCACCCCTGATTATCGAGTTCACTGATACGATCCTCTATCTCTCCCCTTGATATGTCGAATAGTTCTTCAAGTTCAGCTCGGGTGATCCCCTTCTCTAATGTCCCCGCAATGCTCATCAGAACACCTTGCTCGTCTGTTTCGACGATCTTCGAATACTGGTCCTTGTTTAGGAATCCGCCACTCGAACTCGATGCATTTTGGAAGACATCCCCTGGTATTATCCAACGCATGTCATCCTTGAGGAATTCTTCGAAGACACTTCGCATCAGCTGAATAGCCGTTCTGTTCGACTGTGCCTTATCAGCGCAGACACTGATCGCCCGAAGCGTGGCGTCATGCATCGGGAAGGAATCATGATCCCGATATTGATTCGGAAGTTTTTTTTCACTTTTGAGTAAGTGGTTATCACGACGCAGTCGCCACGTATTTTTGAGTTCTTGTTCGTTGAGGGTTCGCAGAGACGTATGTTGACGGGGCTCCGGCCCAAATGAGCGGGACATGAACCCGTCGTGGATGTTTTGGAAGGCTGCCCACTGATCCCGCGGTGCCGTAATCACCAAGAGGACCGGAACGTCGGTGGTGATCACATCGAAGAACTCTCGGTAATTGTCAAGATCTTCGTACGAAGGTGAATTCCCTCGGAAAATGCCCTCAATCTCATCTAGACACAGAATGACGGCATCGATAGTCTCTCGCTGTACGGTTTTCCGTATTCCCTCTGAAAATGCAACTCCTGCCTCCCGGCCGTCTTTTTCGACAACAGTATACTGCTCAAGAGTGTTTTTCACCTGATCTGTATCTGTGCCTGCTGATCGGAGTTGTGCGGCGAGCTTTTTGCGATCGTTTTCGGCCACATCTGGTATACGCTCCGCTGCCTCTCGTCCCAATTCCACCCTGACTCTTTCGCGTAAGGCACGGACGATGTCTCCGGGATTTTCGGTAAATTGGAACGGATCAATTGTCAGTAGTTCCATCCCGTCTGGATGTACGACCTCGTGTTCCTCTCTGAGAAGCTGATTGAATTTAGTCAGGAAATGAGTTTTCCCGTCACCATACTGACCAACAATCCCGTAGCCCTTCTCTGTTGAATACGAGTTAGGGTCCTCGCTATACCGGCTGATGAGTGACTTGATTTCTCGGAGCGCCTGTTCGTGGACATCCCCCAGTGAGGTAACAGCCGCGTATCGCTCCATCTGTTCGCGGATATTTTCTACATCATAGTCTTCGATACTGGTGTTATTTAGCTTGACGACCGTCTCGAATGCGGCGGAACTATTCTTGAAGTACTCGTCTGCGGCGTATTTATTCATTCGTGATCACTAAATGTTGTGACTATTGTGTGATATCCACATTTCGACAGTGAGTCATTATCCACGGAGACGCTGTTTCGATCCGTACCGGCGATTGAGCGTAGATTTTGTTTCACGTGGTCAACGTGGATTTGATTGATTTCTCGACGCTGGATGTGGCGGGGCTCGAATCCTCCAAGGCAGGACTCAAACCAGCGGTTCTGAAAATTTTCCGGGAGGACTAGCCAAACCCCTCTTTTTATCCCCAGAAGGTCATTTTCGATCCGTTTGTATATTTGTTCTAGTGGATCGCGCTGCTCGGGAATGGCGTCGAAATTGTCGATAACGACTGTTTTCACTTCCTCAGTGATTTCCATGGTGCCTTCGGCCTCAAGAAGCTGTCTTACAGTATAGTACTCAAATCCAATTTCATTATTCTGCAGATACTTTCGAATGGTGAATGTTTTTCCACTCCCGATTTTACCCCGGATTTCGAGATCCGCAGTCGCATCTAGATTGCCGGCTAGTTCTTTTTCATGTTCTGTTAGTGAAAGCCCGTCAGACGGGTTCCAGAGTGCCTGACGCAATTCCTGTAGTGTGATTGACATGGCTTTCATTACAGTAGAGTAGATTGTAAATCCTTCGGCGTCACGTCTCCAACTTCGACCTCAAATACTCCCCCATATGGTTGCATTCGAGACGAATCGCCGAGAGTACGATACGTGAACATCGAATATCGGCTCCGTGCTCTACGGAACATCTCTTCGGCTCCCTCCTGCGAGCAGTGTAGTAAGACAGGCAGTTTATCACGAAGGGTTGACGAATTGATACTCGCATTATTTTTGGTTAATAGGACCAGCGCATGCGCAACTGCCTCGATTGTCGTTTGGTTACGACTGATGATGTTCGCCTGTGAGTTCTCAAGTTCTACGACGTCGAAATCAGCGAGAAGGTTGAGGCAGTTACGAACTGAATTCTGCTCGAAAGTCGAATCTACACTACTGGCTTGTCGCAGTTTCTCTGTTAGCTCTTCAACCGCTACAATCTCTTCTTGACGAAGAATATCTATGATATACGCGATTGTCGGGAATGCTCTCATATGCTGGATGATTCCATCTTCGAAGAGATCGGGCCGTCCTGTGTCAATCGCCTTGGCCAAAAGTTCTCCGTGCTTATTCGGCTTGTTTGAACTGTCCAAAACTGCCAGATTTTTTAAAACCGAATTGACCTCTTTGGGGACTGTTCTTCTCGTTCCCATGAAGTCGCTGTATCCGTCCTTGATTTGATTTAGTTCATATTGGTGCCGCTCACCTCGCCGATAGAGGTATTGGAGATATGTTTGAAGATCGGACTTGCTCCGTGCGTACACGTGAATACACTTTGGAGAATACCCAGAGGATTTAAAATGTAGGTCTACCATCATTGGTAGTCCACTATCAAACAAAATAATTCTTCGGGAAATTTAGATCTTCACCACCAGGTGACGACTTGCCTCCAAGTTAAGACTCTGGATGAAGGCCCCGGTCTCCAAATTCGACGGTCTCTTCAATCCCACCGCGGCGTGCCTGTTCTAACCGGAGATACATCGACTTGGGGTTAGTAATCTCGGAGAACGTATCAAACATTTCCGCTCCGAGTTCTTCTGCTGTGATCTCCTCATCGCGATATGACTCAAGATACTTTTTCAGGCTCTTGCTCTCAATACAGTGCTGGTCCGGAATGTACCGCAACTCGAAATCATAGTAATCTGGTCCCCCGAAATCGAACGGGCACTTTGCGGTTAGCTCCGATGTCTCAAAGGTATATACTTGACTAGCTTCAGAATTGGGTGCTTCGAACACCTCTAGAATTTCTACACGCTCGTGGGAAGAGCTCTTATTTGACATTGTATGAATGATGTAATGCTTGGGAAATAAATGCTGCTACTCCAGAGTGAGTATTCCATACGATACATGAGTCAGCCGCCCTTCGTGTTATACTCATCGACTTTCTGGAAGGCACAGGGCTCCCAGAACTTGACAGCTGGCGAGTCCGCTGTCACGTCTGTGATCATTGGGATTTACCTTGTGATTCTGTAAGTTTGATAGCGGTGTCAAGAAGATAACGCCTGATTCCATATTTCCGTATTCCAGGTCAACACCAACTAATCGTGCTTGCGCCTCATCAGGGTCCAATACGTGTGATGCGCACCCAACATGAGGCCGCCAAGGATTATTTTGGCTGTCTTGTTGAATCCGATGACGGAATGGGGATCACTGTTTGAGAGCCTGTTTGGGGTTGTAGACGGCAGCGGTCAACACGAGATCACGGAACTCACAGTTCCCACGCGCAAGGGTGGATAGCAGGTCCGAACCGACGTTCGATGGCCGAAAAGACAGTCTCAGTACTTCACAAAGCCGCTTAGTCAGTACGTCTGCTTGCTGAAGGTGTGTCCACGACCAAGCAAGTAGACGATGAGATTCACGAGGACCACCCTCTTAACTTTCTCGTCAACCGGCTTGAGGAGGAAGTTCCGCTCTCCTTAGCCAGTAAGAGCGTGTCATAGAAAGCGTCACGTACGAAGCTGTAGGATGCGGAAAGTGTGTCCAGCACAACCGCAAGCCTACAAGATGTAGCGTCGGTAGACGACTTCTTGAATGCGGCGGCTACCGAGATAGTACCGCCATTCGAATATCTTGAGTTCGCGCTTCTCCTGGAGTACAACGTGTTCGCCCCCGTTCGTCGGGAGCGAACACGAGTGTACCAGCCACCAGATCTCTTTTGTGGCTTCCTCCACTGCTACTACGAGAACGTCTACGGCACACGTTCGGTGATGCGAGAACTCCAGCACAGCCTCGTCTGGTACTACTGTGGACTCGACAAACCACCATCCAGAGACACGGTTTACCGCTTTCTCACCGACCTAGAACACGTTATCGACGACGTTTTCAACAGGCTCGTCGAACTGGTCGCCGCTGCGGCCTGCTCGACTCCATCTACTCCATGGATTCGACACATATCGAAGCCATCCAGTACGACGATGCCGCCTCGTGGAACTACGATCCAACGGCCGAGAAGTACTACTACGGCTTCGACAGTACAATCGTCTCAATCGGCGCAAAGATCCCGATAACAGCGGATTTCACACATGCGAAACAAGCGAATCAGGAGACTGCGACGCGCATCACACGTGACGCGCTCGCCGTCGATACACCAATCTGGATGCTTGGAGACAGAGCCTATGACATCCTCGACTGGCACGACCACCTGCTGGCCGCAGGGGTCGTGCCATTCCCTCCGTACAACCCACGAAACACTGACGACCCGAAAGACATCGAATATCGGGTCGAAGACTACATCGAAGAACACAGCGAGGACGTGTAGCTCAAGCAGTCCATCCTGGACGAGACGTACAACCACCGGACAAGAGTCGAACGAACCAACGACGCGGTCAAAGACTGCGGTCTCAAGCACATCCGCGCCCGAGGTCGCGTCCACACACGACCAGAATATTCCTTACACTATGCCTCCGGCTCATTGTTACAATCACTAACTTCGAACGAGGAAACGATCCGGGGTGTGAGATGTTATGAGATGTATTCTATGACACGCTCTTTTACGCACCTTGGAGACTTAGCGGGCTTTCATCGCAACAGGGCAGAGTAAACTCGTAGTAGTCGATTCCCCCAAAGCTGAAAGAACAGAGTGCTGTCACTTCGTCTGGTTTAAAAGAGTATACCTGTTCGACTGAAGTGTCCGCGGCTCCAAAAGAATCCAATACGGAACCTCATTCAGAATTAGAAGGGGACCGTGATATAGAATAATATCGCGTGCCCCATGTAATAACCGCTCTTACTCACTTAATTGTCGTTCCATCCGAAACATTTCACGACCACCATCTGTAAAGTACGAATCAGCTTTGTGAAACCCGATCGTCTTCCAGAAATTTACTGCAGGAGCCTCGGCTGCGACATCAGCGATCATATATTTCTTATCATGTTCCTTAGCAAATTCAATAGCCTTTTTCACTAGGTACTGTCCGATTCCATATTCCCGATAATCTGGTGAAACAGCAACAAGACGTATTTGTGCTTGTAATGGGTCCAGTACTCTCGACTCACACCATATCATGAGTCCGCCGATAATCACCCCATGGGGAGCAAAATAAAAGAGACGCCGGTCAGGCCGCGACACTGCCCGTTCAACAGTGTCTCGATGAGTAAACCAGTGGAGTTCCGATTTAATCTGAGTAGAATTAAAAAATGAATTTACTTCTGCCACACCTCTCTCGCTTTTACTAATTGATTTGACAAGAAAGTCAGATATCTGTAGGTCGACTGTAGTTGGCACTGTCGTAGTAGAGTTTGATCGTTGAGCGTTTGTGGTCATGCCCCACTTCCACCGTGTTGGCTCATGCGCGGTCGCATTTGAACCTGTTTGACCACTTCCCTTTCGTCATCAACGCAGACTGCTTCACCAACTTTGTCAATTTTCTTAATATATGTTTTTAATTGACTCCCCATGTACTCCTGACTCAGTTCGTTCAAAGACTGAATGTCAGTTCGCGTCGTGATCTTGTGACAAAATATCAAATCCATTTGTGACACAACATCTGAGGATACAGCACTTGGCTGTTGAGTTGCTATGCCAAGCGACAGCCCGGGTTGGCGGCCCTCTTTGATCCACCTGATCAAGATATCCTTTGCAAGCGAAGACGAACCGGACGGTGCAAAGTTGTGTGCCTCATCGATAAATAGCCACACCTTCGGTATATTAGAAGACAATTCTAGTTCCTCTCGTCGGCGTGCCTTCGACCGTTCATCAAAAATTCTCTTTGTTAATACATAGACAACCAAATTCCGAAGACCGTACTTCCCTGGGTCTAGAACACTCACGTCCAGAATATTAATACGAGAGGGATCTAGATTATTCCAGATATCGGTGTATGAGTCACTGAAGATGCCCCATTCATGCGCCATCTCAAGACGATTGATGAGAGCATCAACAGTACGCTCGTTCGCTTTTTCATCGTACTCAACTTCTTCAATCAGTTCATCGAGGTCAAAGAAAACCTGAGATTCATTTAGCGAACGAACCGCTCGGTACAGCGCGATACCCATCGGCTTGTTAATATTGAGATCGAATAGTTCACACCATCCATCGGGTGAAATGTCAGATGGATTGAGACGGAGGCTCTCTATTTCAATACCGCGGCGCATCATCTCATCATACACTTCAGCACCGTAGCGTTCAGTTGGGTCACCCGGAACGAGTATTGTAGTATCAAATCCAGCCGGCTGCATTCCCCAGTCCCAAAGGAGGTCTTGCTGCTCATCATTCGGTTCGGCCATCGTCCAGTAAATCCCCATCGGGTCCACAACGAGTGGGACCGTGTCAGTTATCTCCCTGTTAACTTCCTCTATAACATTACCTAATGAATAGCTCTTACCGGTCCCTCTCTTTCCACAAACGAAGAGGGCGCGGGCTTTCGAGGTATCAATTAGTGTTTCCTCACCACTATCACGTTCTTCACCAATGAATATTTCTTGTGTCATTTTATCCCCTCATACTCAATTAACGGGACAATGGACTCTTGATATGAAAACCCTCCGTGTACTCCTGGTTCGTTGCTTCTTAGACTATGAAATACGTATGGGTAATAAAGACAGAGATACTGCTGGTCCCCCCAGGTCGATACTTCACCAATGGACTCAGGGATGGACGCGCCATCTGGGGGATCTTCATAGTTTCGACGAATCCCCTGCTTCCACTTACCACTGATCTTCTTAAACTCGGTGTCCATTCGCCAGAGGATACCATGATCAGCAACAGCGAAGACCCGGAATGAGTCCGTTTCTATACTTATCGTCTCCCGGAGGGAATCAAGCTTTTGATTGACTGCCTGTACTTCACTCTGAATCATAGGATTTTCCTTAATTTGGTGTGCTACTCGTTCCGGACCTGTGAGAGTGAATTGGAGATAGGTTTTCGGCCGATACCAATCGTGGGTCTGTAGATATGAAATTGAACCACCGAAGTCTTGGACGCTTCCGATTACGTCGTTCTTCGAGAACCCGTCGTGGAGCTCGTCAGAAAGGTCATTATTATGACGCTCCCAGTAGGTGAATGCCTTCCGCGTTTTGTAACCTTTGTCGAAAAGCCGATATTGGAGGTGATCCCCATTGTGCGACCCACGGACGACGTTAGGGTATCCGCAATCGGTGCGTGTCGGGCAGTCAACATATACTGGCTCTGCCTCATAGCCTGACTCTATCCAATCTTGATAGGAGAGGCCGTCAACAATCACCAATGCAATAACATCAACGTCGGATGCCACCTCTGTGATGAGATCGCCCACCTGTGATTGACAGGTGGTTGTGCTTGCCACATCGCCCCAGGAAATTACCCCCTCGTATATGAGTTCATTGAGCGACCTATCATATACAGTGCCAGTGAATTCTACCTGTTCTATCGAAGGTGGGTTATAGAGAGTAAGCGACCGATCAAAAGACGGCTTGGGCCCCTGATCCCGAATGACCAGATCGGTGTCAAACCTATGTGTTGGAGACTCGTAAAGATGGTAAAACTCTTCAAGCGATTCAATGGTGTCGATACCGTGTCGATTCTTCAGTACCCGAGACTCGAGCCTACCGATATTTGCGACAACCGGGCCTTCACGTGTCGCTTCAGCCAAGGTAGATAGTGACTCGATTTTACGGGTAGACACGGGATTCACCTATGTTCGCTTTTGATTGACAGCGTAATGTGGTTCCCCTCAAACAGTGTTTCGAGGTCGGCAAAGAACTCAGCAACGTCGGTATCGCCCTTTTGTTCAGAGACGGCAATTAAGACACTCTCTAGGTCCATCTGGTCCCGATAATCCAGTTCATCCATAATGTACTCAAGATCTTCCGGAGGGGTCTCAGTAACCTGTCGCCATTCACGAACGTATTTATGTAGTTCTTCGATTGAATCCCGAATTTCGTCCATTCGTTCGCCAACGTCGACCTCACGATCATCAACCGAGAGGATCAATCTCTGATCAGTAGCAGGGAACGAGTTCGAACGACCACCCTCATTCGGAAGTTGGATTGCCGATGTGATATCCATCTGGCTGACAGCCTGATGAATACTTCCAATGGTGGATTCGAATTCGGCTAACTGTTTGCGAATATCAGACGGGGGCGGGTCAGCATCATCAGAGACCTGATTCAACAACTCAGCGTATTCAATACTAGTCTCAATCGAATCGAGATCTGATTCAAGATCTTCGATCCCATCACTATTCTCAACCAGCTGGCGGCGGAATTCATACTTAAGATCATTTCGCGACTTTTGAGCATTAGTAGGACTCAGATTTTGTCTGATACTTGGGTGTCCGGACGTCCCCATCTTCAGGGTGTTTTCGAGTACATTTTTCCGGTAGTTGAAATTCTCCTCATCACCTTGAGTTATCTCGGCAAATTCGTCTTCGAGGTCCTCGAACTGCTGCCGATACATTTCGGCATTCCGCAATGCCTGTGGGAAAGCGTCTTGACTACCGCCTTTCTGGAACTCAGTCTGAATCTCGCTCATTAAATCGGTGAGCTCATATTTGATTGATATCGCGCCACTGTTGTCAGGGTGGGTGTTTGTATATTGAACAATGTTCGAGCGAGCCTCGTCCATGTCATTCGCAAGACGACACCAATCCGCGTAGTCAGCCGCATCCTCTTTGACATCGTCTAATTGTTTGTCAACATCGTCCGCGATCTCTTTCGCCTCACTGATTGAGTCCTGTAGAGTTTTAATCTCACTCAGTGTCGCCGTGCTGGATGTGATATAAAGATCTGTATCAAGATCTGAACGGGCAGAGTCAGCTGTGGTAGTCGCCTTTGTAAAGTTGGACGATAGCTCCGATTCGATGTCCTTGATATGGAGGCCGAACGTAACATTAGATTTCTCGACAGTCTTCTTCAAGTCTCGAGGCTTGTTACTGGAAGAAAGCGATTTAAGCCTGTCTATTGTTCCCCGAGCACGTTCGTGGAGAGTCGCGCTTGTGGTCTTGATTTGCGTCGAGATCTGCGTGTCCACGCCTTCGAGATCGGCGTTGAGATCATCGAGGATCTCAATATCGGCATTCGTTGTTCCGCTAAGTTCCTCCTCGATGCGATCCATCTCCTCAGTGATCGAGTCATACTCACTCCACTCATCCGAGATGTCATTGAGTTCCACAGCCTTGTCTCGGAGAGATTCCAGCCGAGATCTGACTTGATCGATATCGATAGCAATGTCGCTCAGTTCGACCTTGCCATCATCCTGATCATGCTTGATGAAATCTCGACCGACAAGGAGGCGGATTGCCAAATCAACTTCCTCCTGGCGATACCCTCTCTCCCCGGCAACAGTGTACAATTCGCTGACGGAGAGAGTCTCCTTCTCTTGATCCTCGATATGTTCCTTAAGAAGTTTCTCAAGTGGATGAAGTGTCAGCCAAATCTTAGCATCGTTACCCTGCCAGACCTCGGTGTCAACGAGATCTTCGAACTGCTTATCAAGACGCGTTTTTGCGGTTGAGTTACTAGACACGCCAATTGCGTTCGAAATCTCGCTTTTTTTGCCTTCAATTGGGGTGTTTCCTCGCTTTTGTGAGATCCGAATTTTCGGGTCGTTGCCTACTAAGAGAGATTCATAGTCATCTAAGAACGTCTTGTAATTGTCCGAGATGAAAAGAGTCTTATAATCAGGATAGGTCTGCTTGATTGCGCGGTTGAAAATTTTCTCGACGACCTTTGATGCATCGACGGTTCGGCGGCTACTACCTGATTCATCGAGGAAATCGTCTCCATTCAGGGGAGGACCAAACCCCTTCTGGATGCTCTGTGTGATTAGTTGGTCACGAATATACTCCAACTGAGTCTCTTGGTTGGGATTGACTGTTTGGTTCTCTTCCCAATTACGCATGAAGTGATGTAATGAGAGCAGCAGATGGGGACTGACGTCTTCTGGACTCATGTAATCCTCAAGCATGACAATATTGCTTGGGAGGCTGTCGAAGGAGTCAGTCAAGTCCAAGTGAAGAAGCACCTCATCAGTCGATATTCGCTCGATGTGAGGAGTTACCTCAAACTGCTTATCCATATTAGCGACAAAACCAATCGTGAGGTCGGTATCTGTTCCTTCATCGGGCGATTTAACCGACGTGGCATCTGTCCCCATGCGAATTTCGATAAGACGCTCAGGGTACTCTTGCCCATTGAACGATCCACGGAAGACTGCCGCGTACACTCCCCCCGTTTCGGGTTCAAACTTGTGTTCGGTCACCCAGCTGCTCAGGCTTTTTCCTCGAACTGCGGGAAAAAGCTCTTCGGAAACAACGTAATCTCGGAATGTCTCAGAAGCGTTCGAATCGTATATGTCCGTAGTGTCATAATCTCTATAGAACTGGGTGAACAGTTCGTCTTTAATCCCACGATCCTCACCCTCCCGCTCAAGACGTTTGAGTGTACGACCCTCCTCGTGTGTGATGATGAGTTGTCCGTGGAGTTCTCCTTTGACCTGTTCCTTAGCCTCGTGAACCCCGTACTGTTTCAACAGGTCACTTGAAACTCCTCGAGGGAATACCCCACACAGCTTGATGAAATTCTCACGATCTGGGGTGCTGATCTGTTCAGAATTAATTGCCTCTGTGACTGCGGTCTTGATGTGGTCTCCTTTGAATCGGACAACGCCATTGTAGTACGCATTGGCGAGGTCAAGAGCATCGAACGCCTCTGACTCAGAGAGGTAGTGTTCGATAGCTATCGTGAGGATGTCCACAACCGAACGAGGACCATTCGACAGAGGTGGTCCACGTTCGCAGATCTGACCGATTGCGTCTAACGTGTCCTCTGTAATCACCTCATAGCGCTCCTCCTCAAAGCCGTAAGTCTCGGCTAGACTTTCCCAGAGCTTGGTCGGGAAATCCCGGTTATAAACATTTGCTAAGTTGAGTTGAACGTTCTGCTCTGATAACCGCGCAAGAACATCGTCGGCGTTCACGTCCAGGTCTCCATGGAGGCCATCGTCCATGGTGAACAACAGACCTAAACCATCGCCTTCGTTCAGACCGAGGGCAGTGCTTTTTGAGATATCACGTAGCTTGGAGTATGCTTCCTTGTCAGAAGAGTGGCTAGAAATGAACTGCTGAAGCTCGTCGGCAATAACTACGAGACCCTTGTACCCGGCGTCCTTTGCGATTTGGTTACATTCAGAAAGGAAATCGAGGACGTGTTGAACCGAGAATTCGATATCAATTGATCCCGATTCAATGAGTCGTTCGAACTCCTCACGGGTCTGATCTTTGTCATCGAAACCAGTTTGATCAACAATATCTTCAACGTTGCTGGTAACTTTCGCTTGATACCGACGTTCGAGGGCTTCTAGATGGTCTTCTCGATCTCTCAAACGAAATCGCATCCATCCGTATACTGCGTCGACAATTGACTGTAGTTCATCGAAATATATCGGAGGGGTGGTAATGTAGTTGTCTTCCTGGTCGAGGAGATACCAAACCTTCCCCGTGGTACTCGTCTTCCCGAACCCATAGGGCCCCACAATGTATCCAGGAACGGATTTGTTCAGATTCTCATCCTCAAGAGCACCAGTTAGAGAGTCGATAAACCGCTGAATATCTGGCTGAATCAGGTGAGTCCGAGCGTACTCAATGTATTCAGCCTCTATATCGATTGGCTGGTCTAAAAATCGATGAGCGCTTGATGTATTGACTATCCCTTCATCTTTATTCAGGGTGTCGTTGAGGTCACGAAGGGAGGGCTCGATATTTTGAGCATTGGCTTGGCCCATAATAAGTATAACAATTTGTGACTTCTCGGGTCATAAATCATTGGATAGTAATCAGACATTACAGAAGGATGTTCGATGAGTTCAGTCAGGAGATCTTAATACAATCTTTTGCTTCTGGGACAGGTTTGTTCGAAATCGTAATCACCGTCTCTGGGGTGTCAAATCCAATAATTTCACGCGCTCTTCGTGATGCTGTCCTCGTTGACGGTACATTATCGACAAAGAGAACTTGTGCTGAAGCTTTTTTAACTGGCAGCCATGAGGCGTATTCCCACCCGTCCTGTTGAACTACCATGTATTTAGCCAACGTAGTCTTGCCAGTATCCCGTGCTCCATATAAATTGTAATGACCACTGCCCTGCTCAGTAAGTTCCAATATCTTCAATCGTATTGCCCTCTGATTGTCGGTCAGTATGTCATCTTGTAACTGCTGCGTTGTCTCATTAGCCCTCTGAAGCAGTTCTGCAACGGGAGAGAACATTTTATTGAAGATTGTCAAGAGTTACTTCCCGGTCTAAACGAAGGTTGAGGCCGAAGTCATGTTTCTTTGAAAAGAATGGATATGCCTGTTCAGCATACTCAGTCACCTCATCGAATCCATCGTCAGAAAGAAGGCATAATTGCTGAATACGAATCTTAGCATCGTCTGTCACACGAAGGAGTGTCTCATAATCTGTGTTATTCTGCTTATACACATGATCCACAGCGAGTATCACGAGTTCTGGGGGGCAGAAAGCACGTCGCTCGAACCCAGTCCCTCCGGAGCCATCTTCTACCAACACCTCGGGTGAGAGTTCCTCAAGATATTGGAGATAATTACTGAAACTCTTTGTACTAAGCGATACTCCATTCCTCGTTTCGGAAACGTCCACATCTGGACTCTGTTCTGCTAACTCGGTAACTTCACCAACGATAGTACCGCGCTCTCCCCGGAATTTCTCAAAAGGAGAATTATCATAGAGGTAGTTGGTGAATTCCCTATACGTATACGACATAAAGACATCTCTGTCTGGATATCTCTCAAAAGCAGTGTAATAAAGAAAGTGGAGGACGGTGTTGAATAGGTTCCGATCCCTGTACATGATATCGACTAATGAGTCACCAAGTTCAGTAAACTGAAATTGGTCGGACGGATCTACGATTCCAAGTCGGCCAAGGACCGAACCCTCAGTAGATTTCTCTTTACTTCCAATCGAGTGACCAAGTTCTTTGGCCGATTCAAGCAGAGCCTTGTTCGACGATGGTGATGTCGCTTCTACAGTATCCAAATATTCATATAACTCCTGAGGCCCAGGGTCACTAATATGGAATTTCGAAGTGTAATGACTCATCTTGTCATTCCATTAGCCACCTCAAACAAATATTTATCTCTAGACATTCAGTTCCGAACCGACTCGCTTGATGTGAAGTTCTTGAGGTAGCCTGTGTATTTCGACCGAGGATTCATCATCCCAATGAGTTCCTCGAGAGAATACTCAAGGATCATGTCTGTCATCTCCCGCATGACGATGAGATTATGTAACACCCGATGTTGACGGCTGTCTTGGAGGGCTTCGAACGACTGACAAAATGGACATTCATGTCCAGTTTCTTCTTTGAGTTCTCTTAATTCCTCGCGGAAGACCGTAGGACCAGCGCGATTACGAAGATGCGTAACATTGAGTCGACTTTTAAACGGAAAGAAGATGTTTCCGTAACCCGCAGATCGTATCCAGCCGGTTGAGTCGAATGTATCAACGCCACACTGATACAGAATAGGAATTGAGGTTGGTCCACCGATACCGAATGCGTGGACGTCTAGATCATATTTCCGAGCCTCCTTCACAACAAATTGTAGCAGTTCGAGATTTTCTTCATTCAAATAATTCACACCCCCATTCACTCCACCAGTACCAAAGCTTCCGAACCCGATTTTATTTATTTTGTCAAATTTTCTATACACGTCGAGGCACTCCACTACCTGTTGTTTTGTATGCCCCTGGATTACTGGCACTGCACGCTCTTGCTTATGACTGGGTAGTTCGTTGCAGAGCATCCGAGAGAGAGAGATTGTGTCCTGAACCTTCTGGTCTATCGTTGCCTTGTCATCCCCATCTACGGGCACCTGATCAGGCAGAACTAATTCGTCGGGCCAGTCTGTCGACAAGTAGTAGTCCCGATCAAATGTGTAGATATCCTTCATCGAGTATTCATCGTTGACTTGAGACTCATACCCTCCAGAGTCACAAGCGATTGTAAGATCATAGGTCGGCGAAAGCGATTCCAGATAATCGACCGCAATCTCCGAAGAGGTAAGCGGGCAAAACATCATCCGACCAAGAGCATACTCAACAAGATTATACTCCTCAAGATCTTCCACAATATCAGCAAGCTGGGATCGATTGATCTGCGCGACAGATGCCACGAATTCAATCTCGCCAACGTCATCAAATTGGTATCGTCGCATGAAGCTACTTGATGAAATACCTTAGCTCACTCGTAATATCATTTGCGTCTTCCCCACTGTGTTACCAGTAGAGATGGGGAATAGTGAGATGATTAATATTCTATTTTTATCCATTCTGAATCCACAGAGAATAAATGGTCGGTACTGACTCTAATTGTGAAAATCAAGTGCTGTGACTGGGCTCTGTATTGGCTCAAAATCTCGTCTAACCTGTTGGAACATTAGCAAATATAGGTGAATATATAGCGAATAAAGCAAAAATTTGACCAATACTCTCAGTATCATCGGACGTACCGGATCGCATTTAATCGACGAGTCTTCTAGTCAGTTCAGTTTATTCGCTGGTTCATCCGAATAATCTGGTTCGACGATACGCCGGTGACTTTGTCTGTTCAGCCTGTATCATTCCAAGATCTCACCCGTCGCCTCTGAAATTTATTTTCAATCTGCTTAATGCCCTCCCTACTATCTGATTCCCTGAATTCTGAAATCCTACTGAGGCTTGAGTTCGATGTTTACCGGGTAAGGTATCCTAACAGTATCTTTCCCTAATGAGAGTGCTTTGTATGTATCGCCGGATTTGTCTTGTACAATCAACGTCGTTGATCGATCTTTCACTCGGAAGATACCATAGTGCGTATAGATATCGGTATTGAGGGACTGAAGATCAACAGGTGGGGACTCCTCCAACGATCCGATCTCCGTCACTTTTCCCTCATCAATGGTCGTCCCATGGGTTTTGTGGAATGTAAGTTGATATAACGCTTCTCCAGATTTGCCGTCCATTCGTTTTTCATCGAGACTTCTTGTGGAGTCTATTTCACTCAAAGACAAGCTACTCTCCTGTTGATCCTCTCGTTCACTCATTGCCTGCCCTTATCGCAGTGAATATTAGTAATCTTGGGCGGTGTCATTCGATCTCTCTTTGTTTGATAGTCGCCGCAAAATAGCAAAAAGAAATTCTTACTAATTCGGGGAAAATGCGGATGTGAAGAATTTCCACTCTTTTACTAAATTTGGAAAATTAAATAATCGCAAGCGGCCCCCGTGCACGATAATTACAGCTGAATCCCAATTTTTATGTTTTTCAAAGGTACTCTTTGGATATGTCTCAAAGCATATCAGACGATTATTCTATGGAAAGAGACGCGGTCGATACAAGCCAGCGGACACTCAAAATCGGAGATACCAACCCGATTCGGATCAGTTCAGGCCATCGTATCCTTCATCATGATGGGAAGTGCTCGCGGCCGCACGGACACAACTACGAGATTGCTGTCGAAGTGACCGGAGAGATCACAGAGGAGGGATGGGTTGTTGACAAAGGCGACGTTGTAGACGTCATCGACGCGTGGGATCACCGATTCCTCGTCGAAGAAGGCGACCCACTCGTCAACGCGTTCGAGGCCTCGGGCGACCGCGATGCGCTCGTCGTCCTCGATCATCCACCAACGGCTGAAGTGATGAGTGTCTTGCTCGAACAGCGAATGCTTGAGGTTTTCCCGGACACCGTCTCGGATGTCTCGGTGTCGGTGAGTGAAACCGGCGAACTCTGCGCGAGCTACTGATGCCGGTCGCAAGTGACGTTGAGGAACCCGCGTCGGACGCTGACCCGGCTGGTGAGGGCCTCCCGATCAACGAGGTGTTCTACTCGTTGCAGGGTGAGGGAACGCTCGCAGGCGTCCCCTCTGTCTTCGTGCGGACCTCTGGGTGTAACC
>ERZ1034569.218-NODE-218-length-22063-cov-5.591558_pt1 | contig 22063 bp, 25 predicted proteins | sample MGYA00520706_ERZ1034569 | MGnify/ENA primary metagenome ERZ1034569 (study PRJEB33760, sample SAMEA4777722) | hypersaline lake metagenome | biome: hypersaline environment; feature: brines | place: Spain | collected 2014-08 | depth 0 m ...
GTGCTATATCAGAGTAGGACTTACCGGGCTCGGTAATGTCTCTGGCCCTCTTTTTCGCCTTCTGAACTGCTTTACCTGCATCGAGATAATGTTGCTTTACATCGGCATCCATAGATCCTTTAGATGATCAAAACCATATAAGAACACTGGAAATAGAAAAAAGACGGGCGAGGTTTTATTCAACCGTTACTGTTCCCTTGTCGAAGGCAGCTACATGGTTGTGGTACCCCCACTCTCCCGTCTTGTTGAACGTGAAGCTGTAGCTGTCGCCTGAGCTGCACTGGTCAAACGTATCGGATCCCGGGTTCGGACAGTGCTCACGTGTCGAGGTCCCGTCGTACTTCGTGTGAGTAGGATGATCGTTTGATCCAACCCACATGCCTCCGGAGGCATTGTTGACCCATCTGACAGTATCTCCCTCATCAACCGTTACCTGCTGTGGCTGGAATCCGCCGGAGGTATAGTATACCGTTGCGTCAGCAGATACTGAGTCCACAGTATCAGAGTTCTCTGGAGCATTTCCAGAGGTATCTGTACTTTCTTCCTGATCCTGTTCAGGAGGCTCCATATCCGGAGACGTATCTGTAGTCTCAGGCCCTGTAGAATCCATTGAAGTACATCCTGTAGCTATTATAGCTGTGAAAAGTATTGCTGTAGCCGCTGTTTTCATATACAAAGACAGTATCGCCCTGCTTTTAAACGTTGTCTTCAGTCAGGGTACATCTTGTCATTACAAACCGCTCTCAGGCCGTGTATAACTGATTCCTCGCCCAGGGAGCATTTCTCTATCCTTGGAGCCCTGTTGACGGAGTCTACGTTCTCGGGGTCTGGCAGGTACTGTTCGTGGTTTATGGATACTGCGCCACCGAATACAATGAGGTCTGGATTGTACAGTGTGGTTATCTCGGAGACTGCTCTGGAGTTTACCGAGCGGAACTTCTCTATAACCTTTTTTGCCTCAGGATCACCGGATTCTGCCCTGTCAAATATCTCTCTCGCATCTTCAGCTTCTACGCCAAAGAGCTCGGAGGCCATAGACGGAAGATTGTTGCCTGAACAGTAAGCCTCCCAGTGTCCCTGGCCGCCACAGCCACAGGCAAGTCTGTCCCCTACCGTCATATGACCTACCTCGGCGAAGTTACCGTTCGAGCCAGAGACCACGTCTCCGTCCGAGATCATGCCGGCACCGACACCTGAAGAAACGGTTACGTATACCATATGTTGAGAGTCATGCTCACCGTAGTGGTACTCACCGAGAGCCGCGGAGGTGCAGTCATTGACAAGCCTGAGTTCTCCCATCTTACCGAGGATAGATAGATCTACACTCTCCGTATCAATGTTCGGTGGATAAAAGACTCTCTTGTCTTTGTCCATAGGACCTGCGACCGCTACCGCCGTAGAGTCGACGTCTGAACGGGAGTATCCCTCCTGATCCAGCATGGAATCAAGAGTCTCCAGAGGCGTCTCCAGAAACCTCCCGGATGAAAGCTTCTTCTTGACCTCGAAATCTCCGTTTCCCATACCTATCAGGGTGTTTGTACCTCCGATATCGACGCAGAAAAATACCATACTATATCATGTTACAGAGTGTATTTATTATCTTGTCCATCTAGCCGAGCTCATGGCAGCTCCTGCATCTTGGCTCATAGGAATCCTCCCCACCTACCATGACGGTTGGAGAGTCTCTGGGGGCAGGCTCGCCGTCGATCAGTCTCTGGTTGCGTGTAGCCGGCTCCCCACAGCGTGCGCAGATAGCTCTCAGCTTCTGGACGTACTCCGCCATCGCCATAAGCTCCGGTACAGGCTCAAAAGGCTCACCACGAAACGTCTGATCGATACCGGATACCACCACCCTGACATCACGTGAAGCCATATCTTCACAGAAACCTACAAGTCTTTCATCGAAGAAGTTTGCCTCGTCTGCAGCTACAACGTCTGCCTCCAAGTCAAGATCCCCGAGATCGGAGGAATCTACAACCTCTGCAGTCCAGGTGTTGCCGTTGTGTGAGCCGATAGCTTTCTCGCCGTAACGGTCATCGACCGACGGTGTCAGAACCTCTACGGACTGGCCTGCTATACGGGCTCTTCTGAGTCGTCTCATCAACTCCTCGGTCTTACCGGAGAACATACATCCTGTGATAACCTCAATCCTGCCGTCCGTCGAAACCTCAACAGAACTCATAACCCACAGGTCTAGGCCAACAATTAAACCTCTGCGTCGTTTCAAAGGAGAATTTTGTCAAAAATGGTATTCGCCGGGGGCGGGATTTGAACCCGCGTCGGCGCATTGCACGCCGAGTGGCTTAGCAAGCCACCGCACTAGGCCAGACTATGCGACCCCGACATCTTACGTGTACCTTATCCGTGCTACATGTGCAGAAAGTTTGTTCCGCAGTGCTCTGTAGACAAGCTCATGTACCGGCGTCTCCAGAGAGATATGTGCCTCTTTCAGTAGATCTGTATGCTGTCCGTCTATCTCATCGTAGAGGCTTTCCGCCTTCTTGATCGTGAGTCCATCCCCCTGTGATCCCCCCTGGTTCATAAGCTCTCTAGTCTTCGAACGTCTCTCTCTCAGGAACTGTTCGGGATCGATCTCCCTGGACGAGTACTTTCCTGCCAGGTTGTGCAGCTCATCCCTGTGTCTGTTCCACTCTGTAGTTTTCAGATGGCCGGAGTTCAGGCGGTCCACAACAACCTTTTTTTCGTACAAAATATATGAGTGTGCGAAGCCTTCGGCCATCTTTTTTCTCGGATGCATACTCTCCTAATCTGTAATTCTAGAAAAACAACTTAAAACCGGTAGTTTTCAGGCAAAGTATTTAAGCTTCTGTAAGCTATTCTAGATCATAGAGTGGTAAACTGATGGTTGAGAACATAATTGACTTCTCGGATATAGTGGACAGGGAGGTATACACGGAGAAAGGCTCACACTGTGGCCAGATCAGAGACGTTGAACTTGACCTCGACAAGTTCGCAGTAAGGGCTGTGGTCGTAGCTGCCGAGGAAGATTCGTATCTGGCACAGAAGGTTGGAGGCGCCAAAAACGTCGTTATTCCGTACAGAATGATAGATGCCATGGACGACATCATAATAATGAAAGACTTTGAGACGGACGACGAGGAAGAGTAAACTAGGGAAATGGCATCTCTAGGCCCATACATCTCGATCGTATACAGCCTCGTAGAGACCACATGGCTCGTCCTCACTGTTGTATCAAAGTACTTCCTGATTGGTACAGTACTGAGGCATTTCTACATTGATGGTGACAGCCTGGAAGAATCAGTCCTGAGATGGTTCAAGCCTGTTTTACTGGGTTCGGCTATCCTTTCCGTACCCTTGAACGTGGTTGAAGTTACGCCGGCTCCTTTCTTGACGTTTGTAAGCCAGTTATCGGCAGTCGGTTTACTCGGATTCGTCTTCTGGAGATACTGAGTCCTCGGAAAGCCTCTGGCTGACATCGTCGTACCACTGTGATATAGCCTCCTTAGCGACCTTCCTCAGGTTCTCCATAGGAACCGTTGTATAGACATAGTATACAGTCTTGTCGGTTTTTCCCTCCCTGATGAGTATATCCTTCTCATGGAGGTCCTGAACAGCTCTCTGCACGGTGGACCGGCTTCTATCTACCTCCCCTACGATCTCCTTGATAGTGAGCTGTTTATCCCTGAGAGAGGAGAATATATCTCTCTGGAGCTCGCTCATATCGAATGTTTCAAATACGATTTCCTCAGGACTCTCTTCACTAAGACTCAGAAATCCCATACATACCGTAAAACAGGTTAGAGGTTTAATTAGCTTCCGGTATCTCCACCATGATCACTACTTTTTTCTCTCTGTACAGGCTTCTCCAGGCCTTCATCTGTCCCTGCATCAAGGCTTTAAAACGCAGACATAAAAATAAGGCATCGGGCATAACTTAGTAGTTTCAGATATCCAGCATTCCTTCTCTGGCAGCATGGAAGAGATACTCCTGTGCATAGCCTGTATAAGTACCAAAGTAATCTCTGACAGAGGCAGAGGTTTCCTCGTAGCTTTCTCCGACCAGCTCTGGATAAGCTTCTTCCAGGGTGTTTGAGACCCATGTATCTATCGGACAGGACTGGAGAAAGTTCAGAGAGAAAAGCAGGACACAGTCTGCGACCTTGTTACCAACTCCGTGGAGATCCTTCATTCTTTCTCTTGCCTCCTCATACTCCATGTTCTCCAGGTCCTCGGGACGGAAGCTTTCTTCGGTAAGTATGCTCGTGGTCTCGGCGATGTACTTGGCACGGTATCCTATGCCGAGGTCCCGTAGATCCTGTTCCGAAACCTCGGAGAGGCGTGACGCCTTCGGGAAGTTATACATCTCGATACCGTCGACCGTGACAGTGTCTCCGTACTCCCTGGCCATGCTGTTGTACATCTTCTTTATCCTCGGTATCCTCATCTGTGGAGAACAGAGATACGATATTAGACACGGAAAGAACTCGTCGTTTACGATTCTCAGGCCCCTTACACTGGCTCTCGCGTCTTCAAGGTTTTCATCCTCGGGAAATGTTGAAAATATCTTATCGAGGTCATGATCTAGACCAAGAGCAGATCTTACCCTGGAAATTTCAAGCTCTGTTCTCACCTTCAGGCCTCTGTCTGTCCCCTCTACGATCACAGGTTTACCGTCTCTGAAGGTATAGAAATGTGGGTTGCCGTCTTCATAAAGCGTCCCGGAGACCCTGTGCCAGGAAAAGGTCTGTCCACAGGTGAGGGTCAGCTCTAGCTTAAACTCTTCCGTCTCAATAAATTTTTGTCTCACTGTTGATACCCTGCCTCAGTACTTGTAAGATTCCCCGATGTTATCAAGACTCTGTTGAGTCTTCCTTTCTGCTGTATTTCTTGAATCCGGTTTCCTCTTCTCTAGGCGCCTTCGTCTTTCTCTTCTTTGCATCCCTCTTCAGGTAACTGCGGCCGCATTTGTGGCACTCTATACGTTTCTGGGCCTTGCTTCTTTGCTGGTAGCCACAGTCCGGACAGGTATAGTAAACGACCATAGAGATGGAATACAGGGAAAGATCAAAAAGTCTTGGCGCCAGGTGGAAACTCATGGAGTGGCGGAAGAACCTGGCGGTAGGCCTGGCCTTTTCCGGTATAGCATATCTGGTGGCATCAGCTTACGGCTTCAACAGATCAAGCTTCACGGTTTTTCTCTACCTTTACCCGGTTGCATGTCTGGTCTCCTGTCTGGACTACAGAGAGGTTATGGACGGAGTCTTTGATGACTTGATGTATGTCAGGAGGGAGGAAGAAGTTATGCTTGAGAAGGCTCTTGGCGATGAAAAGTATCGGCTGAAAGGCACCTTGGAGAAGGTGGAGTGAGCTAGTAGCTATCCCCCGCTATCTGAACGTCTTCAGGGTTGAAAAGAGATGCTTCATCGTCGCCCTGATCCCAGTCGACACCGGTACCGTGGACCGCCGGCTCCGTACCGTTTATCTCGGACTCCGAGGCAGTATAAACCCTGAGAACCGTGTCTGGATCAAGTCTCTTCTCACCGAAGGTGTATTTGTCTCCCTCGCCGTTTCGCAACGTCCAGGACGCAAGGTTAATCTCCCTAGAGTCCTGGTTTTCTATAATAGCTCGTTCAGAGACGTCTGCAGCCGCTGACCTGACTATCTTGACATCCAGGTCCGGGGTAATCCTGTTCTTAACTCTCTGACGCATCTCCTCAAGGTCCTCGGTCATCGAGTTCATCCTCTCTACCGCATCTTCCCTGTCTCTACCTGTAAACCTGAAGACTTTTCGTGAAGAATCCAGGCCGCGTACAAGCGTAGAGGCAGGAGTCTCCAGCCTGAATATCTTTCTGTCTTCCTCCAGAACAGACTTCAGGGTTGCACCGGGAGTCTCGTATACCTCATAGCGGATCTCCGGAGACTGACGAAACCTGTATACGGCATCATGTCTCTCGATCTCGGCCGTCGTATTCACGTCTTCAGGAACCCTAACATCTACCTCTATATCGGATGCTGAGTCTACGACAACCGGTTCAGGCTCCGGAGTTCCGTAGTTGATGTCTCCGGAGACCGAGGGAAGGGCAACAAGAGCAGTGAGAAGAGCAGCGGTCACCGCAGGCTTCGAAACCGAGGTTACCATGTAGTTATCTTATGTGTTCAAACATTTATGAGGTCGGCGGCTAGAGATCCTCGTAGTTTTCCACAAATACGTTTGAAACGGACCTGAACAGGGAAAGTATTACAGGACCGATGAATATGCCTATAGGTCCCATAAGGGTTATGCCGCCGAAGAGACCGAGGACTATCAGAGCGACACTAAGGTCCGAGCCTTTCTCAACGAGGAAGGGTCTCAGGACGTTATCTGTGAGGGTGACTACGGTAAAACCGTACAGGGCCAGCAGGATACCTGCCTGTGAGTTTCCGGATACGGAGAGGTATACTGCGGCAGGAAACCAGACGAGTACCGATCCTACAAGAGGAATAACGGAGAGAAGTATCATCACAAAGGTCCAGAAAGCCCAGGCCTCTATGCCGAAGACCAGAAGCCCCAGCCCTGCTACTGCACCCTGAGCCACTGCCACAAGTATGTGGCCTCTGAGAACTGCAGACATAGCAAGTGAAACCTCATGTATGAGCTCTCTTTCGGTGTCCTCAGGTAGTGGTGAAAACTCTATCACCCATTCAACCAGATCGGATCCATCACGTATCAGGTAAAACTCCAGGAAAAGCATCAGAGGCAGGCCGACAGAGAGACTGGCAACTATAGAGACCACTCCGGCAAAGCTGCTGAAAGGAGCCTGTGTGACCGAGCGGATAGTGGATGATGCCGTCCCCTCCAGGTCAAAATCCGTGCCGAGAAGCTCAGTTCCCAGAGACTCGACATAGCCGAAGTCCACGGAGCCGTTTCTGATGTCTCCAGCCAAGACGGAGGCATCTTCGGCCAGAGCCGAGCTAAATCCGAGAACCGGAACCACCGCCAGAAACACCGAAAGAGTTACAAGAAGACCCGCAGAGAGATTCGGACCGGTTCTGTCCCTCAGGAAGTGATACGGCTTCCTCAGCATGAAAGCCAGAATAGCAGCACCCGCAATATAGGAGAGATACGGAGCCATCATCAGGTACATCACAAAGCCAAGAAAAGAAAGCAAAACCAGCAAAAAGCCCTTCCTCTCGTTCATAAAACAGCATTTGACTCCGGAATTATAAAGCACCCGGAAAACTATACGAGATCAGAGCCGGCACAAGAAGCACCGTCATACAGACCCTTCTGTCCCCCTCAATCAGAGAGACATAGCCAAGAGCAGATCCTGCCACGAGTATCAGGAGGCCCTGAAACCCTGTGAAAATAGCTACAGCACCTACCAGAAAGACGAGGACGCCTGAAAGCAGATATTCTACCGGAACGGATCTCAATAGACAGAGATACCGCCTGGCCACCAGAGAGGTCAGAGGTGCCGTTACCGCGGCAGCGAGCACCGATGCCACAAAGATAACCAGAAGATCAGGACCTGTTCCCGCCATCTCCAGAGCTACAGCAGGCCCGGAGCGAGACGCTCCCAGTAGATGAAGTGAAACTAGGGAAAACAGTATATCGGTGGTATTTACCGCTCCGAGAGCGGTTGCGAAACCATCTCTGTCCAGATCTGCGAGAGGCGCAAGAAAGCTGGCAGAGACCGCACCACCTACACCCGGGATTACGCCTGTAACAAAACCGGATGCCGTACCTAGTAGGCCACCTCTCAGACATTCCGAAACAGATACCTCTGGATATCTCTGTTCAGGTATACCGCGGCCGGAGGAAAGCACAGACCACACAGCAGGTACCGCGAAGAGGCCTGAAAACATCGGTATAAAGACAAAGGACTGGTTCACACCAGAGTTAAGAGAGACAACTCCGAAGACTCCGCAGAGAAAAGCCAGGGGGAGAGAGCTCAACCCTCCGGAATCCAGCACAAGAAAGAAGATGAAAAACAGAAGTATAAAGGGCATAATGCCGGTCAGAAATGCATAAAGAGGCTTCAGGAAGACGAAGGAGAGTAACCCTAGGGCCAGGGCAAAGACTACCCCTAACGCTCCTCCATAGACGGTCTTCATGTACACCTCCAGACCTCTTCCATTCTTCACGGTCTCTGATGAGAAGACGGAGGTCAAGGCAGCATCGGCGTCCGGAGCCGAGACGAAGATAGCCGGCAGAAAGTCCAGGAAAGTATGTACCACGGAAAGAGACGCAAGAAAGACTCCAAACACACTCAGAGGAACCTGGAAAGAGAGGTACAGGGGAAACAAGGTAAATATAACCGTGTTTGGATGGATGCCAGGCACAAGACCTGTAAAGGTGCCACAGAGGATACCCACGAGGAAGGCTGCCGCCAGCAGATCAATACCTGTAATACTTGCCTATTCGACACCCGATTTGAAAAAAGATGGTTCACAACTTGGTAGGTATGTTTGGCGGAAAAGACATGGCGAAGATGATGAAGCAGATGGGAGTGGACATGGATGAACTCGATGCAGACAGGGTCGAGATACATATAGGTGATGAAAAGATCGTCTTTACGTCACCGTCAGTATCGAAGATAGATGCACAGGGTAAAGAAATGTTCCAGCTGGAAGGAAAGTACAGCAGAGAGGAAAAAGACTCCCAGCCAGAGGTAAACGAGGAAGACATAGAGCTTGTCAGGGAGAAGACGGATGCGTCCAAACAGGAGGCCAGAGAGACGTTGATGGAGGCCGAGGATCCTGCAGACGCGATCATGGAGCTTAGATAGACCTCCCAAAACTCGGACTTCGATTTCTCAATATCTTGTCTTTTTTCTACTTCTCCATGCTCTCAAGTACCTTCGCAAACGCCGGCCGTGTAACCGATATTCCGACAAGTATACCTACTATTGTGGTTGTGGCAAACTCCTTTATCGACTCCAGTGGCGTCAGGTTAAACGTCGATGAGGCAAACGCTACCGTAAGTCCGAGGATGCCTGCTGCAACGTAGTGGCTGTTTGACCTGTCTGTATAGAAGTTATACGTCAGTAAGGCAATTGATCCTGCGCCGATGAGCGTAGTAGAGAGGTTTGGAGACAGGATCGGAATCATTGCTCCTATGGTAGAGGCGGCGGACGTAAATATTACGAAAAACGCTGTCTTCATTTTCTGTGTCCAGTCCTTTACCTGTTCCTCTTCGGACTCATCTGCTATGATTATCTGGTCGTCGACGCCGGTTCCTACCGCAGCGATTATTCCGGCGACTGCCGAAAGAGTCAGGGTCGCAAAGTTCGTGAACCATAACCCGATCAAAACAAAGACCTCTGAAGCCCCTGTGAAAACTATCGGCAGTACAAGCCTTGGATTCCTGTACCTGAGGAAGACGATAAACCCTACGGCGATCAAGGCACCGATAATCGAAAGCACCGATGCCGTCATGAACTGGCCTCCGATATTGCTGGAGATGGTCTGTCTGCCCACAACCTCGACCGGCTCAGGCAGGTTGCCCGACTCGAGATACCCTTCAACCCGTTTCATCCGTGTCCTGAGATCGTCTGCACTGTCACCGTTTAGGTTTATAGTCGGGTTCCTGGTTGTCGAGCTTCTGAAGAAGTCCGAGACGCTGAAGGCTGTAATCTCCTCGCTGTCGATATAGATCGTTAGGTTGGCTGTCCTGCCGTCCTCCATGACCAGAGTACCACGGCTTGAACGGTAGTTCTGTGCTACATCCTTCATCCTCTGTTCTGCGTCAATACTGATTGTAAGAGGGATCGTTGCCTCGAATCCACTCTGTGGAGAGCCCGAGACACCGTAGCCCATCTGTGCAGACCGTCGTACACCCTGGATGTCCTGATTGTCGTAGACACGGACCGACATCAGGCTTGTCTCTCCCTCATCCTCCAGGTAGAAAAACCTTGTGTCGCCGGCCTCAACGGACTCTCCCGGATCCAGAGTGGATAAGGTCTGGTTTCCCTGTGAAACCATCACGGAACCGTTTTCCCTCGAAAAGCTGTAGGTGTCTTTTACGGTAATCTCCTTGGAGTTCCTGACGATGAAAGGCATATCGGCACGGAAGGAACCTTCCTGTGCGATAAGCTCTGCCACCCTCGAGGTATTCGTGACGGGTGTAGTAACCGATATCCTGGGCTCTCCCCCCACATCCCTGGTGGTTACGGATCCGCCAAGACCCAGTGTACCGATTCTTTCCTCAAGTATGTTGGCGACGGTCGATGCAACCTGTTCTGACTGGTTGTTCTGAACCTTCAGTGTAAGCTGGGATCCCCCGGTAAAGTCTATACCCATGCTGCCGTTGAGCCCTGTAAGTGAATACGTATCAAATGCTCCGTCGTTGTTTGTATCCTGCGGTGTAGGCCCTAGGCTCACTACAGATATACCAAGTACTACAGCAAGAATCCAGATACGCCATTCCTTCGCCAGAGACTTTAGTTCCATATATTCACCCTGTCAGCGTATTCATCAATCTTTTCCTCAACTCCAAGCTCGTCTCTCTGATACTTCTGCAGAATGTATGCATTTCCAAACCATGTAAAGGGCATATCGGCCAGAAGCCCTATAACCATCACCGAAGCTACCATTGAAAGGGTCGAAGGACCTACGATAGCAACAGACACGAGATAAAGTATCGTGAAGCCTGCTACCCCGCCGGAACTCATCGTGACCCCTGTTTTTGCCGCACTCCACATCCTGTCCTCAAGTGAGCCTCTCTTCTGTTTGAGGACCCTCGAGGACAGTACAATATCCGTATCGACGCTGTACCCGATAAGCATCAAAAGAGCGGAAAGAGATCCGGGCGTAAGCGGGATACCGACAAGAGACATTACTCCTACAGAGAAGATCACGTCCGCTCCTGCCGCAAATATCACTGCCGCACTCGGAACCAAGTCACGGAAGGAGGTAAAGATTACGAGGCTCATTATCGTGAATGCAAGTATGAATGTCCAAGTAGCTATCGTCCTCAGGGTTTCCGCTAGCTCCTTTTTGGAGAAGTTCAGGCTCAGAACGTCTGCATCATCCAAAGAGTAGCTTCTCACCGAGTTAGAGTTCATTATATTCAGGATTTGAGACCTGTTGAGTTTTGGAGGAGGCACTGTTACCTCAAGTACGCTTGTTTCCCCTGAGTCTATCCTTATCGAGCTTGATCCCTGCTGTCCCTCGGAAGAAAATATCTGGTCGACCTGAGCGGTATCGAAGTCCTGAGTCATGTTCAGCCGTACGGTGGTTCCTCCTGTGAAGTCCTGTCCAAGCTGAAGCACCTTCCCGTTCTGCATGTATCCGGCACCCATCATCACAAAGGACAGCACCAGAAGACCAACAGGAATCCATGCATACCTGTCATAGTCCTCCATCATCTCCTTGAACTTCGACTCTAGGTTCACTGAGAGAAAACCGGCGGTGTGAACATTTTAAACCATCCCGGTCAGAGGTTCTCCTAATTTAGCTAAGAAATGTCTGACCCGGCCCTATGATAAAAAACCCTTAGAGCCCAAAAGTATAACATGAACGCAGAAGAACTCAGGGAGAAGGTATCTGAGTACACAGGCAAGGAAAGTCTAAAGGCTCGCTGGCCGGTCTATACTGTTGCAGGAATCTTCCTGCTGGCTCTGTACATAAGGTATCTGCCAGAACAGGGGATGCAGTACCTGCAGGCACTTGACCCTTACGTACTGTTCCGTAACGCCCAGCACCTGGCATACACCGGATCCCTGCCTCCGACCGACTTCCTGTTTTACTTCCCGTACAACAACCCAACGTTTTTCAACGACATAGGAGGTATATTCTTCCCTGCCCTGATGTGGTGGGGAGGCGCCAGCCTGTTTTTCCCTTCCTTCCTGGAATGGGCGCAGTTTTACCCGGCGCTGATGGGAGCTCTATCGACTGTTGCAATGTATTTCTTCGGCAAGGAGGCTCTCGACAGGAAAACCGGTGCAGCAGCTGCCTTCTTCCTCGCGGTCACTCCTGGAGTCCTGAGGAGGTCTTCGGCAGGATTCTTCGAGAAGGAACCTATCGGAACCTTCTTCATGATGACAACGCTTTACTTCTTCACCCGTGCATGGAGAAGAACTAGTAGGGCTTCGGGAGTACTTTCTGGCCTTTCACTGGCATTTTTCACGATTTCCTGGGGTGGTTCACAGATGATGTGGCTGCTTCTGCCTCTGACGGTAGGCTCTCTGATCTTCATCAACGAGGAGGTACAGGAGCTTCTGGTCGCATACACGCCGACGGTTCTGATAGGAGGTCTCGCAGCCTACGGCATCGATCAAAACACTTTCAGCCTTACAGGAACACTTTTCGTGGCGAACATGGGACTTCTCGGCGTGCTGTGGGCAAGATACCTGGTGGAGGAGCTGGAGCTTGTCTCACAGGACCGTCTGAAGTACTTCGTGCCCGGAGCCTCGGTAGCAGGAGTCTTCGCACTGATTCTTTCTCCGCTCTTCCTGCCTTACCTCTCAAAGATATTCACAACGATAATGGACAAGGCTTTCAACGCTGCAGGAGGCGGAGTGATCGGTTCAACTGTAGCAGAGAACCAAGCGCCGTCAGCAGCACAGGTAATCTCCAGCCTCGGGGCTACCGCAGCAGGAGGCATAAACCAGGGGCTTGGAACTGCAGCAAACTTCGTCGGAACCTTCCCTCTGATGATGGTAGGAGCAGGGTTTCTGGGAGGTGCCGTAACACTGGTACTGATGAAGAAGTACGGCCTGATAGGCGGAGAGATAAGCTACACTACGTATACCTCCGGGTTCATGGCTGCAGTAACAGGATGGTCTCTGGCCGTGACAGGATTCTTCATACAGAGTGCGATCATCGGGGTTGCAGGCGCAGTCGTGATGGTTGCGGGATTCGTGGCTTTCAACAGGTTCCTGGATGAAGACGGCTGCTTCAGATTTACAGCCTTACTCTCGGGATCAGGAGCCGTATTAAACGTCATGCTGCTTCTTGGAAGCGGACAGTTGATCTCTATGATTCTTCCTCCTCTTGTGGCCTCGCTCGGGATCTCGGTCTCCGCGTACTTCGGGGATCTTCTGGAGGGAGACATGGGACTCAGGACAGACTGGTACGCAGTTCTTCCACTGCTGTTTGTAGCCTCTAACCTGTTTGCGGCACTGCTCAGGAGCCGGCTAATCTTCCTCTCGTCCTTCTCGGTGGCTCTGGTAGCCGGGCACGGACTTGCAAGGATATTTGAAGCTGCACAGGGAGTTGACCTAACCAGATTCACGGAGTTTGAAAACATCGACAGGGTTAGGCTTGTAGCCTCCGGATTGGTGATGGCTCTGCTCGTCGTGACCAACGTTTCAGCAGCATACGTTAATGCTGCCGGAGTTCCTGGAGATCCCAGCTCTGTAGGCATCACAGGATCCCCAAACCAGGCGTGGGACCGCAGCCTGACCTATCTGGAGGAGGAGACTCCTCCTGGATCAGCGGTCATGTCGTGGTGGGACTACGGGTACCACCTGGAGTCTATCGGGAGGAGACCGTCCATTGCTAACGGGAAAAACGCCGGTTACTACACCCAAGGCAGCGAGAGAGCGGTCAACATGCCTCTGGCTGACTTCCTCACAAGCTCAGATCCCCTGAACACGCCGGGAATCGATAACTTCCTGGAGAAACACTCGGTTGACTACATCCTGTTGGATAACACGATGATAGGTAAGTACTCAGCAGTATCAACCATCTCAAACAGGGCGGCACAGCTACCTAACGAGACCAAGGACGATCCACAGGGAATCAACTCAATCAGCACGCCCGGAAACACTCGCTCAGCGGTAAGCCAGAGCGGAAACACAACTGTAGTGAGATACAGCTCACGTGGAGTAAGCATAGGTCTGCCGATCAACATCACGAACAGAAGCGTAGAGATCAGCGGAGCCCCAAGCTTCAGCCAGAGAACAAGACGTGGAAACTTCAGGGGAACCATAGACTGCGTCATCACAGAGGACGGTAAAAAGACCTTCGACGTCGACTCACAGGTACCTTACTGTGTGGCGCAGGATCCTTACTACAGTCTGGAGAGGGCCTTGCCGACCCGGCAGCCAGCCCGTCTTGCCCTGGTACCGAAGTCAATCTCGGACTCGACCTTTGTAGAGCTCTACCTTGGAGACGGCTCGGAGCTTCCATGGGCTGAGAAAATCCCTGAGGCATCGAACGACTACGTGAAGGTCTGGGAAGTAGACCGATGATCCTGCTCGGTGCCTCCCTGCTTGCAGGCTTCCTTACCGTACTGATAGGGACACCCTATCTGGAGAAGTATCTGCTGAGCTCGGGAATATACGGGATAGACCAGCAGAAAGAGGAAAAGCCAAAGCTCGCTACCTCCGGAGGAATCGGAGTCGTCTTCGGGTTCATGATCTCTGTAACCACCTATCTGGGTTTTTACTCTCTGACAAAGAGCTCGGGAATCGATATATCTCTTGTACTTGCGTCCCTCTCTTCCGTCTCGGTTATCGCCCTGATCGGGATGATAGATGACATCCACATCAACCTTGAGAAGTACATCCGGGAGGAGGTCGAGATAGATGAGTTCCGTATGGAGCTGGGAGAGTCCACGAGGATGAGGCGCCCGCAGATCAGTCTTGAAAGACTGAGGATATGGTTTCTCGATGAGAAGGAAGACGAAGATGTACACAGGGAGGGACTGGCACAGAATGCAAAGATGCTTTTTGTTTTACCGGCTGTTTTACCGTTGATAGCAGTTGGGGCGGGATCATGGTCGATGACCTTCCCTGTGATCGGTACGGTCAACTGGGGTCTGATCTATCCTCTCGCACTTTTGCCTCTCGGACTCCTGTTTGTATCAAACGTTGTGAACATGCTTGCAGGAACCAACGGTCTCTCCACAGGAATGAGTCTGGTTGCATCGACCGCACTTGGAGTATTCGCACTGATGAACGGGGAGACTGAGGCAGCGCTGATTGCCTGGAGCCTTTCATCCTCTCTGCTGGCGTTTTTCCTGTACAACAGGTACCCTGCCAAGATCCTGCCGGGAGACTCACTTACGTACCTCTCCGGTGCAGCAATGTTCGCGGCGATAGTGGCAGGAAACATGGAGAAGTTCGGCGTATTCATCTTCACTCCATGGATACTGGAGTTTTTCCTCAAGCTTAGAAGCGGCTTCAACGCTAGAAGCTGGGGTAAGCTCAGAGAAGATGGATCACTTGATTCATTCCACGACAGGATCTACTCACTTACACACGTCTTCATGCACAGAGGCTTCACAGAAAAACAGATCACTTACAGCCTCATGGGTATCGAGGCAGCGATCTCAGTTCTCGGCCTGATCCTGTTCGGAGTTCTCGGAGTCCTCTGAGTCTCTTTCATCCCTGTAAGGATCTTCAACCCTTTCAATATCTCCGGGAACGTACGGGAACGAGATCTCGAGAACCTCTGCTACAGAGTCATCTATGTTCTGAATCTGGTGTTTCTCGCCGGACCTGATGACCATGGCGCTTCCTTTCTCAAGTGCCTTCATGTCATCTTCGTGTCTGACGGTAACGTTTCCTTCCTCAAGGTACATGATGTCTGCCTGTGTCTCATGGTAGGAGTAAGACGTCATCTCGTCTGCGTCTATAACCAGTTTTCTTATGGCAAGAATACCGGTCTGTTCCCCGACGTCAACCTGGGTCATAAGGACCTGTTCCTCGTATCCCCAGGGCTTATCGATATTTCCCATGTTCAAAGTTCAGAGGTAAATTCTCTTATAGCTACCCTCTGTAGTACTCAACGGTTCTCCTCAGACCCTCCTCAAAGGAGTAATCAGGCGAGTAACCAAGCTCTTCTCGGGCCCGTGAGAAATCCGCCTTCGTGGTCTGGACGTACTTATCACGCGGGTTCTCAACGTGTTCCGGCTCTATATCTGTACCCAGCTCACTGTTCAGACCCTCTACCACGGTGTTGAAGCTTGTATCCTTGCCTGTGCCTATATTGTAGAATCTTCCGTCGGTCTCTTCCTTTCTTTCCGCAGCCAGCATGTTTGCCTTGACGATGTCCTTGACGAAGGTAAAGTCCCTGCTCTGTTCACCTTCACCCCAGATAACCGGGGACTCACCGTCCATCATCTTCCAGAGGAACTGGGTGATAACGTTTGCGTACTCGCCTTTTGCTCTTTCATGAGGTCCGTATACCGAGAAGTAACGTAGACCGGTAGTCTGAATCCTGTCGTTGTACGAGTAAGCCTGTGCATATCTCTCACGTGCCATCTTCGAGGCACTGTACAGGTTTGTAGGGACCTCGCCTGACTCCTCTTCATGCGGAGGCTGAACGCTTCCGTACATCGAGCTGGTAGAGGCATAGACCACCTTCTCTACACCTTCATCGACGGCCGCCTCCATGGTGTTCACGAACCCGACGATGTTTACCTCTGCTCCTTTCTGCGGATTATCCATATGCATCGGGCTCGATGAACGAGCTGCCTGGTGGAAAACTGTATCACAGCCTTCAACCGCATCTCTAACAGTATCTTCGTCCATGACCGAGCCCTCAACAAACTTGACGGAGCCGTCCGCCGGCACGTTTTCCCTGCTTCCTAGATACAGGTCATCAAGAACCACGACCTCTACATCTCTGTCAGCAAGTTCCTCGACAATGTTTGAGCCAATAAATCCTGCGCCACCAGTCACAAGAGCCTTTTCCATGTTTGAAAAATAATCCCACTCCTTTATCTAAGTATGGATCGGAGCCCGAACAGGCCCGTAAACCACAAGCAGAGGTTCTCAGTCAGAACTTCCGGAGACGTACTCCCATTTTCCGCCGTAGATGTAGCCTGAGAGCTCTCCGGTGTCAGCCAGATCCTCAAATACGTCTTCCAGAGAGTTCTCGTCCAGCCTGGAGAAGATCTCCGGATCGAAAACATATGTTCCGGCGTTGATGAGACGTGAGAGGGCTCTGTCCGGCTTCTCCTCGAAGCCCTTGATCTCTCTTCCCTTCAGACGTGCAACACCATAACCTTCAGGATCCTCCACGCTTGTGAGAGCCATAGTGCATAGTCTCTCTTCCTCCCTGTGTACCCTCACCATCTCCTCGAGGTCGACATCTGTCAGTACATGGCCGTTTACCGCAACAAAGGTCTCGTTGATCTCGTCTTTTATCTTCTCCAGGGCCGCAGCGGTTCCCTCAGGGCTGTCCTCGGAGACATATGTTAGATCGACGCCCTCTACGGATTCGCCTAGTCGGGAACAGATGTCCTCCTCGTTTCGGCCACACAGAAGGTAGACCTCCCGGATCTCCTCCGAGGCAAGGTGACTTATCACGTGTTCCAGGACCGGTCTGGCTCTGTACTCCTGCATTACCTCTGTATCCTTACCTCCGCAGAAAACCACTGCCTTCGAGACCGAACGTCCCTCAAAGAACCTGTCTATAATCATCTCTACCTGCTGTGAACGGTTAACCGAGTTTTGATCCGCCTCCGCATCCAGCCTGGAGACGAGACCTTCCTCGAGAGTAAGTGAAACCCTCTTCTTCGACATATCTTGTACTTATGCCTCTATACTTTAATTACTCCCGATCCACAGAATAAAGTATGAAGGTTGTAGTTACGGGCGGAGCAGGATTCATAGGCTCAAGGCTGGCAGAAAAGCTTCAGGAAAGTCACGAAGTCACGGTACTCGATAACCTCTCCTCGGGCACGGAAGAAAACATCTCGGAAGACATGGAGATGGTGGAGGCAGATATAAAACACGATAATCTTGAGGAGGCATTCCAGGACGCGGACGCAGTCTTTCACTTCGCCGCAAACCCAAAGGTAAATACCTTCCCGGAGAACCGGCAGAAAGACTTTGATGAAAACCTAAAAGGAACGAAAAACGTTCTTGAGGCCTGTGAGGAAGCCGGCGTAGAGGAACTGGTATTTGCCTCTTCCTCGGTGGTTTACGGCGAGGAAACTGAGATCCCGACACCGGAAGACGCCAACCTTGATCCGATCTCGATGTACGGTGCAACAAAGGCCGGGGGAGAACACATGTGCCAGGTCTACCAGCAGATCTTCGACATAAATCTGACCGTTGTACGTCTCGCAAACATAGTAGGCGGGAGAAACCGTAAAGGCGTAATATATGACTTTATACATAAACTTCAGGAAAACCCTGAGAGACTGGAGATTCTGGGGAACGGAAAACAGAGAAAGAGCTACCTGCACATAGAGGATACGGTCGATGGCATCCTGGCAGCATGGCGCTCCGATAAGACCGTCTTTAACGTCGGCAGCCGGGACTCCATAGACGTAGACGGGATAGCAGACGTGATCGCAGATGAGATGGGGCTGAATCCTGTATACGAGTACACCGGCGGAGAGAAAGGCTGGGACGGAGACGTACCGGAGATGAGACTTGAGATAGAGAAGCTGGTCTCTACAGGTTGGGAGCCACGGCACAACTCAAAGGAGTCTGTCAGGAAAACCACCAGAGAGCTGCTGGAGGGAAGACAATGAGCTACAGAGAACAGGTAACAGCGATAATAGCAGGGTTCGCGATCGTGGTTTTACTGTTCACTCTGCCGACAGGTGGAGACATCTTTAACGGAGCCTCAGAGGCTTCTACACCTGTCGTAGCTGTAAATGAGAGTGGGGAAGGGGTTACCGGAACAGTAACGGCAAGTCTGGAGCCTGGAACCGGCGAAACGTTTGTAGAAACTTCTCCATTTATCAGAGCGGACACACAGGTATCAGCCGAGATATCAAGATCCGTTGCACAGGAGATGACCGGGAAAAGTCTCCGCAGTACTGACGTAACTTACTCATTCGACATCGAAGGAGGCCTGGTAGGTGGCAGATCTGCCGGAGCAGCCATGACACTTGCAACAGCAGCTGCACTGGACGGAGAGAAACTGCCCGAAGATATAGCTGTAACGGGAACCATCAGACCGGACGGAAGGGTCGGAAGAGTGGGAGGCGTACTGGAGAAAGCATACACCGCCGGAGAAAACGGTATAGATACCTTCTACGTTCCGGAAGGACAGGGAAATACCACGATGTACCGCAGGGTGGTAGAGAAAAACGTCTTCTACCTGGGAGTGCTGGCGACACAGGACGTAGAGTACCGTCCCTTCCAGATGTCTCTAGACAACATCACGCAGGAAAAATACGGTATGGATATTAGAGAAGTCTACAGCATCAAGAACCTCTATAAATCGGTTACAGACTGACAATCTATTCTGGCCATGTCCAGGCAACGTTTCCGATGTAGTTCCAGATAAAGACTGCCATGATAGCCAGGATGTTTGATATGAGGTAGTATATTCCTGCGAACTCCGTCAGCACGTAAAGTACTGAGAGGTTTATACCCAGACCTAGCAGCGAAACCGAGTTAAACTTCCCCAGCCTTGTGAGCTTTGATCTCAGGGAGTCTTCACCGCTGGAAGCGAACGTCCAGTAGTCATTCAGGAGAAAGTTCCAGATTATTGAGGTCTCGACCGCTACCGCCGATGAGAAAAGGTAAAAGAGGTCATAGATCTCCGTCAGTGCAAAGAGTATGGATGTATTAACAGCGACTCCTGTGGCTCCTACGGCCCCGAACTTTATCGGTTTCGAGTTCCTCTCCAGAAACTTCTTACCGAAGAAGCCGGCGTTTTTCACCAGATCCATATGACTGTACTTCGGATCTCCGGCACGTCTTTCCTCGAACTCTATCGGAACCTCCCTGACATCGTAGCCATCTTCCACGATTCTCAGCAGGGAGGCTGCCTGAAAGTGGAAACCGTCCGGCAGGGAGTTATCCATATCCTCTTCCAGGACCTCTTTTCTGTACGCCTTGAAGCCGGAGGTAAAGTCTTTCACCGGGAAGCCGAGCCCGTACCTGTACAGGTAGCTTCCTATCAGAGGAAATACTCTTCTATGCAACGGGTCCTGGCGGTCACCATCCTCGACGTACCTGGAGCCGACCGCGACGTCTGCACCGGCCTCAACTGCATCTATCAGATCAGGAATATACCTTGGAGGATGTGAGAAATCTGCATCCATCTGTACTACGAGGTCTCCCTCGGCCTCACGGAAGCCTCTCCTGTGTGCAGAGCCTATACCCGACATCTTTTTGCGTTCCACAAGCCTGAGGAAACCCCAGGACTCCTGCAGGTTACTCACTTTCTCCGCGGTTCCGTCGGGAGAGTCATCGTCTACCACGATTATCTCAAAGCTTCTTTCCTCAAGCTGATCCGCTATATCCTCTACCAGAGGCTTGATATTCTCTATCTCATTGTAGGTCGGTATGACAACCGAAACTTCCATGACGTAGCCATAGCCTCAACCAATAAAAACAGTCCTGTGAAAAATATCTACGGTATGTCAGAAAAGTCGTACTCCGATCTCCTGTGGACAAACTCCTGATCGAAGTTTTCCCTATTATACCTCTGTCTGTACGGCTCTAACAAGTCTCCCTCATGTCTTTCCACGACGTACTCGGTGACGTTGAACTCCTGATCAACCTAGACCAGTACCGGAGCTATCAGAGTCCTTAAGAGAAAAGAGAGATGGGAAAGCTTTTGCCAGGAAGCTAGTTTACATGTAGCCTAACTCCCTTAGCCTGTTCATGATCTCTTCGTCGTCCTTATTCTGTGCTCTTCCCGCGCGTTCCTTGGTGTTTTCGACGTCCTGAAGCCATGCAGGAATCTCATCGGACTTGTCCGTGGAAACCTCTGAGCCGAGCGAGCGAAAGCCTGCCCAGTACTTCGGCGATATAGGCACATCCTCCTTGGAGAGGTCTCCGGGCATGTCTGACTCGGTCTCGGGATACTCCTCGAACTCCACGCCGGTAATATCCGGAACCATGTGGAACCAGGAAACGTCCCAGACGTCACGTTCCGTCAACTGCAGGATTGGATGGACACGCATATGGTCCGGGGTGTCACGTGGAGAGTAAAAGTCCTCGTCCCCTCTGGATTCGTGTTCGTCCCACCTGACGCCGTTGATCACGGCCTCAATTCCTTCTTCACGTAGAAGCTGGTTCATCGGCACAGTCTTCAGCAGATGGTTTCCGGCCTCCGTATCCATCAGCCATGGAACCTCTTCCATGTCTTCGTCTATTCTTGCGGCTTCCTCCTGGTTGGTATCGTTTAGCTCTTGGACAGGAACCATGTCCTCAGGCTCATCTGCCTTCTCAATCAGGTCGTCGTTTCTTGCGGTGACAACCTCGAAGCCCCAGTTTTCGGCAAGCCTCTCGACGTAACCCTCCAGCTCGTCGAAGTGCTGGCCATGATCCACAAACATAAACCTCGGCTTCTCGATATCGTGTTCCTCACAGACACGTTTCACAAGCCAGGCAGTTAGAGTGGAATCCTTTCCTCCCGTAAACCCGATTACGGTGTCAGAGGGATTGTACTCCTCCAGGGCACGTTTTACAACCTCTTCGCCTGCTCTTACCTTTGCTTTTATCGGTGCGTTCTCTATTTCTTCACGTGTTACTGGTGCTTCTGGCATCAAACATCACTATGATGCATAACTTATGCATTGTAGTATTTAAATCATCGTACGAGGTTAGTCCTAGTCGAAGTGTTCATTCAGGTACCTCACCCATCCCTGGGAATAATCTATACCTGCGTCCTCGAGATAGCTGTCCATATCCTTTCTCACCGTCTCTCTGTCATACAGGCCGTCCCATCCATCCAGCTCCCAGGTTTCTTTTGAGGATCCTAGTCTTTCTGCCAAGTCCTCTATAATTGTTGGTTTGGGGTCATCAAGATTGAGCTTATTCCTGTTGAAGGTGCTTTCATGGTCTTTAGCCTCGGAATATACGTACCTGAAGAGTTCTCTTTCCTCAGGCCTGAATCCTTCATTCTTCAGAAAGAGGTCGGACAGAATAGCCCGGTCGTAGCTTTCTGTCTCCGGAAGATCCCAGTCCTCAAGTACTGCGATGACGTCTTTGTGAGCGAACCTGTAATTTGTATTTTCAAGAAGGACACTCATTGGCAGTCTAGGATCTTCAATGAAATCTTCTTCCCGTGGAATCCGGCCTTCTTCCCTGAGAAATCCTCTTATCCGCGAATCTATCTCTCCAAGATTCTTCGCTGGATCATATGCAGTTCTGACAACAGTATCCTCGACTATGTTCTCAACTGCAGATCTTGGTCCTTCCTCTTTTTCCGGGTCTAGGTCCGTACGGAA
>ERZ1034569.219-NODE-219-length-22062-cov-9.723679_pt1 | contig 22062 bp, 23 predicted proteins | sample MGYA00520706_ERZ1034569 | MGnify/ENA primary metagenome ERZ1034569 (study PRJEB33760, sample SAMEA4777722) | hypersaline lake metagenome | biome: hypersaline environment; feature: brines | place: Spain | collected 2014-08 | depth 0 m ...
ATCTCAAATAGTATCTACAGGGCCGTGAAACGCTGACGGACACGGTTTGAAATATATTGAACACGAGCAGCATTTCCTTGTTATCCTCAACGAGCCAGTTTTTGAGATCATAGACGTACTGAAAATCATGATGTTGACGATTCGGGAGCTCTGCTCAAGTGACCAGAACATCCTTGTCTGGGTTCCGTGAACACGAAGCAAATGAATGAACCGACCGATCCGGACACTTCCCCGCTCTTCGTGACGAAAGAATTCGACGAATCATCTGTATTCACGCCGAAAGTGTTGCTCAACAGCGCCCGGCGACAGAAGGAGCTCCCAGAGCACTCGGTTCCAGAGATTTGTATTCTTGACCCGGATGGAGACATCGTCCGCCAGCTGACGGCCACTGGAGAAGCACACAAGGATGAACTGTGGCCCGGCTATCACACTAATCTCTACCGGTTCGAACAAAATAATGAAGAATTCGGTATCGTGGGATGCGCCGTTGGGGCGTCATTCGCTGTGCTACTTGCGGAACAACTGTTCGCTGCTGGCTGCCAGTTTCTGATAAGCGTCACCTCCTCAGGGCAGATTGTCCCAAAGGACAATCCGCCCTACTTCGTGCTCATCGACCGTGCGCTGCGGGACGAAGGAACGAGTCATCATTACCATCCAGCCGGTCGTTATGCGACTCTCGATGACGAGCTTCGCGCTTCGATCGAAGAGGCGTGTAAAACCGTGTCCCGACCTGTTTACACAGGAGCAACGTGGACGACAGATGCCCCATTTCGGGAAACACAGACTGCAATCGAACGTGCTCGGTCAGACGAGATTCTTGCCGTCGAAATGGAGGCAGCAGCACTCTATACGTTCGCTCGCGCTCGAGATCAGCCAGTTGTTTGCTTTGCGCATGTGACCAATCATATGGGGCAGAGTGAGGAAGATTTCGAAAAAGGCGAGGCAGACGGGAGTCGAGATGCATTGGAGGTGATTGATGCAGCGGCTACCACTTGGAGATCGTTAGATTGAGCTCCCTACTACAACCTGTATGCAGTAAAAATCCGAGTGCAGACGTGCCGAATGGGTGGCATAGACCGGTGATATCATTTCGTCGACCGTCGTGGGAAAATCGAGAGCGCGCTACTCGCGTATGAGGCCCGTGGTGACGAGTGTTATACTGCCGTACTCACTCCGTCCGAATCTTGGAAATCGCCACCAAATCGAGAGCCTTTCTGACTCGCATCCCGCCCAGTGTCTTGTGTTGTGTTTAACTAATCAACCTGTGGCGATTTGTGCGGGGTGACAGAGCTGACAGACACACAACAGCTTGTCTCACAGGTGCACCTTTGTATTTACTTCGCGGTTGCGTTGTTCCCATCGATTCCAATCCCGATACTCACAGTCCCCTACCAACTCTCCGGGCCCACTCTGAAGCAAACTATCGAGACCTGCATCGCACCGCGCTGAACGCAATCCAGATTGGTCCCGTAGAGCAGGAGTCGTTCACGTGAACAGAACCGAGAACGAGTCTATACTGAAACGGTATTTTGTCGGGAACACCTCATCGCCACTGCGACACAGAAAGTCGCATGTGACCTGACCCAGCGGGTGGGAACACTTAGGCTCTATGTGACCACTCAACAGCATGTGATGGGTGTCTGGCCCAGAGAGTTGCTACCCACACTCAGGCCACTCACGGTAAACCGACATCGGTGAGGCCCACCGAAATACACTAGCCTGCCCACACTCTCCGTTGGGCGCACTGAAATCGGTACCCATTGCACAACATCAGCAGACTGACGTCGCTCATGAACTGAAGAATGGAAAAGCGAAATCAACTCCTCATACCCAGTTAGTATCAGTGGCAGTACGGTAGGTGCTCGTCCAAATATGATTTGCATGACAGTCAGTTCAGGATTCAATTGACGCGAGAGAATGATGAATCACGGCATCAGTTGGCTCAACCCGACGGTTCGATAGCCTGAATCGAGTGTCAGGCGCTACTGTGCATCAGGACACGTGGACGTGAATACATGTTTTCGGCCTCGTTGAAATCCTCAGTTAGTCAAGAGTCTTGGCTATCGTGTTGAGTACAGAAGATGAGTCTGAGACGGAGCGATCATGATAGAGGCAGCTGTGAGGTCATTTGATGGGTGAATAAACACGTTCACATAGAGGTCCTATCGCCACCCACCCCCACTTCACAAACCGCTATCGATCAACAATGCACTCCCCTGAGTTCGGTCCACCGTTCGCACTACATCCTTACCAGTTGCCCGCAGTCGTGAGGATTCGAATCTGAGATGTCAAAGTCACAGATGGAGCTGATACATTCAACGGTGCACTGGAGAGAGCAACTTAATTATTGATCTCCCGGACTCCATGGCTCAGCAACCGTCGTCTGTGGCAAACTCAATGTTTGGGCGTTTCGACTAAAAAATGAAGATCACCTCCAGATGTATCGGAATCACGCACCGCTAGACGAAGAACGATGAGGGCGATACGCTTGTGCCCACTCTGGGATGCGACAATCGAGGCGTTGAACCCGCGCTTCGACGGATGGATGTGTGGCGAACAAAGAGAATCGAAGCGATCGGTTTGCTTTCCAAGGCACTGGACCAGCAATATCTTCATGATTCTCACCGGTTGCGGTGGCTGCAATTGTATACAGAGCTGTTGCCAGTGAGTGTGCAGATACAATCGTCGTCGCGTACATGTCGGCATCAAACTCCTCTTGCCGATTGGCGTATCGTGACACCGACAATGCGAGCGGTTCAGCACCGAGTCCGAGCACGTAACGAAGTCGGACGAGGCGCCGGTCTGTAGAGAGCGCCATTAGAAAAAAGAGCAGACTCCCTCCGATTGCGACGGGCGGTGATTGCCCAACCAGTGCGACGGTCCAGAAGACCCCAAATCCGACCCCCTGTGGAAGCAACGCTCGTATTGCATCAGTGTGTATATTCCGCCCAAGATGTCCAATTTCGTGGGCGAATATCGCTTTTAATTCTTCTCGACCAAGGAGTGACCGAAGTAGCGGATCAACGGCGATAACTGGCTTTTCATCAACGAATCCTGCTGCGGCACCGGGGGTATCCATTTCAACCATGACAAGCCGTGGGACGGGACGTCCTGCTTGTTCACAGACACTAAAGAGCGCGTGACGGACGACGGACGAACACTGTTTCTCTGAGGCTGGGACACTGCGCTCAACAAAGACGTTGGCTCCAGAACGCCAGCCATCGTACGTGATAGCTGACCAACCAACGACGACGAGAATCAGCCCGATGGATGGCACGCCGGTCCGGTACAGCTGTAACAGAACTATTCCGTTTATACTCAGCAGAATTCCGACAGCTCCGAATACGCGATACATTGTTTGCCGTCTGAGCAGGGGCAACTGTACCATTGAAACCGCTTCGTATTGATGGAGCCGATAGTATATGTCGTTCGGTCGCCGTCACCTGCTGATATACCCTGCACAAACACTCTCAAGATGCCGAGATGGATATCCAGTTCAGACGTACAACAGTGGCACCATTACCATAGCCCCAGCAAACATTCCACCCGCGGATGCGGTGGCCGTCGTGGTGAAGATCAACACCGGCTTCGAGGACTTCGAGAATAATTCTGTAACGAGTGAATATATCATCGCACCCACGGCAGAGTCACAACCCAAACGGGAGCGACGACTCAGCACAGGTAACGAACGCAAAGGGTATTGCGGAATTGGCTATGGAGGCTCAAAAACACCGCTGTGCCGACTATACGACGCTTTGAGAGTCAAATCGCGTGTATCGGAATATCGATCGCGGTCCACTCAGGGATGTTCTGAATTGATAGAGCGACCGCCATATAGATGGCTAGCAATGGTATCGCGACATCGAATACATCCATGCCGTCTTCGAAGCTGAGTTTAGCAAACGAGACGCCGACAGCCATACCCTTGGGGAAACTGTGGAGAGTCAAGATACCGCGGGTCAATACCGGCGTGTTCAGCTTGCCGCCAACGAACATCTTGGTTTGTAGATGGTGGTCGTGTCCCCTCGGTGTCTACAGTGGCGCCGGTATGTTTATCGCCAGCGTTGTTAGCATCGTTGCTGTCCTCGTGCAAGATCATCCGTGCTGACATCACTTCGGCTAAGCACGCGATTAGAACCCTCAATCAAGACAGCCACGATCAAAAGACCAGTCAGCATCAGCGTTGGAAGCCCCTCGTCGACGTGCTACATCCCCTCACTAATCAGGCCGAACAAAACAGGGCTGCAGTCATACTGCTGGGGGCAATCTCCAGAGTGGGACCATTCTATCGGTGGTCGAGGTCCTTGATTACAAAACGACGGCATCGTCCCTGAGCCGGGAGACAACGCAGTTGTGAGGCCGGCAACGAACACGGGCGAAATGTAGGTTGATGCAATAATGTCGGAACCGGAACTCAAGCTTATGCGGAGACTGTGTTGTATGATAGAGAATTCACTGTGTTCCAATCACATAATGGTTATTTTTGACGTATAGCTTCCTGAACTAACTTTTGTATTTCGCGTTCTGATTGTGTACTCAGGGTGGGCAGTGGTGAACGGGTTTGCCCGGCTGGTTTCCCTCGTGCTTTCATCGCGGCTTTTACTCCTGGAATCCCATACTTAGACGTGATGGCTTGATTTAATTCGATTAGATGTCTATTCAATCTCTGGGCTTCCTTTCGGTCTCCACCCTGGTAATAGCGATATATCTCTGAAACTAATTCAGGGACCACATTCGCGAGAGCGAGAATTCCTCCCTCAACACCAGCCTCAAGACCGGTCGCAAAGAGGCTACCGTTCCCGATAAGATAATGAAATTCTCCTGAACTCCCATCTATAGCTTGTTGCAACAAGACTACGTCTCCACTGGAATCCTTTATGCCATGTATGTTCGAATGAGTTGACAGGGATTCTATCGTTTCTGTGGCTAGTTTCAATCCTGTTTTTACTGGGACACTGTAGAGGTACACTGGTATATCACTGGAATCTGCAATATTCACAAAGTATTCTTCGATCGAATCTTGCCCATATGTATAATAAAATGGAGTTATGATGAGCGCAGCGTCTACTCCACTGGCTGTCGCTTGTGAGGTTTGTTGTTTAGTTTCAGTCAATCCTGGGTGTCCAGTCCCAGCTACAACAGGAACAGTCGAGACCTGATTCACGATCTCAATGACCTGAGAACGCTCACTGACGGTCATCAATTCGGATTCACCATTTGAACCGCACGGAACGATGAAATCTACACCGTTTTCAATGACCCAAGATGTGAGTTCCCTTAGCTTTTGTTCGTCAATATCACCGTCTGAATCAAACGGCGTTACTAATGGAACTCCTACTCCCTGCATAAACAGATTTCTTAATTCGAATATTTATGTGCCCTGATTTAGCCATCATACGAGAAGATATCGACCAGTAAGTAATTTGCAATTTAACGATGAATATGTATTAGAAATGCAATTTTCCAAATCATGGATATCGATTTTTGTTTCATTGATGTTTTCTCCACATTATACTCATGTCATCTCATCACCCACACGTGTCTCATGGGCAGATTCAATTTGCCGAATCTAAGAAAAAACCTTACTGCGCATCATCTTTGAAGATAGCGCGGAACACAATTCTTTGACGATGCTCCTGTCACACGCCAGTGGTGCTGTCGGGTCCGGGCTCGACTTCGGGTCCGAAACCACATACGTAATCAAAAATAGAATCGCCCGCCGATCGTGGCGAGTCTATTCGACGCTTACATTCACACGTCGGGTTCGACCTCTTCAATATTGACAATCGTCTCGCCCTGAGAGTCACTCCGGACACCCTGAACAACCGTTGGCAGGTCGTCGCTCGTACAGATGTACTCCCGGTACTGTGGGTCTGGGTCAGGGATCACAGTGGTCACGAGATACTTTGCTGCTGGGTCAATCTCTCGGTAGGGAATTCCTGCAGTGGTCTCTTTCATTGGGTCATCCGTCATCGGGTCATCTCCTCTGGTGTGTGGTCGTTGTGAGACACACCGCGCTGAATCGTGCACTTTTCAACACAGCGATGAGACAATGTCACGCCGGGAATTCCACGTTGAAGTGAGTGAACGAGCGTAGGGCCAAGTTGCGTCTCGCAGGGGTCATATTCTGGACATCGAGAGACCAACATCATGTCTATTTTGACAGGACGCGATTTTAATTTTTCGCGTAGTAATCAGAGCATGCATGGTGGCATCGACGGTTCAGGAGTCAGAATCGGTCATTGACACAGTGCACTGCGGCAACGGGGTATTTTCTACCCGAATCAAGAATAGGGACGAAGCGCTCAAGAGACGGTGCTTCTTCCCACTAACATTTGATGGTAGTCTGCGCTTCGTAGCTCTGACAACAGAGTTTTATTTCACCATCGTCCCACCTGAGAGCGACCCTCTCGAAACGGGAGTCCACTCACTTCCTTTCGGTAGTGGGGCTGCCGTTTTCTACAGAAAAATAGGCAGAGTGCTTCAGGGCTTGACCCCGAAGCAGCTCACATACCACCCTGATTTCGGATATTGAGATGCAATCTCTGCTGAGTGAGTATGCAGACTGCAATTTATCATTATAATTCGTTTGATTTAAACGCCTGCAAGAGAAATAACCAATGGGGAAAGTCACATTGAGCAATGCGCTGAGACGCGACAAATAGAGTTGCCGTCACGTGACGGTGACAAATCACTGCTCATCCGTTCCAGATGTGAGAGAGACTGCCCGCTCGCAAGTCCCTATCTGTCGATCAAATGAGATTTGGGAATCAACCGAAGAGTAGTCACCGTTGCTTCGTCCAATTGGATTCTTTTTTGTCATATGACCGCCGAAACACGGGTGATACGGCCTGACCGCAGTATTCCAGAGTAGGCTCAAGTCAACTGCCTCGGACTTAAGCACCGAGGTATCCGCCTTGATTCGTGATAAGGTGGTCACGACGTTTTTTTATGTGACGTTCTGGGTGATTATGTCCTTGATAGGACTTTATTGAATATTGATGTTGAACTGAGGCGGCGATTGCTGAGCGTTGGAACCAGACAGATCCGCTCGTCTCACCTTTTCGATATGAACAAGGATTTACGATTGACGCTAATGGTCTGACTCTTTGAGATAACTCCTCAGCTTGTCTAAACAGATAGATGCAACGGCATAAGCAAATGTTCCACAGTTAACCCAGCGCGATATTCGCGATGAATAAATTGCGTTGTTGTCTCAGATTTTTCGCTGTTATCACGACTAATGAGTGTGATCAGGTCACAGTCTCAGTTTCTGTTTCCGGCTTTCAACTGCTCACTGTGTATTCAATTTTATTTCAGTCAGCCTGCTGTTAATTTCATCAAGTTTGCTGTCTAATTGATCAACGAATGCAGCTGTCTCTCCGGTCGTCATCGCACCCTGGCTGGACGGTTCAATGAGGTTTTCCTCTTCAAGAACACGCAGAGAGTATCGAATCTTGTGATGCGGATAGCCTGTCTCGTCCGACATCGTGACAATGCCGATTGGCTCGCGGTTGATAACCATCGTCAAAACCTGTCGGTGACGATTCAACATGTTTACTTCGTTTTCAAGCCTCTCTATCATGTTACTTGCTAACTTGTCTTGAGAATCATGAAACGCTCGAAACCAATATTACTTTTCTCATTCACACCAACGATGTCTTCTCGAATTGCACGAAGCCCCCCACGGCCACAGAGAGACACTCATGTAGGGGAATTCCATGTAATATGCCTCCTACATACAACTCTCAGAATGCGTCCGGCCCTTAGCACCGCAGTAAACACACCCACCCATTTTCAACTCAGCGTACGCACGCTTATTGCTTCACGACACTGTTTGGATTCGATTGATTCCATTTAGGCTCACTCCATCCCGGCTCAAACAAGCCCACGACTGTCAAGCGCTGGCTCGCTCAGACTGCCAACCCCTGACCAATCATGACTCGATACCCATCTTGTCCTGTCCAATCTCCTGTCCACGCAAAGTGAACAACGGGATGAACTCGTGATTCACATTGGCGGTTAAGCGATACATGTCATAGTTTAGCTTACAGAATCGAGAGAGCACACATTTGAGACTCATTCGGCGAAACTGTGTCGAAAAGCGTTGATAGCGCTGAGCGAGCGTCAAGATATTCTGCTCGGACCTCCCTTGCGACATCACTGTCTTGACAACAGCAGCATTTCCGCCACCACTTCACTCAGCACGGTTCGTTTCTCTAATTCGCAACAGTGCCACACTGCCACACTCGAGACACCTGTACTCATTATCCAACCCTGCACCCTCTGCAAACAAGCACTGGATTGCTTGTTGTGATTGATGAGATCCCATGCACTGGAAATAAGACTCACGCCCTATCCCCTCTAAGTCGACCTTCTGCATCGAGTCTGCGCTGTTAATCAAGTATGCTGGAATGTCGTATTCTGCTGCCTGTTTCGAATTCATATTTCCTATCACCTCTTTCGGTTTAACGAGGAGTTGAAACAGACCGAATGTCTCTCCAATTGAGACAACGGGCTCTCAACTCAACCGTGCGAGGTGTGTAAATACAGTTTACTCCCGTTTAGAACTATGTCGATTCCCATGATTCGGGTGAGACTGCACGTTCTCACGATAGTGCTTACAGAGGTGTTTCTGAGACAGACGCTCACTTGACGGGTTCGAGTCGTCACTCTCATGCGGGTTTGACGCAGAGATACGAGGTCCCGTGCTGGGTTTTTCCCATCCAATCTTCCGTGTGAACGTCAGATACTCATCACTCAGCTGTGTGACGTACCACAGATACAAACTGCGGATAATCTATCTGTGCGTAAACGGAGTCGGTGCTGGGTTCTGAGTTGAGTTCTCCGGTGAGTCGCTTTCTCCATACCAGAACCAGATCCCAGCTACTCCGTCACCAACACTGAGAGCGACGAACACAGAATCATTCTGTGAATCGTCTCGGAGTCAAGTGAAATGGCTTGAGACGCAGAATGTCTCATTATCACGGAAATCGAAGGTTTCCGAACAAAGCCGAGGCACTCGGCCTGCACCGCTGTCGAACTCCCTGATCACCGTACGATAGAGCTAGTCCGATCTACACATTGATGACCATAGTTCATTGATCGGGGTTTTCAGCAACTCGATAGAGAGAGCACTCATCACGTCATGAACATGTAATTTGAACTGAGAGCGATGCGGTTGGTAAGAAACCTCATTTCACGATTGTGTGTATTGCTATGACATGGCTGTCCGATCTCTGCATCAAACACTGACCCGGCATACCCACAGAACCCGGTCAGTCCGTGGTTCATAATACCGACGAGGACAGAGTCGTTGATTCAGGGCATTCCCCTTCAGCGAGTTAGCTGATTTCGGGCGTTAAGCCCCTTCCTCAAGGAGCCACGCAGGGAACGGAGCGACCGAGTAGCGCAGTAGCGAGCGGATACAGCACCCGCACGAGTTTATTGTTCTTTCTTCGCCACGCTTGATACTCCTTCGGTCGAACAAAATAGGACGATGTTCACTACGCCTCCGACGGTGTTCGAGCGCGACAAGAAACGCGCACCATCGCTCTCGAGTGTCCATCCGGGAGGAGTGTGGGACACTCCGACTCCGAGCCCTGAAGCGAAGCTGCTTGTGGAGTCTGGAGCCGCTGTGTCCACTTGACAAGCTCCGACACAGAAACAGCAAGCCCTCACCAAAGGAGAGCCCCGAGTGCGGTAGGGTGGGGTCGTTCACCCGTCACTCGTCGGGATGTTTCAGGCGGCAGATAAGAACTGCCTCGTGTTTATCGAATTGATTGAAGAAATTGACCAGAGTTGAGACGACGGTATATACTATTCTTCGTTGGTAGAGTCTGTGCGTGAGAGGTGACATTCCATTTTACCGGGGCCGGGATTCAACAACATGGCTGTCTACCGGGCGTATCCGCAACTCTTCGCAGTTCGGGTCCGCGAGTCTGCAACGAGAGTTGGCGAACTCAGGCCATCGCTGACACAGTTTGGAGTCGAGATTTCCACCGGTGATGCTAAGAGGCGGTTGGAATCGGTCGACTATGCTGAGTTAGTGTGGGTGCAATCACTCCTGAGCGAGATTCAAGATCGGACCTTCCAAGAAATGATGAGCGAATTTAAACTGCAGACTGGTTGCTCGCTCGAACAGTTTCGTGAGGAAGTGAAAACACTTGGATTGGCTCATGAACTCGTCATCCACCCTCGTATTGACGATGTGAAATTATATCTGTCGACATGCAATGCCGCAGTCACGCATGACAACAGGGGCGTCCTGCTGGCGGATGCGAAGTCGCCTAAGTTCGTTGACCGGTCATGTGAGAGTCAGGGAATTCGACACACCAACTTGAGCCATGTTGGAGTCACTCAGTGCCTGATAACTCTCAATCTAAACAACCTGACTGATTCGATTGATCTTGGATCACAAGCCGCTCTCTCCAAGGCGTTCCTTTCTTGCGTCGACCTCTCCTCATGATGGTTTTAACTCAGAGAACGAAATCTATATACCCAGATTAAGATGTCATTTGATTATGGATATTGGCCCGCATGATGATACTCGGGGGGACATCAAAAAGAATCAAGCGAGTCCCAGCACGTATGAATCCATCGTGGATGCGGTTCAAGACGGTGTTTTCGTCGTCAATCTGGACGGAATCATCACTTACGCTAACGACTCGCTTTGCTCACTGACCGGACAGGAGCGAAACGAGTTGGTCGGTGAAGCGTTCCACACTCTTGACGAGTCAGGACTGATTCAATCGGAGGAGTTTGATCGACTTGTGACGGCGATCGACGACCTTGCTCACGGAAAATACAGGAGCAAGGTCTCACATTGCAGCGTGGGCAAAGACCCAAACATGTGGTAGAGGTCCGTGTCTCAATACATTCTTGCGACGACGGCACGAAAGATATTGTCGGCTTGGTTTGGGACGTGACAGAGCCCAAGCGAGGGGTCCAACCAGCGGAACAAAAACAGGAGGCACTAACCAAACTCTCCCAAGTGAGTGCAGACAACGGTCTCACATTCGAACAGAAGGCCGAGCGTATCCTTTCCATCGGGTGTGAATATTTAGACCTGCCGTATGGGTTCCTCACGAGGGTTGAGGATGAAGTACAAGAAATCGTACACAGTGTTGGTGACCATACACTCCTCCAGCCAGATGAATCGGTCCCACTGGAGCAGTCGTACTGTCGAAAAACCATCGAAACCGACGATTTAGTCGGAATGCAGGACGCACGGACAGAGATGGGTAAAAACGACCCAGCGTATCAACTGTTCGAGTTAGGCTGTTATATCGGAACCAAAGTCGTTGTATGGGGAGATTCTTATGGGACATTCTGCTTTGCGGCCCCCATGACCGCGACCGAGAATTCAGTGCTGGTGAGCGAGAGGTCATCAAGCTCCTTGGGCAGTGGGCGGGATACGAACTCGAACAGCAGCAGTTCGAGGAACACTTGCAAGGTCTACACGGGATAGCACAGCGGTTGTTGACGGCTGAAACGGTGACCGAAGTCGCAGAAGTAACAATCGAGATGAGCACGGACGTTTTCGATCTCCCGGTGAGTGCGTTTTGGAAGTACGACGATGGTGACGACGTGTTACGCCCAGTGGCTGAAACCGACGAAGCAGTGCAGACCGTCGGGGAAGTTCCGACGTTCAAACGTGGCGAGACACTCTATTGGGACAGTTTTGACAGTGGCAAAATCCAGAACTACCAATACCTAACCGAGCAATCAGGAGCGTTCAACTTGGACGCGAAATTGTGCTTGGAGGTCCACGTACCCTGCGGAAGCCATGGAATTATCATGAGTTCTGCGACCGAGCCGTGTGCGTTCAACAAAATCGATATCGAGAGCCTCCGCCTGCTAAAGGCGTTGGTCACGGAGGCCATGACCGCAGTCAAGCGTGAAGAGCGACTGGCTGAGCGTACCGAAGAACTCAATCAACAAAATGACCGGCTTGAACAGTTTGCCGATGTTGTGGCACACGACCTTCGGAACCCACTCTCTGTCGCAACAGGCTTTCTCGAAATTGCAGAAGAAACTGGGGACGCGGATCACTTTGAAAAGGTGGCATCTGCGCACGACCGAATTGAACGACTTATCGATGACCTCCTCACGCTGGCACGTGGAGAGGCGACGATCGAGGATGCAGAAGAAGTCAGTCTCGAGAGTATTGCAACAAAGGCATGGGGATACGTCGACACCGACGAGGCAACGCTTATACTGACAGATGAAGTTCCGACAGTGACTGGCGACTCAGGTCGTCTGACTCAGCTGCTTGAAAATATCTTCCGGAACGCAATTGAGCACGGTGGACCCGATGTCACGGTTACTGTGGGTCGACTCAACGAGGACAATGGGTTCTATGTCGAGGATACCGGCAGTGGGATTCCCCAAGAGAAGCGAGACGAGGTGTTCCAACATGGCGTCACGTCCAGCCAGGGGGGGACCGGCTTCGGTCTCTCGATTGTGGCTGACATCGCAGAGGCACACGGCTGGACGGTCTTGCTGACAAACGGAACTGACGGTGGGGCGCAGTTCAAGTTCAAGTTCAAGTAGCCGAGATGGTCTCCACTACTGGGAGTCAGTCGTGCTCGCAGCCTCTGCACCGAAGGATCCAATTTCAATATCGACAATCGCCTGATCCTGTGAGTCACCGTTGGACCTCTCAGATACCCGTGCAGGCCGTGCTCGGACGAGTGCGCTCTTCGTAATCTGAATACTGATCTCACCACTGGATTTTCTCTGGGATTCGTGCTTCAGGGCACATCATCAAAACACACCCATACTCTCGCAGAGTCGCCACAAGAATCACGAGTTCGCATATAGTTGCTACTCGGAGCAGTGGTATCTATTGACATGCATTCCTGAGAGCGAATGTCTCGGCACCTCCGCCAGTTGCCGATACTGTTACATTTGTGGCAATACCGCTCGATTATTTAAGTAGTGCAAATCCCTTAGCAAGAAGTGATGTCTATCCGCATCAACGAAGCTCTCCGAAGCGGATTTCGACGTACTATCTCCCGCGAGGCACTCGGACTCATAGCAGTATTGCTTGTGTTTCAAACAGCGAGTACTGTTATCGGACAGTCGTTTAATAATCAACTCTTCGGGCAGTTCATCGGGTCAACAGAGCAAGTGCCGGCGACGAGCCTCGGAACCGTATTCGGCGAAAGCCAACCCTTCGTGTTCGACCTCCCGTTGGCTGTGCTCGCATTTGGACTCATACTCACTGCTTTTGTTGCTGAGGCACTCAGTATACTCGGCGTGCGGATGTTTGCCCGTGACACGACTGCACCGGTCTCACGGCCGGTACTCCGAGACGGGCTGGTGCTCGCGACATTGAACGGTGTCGTCGGTGGGACAATTGCCATTGTCGCGGCGAGCATCGGTGCGGTATTGCTCGTGGTTCCCGGTTTGTTTATTGCAACCTCATTGTTCTTCGTCCGACAAGAAATCGCGGTCGAACGGAAGAATTTCATTGACGCGCTAACCGGAAGTTGGGAACTCACTCGCGGTGTTCGGCTCAAGACATTCGGACTAGTCGCGCTGCTATATATCATCACCCTGCTTGCTGGTAGCCCCGCAGCGGTGTTGTTCTTCCTTGATCCGGTTGTTGGGACCGTCCTTGGCGTGGTCGGCGGGTCTATCGGGACAGTGTTTGGGATCGCCGTCGCAACCCGTGCGTACGTACAACTGACTGAGGAGACGACACCCCCAACCGACTCAGACGTGGGCAGTGAGTATAGTGAGCGTATGAGCACTGTTGAATAAGACTAAAACCCATACTGTGTGCGAGGAACCCACATCAGGCACATGTGAGCGCTGTGTGTCAGCACTGACTTAGAAGCTGATTAGAGAGCGAGACGAATACAAGAACTCCAGTCAGTCGATTCGTGACTGAATCGCTCTGGATGACACACTCGGTGAGCACCGTTGTGCCCGACCGTCTCTACGTCATTGTTCGCCACTCATGAACGAGCGTGTTGCTTCTCCAGCCCCGCAGGGTCGTCACTTGTGGGCTCGTTGTCGGTGTACTCGACCCACTCTTTTTCTGACTGTCTCTCGGTTGTTTGATCTCTTCGGTCTCCTGGGCGTTCGATTCACTGTCTCTTTTGAATCGTTGGCCTGTGTAACTGCGTCGGCGATCACTTTATACAACGACGCTATTACCCCCACATACAGAACGAACAATCCGCCAATTAGTAGGACAGACCCAATGAAGAGTAACTCCGGGTCACTTCCGACCCCGCTCAAACTAGCCGCGATTGACGCCGCACCGGCACTCAAAACCACGACTGAAATGAGAAAAATAGCGCTAACATAAATCATCAATCTGAATCCGTATTTGATCCCATCGAGAGTACTCACTGCTGACATATGATGTGAGTCGGACCTGATGATAATAAACCGTCGGAGGGGATATGACATCCCGATGACCGTGCTCAACGTCATTGTTTGGCGAGGTCATGTCTTCGCGAAGCCGACGTGATGCCGGTCCCCTTGCTGTGTTGGATCCGGATGGTGAGCTCTTAGATATCCTCGCACCTCGCGACGCCGCTCGATTATGCGAGGGTAAACGATGAGACGGCTGGCAAGGAATAAGCTCGGGAAGGGCGAAATGACTGGGCCATGACACGCCTCGACATTCCAAGAAGGCAGAGCTTGTTTGGAGGGCAATGAGGATTCAGAAGCTCTGCAGCGGAGTCTATGACCCAGGCCGACCAGGCGACACCGCGGGTGGGACGCGCTGCTGAGGAGACGTAACCTGTCGTCTGCGCCCTGACCAAACACATACGAGGCTCGCAGCCGTTTATCTCATATGACGTGGGTATGTGCAATTCACCCCAAGGAGTTCCCTGACGAGGGCCAAAACCGCAACGGGATTCCGTGGTCTGAATTAACACAGACGGTCAAACAGTTCTGTGGGTTCTCCGAAGGAAAACTTCACGACGATGGTGGATTCGTAAATATGACTCCAGGTGAGCTCGACTCGTGGGAGACTGACGAGTGTGCGGATCAGAAGTCGCTCGAGCCACAGATTGTCCGCGACCGGGTCCGGAAACCCGCGACGACGCACCCCCGTGAGTGGGAGTCGTACGGTGACTCTGGAATGGATGATCCCGAGAAGATGGGACATCTCGAAATCGCCAACAAAGTCATCTCATATAACTCCAGAGGCTACGGCTCCTGGAAACTCTATGGAGAATACAAACAGTTTCGTGAGGTTCCGCATCGCTGTCCATCAGGGTGGGGAATTGCGAATCTGAACTGGCAGCAGGATCCAGAGCGAGTCTATGCCGGAGAGTTCTACGAACCCGACGATAATCGCCGGCGACAGGTGGAAATCCGCGAAGACCTCCGCGGGTAGTCGTTGCCTATCTAACGGTGGCTCCCGGAGTCGCGTTGAGACACAACTTGCTCATCTGGTCTCATCATACATCGAAGGGGTATCCAAGAGACGAGCAGGGCGACGATTCAGCAAATCTCTGAGAATGAACCGACGGCAATTCATGTGCGCTGACGTGACGACTGAGACTCACATGCTTCCCCCCGTTTGATGAGGGTGCTGTGCGTGCTGGTGTGACCCACTTATCTCGGTTCGTAATCGTTGATCATTGAACAGGCAGCGCACGAGGGGGTATTCGTCCACATGATTGATGTAGATAGCCACAAGAGGAGGAATCATGTCTGAGTTGAGCGTATTCGAGGATCGGTCCCTCTTGATTTTGGCTCTCACGAATCTCTTTGCGGGGTGTATGGGCTTGCTTGTAACACTCACTGACGGGTATTCACAAGTTGAAGCAGCTACATCGGTTATTTTTGTTGGACTCGGCATACACCTCGGTTACAGACACAGACAGTGAGTAAGCTCCCACGCGCTAAAGCACGTAGTATTCAGCATGGACTCCCGCTCTAACCGCTCAGAGCGGTCGGCGAATAGCCGTCGTTCACGTTCGACGTCCCGCTGTTTAACCGCACGCCGACGGGTGCGCCTCCCCGCTCAGACTTGTGCTGGTCACGGAGATACTTCATCGCGCCGTTGCCCAACAGCACTCGCCTACGACGAGGCCAGCCACCGGTTCGCTGTATAAGCACGCACGATCGCGCTGGCGAATTTGGACTGATTCAGGCTTCAGTCCTCCGGCGGATTCGCCCTCTGGCTCAACCGCTCGTCGACACGACATCCTACGATGTCGCCCCCACAGAACAACAGATCAGTCGGCTGCGATGGGCCGACGGTGCTGAAAATGCTCGTCTCGATATCCAGTGGAGCGAACAGGAAATGTCCTCGTTTCGCTAAGTCGATGACGACGTCAATTGGCCCCTCAATTGCCTCCCGAATGCACGCTCTCCCGAAATCCATCTTTGCCCTCCGTCCGAGACCGCGATGACGGACGCCAAACCATCCTGTGTTAGGCACAGCCAGCGCTTCACCTGTTCGACCGTCGTGATGGCCGTTTCGTCCCACGAGAACAGCGAACCGCGAGCCGTATATCCCACCCCGGTCAGGAATTCTTGCTCTATAGGAGCAAAAATGGTAACGACTCACGTGGCTCTGTTGAAATCCTTGATTAGTTCACCGGTCGTGTTGAATACGCGTCTGCAGCATCAATTGAGAGTGTATCTTTAGAGGCAGATTAACTGACAGTAAAATATTATCCGACAGCAGATGGACATCATAGTTGATGGCACCGACATTGGATTTGTTCGTTCCACTACAGAGCGAGGGCGGCAGTATCATTGAGTCACTTATTCCGTTAGCGCTCACTATTGTCGTCTTCGCTGGATTTTGGAAGACTTTCGAGAAGGCAGGCGAACCGGGATGGGCTGCAATCATTCCGATATACAACTTCTACATACTGACAAAAATAAGCGAAAACGCGTGGTGGTGGGTGATCCTGTTTTTCATTCCAGTGATCAATTTCTTTGCTGTGGCAAAGGTGAGCATTGATGTCGCTGGCAAGTTCGGTAAGGGAATCCTGTTCGGCCTCGGACTCATGTTTCTATCATTCATTTTTTATCCGCTCCTCGGATTCGGGGGATCTCAGTACCAGGGCGCCGCACAGTTCGGGTGAGAGTGCGTTCGACTGGTGGGATAACACCTCTCTTAGAGTTCGCGAGAGACCTCACAGTGAAGCACCCCGCCCACAGTGGCGCGGGGCGTCCGTGTTTACTCTTGTACTGCTGAGACAACGGATTCGAATTCCTCTCGCGCTTCCATCTCTAATTGCGCCGACGTTCCGTGTCGGTGAACACCTGAAGCGAATATTGCTCCGTGAGAGTCAGGGCCTCCACCAGTCCCCGATGCCGCCCGTCTCGTCTCGTTTACACAACGAAGAGTTTTGAGAGACGGCCTATTCCCATGCTGCTCGTTCAGCCACTCCTGTACAACACATACCGCCGCTTTCCTATCCGCATGGTCCTAAACTCGCACTGATCACACTCGAATCGCTTCTTCTGACGATTCGACCGTGCGGTGTACTGGCATTCCGTCCTCGGACATCGTTGACTCGTGTATTCCGGATTAACGTTGTTGGACGAAATCCCCTTCCACGCAGCTTTGTGCGATACCATCTCCTGAAGTGCCGCGAATGGGAGCAAGTGCGGGCGACGGTTCATTCGCGTGCCATAGTCAGTCTCGCATGTCTGTGAGGTGTTCAAAGACGATTACCGGGGTCGAAAACTGCAGGAATTATTCAACCACTTGACGCGACACCTTGTGCAGACAATCGTGAACGAAGTCGCGTTCTTCGGTCTGCACGACTGTCTCGAACGCTGTCTGGCCTACTTTCTGCATCCGCTTACTTTGGGAAAAACTCGTGGCGTTGTTCTTTCACCGACGGATACTCTCACCAACCCGTTTCGACTTATCGCGGCAAGCGCCATATAGTCCACAACATGCTCGAATACAAGCCAAAGGTTGAGCGTATCGAGGTCGTGGAACTGTCCGAGCGTGACACGAGCAAGACATGCTGCGTGTGTGGGAGAGAAGACGGGAGTCACCGTGTTGAACGCGGGTTGTACGTGTTGTGAGGATTGTGAGACAGCGTTCAACGCTGACGCGAATGGGGCAGAGAACATCCCTCTCGACATTCACAACGAAAGTAACTCCGAGTCTTCACCCGATTTGGGTGGGCATAACAGTACCGGCTGGTTGGCACAGCCAGGAGTCTTCTTTCATGACCTCTCCTACGGATTCCAACCGCAACAAGAGGTGGGAGACTGCAAACCGTAATATCCCAATCCAGCGGTACGCCGTGGGATTCTTCGGGCTTCAGGTAGAGAAGAATGGAAATTGAAGTATATAAATTTCACATCTAAATTATATTTATTCGATATAGTCATGACAGTAGTCCAAAATTACTTTTTCCACGCCAACTATCCGTGTTAAACGTCGACATTTTATCGCTCCGGTAGACAAATGAACTTTCTTATCAAATATGTGAATAAGGCGTTGAGACGTATACGAAGATCATTAGAAATCGGCGTCGACGCCACAATTCTGCCGACAGGCCGTCCTCGGACATGGGGGAACTGATCAAATAGGTTGGTTGTATTTGGGCTCTTGATTGCTTGAGACGCGAGTTTGAGGATAAGATCAAGGGGGAAATACTCAAGATTTAGGCCTCCGTCAACTTCATATCTGACGAGCTCAGGGGACAGAAATGAACGTGAGGTTGAGGGCGAGTGATGACTCCAGCACCGCTCAAGAAAGGGGAGACGGTCAGAATGGTGGCGACATCCGGCGGTTTACAGACATTCCCGGCCACCTTAGAGAGGTAGGAAACGTCTCGAATCGCTTGGTCTACAGGTAGAGATTGATGGAACCGTTGAGAAGGATACAGAATGGCTGAACAACAACCCAAAGGAGAAGACTGAGGCGGTTATGGAAGCGTTTGAGGACTCGACTGTCAAGGGAGTGATTGCTGCAACCAGCGGAGACAAGGAAATCAGAGTACTCACAGATCTGGACCCGACCAAACTCCGTGAGAATCCAACCAGGTTCTACGGCCTCTCAGATAATCCATGTTTGATTACTTATCTCTGGATGCTGGGCATCAGTTCTTTTTATCAAGGCGTGGTCCTAGACGACCTCCAGCCGGCGGACGAGATATCTCGAGAGAGCACTGTTTGAGGACAGCATCGGGAGGATTGTTCTCTTACAGAGGTTTTCCGACGATTACTCCGAGCTGGAAGCGCCGGTCACCGACAACAGGGAGAGATATCAGACGGATTGGAAGTGGGAGAGCTTCGATGGTCCCGTGACAGGTACGCTGTTTGGCGGCTGCTTCGGCGTTCTGCCGTGGCTCCTCGCCACAGGCTACGTCCCGTCTGCGAAGGCTCTTGAGGGAGCGATCCCGTTCGCAGAGACGTCCGAAGAGACACCATCAGCCGATTATGTGAGACGGTGGCTCAACTGCATAGGTGAGAGAGGGTGGTTGGAGGCGGTCGACGCAGTCACAGTCGGTCGGCCGATGAGGTCGCCGCTCGGTAAAGAGAGGAGCGAGGAGGAGAAACAGCTATACGCTGAGAATTAACAAGAGGAGTTCAAAAGTGCTTTAAGCCGCTATTCTTCAGAGACCGCTGTCGTTTTCGACATCGATGCCGGGCATACAGACCTAAAGGCACCGTTTAAGATAGGAGGCACGGTGACCTTTCAACCACAGGATGAGTCCATTCAGTTCAGAGGATAGAGCCGTGCGCTAGCCGGACGAACAGTCGTATCCAGCGTGGACGTTGCCACACTTCGGCACTCGTTGAACTGGGCTGTGGCAGTTGTCGCCGGGGTCAGCGCCCCCCCATGTCCATCACTCACTCAAAGCTGTTTAGCTCAAACGACCTATTTAAAAACTCTTGGAACTCTTGCTCAAGTATTATACAATGAGAGCCCAACTAAATCGGTATCTGTAACCTCTATCGTTATTTCCACATGTCATGTTAATATTGTACGTTATGAGACATAGTCCGATTAATTCTCCGAGCACCGCCAAAATGTGTGTGGCAATACACATCTCCATGATCGTGCTCTCATCAGGACCGGTATCAAATCCGTTGAAATAATCGAATATGTAAATATCTCCTCGGTCAGGACGACGAATACCCATTCGGATGGTGATATTGGTCTTGTGAAAACACTACATTATTACGTGAGGCGTGTGCACATATACACGTAGATGAAGCAAAATATCGGCTCTCTGGATGGGACAGTTCGCATACTGATTGGCGCAGTGGCGGGACTGTTGTCGTTAGCTATACTCGCAAGCGCCGTCTCGTTGCCAGCAATTGTATCACCCGTGCTCGGGGTCGTGTCTGTTATTATGCTTGGCACCGGCTTGATTGGATCCTGCCCGCTATACACACTGCTTGGGCTCGATACATGCTCAGTCTCACCACAATAGGATCAATACTGATAGTTACTGTTTTCGACGACGACTCTCTATATATACACTATTTTTCAGTGAAGAACTCTGTGAAAATCCTCAGATATTGATACGGACCGGCTGCTGAGTATAGCGGATCTATACAGCATAACCACATTTGACTGAATTACTCTCTGGGTATTTCGTTTATTCGCAACGGAGCACGCTGGCGTTTCGAGGCTTGCGAGTGCGGGTTCGTCTGTACACGCTGGTCAGATTGCCAACCATCGATAAGATCCAGTGTCAAGGCTTGTTTCCACTGCTGGATATCAATTCAGCCGTACAAAAAATATCCGTCGTCTGAACGACCTCTGATTTGGGACGCAGTATAGGCGACACAACCGGAGGATAGCGAATAGTTTGTCAATAACGCCCAAGATATGAGGAAATCACGTATAAAAACGAGAACTATCACACTCGGCAGAGCTTCTGTCCTCTCGTGACTCACTTCGGCTGTGATTCTCATTTCTGTTATCCGTCAAGGGCCGTGTCTGACTCTGTGATATGCAGGCAGGTGGGACGAGATCACAATTCGCCAGCCTCACAGTCACTCTGCGTGTGGTCACACTCAGATCAACCGAGACAACTCGATTGCTTTGACACAGTGGGAGCGTCGCGGAAACGAGTTGACTCATGTGAGGACGCAGAGTACATGCTGGTCATCGCTTGTTGCAGCATAAGAAATACCGACACCACATTGATACGCCAGTCGCGTTTTGACCGAGATATGAACGTGAATCAGTTTGCGGCCGAACATGGCACGACTGAGACCGCCGAGACGTTTGAGCTGGAAAATACGTATCTACTTAACATCGACGTTGATGGAGCCATTATGGCCAAAGCTGGCTCAATGGTTGCCTATGAAGGGAATCTCTCATTTACCGGCCAGGTCTCAGCTGAAGGTGGCATCACTGGATTCCTCAAGGAGGCCGCGACCGGCGAGGGCACGCCAGTGATGACGATTGAAGGCGATGGAAATGCGTATCTTGCCGATCAGCAAAAAAAGGTTCAGTTGTTGGAACTCGGCAGTGATGAAGCAATCACGGTCAACGGTGAGGATATTCTCGCATTCGAGGATGGCGTCTCCTTCGAAATCGACACAATCGACAGCCTCGCTGGTTCATTCGCCGGTGGCCTCACCAATGTGTTTCTCCAGGGACCAGGTCAGGTTGCAATCACCACACACGGCGACCCGCTTGTGCTGAGCCCGCCTGTCTCGACTGACCCAAGCGCGACAGTTGCTTGGAGCGGTCCCGACCCATCCATCGAAGTGAACAAGAATCTCTCGGACATGGTCGGTCAAGAATCGGGTGAGCGGTTCCAAATGGAGTTCAGCGGGTCCGACGGCTTCGTGATCGTCCAGCCCTACGAAGAGATCGCGTAGACATTCACCAACTCCCGCCGACTGGATTAGGACTGACACAGAGTGCGAGGAGGCGGTGATCAGAGCCACTCTGTAGGCAGCGCGACAGGCCGACACTGGCGGATGAGCGGATTGACGGACGATAATGTAATGATATAATTGCCAGTAACAGTAGTTCGTATCACAGTAATTTTATTCAGTCATGATCATAAAAAAATATGTTAAGCGGTTTCTTGCGCTCTTATTGCTGAATAAAATATCCATGTTTTCAACTACTGG
>ERZ1034569.221-NODE-221-length-22044-cov-21.232025_pt1 | contig 22044 bp, 18 predicted proteins | sample MGYA00520706_ERZ1034569 | MGnify/ENA primary metagenome ERZ1034569 (study PRJEB33760, sample SAMEA4777722) | hypersaline lake metagenome | biome: hypersaline environment; feature: brines | place: Spain | collected 2014-08 | depth 0 m ...
CGCCGCGCTCGTCAAGCTCGGTGAGAATATCGCTGCCGCCGACGAACTCGCCGTCGACAAATGTCTGGGGGATCGTCTCCCAGTCGCTGTGGGTCGACAGTGCCTCGCGGTATTCGTCAAGCGCGGGCAACACGTCGACGGTCTCAAACTCGGTGACGTGTTCGCTGATCAACTCAAGGGCGTTGGCCGAGTAGCCACACTGCGGCATCAGTTGATTCCCCTTCATAAACAGTACCACCTCGTTGCTTTCGATCGCCTCATCGACGCGTTCTTCGACGGCCTCAGCGTCCAACTCGCTGTCAGGTTGGAAGGTCATACCATTCTATATGAGCGACGGGGCCATAGGCGTTGCGTCCGGTTTCTGCTCCGACCGCGCCCGCTGGTGGGGCTCGGCACCCATCGAAATCCGACACCTCCTTGTAGGCCGATGGAATCAGCCATGGGTATGAACGCGACCATCACCTGGGGCGGCGCGGGGCTTGTGTTGGCACTGGCCGGCACCGCGTTTGTGATCTCGGAGATCCAACACGGGCTCGAAGTCGGCAATCCTTTTGCTGTTGCCTACGGCGGTGCGGTGGTTGTAGCTACCGTTATCGCTGTCCTGTTGATTGTCCCGAGCATGCGGTCGAGCAACTGAGTCGATCGCTGACAGCCCCCCGTCGACCGCGACGCAAACGGGGGGAGTTATTAGGGTCGCCACGAAGAACGCGATGTGTTTCGCGTCGAGCTTCACGCCCACTCGGAACGCTCCCACGACGGCCGCGACCCCGTCGATCTACTGCTCGAACAGGCCGCGGCTGTCGGGCTCGACGCGCTTGCGATCACCGACCACGACGAGATCGACGCCAGCATCGAGGCCGCGGTGAGCGCGCCGGACTACGGCCTTGTCGGCATCGTCGGGATGGAGGTTACCAGCGCGGTCGGCCACATTCTCGCCTTGGGCATCGACGAACTCGTCTCGCCGGGACTCTCATACGATGAGACGCTCGATCGCATCCACGACCAAGGCGGGATCGCCGTTGTCCCCCATCCGTTCCAGAAATCCCGCCACGGCGTCGCGCCACATATCACCGACGACCAACTCGCCGCGGCCGACGCCATCGAGGTCTACAACTCCCGGCTGTTCACCGGTCGGGCGAACCGCCAAGCCGAACAGTTCGCGCTCGAACGCGACCTCCCGATGACCGCCGGCAGCGACGCCCACATCTCCGAGCTGGTTGGCCAAGCGGTCACCGAAGTCGACGCCGACGAGCCGACCGCCGACGCGATTCTCGACGCGATCCGTAGGGGTCGCACCAGCGTTATCGGCCACCGAACGCCGTGGCACGTCAGCCTCCGGCAGTTCGGCGGCGGTGCAAAACGCCGCGCCCAGCGGGCGATCCGTGAGTTCTTCCGATGACCCAGCCACCACAGCCGCCGCTCCGCGGGGCCGATGCCGCTGTCATTCGCGCAACGCTCAATGCCGGCGATCCGCTGCCCGGTGTACACGGTCGCGGTTCAGCGGCGATAGGTGGTTTTGGCGGCCGTCTTGACGACCGACTTGTTCGCGACGTATTGGGTCGCCAGCCGGTCTACAGCGAGGCTGACGCCGACAACCCGACCGCTGACGACGCGTGGTCGTTTTCGCCCGACAATCTCGACGAGCCGGTTGCCGTCCCGCCCGGTGGTGTCCGCACCGCCGACGGCGACGAGACGATACTCACGCTCCCGGAGCCGCCGGCCGCCGACAGCGACGTGGCGATTTCGGCCGTGACTGATGCACTCTCGAGCGCACTCGGCGTTGACGACACCGAGACTACGGCCACAGACGATGTTGCCGTCGCCTTTTCTGGTGGCGTCGACTCCACACTTGTCGCCAGCGGCTTCCCGGACGCGCCGCTGTACGTCGTCGGCTTCGAGGGCTGTCACGACATCGCCGCCGCCCGTGAGGCCGCCGCCGCGATCGACCGCGCCGATGACCTCATCGTCATCGAACTCAGCCACGACGATCTGATCGACGCTGTCCCCCGGGTCGCCGCCGCGACCGGCCGGACAAATCCGATGGACGTGACGATCGCGCTGCCGCTGCTCGTTGTCGCCGAGCGGGCCGCGGCCGACGGCTACGACCGCCTTGCGCTTGGACAGGGTGCGGACGAACTGTTCGGTGGCTATTCGAAGGTCGTCGAGCCGGCCGACGACCACCGCGTCGACAGCGACACGGTTCGCGGCGCGGTGCGGGAGGCGGTCGAGACGCTGCCCGGCCAACTGGAACGCGATGTGTGTGGACTTTCGGCCGCTGGCGTCGAGCCGGTGACGCCGTTCCTGCAGGATCGCGTTGTCGACGCCGCGTTGCGGCTCCCCGGCGAGTTGCTGGCGACACCCGACGCGCGGAAAGTTGCCCTGCGGCGGGTTGCTCGTGAGACGGTCGGCCTCCCGGAATCAGTTGCGGGCGCGGACAAGAAAGCGGTTCAGTACGGCACCTACGTCAGCCGCGAGCTGGATCGGCTGGCTCGCCAAAACGGATACAAGCGACGGATGGATGACCATGTTGGGCAGTATATCCGCGAGCTGTGTGACACTGCGACCTGACCTTTTCACTATCGCGGCTGAATCCCGGCTATGAACCGACGCGACGTGCTCACGGCCGCCGGCGGGCTCACGCTGTCGACGACGCTGGCTGGCTGTGTCGGAGAGTCGCCCAGCAGCGACACAGATGCCGAAGCCGAAAGCGACGATATGTCCAGCGAGTTGGATCTCAGCGAGGCGAACGTCGTCGGTGTCGAGTTCGAGGAACGCGACGGTGCCCAGCAGTTCGACGTAACACTGCATCATGACGATGACGGCGAGGACGGCTACGCGAACTGGTGGCAGGTCGAAACACTCGACGGTACGCAACTCGGCCGGCGTGAGCTCACTCACCCACATGACGAACAGCCATTCGAGCGAAGCAAGACCATCGAAATCCCCGACAACGTGACCTGTATTGTCGTCCGTGGTCACGACCAGACCCACGACTACGGCGGCCGCGCGGTCGTCGTGAATCTCGACTCTGGCGAGCAGAACACGATCCGACAGGGATCGGCACAACACGCTCTCAGCGAGGACGACTGCCCGGCGTAACACGGGCTGCTATTTTGTGTGTGAGGCGTTCTCGCGGTACAGCAAGTCCGAAGCCGTTAAACAGGTCTCGGGGGTAGGAAAGCCAACTCACTGCGGTGACGGGCTACCAGTGGGCACCCGGTTCGCCGGGACGAAATGTGGTCGGCCTGACCGACTGAATCGCAAGCGCCCGAGGACAACTATGGCACGAAGCGTCTACTCACACATCCGCGAAGCATGGGAGAGCCCAAGCGAGGGCAAACTCGCCGAACTACAGTGGCAGCGCAAACAGGACTGGCGGAACCAGGGCGCGATCGAACGCGTCGATCGCCCAACCCGCCTCGATAAGGCTCGCTCACAGGGTTACAAAGCCAAACAGGGCGTTGTTGTCGCCCGCGTGTCCGTCCGCAAGGGCGGGGCGCGCAAGCAACGACACACGGCTGGTCGCCGCACCAAACGGCAGGGCGTCAACCGTATCGGCCGCCGGAAATCGATCCAGCGGATCGCCGAGGAGCGAGCCTCCCGGAAATACCGCAACCTCCGGGTGCTGAACTCCTACTGGGTCGGCGAAGACGGCTCACAGAAGTGGCACGAGATCATCCTCATCGACCCGAACCACCCGGCCATCGAGAACGACGACGATCTCGGCTGGATCTGCGAGGATCAACACAAGGGTCGGGCGTTCCGTGGCCTCACCAACGCGGGCGACAAAGGCCGCGGCATGCAGACCCGCGGAAAGGGCACTGAGCACGCGCGCCCAAGCGTCAACAGCGACCGCAACCGCAGCAAATAACAGCGACCGGCTGTCCCCACAGCACGCTCTTTTTGACAGTGTCGTCCGCTCCGGCTGGGTTGTTCCCAGATACTGATAACCATGTACATTTTTCATGTATTAGGTTTCTGAAGCTAGAGGTATGTCACTGCTTGATAGCTACGAGGCCGCCCTCTGGAAAACGATGGATTGGCTCCGGATCACCGACTCCGTCCGTCGAAAGATGGTGGCTGCGGTGGCACTACAGTTCGGAGCCGCAATCGGTCTGTTCAGCCTCCCGTTCGTGTTTTCGGGCACGCTGTTACGGGGGGCTCAAGCCGTATTATTCGCCGCGACAACCCTCGCGTTCGTCAACACCATCCTGATTGTCCAGCGCGATGTCGTCGAACCGTTAGCCGACATCGAAGCCGCCGCCGGGCGGATCTCGCAAGGCCATGTCGAAACTGAGGCTGTTGCCACCGACCAACCCGACGAGGTCGGCGAACTCACCCGCTCGTTCAGCGCGCTCCAATCGTATCTCACAACGGTTTCTGCGCAGGCTGATGCTCTCGCGGATCAGGAGTTCGATGATGATGCCCTCGATGAATCGGTTCCTGGCCCATTCGGTGAGTCGCTGCGCCGAATGGCCGACAATCTCGAAACCCATACCGAAGCGGTCGAAACGCGGTCGGCCCGGCTCGAACGACTTGTTGATGCCTTCGAGGAGTCGACGACCGCCGCGATCGACGGCGATTTGACGGCAACGATCGATCCAGCCGTGGTCAACGACGAGGACGGCACCTACACCGTGGTTATCGAGCGATACAACGAGCTGTTGCGAACCCTTCAGGAATCCCTCGGCGAGACGGCCGCCTTCGCCGCCGAGGTTTCTAACTCGACCGACAGTGTCGTCGAAAGTACAAGCGAACTTGATCGCGCCGGCAACGAGATCGCCGCCGCAACCGACGAGATCGCCGCCGGTGCCGACACACAGCGCGAGCAGTTGCAAGCCGCTGTCAACGAGGTCAACACGCTGTCGGCGACCGTCGAAGAGATCGCCGCCTCCGCCGAGGAGGTCAGCCGAACGGCCCAAACCGCGAGTGAAACCGCCACCGAGGGCCGCCAAGAGGTCACCGACACGATCGCGGAACTCGATGAGATCGAAGTCGAGATCACCGAGGCCGCCGACAGCGTTGAGGCGCTCGGCAGCCGGATCGATGAGGTCGACGAGATCGTTTCGGTGATCACCGATATCGCCGAACAGACCAACCTCCTCGCGCTGAATGCCTCGATCGAAGCCGCTCGCGCCGGCGAGGACGGCGATGGGTTCGCGGTCGTCGCCGAGGAGGTCAAAAGTCTCGCCGAGGAGACCAAAGACGCCGCCGGTGAGATCGCCGACCGCCTCGAAGAGATTCAGGCCCAATCCGATGAGACGATCGCCGAGGTCGAATCAGCCAGCCAGCGCGTCAGCGAGAGCACCGACGCCGTCGAACGCTCGCTGGGTCGGTTCGATGAGATCGCCGAGGTTGTCACCGAGTTGAGCGACAGCGTCCACGAGATCAGCAACGCGACCGACCAACAGGCCAGCTCCGCGGAGGATGTCGCTGCTGTTGTTGACGAGGTTGCTGATATCAGCGACGAGACAGCCGAGGATGCCGCCAGCGCGGCGTCGGCGGCCGAACAGCAGACGGTGTCGCTGTCGTCGGTCTCTGAGACCGTCGAATCACTGGCCGGTGAGGCCGACGAACTCGAATCGCTCCTCTCGCAGTTCGATCTTGACGAAGAGGCAGCAACCAACGGGACAACGGGGATGAACAACACAGGCAGAATCAACGGTACTGACGCCACAAGCGACGACAACGACGTAATCGAACACACCGAGTCGACGGACGATCCGTTCACCATGCCAGCAAGCAACTGAGCCGGAGTCGCCCACGCAGTGACATCCGCGGTCTTATCTTGCTGTCGCCCAAGCTGAAGCTATGAGCCTCTCGTTGGATGCAACCCAACTTGACCGCTACTCGCGGCATCTCATCACCGACGAGATCGGCCCTGAGGGGCAGGCAACACTGCTAGATAGCAGCGTCCTCGTCGTCGGTGCGGGCGGCCTCGGCGCGCCGGTCATCCAGTATCTCGCGGCCGCCGGCGTCGGCACGCTTGGCGTCGTCGACGACGATGTCGTTGAGCGGTCAAATCTCCAGCGACAGGTGATCCACGCCGACAGCGACGTGGGCCGGCCGAAAGTCGACAGCGCGGCGGCGTTTGTCGCCGATCTCAACCCCGATCTGACGGTCGAACCCCACGAGCGACGCATCAGCCCCGACAACGCCGCCGAACTGATCGCCGACTACGACCTCGTTGTCGATGGCTCTGATAACTTCCCGACGCGATACCTGCTCAACGACGTCTGCCGGCTGGCGGGGGTTCCGCTGGTCAACGGCGCGGTCTACAAGTTTGAGGGCCAGGTCACGACGCTCGTTTCCGACGGGCCCTGCTACCGATGTCTGTTCCCCGAGGCCCCTGATCCCGGAACCGTCCCCGACTGTGCGACGACCGGTGTGTTGGGTGTGCTGCCAGGCACTATCGGCTGTTTGCAGGCGACCGAAGCCGTGAAACTACTGGCCGACATCGGCGACCCGCTGGTCGGCACGCTGCTGTCGTATGACGCGATGGAACTTGCGACCGAACGCGTCCCCTACCAGCAGTCGCCGGACTGCCCGGTCTGTGGCGCGGACGCCGTCGACTCGATCGCCGCGGTCGATTACAGCGACGGTTGTGGGATCGACGACTCACAACCGAACGCCTGAGATCGACCGCGACAGCACCCAGCGAGTCCCGCGACTTTTTACCGAAACCGACGTATCAATATGCATGACGAGTGGTGTCATCCAACCGACTGCTTGTAGGATCAGAATCAACCCATGACGCGCACACACGCACCTGTCTCCCCGCCGGTAACCCTCACCATCGCCGGCAGCGATTCCGGTGGCGGCGCGGGGATCCAAGCGGATCTCAAAACGATCGAAGCTCACGACGCCTTCGGTACCTCGGCGATCACCGCAACGACCGCCCAGAACACGACTGGCGTCGAGGACATCAACGTCCTGCCGACCGACCACATCGCCGCCCAGTACGACGCCGTCGTCGACGACTTTGCAGTAGGCGCGATCAAAACCGGCATGCTCGCCACCGCTGAGGTGATCGAGACCGTCACCGACTGCCTCGCCGAGTTCGACGGCCCGGTCGTCGTCGACCCTGTCATGGTCGCGGCGACCGGTGACCGACTCCTAAGCGAGGACGCCGAGGCCGCCTACGAGGCGCTGTTTGATCATGCGACGCTCGTGACGCCGAACGCCGACGAGGCCGAACTGCTGACCGACCGGACGGTCGACAGCGTCGACGCCGCCGAGGCCGCGGGCCGCGATATCGTCGAGCTAGGGGCCGACGCCGCGCTCGTGAAGGGCGGGCACATCGACGGCGAGAGCGTTGTCGACACGCTCGTCATCGACGAGTCGGTCACCGATGCGACCCACACTGAAGGGTTCAGCCACCCACGCGTCGACACCGATGCAACGCATGGCTCGGGCTGTACGCTCTCCAGTGCCATCGCCGCCCGCTTGGCCCACGAGGAAACACTCACCGAGGCCGTCGCCGGCGGCGTTGCGTTCATGGAGCGAGCCGTTCGCTACGGGATCGATGTCGGGGAGGGGCCGGGATCAGTCCACCACCTCGTCGAGATGCGCGAACGCGCCGACCGCGAGGCGACAACCGCCGCCGTCGAGCGGATCGTCGCCAGACTGGTCGAGACCAACGTCGAACCCCTCGTTCCCGCCGGCGGCATGAATGTTGTTGGCGCGACCCGGTACGCCGAGTCAGCCGCCGAGGTTGTCGGCGTTGATGGCCGCCTCAGCCAGACGCGAACCGGGATCCGACACAACGCCGGGGTTCGATCCGGTGTCGGCAGCGACCTCGCCCACCAACTCCTGGCCGCCCGCGAGGCGTTCCCCGCGCTCCGGTTTGCGGCCACCTGTCGCCTCGACGACGCCGTCGAGCAGGCTCTCGATACACTCGATGGGGTGGCTGTCCGTGGTTCAGCGGCAAGCGCGACCGATGTCGTCGCAACGGCACTCGACGACGCTGACGCGCCCCCGGCAGCGATCATCGACGCCGGTGGTGCGGATCGACAGCCCGCGGTGATCGTGGTCGCACCCACGGCGGCGACGCTCCGCAAGCGGCTGGTGGGGCTTCATGAGGCGCTGATCACGGAGTGACGGCAGCACCGCCGCCTGCATCGTAGCGTTTTAGCGACTGTCCGCCCCACGGCCGGTATGTCTCAGGGAATCGTCGGCCAGTTCCACGCGCTGAAGGCCGACAGCGACGCCGACTTGGTGGCGATGCAGTGCGGCGATTTCTACGAGTTTTTCGACGAGGATGCCGAGTGTGTGGCTGCCGAACTAGAGCTGACAACATCCACGAAATCCTCCGGCGGTGAGTCCTACCCGATGGCTGGCGTGCCGGTCTCGGAGCTCCAGCCGTACCTCACCGCGCTCGTCGAACGCGGCTACACCGTTGCTGTCGCCGACCAGTTTGAGGACGATTCGGGCGACTTCTACCGAGAGATCACCCGCCGTGTCACACCCGGCACACTGCTGGAAACCGCCGACAGCGACGCCCAGTATCTCGCGGCAGTTGTCGCACCCGCTGGAGATGATACCGCCGATGACAGTGGCCCCTACGGGCTGGCCTTCGCTGACATCACGACCGGTCAGTTCCTCGTCACCGAGGTCGCAGATGCCGACAGCGCGGTCGCCGAATGCTATCGGTTCGACCCCGTCGAACTGCTGCCCGGCCCGGCCGTTCGCACTGACGACGCGTTCCTCGATGCGGTCACCGATCGTAGCGACGCCGAGGTGACGTTGCACACCACCGATGCCTTCGCCCCAGGGCGGGCGACCCACGTTGTCACCGAACAGTTCGGCGATGCAACCGCCGACAGCATCGGGCTGGACTCCGAGTTGGCCCGCCGGGCTGCGGGCGCAACTCTCGCGTATGTCGCCGAAACCGGCGTCGGCGTTCGCCAATCGATGACTCGGCTCCAGCCATACACAGCCGACGATCATCTGACGCTCGATGCGACGACCCAGCGGAACCTCGAACTCGTCGAGACCATGCAGGGCGACAGCGATGGCTCGTTGTTGGCGACACTCGATCACACCGAAACGAGTCCGGGGCGTCGGCTGCTGCGGGAATGGTTAACCCGGCCGCGTCGTGACCACACAACGCTGGATCGGCGCCTCGACAGCGTCGCCGCCGTCGCCTCAGCCGCGCTTTCCCGCCAACGACTCCAGGAAACGCTCGGGGGTGCGAGCGATCTTGAACGCCTTGCCAGTCGCGTCGCCAGCGGGAGCGCGGGCGCAACAGAGTTGCTGTCAATCCGTGACACGCTGGCACTACTGCCCGATATCGCCAGTGAGCTCAGGGATGGTGAGCTCGCAGACTCGCCACTACCCGGTGTTCTCGCCGACATCGACCGAGACGCCGCAGCCGACCTTCGGGACACGCTGGACGATGCCATCGTTGCGGATCCACCGCAGACGGTGACACAGGGCGAGCTCTTCAAACGCGGCTACGATGACGACCTCGATGATCTCATCGACCAACACGAGGCCGCCAAAGAGTGGCTCGATGGGCTGGCTGACCGCATCAAACAACGACATGGGCTCACCCACGTCTCGGTCGGCCGGAACAAAACCGACGGCTACTACCTGCAGGTCGGCCAGTCGGAAGCCGACGCCGTTCCCGATTCCTTCTCACACGTCAAGACACTGAAGAACTCCAAACGGTTCGTCACCGACGAGTTGGCCGAGCGGGAACGCGAGATCCTCCGCCTGGAAGAACAGCGCGGTGAACTCGAATACGAACTGTTTGAGGAACTCCGCGAGACAGTCGCCACACAGTCAGCGTTACTGCAAGACGTGGGCCGCGCTATCGCCGAACTTGATGTCTACTGCTCGCTGGCAACCCACGCCGCCGCCAACGGCTGGTGTCGTCCGACACTGGCCGAACCGGGCACACTCGACATCACGGCGGGTCGTCACCCTGTCGTCGAACAGACCACCGAGTTCGTGCCCAACGATCTTCGAGTTGACGACGACCGTGGCTTCCTGCTCGTGACGGGGCCGAATATGAGCGGGAAATCGACCTACATGCGACAGGCCGCGCTGATTACCTTACTCGCACAGGTGGGCAGCTTTGTTCCCGCCGACGCGGCGACCGTCGGCGTCGTTGATGGGATCTACACCCGCGTCGGTGCCCTCGATGAGCTCGCGCAGGGTCGATCAACGTTCATGGTCGAGATGCAGGAGCTCTCTAACATCCTCCATTCGGCGACCGACGAATCGCTGGTGATCCTCGATGAGGTCGGCCGTGGCACCGCGACCTACGACGGGATTTCGATCGCGTGGGCCGCAACAGAGTACATTCACAACCGGATCGGCTGTCACTGTCTGTTTGCGACCCACTACCATGAGCTGACCGCGTTGGCTTCCCATCTTGAACGCGTTGGCAACGTCCACGTCGCCGTCGCCAACGAGGGCGAGGGCGACGAGGAGATTACCTTCCTCCGGACGGTTGAAGACGGTGCGACCGATCGCTCCTATGGAATCCATGTCGCAGATCTTGCGGGCGTGCCTGACCCTGTCGTTGATCGCGCGCGCAGCGTGCTCGACAAACTTCGGTCGGAGAAGGCTGTCGAAGCGAAGGGTAGCGGCTCAAATGAGCCGACACAAGCGGTGTTCGACCTAAGCGCGGGTGAGTTTCGTGCGGCTGACAACGGTATGGACTCAGATACCCCCGCGACAACCGAGATGGGTGAGGGATCCGATCCGGCGGTCAGATCGGTGCTCTCGGAGCTGGAGGCGACCGATATCGACGAAACACCGCCGGTCGAGCTAATGGCGAAAGTACAGCAGTGGCAAGACCGCCTCGCTGACGCTGATGACCTCCAACACTGACCGGCAGGAAAACTCATATTTAAACAGCGTGGTCGTTCATTCACCAGTGATTTTTGCTTGTAGACGAGTAAATAGCTGAGATACGATTATAAAATGTCTAAAGACGTTTGAACCAGTTACAAACTATCAGTTGAGCACATTTTACGACGTTTTAGCCGATGAATTCTCTCGAACACTCGGGCTATTATATATGGATACACCCTATTAACTCAGATAGACGGTGAGCACTCAATGACAGGTTCCCCATCGACTGTTGGTCGGTCGCCGCCGGCCGAAGCTGAGTCGCCCCCGCAGGCCTCCCATAGCCTGTCGCTCACCCAGCCGATCCGCTGGCTTGGCTTCTGGGCGGCGATCGTCCTGCCGGCAGTCTACCTGCCAGTCCTCTCCCTTGGTATCGGCACGCACACTGGGGCAGTCTTCCTTGGACTGCTCGGCTGTCAACTGCTCGCATTGCTTGCTGGCCACCAGTACAAGAGATCATAATCCATGACTGCGACGACCCAACCTGTTCAGGCCGAGGAATCGACCGACGTAGACAGCCCCAAATCGAAGGAGGCACGGCTTGCCGACTATCTGCGTGAGCGTGCCGACGCCGGCGATATGTATTTCAAAAGTAAGTTTATCGCCGAGGAAGTCGGCCTCTCCGCCAAAGAGATCGGTGCCCTGATCGTCAAACTGCAGGACTCGATCGACGACCTCTCGATCGAACGGTGGTCGTACACCGGCGCGACAACGTGGCGCGTCGAGCGAACTGCCTGAGTGCTCGCCGTCGATCCACCCCACTCCTTTCAGTGCTGTTCTCACACCGCTAGCAACAGGTAGTGTCAATGTCCGGCGCCGTGGAACGCATTCTTCGCGCTGACATGACACGGAGGCAACAATGGATTCATACCGCTCACGTACAAACCCTAGACAATGCAATCGTTCGCTTCCCATCGATCCGCCAGCAGCCAGGCGGTCGGCTGCCGCCCGGACGAGGTGAATCACCGCCGACATCCGCCCACCGATGACTGACCAACCGTTGATCGCCGAAGTCAGCCAGAAGGCACTCGTTCGATCGCCTGCCGATGAGCTACTGGTGATGCAGGTCGACGCCGATACCTGGGAACTCCCCGGCGGCCGGATGGGGGCGACTGAGGCCCCGATCGTCGGACTCAAACGGGAGGTAACCGAGGAGACCGGCCTCTCGGTGACCGTCGGCGAGCCGATCCACACCGCCGCTTGGCGGAACGACGCCGGCCGCGGGCGGTTCAGCGTCGTCTACTACTGTGAGACCGAAACAACCGATGTTGAGCTCAGCGACGAGCACTGCGATTACGAGTGGGTCTCACCGTCGACCGCCCGTGATGCGTTGCTGACGGTAAGTATCCACCAGACGGCGATCGATCGGCTGTTGGCTGCCGAAGAGTCGCCGATCGGACAGACGGCCGCCACCGATGACTGAGGACGCTGCTCCCGCCGACACAGCGATCCGCCATCTTGACGAACAGACCGTTCAGCGAATCGCCGCCGGTGAGGTTGTCGAACGACCGGCTTCTGTCGTCAAGGAACTCATCGAAAACAGCCTTGATGCGGGCGCGAGCCGGATCGCCGTCGCCATCGAGGGTGGCGGCACCGAACATATCCGCGTTCGCGACAACGGCCACGGCATCCCCGAATCCGAGCTCTCGTTGGCGGTCGCCGAACACGCAACGAGCAAGATCAACGATATCGATGATCTCGACGCCGGTGTCGGCACTCTCGGCTTTCGGGGTGAGGCTCTCGCCACAATCGGCGCCGTCTCCCGGCTGACGGTTCGCTCGCGGCCGGCCGACGCCGCCTCGGGAGCCGAACTCACCGTCGAGGGCGGCGCTGTCGGCGAGATCGACCCTGCCGGCTGCCCGGTTGGGACGACCGTCGAAGTCGATGATCTGTTTTACAACACGCCTGCCCGCCGGAAGTTCCTCAACCGCGATCGCACCGAGTTTGATCACGTCAACACGGTCGTCAGTCAGTACGCCCTCGCAAACCCGGATGTGGCGGTCGCCTTCGAACATGACGGCCGGGAGGTGTTTGCGACCGAGGGCACCGGCTCGCTGCGCTCGGCCGTGCTTGCAGTCTACGGACGCGATGTCGCCGAATCGATGATCGAGGTCGACTCCGAGACAGATGGCGATGGGCCGATCAAGGGGGTCTCGGGGCTTGTCAGCGATCCCGAGACGACCCGAAGCACGCGGTCGTATCTGGCGACGTTCGTCAACGACCGATACGTAACGGCCTCGCTACTGCGCGGCGCGGTTGTCGACGCCTACGGCGGCCAGCTAGCTCCTGATCGCTACCCCTTCGCTGTGCTCTTTGTCGATGTTACGCCGGGGTCGGTCGATGTCAACGTCCACCCGCGCAAAACAGAGGTACGGTTCGACGACGAGGATGCCGTTGCATCCGCTGTCCGCGAGGCTGTGACCGAGGCCCTGCTTGATGATGGTTTGATCCGCTCGTCGGCTCCCCGTGGGCGATCGGCCCCAGAGGAGGCAACCATCGAACCAGACTCCCCCGACACGACCGCTGTCGGCGGTGGCGATCGTGATGAAGCCGGTGACGCTGTTGGGGTCGGCGATGTCGCCGCCGATAGCTCGTCTGACCGCGGTGATACAGCTTCTCTTGGTGAATCTGCCACCGGCAACGACGCCGCTGATGTTACGGCTGATCCTCAGTCATCGGAGTCGGAGTCGCCGCCTACAGAGCCCGCCGACGGCGTCGATCCTGCCGAACCGATCGATCCGAGCGCCGAAGACAGTTGGGTCGTCGACGACATCGCGACCGAGTCGACACCGACCGAATCCGTCGAGCAGACGACCGATCCGGCGACAGCAGCCGACTCGTCGACCGCGGACGAGCAGCCGACAGCAGGTGAGCCGTCGACAGCAGCCGACTCCGCAGCAGATACCCCCGAACCGTCGGACACCCCCGCAGCGACGACACCAGCAAAGTCGTCAGCTGAATCCACATCAACCGGGCATGGCGAGACTGATAGCACCGCCACTGACGAGACCACCACCCCCCACCCACCGCCTGGTACGGGGGACTTCGAGCCGACACAGCCATCGACCCAGCGTACGCTCACCGGCGAGCCGACGACCGCCGAGCGGGGGTATGACACGCTGCCGACCCTTCGCGTGCTCGGCCAGCTGTATGACACCTATCTGCTGGCGGCGACCGACGATGGACTGGTGTTGATCGACCAGCATGCCGCCGACGAGCGCGTCAACTACGAACGCCTGCAAGCTGCCCTTGGCGAGTCACCGGCGACCCAGACGCTCGCCGAGCCAGTCTCTCTGGAACTCACCGCCCGCGAGGCAGCCCTCTTTGGGTCGGTCGTCGACCAGCTTGCGGCGATTGGGTTCCGCGCCGAGCGCGTAAGCGACCGCGAGGTTGCTGTTACCGGTGTGCCGGCGATCTTCGAGACAACACTGGAACCCGAGTTTCTGCGTGATGCGCTGCTCGGTGTCGTCGAATCGGCTGATGGCGACGCGACCGTCGAGGCTGCCATCGACGACTTACTCGCTGATCTCGCCTGCCACCCTTCCGTGACCGGCAACACCGCACTTACCGAGGGTTCAGTTGTCGAGCTGTTGTCGGCGCTCGACGACTGTGAGAACCCCTATGCCTGCCCGCATGGCCGGCCGGTGCTCATCGAGATCTCCCGCGAGGAGATCGCCGATCGCTTCGAGCGCGACTATCCGGGCCATGGTCGGCGGGCGGAGTGACAACGGCTGGAATTAAGAGCCGTACCCCCCAACCACGCGGTATGCATGGCGGTCGATACCATGGCTGAGTTGGTGACGTTCGGCGAGACGATGCTCCGGCTTTCGCCACCTCGCGGCACGCGACTCGAAACGGAGGGCGAGCTGGACGCACAGGTTGGTGGTGCCGAAAGCAACGTCGCCGCCGCCGCAAGCTGTCTCGGCGTCGACGCGGCGTGGTGCTCGAAGCTCCCGGCGAACCCGCTCGGGCGGCGGGTTACACGCGCGCTTCGCGGCCATAATGTGACACCCGAAGTCGCGTGGGACGACAGCGACGCCGCCCGGCTCGGCACTTACTATCTCGAATACGGGGCTGACCCCAGAGAGACGACCGTCGTCTACGACCGCGCCAACGCGTCGATCACGACGGTCGACACCGACGAACTTGATACCGAGCCCGTCGCCGACGCTGACGTGTTCCACACCACCGGGATCACGCCCGCGCTCAGCGACGCTACCGCCGAGACAACACGTGAGCTCCTCGACATCGCTGCCGAGGCCGACACGCTGTGTTCGTTTGATCTCAACTATCGCTCGAAGCTCTGGTCACAGGAGGCGGCCGCGATCGCCTACGACAGCCTGCTGTCCCGCGTCGACCTGCTGTTTGCGCCGCGCAGAGATGCCCACCGTATTCTCGGCTACGACGGCGACGCCGAAGCGGTCGCCCGCGAGCTGGCCGCCGAGTATGAGCTTGACGCGGTCGTCGTCACCCGCGGCGCGGACGGCTCGCTCGCCCTCGTTGATGAGGCGGTCATCGAAGAAGGGATCTATTCGGACGAGACCGTTGATGCCATCGGCACTGGTGACGCCTTTGTCGGTGGCTTCCTCGGTGAACTGCTTACCAACGGCGATGGGGCGTTGACGCCGGAGCATGTCGAAACCGCTCAAGCGTACGCAGCGGCGGCTGCGGCGGTCAAGCGGACGATCACAGGTGATGTGTTGGTCTCGACGCGCGCGGAGATCGAATCGGTACTTGCCGATGAGTCGGCTGGTATCTCCCGATAAGCACAGAAAACGATTAGCACTGTTGCACCGCATGCCTGCCCGGAATGAGCTGCGGTGCGTGCCCGGCAGCTGCGTGCCGCCTGCCCGGAGACGGCCACCGCCTGCCCGGAACACGGTCAGACGGTAACTGAAATGATGGGTACGATTATAATAAAAAGTGGGATCAAGTTCTCAGATCGTATAATTTGACTGTGTTGATACCACTGTTATCACGGCTACACTGGATGAGGTTTGAGCATGATATCTCTATTACATTATCGCAATTGATATTTCAGTCATCAGTTATTTATATCATAGGTCAAAACACACAGTTGTCGCCTCGTGTCAACGACGGCGACTGTCGAACACGCCTGCCCGGAACAGGTCGGGAAGTGATACGTACTTCCCACATCTACGCCTTTCTCGTTGTGGCTGGGTAGTACTGAACCGCTACCGTCCACACCGCGCTTGTGATACCATGGTGGCCAGCCGCCATACGGTTTTGTAGCCGCAGCCCCACTATCTGTTATGCATGTACTCGTTATCGGTGCCTACGGCAGCGCGGGGGCAGCCGCCGCCGAGACCCTGACCGATCATGTTGGCAGCGAGATTGATCGACTGACACTTGTCGACGATGGTGACCCCGGCGGCGGGCTCTGCATTCTCAACGGCTGTATGCCCTCAAAGGAGGTGCTCTCGACAGCGGCCCACCGATTTCAGGCACGGGTTGACGATCGGCTTGCGGGCGACCCACAGACCATCGATCTTGACCGTGCCGTCGCCCGAAAGGACGACCACGTCGACCGCTTCGCAGCCCACCGCCGAGAGGCGACCCACGAGCTGACTGACCGCGAGGGCGTCGAGTTTATTCACGACACCGCCCGATTTGTCGACGATCGCGTTGTCGATATCGACGGCGACCGATATGAGCCCGATTACGTCGTCATCGCCACGGGCTCCTCGCCGTTTGTCCCTGACCTGCCCGGGATGGATGCTATCGAGCCACTGACCAGCAAGGACGTGCTTTCGGCGACCGACCTCCCTGCCTCGGGCATCATCATGGGCTTTGGCTACGTCGGCATCGAACTTGTGCCCTATCTCGCCGAGGCCGGTGTCGACCTCACCGTTGTCGAACACGATGACCGGCCGATCGACGAGGCCGATCCGATCTTCGGCGACGAACTCATGACACTCTACCGGGAGGAGTTTGGTGTTGACATCCTCACCAACACCACCGAACAACGGATCGAACCGACCGAGGATAACGGTGTTCGGCTTCACGTCGACGACGCAGGCGACACAACCGACAACCGGGCTATCGAGGCCGACGCGTTGTTTACGTTTACTGGTCGCCGTCCCTCGACCGACCGCCTCGGCTTCGACACCACAGCCATCGACCCTGGTGAGGGGTGGGTCGACGACACGATGGCTGCTGTCGACGACGAGCGGGTGTTTGTCGTTGGCGACGCAAACGGCAGAGAGCCGATCCTCCATGTTGCCAAGGAGCACGGTGCTACTGCGGCCGACAACATCCTCGCCCACCACGCCGGCGAGCCGATGGAAGCCTATGAAAACGTTCATCACCACGTCATTTTCTCTGGAGCCAGCGTCTACCCCTTCGCCCGGGTTGGCCACACGCCGGAGACGGCCGAATCCGCCGGCCACGAGGTCGTCACCGCGACCCGGTGGGCCAAAGACGACGGCGTGTTCACCGTCAAGGATCTTCCCTACGGATTGGCCCGGCTGACCGTCGATAGCGACGACGGCACGGTACTGGGCTACCAGGGATTGCACGCCCACGCCGACACGATGGCGAAAACACTGCAGATACTCGTCGAGAACGAAGGTGATGTCCGCGAGGTGCCGGATCGCGCCTACCACCCGACACTGCCGGAACTGCTCGATGGCCTGCTTCGGGAGACGGTATCGAAACTGGCGTAGATTCGACTGCGTGGGTCGATACACCGTCTTCTCGCCACCGTGCGCTTTTTATTCTCTGCGTGAGCATCCAATAGCCAATGAGCACACCTTGGGCGGCGTGGGATCATATCCTCAAGATCGACCCCGACAAGCCCCTCGTTGAGGGCGAGACGTTCGCGGATGTTTGCCAGACCGGCACCGACGCCATCGAGATCGGCGGCACCCTTGGGATGACCGAAGACAAGATGCAGCGCGTCGTCGACGCCTGCGCCGAGTACGACGTGCCGCTCTACCAGGAGCCATCAAACCCGAGCGTCGTCATCGACTCGCCGGTTCTTGAGGGCTACCTCATCCCGACGGTGTTCAACTCGACGGATCCCTTCTGGATGGTCGGCGCCCACAAGGAGTGGGTGCGCATCGAGGACGGCCTCGATTGGGATCGCACGACGACCGAGGCCTACATCGTGATGAACCCTGAGGCCTCTGTCGCCGAGTACACCGAGGCCGACTGCGAGCAGTCCGCCGAGGATGTCGGGGCGTTCGCCCGCGTCGCCGAGAAGATGTTCGGCCAGGAGATCGTCTACGTCGAATACTCCGGTACCTTCGGCGATCCCGAGATCGTCCAGGCTGCCGCCGACGGGCTCGACGACGCGACGTTGTTCTACGGCGGTGGGATCGGCGACTACGACAGTGCCTACGAGATGGGCCAGCACGCCGACGTGATCGTCGTCGGCGACCTTCTCCACGAGGAGGGCTGTGATGCGGTTCGAGAAACCGTCGAGGGTGTCACCGACGCCCACGCCGCATCGACACCGAACTAATCGCCGGCTGCGTCGGTCGATCGATCTTTTCGTAGTGGTGGTCGACGCCCGTATGTTACGGCGCGCCAGAGCCATTCGGCGGGGCCAAACCGGACGTACCGCAGCCACAGCACAGAGAGGATGATCTGCCCTGTCCAGATGACGACAACGATACCGGCCTGTTCGATGCGGGTCACACTCCCGAAGAGTCCGAGCCCGTGACCGTAGAAGATCGAGGTGGCGATCAGCGTCTGCAACAGGTAGTTGCTAAAGGCGGTTCGCCCGACGGCCGACAGCGCGGTCGTCACAACCCCGCCGCCGAAGCGACGACACAACAGCATCACCCCCGCGATATACGCGCCGGCCAACAGGAGGCTGCCCCAGTAGTTGAACTGTGTGCCGAAAAACAGGGCCTCTCGGGCGGCCCAGTCGACTGTCTCGGTGTACCAGACGCCAGCAAGCGTTACTCCGAGCCCGCCCAACAGGCCGCCGGCGAGGAGCCGCCGGTAGAACGTTGTTGACCGCTCATTCGTGAGGACGCCCCATTTGAACAGTGCCATCCCAGCCAACATCAGCCCGCTTGTCCGCCAGAAGACGACGCTGATGAAGCCGCTGGTCTGTTGGGCGAACGCTGTCGGCACGCGGTGGTCGAGTTGGGCGAGCCAGCCGCTCCGGTAGGTTTCGACCTCCGCAAGCAACCTGGCTTCGGCGGGTGCCCACTGGGCAGCGACCGCCTGTGTCGAGCTTGGTGAGAGCCCCGACATGATATAGAGCAGCGAGGGAACCGCCACCAACACCAGCCCTGTCCGCGCAAGCTGTTTTGCTTCCCAATCGCGGACAAACACCACAACCAGCCCACACAGCGCGTAGGGGACGAGGATGTCACCGTACCACAGCAGGTACGCATGTGCGAGGCCGGCCGCCAGCAGGAACCCGGTTCGACGATAGTGGAGGCGAAGCACCTCGCTTGCATCCTTCCCTTGGGTAAAGAGGATGATCCCTGCGCCGAACATGACGGTAAACAGCGTGATGAACTTCCGCTCGGCGGCGATGTGACCCACCAGCCAGACGAGGTAGTTGACGCCGGCAAACTCGCCGTAGGGGGTTGCCGACGCGTACACTGTCGGGTTGTTCAGCGTCGTAAACGGCATCGCGAACACTCGGATGTTGATAATAAGAATCCCAAGTAGCGCAAACCCACGGAGCACGTCGAGGCCGAGAATCCGTTCCTCGGGTGGTGTGGGAGACGGGTCGGAGGTCACTACCTGCGTGTCGGGTAAGATGCCACATAAACACACCGCCGCTCGGTCGTCGTCACTCAGTCGGCTGTCGCTTCGAGTTCCTCGTCGGGTTCGTCTTGTTCGTCGTCTTCGGATCGCTGTGCGGGATCCTGCACCCAGAGGTCGCCGAAGAGGTCGTCCTGCTGGAGACGGAGTTCGCCGCGATGGGAGAGGAACAACAGTGCGAGATAGGTCATAAACGGTCGCCCGCCCGCGGCTTCAATTTCCGCGTACAGCACCTCGCTGCGGCCATTGTCGAACTCGGGGGCGAGGGCGGCCTGCACCTGTTCGATAACGCTCTCGATGTCTTCGGTGTGAGTGTTGGCGGTCACGTCGCCCTCGGTCGGCTCGTCGGCCGCACGGAAGTCGTCGGCCGCGCGGTAGTCGACCGTCTGGGTGCCGTAGCCTCCGCCACCGGTGTCGCTGGTGTCGTACTCTCGGCGTCGCTTCCACCAGTTATCGCGTTCGGCCTCCCGGAGTTCGCGGACGAGTTCGTCCAGCGTTTCGGGGTTGCCACGGGTGCTTTTCCGGTCGAGGCGGCGATCCATCTCGGCTTCGAGTTCGTCGACCGGGTCGAAGCCTGGCGCACCGTCCGCCTCGTCGTCGACTCCCGCGCCGTCCTCGAAGGCCTGTTCCCACGGTTCCGGCTCATCGTCTGGTTCGTCCTCCGTGGGGTCGAGTAGTTCGTCGCCTTTCATCCGCAGGAGGACGCTGGCGTAGAATAACGCCCGCGCGCTCGTACGCAGGTCAGTTGCTTCGAGCTTCGAGAGGAAGGCGTCGGTGACCTCGACGATGTCGATATCCCACGGCTCGATCTCGCCGTCCTCGGCCAACTGCACCAACAGCTCGACAGGCTCGACCTCGTCGTCGGTCGGTTCTGTCGGTCGTTCCTGTTCGCCGCTGTACTCGCCGCTGATCCCGTCGAGGCCGACCGCGTCGGGCAGATCAGTCATCGGCTGGCACCTCCGCCTCGGCGTCGTCACCGTCGAACTGGATGCCGGTGACCGCGCTGTAGTTGTCGTCCTGCATCGTCACGCCGATGGCGCGCTCGGAGCGCTCCAGCAGCGCGGAGCGATGGGAGACGACGACGAACTGGGCGTCGCCGGCCAGATCGTCGACCATCTCGCCGACGCGCTCGGCGTTGACCGCGTCGAGGAAGGCGTCGATCTCGTCGAGCGCGTAGAACGGCGCGGGGTTGTGTCGCTGGATGGCGAAGATGAACGCGAGGGCGGTCAGCGATTTCTCGCCGCCGGACATCGCCGCCAGCCGTTGGATCGGCTTGTCCGCCGGCTGAGCCTTCATCGTTAGCCCGCCCTCGAAGGGCTCTTCGGGGTCTTCTAAGACGAGCTCGCCCGATCCGTCTGAGAGCCGCGAGAAGATGTCTTGGAAGTGGCCGTTGATCGACTCGAAGGCGTCCATGAACGTCGCTTTCTTCTGGGATTCGTACTGGTCGATCCGGTCGCGGATGCCGTCGCGCTCCGCCTCAAGGGTGTCGCGGCCATCAACGAGTTCCTCAAGGTCGGCTTCGACCTCCTCGTATTCGTCGATAGCGAGCATGTTGACCGGCTCCAGTTTTGCCATCTCGGTTTCGAGGCGGTCGATGTTGGACTCGACTTCGTCGTGATCGGGAATCTCCTCGGGGTCGTAGTCGCCGACGGCCTGCTCCAGTTCGTCGATCTCCCACTCAAGCCGGTCGCGCTCCTCGTGGGCCGCATCGAGTTTTGATTCGATCTCGCCGACGGCCTCTTTTGCCTCGTCGCGGTCGGCCTGGGCCTCTTTGACAGTCGTTTTCAACTCCTCGCGCTCGTCTTTGAGGTCGGCCAACTCGGCTTCGAGTTCCTCGATGGCCTCGCGTTTCTCGTCGAGTTCCCCCTCCTTGTCGTCGATCTGGCTTTCCAACTCGCTGATCTCGTCTTGGGCGTCGGCCTTCCGCTCTTGGGCGGATTCAACGGTGTCGTGAAGATCGTCGATGGCCTCCTCGGCGTACTGCTGTTCGAGTTGCTGTTCGTTGAGTCGGCCTTCGAGATCGTCCATCCGATCCTTGTGCTCCCGAATTTCCTCGCGGATCGCGTCGGCCTCGTCGGTCAACTCGGGGATCTTTGATTCTGCCAACTCGGCCTCAAGCTCCTCGATGTCAGCGTCGACGGCCTCGCGTTCGCTCTCGATCTCGTCGAGTTCGGCGTCGACCTCGGCCATCTCATCCTCGACGGCTTCGCGTTCGGTTTCGATCTCATCGAGGCGGGTTTCGAGGTCGTCGATCTCCGCTTCGGCGTCGTCGATTGCCTCGTGTTTGCGTTCGATGTCGGCCTCGATGGACTGGACTTTCTCGACGGCGTCGGATTTCCGGTCGCGGGCGGCGTCGATCTGGTCTTCCAGATCGCGGATCTCGTCTTCGTGCTGGCGGCGTTTGTCTTCGAGCTGGTCGATCTCCTCGGC
>ERZ1034569.222-NODE-222-length-22044-cov-15.524444_pt1 | contig 22044 bp, 19 predicted proteins | sample MGYA00520706_ERZ1034569 | MGnify/ENA primary metagenome ERZ1034569 (study PRJEB33760, sample SAMEA4777722) | hypersaline lake metagenome | biome: hypersaline environment; feature: brines | place: Spain | collected 2014-08 | depth 0 m ...
CTCTCCCACCCTCGTTTCGTTGCTCGACACCAGAGACGGCTATCTCGTTTTTCCCGACCGCGGTCGCTCTGCTCTCTATTTCGAATCCACGGACGGGCCGAGAGGGATTCGAACCCCCGACCGTCCGGTTAAAAGCCGGACGCTCTCCCAGACTGAGCTATCGGCCCAGCGAATAGTTGTAGACGTGGGTCACACTAACAACTTTCGGACTACTCCCCGTCCCTGCCGCGGTCGCGGCGTTCCTCCGGGAAGTACCGATCCAACGCCTCCGCGACGATCTCGTCGGGAGTGCGGTCGTCGAGTGACGCGGTAACGCGGAGCCGTCGGTACGTCTCGAACGGGAGGTTCACCGCCAGGCTGCCGGGCTCCATCCCGTTCTCGCGGAGCAGATCGACGGGGTCGCGCCCGTTGTTGATCTCGGAGGCGAGCCGCCGCACCTCTCTGACCGTCAGGTTCTGATCGAGCACCGCCCACGCCAACGCGAAGCGGGCGTCGCCGTCGACCCTGGCGACGTGTTTCGCGGCCGTCGGCGGAATCCGCCCGCGTGCGACGTGACGGCGAACGGACTGCGGGAGGTCGTGGACACGGGCCCACTTCCGGACGAACGAGACCGAGACGTGATCGCCCGCTCGCTCGGCGGCCGCCTTGTACGACCCCTCGCCGCGCACAAGCGCGGCACTGGCGGCGGCACCGCGCAACAACACGACGTTGTCGTCTGCACCGACAGTCTGTGCGGCGAACCGTCGCACGGTCTCGGCTGCGGCCGCCAGACTCTCCTCGTCCGTCGGCTCGAACCCAACCGCGTCTGCCGCGCGCTCCCCCGCCACGTCCGGGTCCCCCCGAACGACCGGGTCTCCGACGGCCGCTGCCCTGTCTGCCGGCTCGTCGGTCTCTCCGCTCCCCCGTTCGTGGTCGTCGCTCACGACTTTTGCTACACACCCGACGAGAAAAGTGTCTCGGTGGTTGGGTGCCCACGCTCGCTGTCTCGCGCACGACGGCAGAGGATACACCAGAGACCGACGACGCTTACCGGCTCCGCGGTAAGGCTGGGTCGTGCTCCGTTACGTCACGACGAACGACGGCAAACTCGCCGAGGCCAACGAGTATCTCGACGAGGTGACACGGCTCGACTTCGACTACACGGAGATCCAAGCGGACGATCTCGCGCCCGTCGCCGCCCACGGTGCCCGCGAGGCGTACCGCCGCGCCGACGGTCCCGTGTTGGTCGACGACGCAGGCCTGTTCGTCGAGGGGTTCGACGGTTTCCCGGGCCCGTACTCCGCGTTCGTCGAGGACACGCTCGGTGTCGAGACCGTCTGGCGACTCGCCGATGCCGAACTCGACGACCGTCGCGCTGCCTTCCGGTGTGTGTTGGCGTACTGTGACGGCGAGCCGTTCGACGCCTCGCCGGACCCGATTGACCGTGCTGATCGGGTGGTTGCTGCCGCCGAGGCGGACACGGAAGACGCCGGCACCGACCTCCCGGTCAGGCTGTTTGGGGGTGTCGTCCGCGGGAAACTCGTCGCTCCCCGCGGGGACGGCGGGTTCGGCTACGACCCGATCTTCGCGTACGACGGGACGACGATGGCCGAGATGGAGCCCGCTGAGAAGAACGCCATCTCACACCGTGGCCGCGCGCTGGAGAAGTTCGCCGAGTGGTACGCACAGCGCTGACAACCGGCCCTCGCGGCGGCGACCGAGGGTTCTTCTGTGGTGCCGGGACCAGACGCCCCGTGTCCTGACCGACTGCGCGACGCCGAACACGGCGGGTGTGTGACACACCGGTGTCGCTCTCCTCGCGTGTCACCTGTTCGCACTGACGGACCCCCAACCCCGTAGCCGCGAGCCTCACACCCGCGGGTCCCGGTCTGGCCCCGGGTACTCCCCGCCGATGACCTCCGGATAGAGACTCTCGGGGTCGAACAACGCCCCGAACGCCGCCGGCTCGCGAACACTCACCGGGAACGCACTCGACAGACCGGCCGCCGTCCCCGGGCCGGTCAGTTCCGCGTCCAACGACAACACGTGCATCGCACCGCCGCGGTACGCCGACGCCAACGCCGGGTGGTCGTCTGCCGGGTGTGTCACCGGCTCCCGCCAGTCGTCGACACGGTTCCGCCAGTCGGCCGCCAACTGCTCGTCTGTGAGCGAGGCGATCAGCTCCTCGGCGTCGTTAGCCAGCGCGTCACTGGCCACGAGGGTCGTCCACGAGTGGCGCCGGAGGTGATCGAGCGCCTCGCGCGCCGCCCCGCCGCACAACAGATCTGCGGCGAACACGTCCGCGTCGGCGACGACACGCGCCGGCGACGGCTCCGGCCGCTCGTCAGACTCACTTGTCGTCACGTCTCTGGCTCAGCCGGTCGGTCACGGTCTCGTCGTCAATCTCTCCTGTCGCGGTCTCGCCGCGCTCAAACAGTGCGTGCCAAGACTCCATGCTCATACCGACGAGCGGGACAAACTAACGTCCTTCCTCCGTGGGGCCGCAAACAGAGCCCACCACGACCCGCTTCCTGTCTCAGATCGCGTCCAACACCGCGTCGGCGTCGGCGTCGGCCGGCACCGGATCGTCGCCGGCTTCGTAGGCGGCGTCCGGGTCCTTCAACAGATGACCGGTGGTGAGACAGACGACATCCTCGTCCGCGTCGATCTCGCCGTGATCGCGGAGCTTCTTCAGTCCGGCGACGCTCGCGGCAGACGCCGGCTCCACCCCGACACCCTCCCGAGCGAGCGCCCGCTGTGCGTCCGTGATCGCGTTGTCCTCGACGGCGACAGCCGTGCCACCGGTCTCTCGCACCCCAGGGAGCGCCTTCGGCGCGTTCACCGGGTTGCCGATCCGGATCGCAGTCGCGCGCGTTTCCACGTCCGGCCACCGACGGATCTCGTCGTTCCCCTCGGTGACGGCCTCGACGAGCGGTGCCGCGCCGGCGGCCTGGACGCCGGTGAGTGACGGCACCTCCTCGGGCTCCATCGCACCCGCGGAGACGAGTTCCCGGAACGCCTTGTACAGTGCGGAGGTGTTGCCGGCGTTCCCCACCGGCAGAACGATCCGGTCGGGGTAGGTACCGTGGTCGGCGTAGAACCGTTCGAGAATCTCGAAGCCGATCGTCTTCTGTCCTTCTAGCCGGAACGGGTTCAGCGAGTTGAGCAGGTACGCCTCGCCACGCCCGGCCAACTCCTGAACCACGTCGAGACAGTCGTCGAAGTTGCCATCCAACTCGACAATCTGCGCGTCGTGGAGACTCGCCTGCGCGATCTTCCCGGCGGCGACCTTCCCCTGTGGGAGCAACACGAGCGTCTCTAACCCGGCGCGCGCGCCGTACGCCGCCAGCGCCGCGCTCGTGTTCCCGGTCGAGGCGCAGGCGAGTCGGTCGACACCAACCGCCTGCGCGACACGGACACCGACCGTCATCCCGCGGTCTTTGAACGAGCCGGTCGGGTTCATCCCCTCGTGTTTGACACGGAGGCGATTGACGCCCGCGTCCTCCCGAATCCGCGGGACGTGGTGGAGCGGCGTGGCACCCTCCGGCAGCGAGACCCCCTCGTCGAACGGGAGGGCGTCGGCGTACCGCCACACGCCGCGGTCTGTCGGACTCGCCGCGAAGTCGCTCCAGTCTGGGTGCTCGTCGTACCGGACTTCGAGCAGCCCGTCGCAGTCGTCACAGGTGTACCTGATCGCGTCGAACGGCGCGAACGTCGCGCCGCAGGCGACACAGGCCAGCCACGTCCCGTCTTCCGCCTCCGGGGGCGTCCTCGTCGCCTCTCCGTCGACGAGCGGCAGTTGAGCCATACAACCATCTCGGTACGCTCCGTGAAAAGTCGGGCGCTCGGTGTCAGACGTGCCGGCCCCGCTTCCGACGACCGTAACCCACGTTACTGTCGACCGCCGAGTGGGCGGCGATGGAGATCGTCGTCTTCGGTGCCGGCGCGCTCGGGAGCCTCGTCGGCGGACTGCTCGCTCGCGAACACCCGGTCACTCTCGTCGGCCGTGACCCACACGTCACTGCCGTCCGCGAGGACGGACTCCGCGTCACGGGCGCCGTCGAGACGACCGTCCACCCGCAAGCGACGACGGACGGCACCGGACTCGACGCCGACCTCGCGGTCGTCACGGTGAAAGCCGGCGACACGGCGACCGCCGCCGAGCAGTTGGCGACCGGAGATGTCGAGCTGGTGTGGTCGCTGACGAACGGGCTCGTCGAGGAACGACTCTGCGAATCACTCGGGGACCGGGTTCTTGCCGGCACAGCAACCTACGGGGCAGAGCTACCCGAACCCGGCGTGGTCTGTTGCACGGGAGTCGGTGAGCTCCGTGTCGGCGAACTCGCGTGGGGCGTGAACAACCACACAGACGGCGACTCGGAGCCGTCACGCCGAGCCCAGCGAACTGCGGCGGCGTGTCGTGTTGCCGGTCTGAGGGCGACAGCCGACCCGGAGATGGCGACGCGTCGCTGGCGGAAGCTTGCGGTCAACGCCGGAATCAATGCCGTCACCGCGCTCGCGCGGGTCAAGAACGCCGCCCTGTTGGAGCCAATCTCTCCAGTTGCTGCACGTGCCGCTCGGGAGACGGCACGTGTCGCGCGCGCGAGCGACACCGACCTTGCCGGCGAGGCAGCTGTCGAGGCGGTCGAAACGGTGGCAGCCGCGACGGCAGACAACCAGTCGTCGATGCTTCAGGACGTACGTGCTGGCCGTCCGACAGAAGTCGACGCGATCAACGGTGCGGTCGTCCGGCGTGGCGAGGCGCTCGGCGTCGAGACTCCGACAAACCGGGCGCTCACGGAACTGCTCCGGCTCTGGGCGGCGGCCAACGCGAACACGGACTGAACGCGCACACGTCACTACCGTCTGAACGAAAATGTTTCACACGCGCCACACCCTCTCGCCCGTCGCCGAGTGGTAACTCGTAGCTGAGCACGTAGTTTAGTTACTTGTAGACAATTTTCTGACGGAACGGGTTGTGCCATGGCCTGTCACGGGTAGCGTGACCACAACTTACATATACCAAACGGTCTATAGAGGAATTGCAGACTGAAGTGCCAAGGATAACGATGAACTTGCGAAAAAAAGCTATCACACTGCTCTTGACCGTGTCGATGGTGCTCGCCCCCGGCGCTGGGGCGGTCGCCGCGGCACCCGGAGCACTGACAGACGACGCATCGACGACAGACGACGTAACGTTCGAACAGGGGGTCGTCGACCCGGCCGGTGAGGTGACGTTCACCGACAAGGGTGAAATCGATCCGGCTCTCACGAAGACCGACGGAACAACGACCGCGGTCGTGCGCCTCGACAGTGCCGACCAGTCACAGATTGCACAGCTCGACCGTGAGGCGAGCGTCGACACGCTCAAGTCTCACGCCGCCGAGTCGCAGCGGAGTCTCCTCCGGTTTGTCAGTCAGCGTGACGGGATCGAGGTGAAACAACGGTTCTGGATCGTCAACGCCGTCGTGGTCGAGATCGACACCAACGAGGTCCAGCTCCAGACTGTGAGCCGAATCCAGGGTGTCGACCGGATTCACCAGAACTTCGAAGTGAACGTTCCGGAGCCGAAACAACAACGCCTCTCCGACGAGGCGGTCGACACTGACAACGGTGTCAACACAACCTACGGGCTCGACCAGATCAACGCGCCCGAGGTGTGGTCCGAGTTCAACACCAAGGGTGAGGGCGTCGACGTCGCCGTCCTCGACACGGGTGTCGACCCGGACCACCCGGATATCGACATCCAGGACGACCACTTCGTTCAGGTCGACTCTGAGGGGAACGTGGACAACGTGGCACCGTTCGACGACGAGGGCCACGGGACCCACGTCTCCGGGACGGTCGCTGGCGGGAACGCGTCCGGTGAGTACATCGGTGTCGCACCCGGCGCGACGCTGTGGCACGGGAAGGTGCTCGGCAGCGACGGCGGCGGCTCGTTCGCCCAGATCGCCGGCGGAATGGAGTGGGCCGCGAGCCAGTCCGAGATCGACGTGGTGTCGATGAGCCTCGGTGCGAGCGGTTACTTCCCCGAACTGATCGAGCCGGTGCAGAACCTCGAAGCGGCCGGAAAGATCGTCGTCAGCTCCTCGGGCAACAGCGGCGCGGGAAGCTCCGGGACGCCCGGCAACATCTACGAAGTGATGGCGATCGGTGCCAGCAACGAGGCTGGCGACATTGCGTCCTTCTCTAGCGGCGAGACGGTCGACACGAGCAGCGCGTGGGGCAGCGACGCGCCGTCCGACTGGCCCGACGAGTACACGGTGCCGGACTACGCCGCGCCCGGTGCGGACGTGAAGTCTGCACAGAACGGCGGCGGCTACACGGAGCTGTCCGGTACGTCGATGGCGGCTCCGCACTTCGCAGGTGCGATGGCGCTGATGCTCGCGGCCGGTGGTGAGAGCCTGGACAAATCGACGATCCAGGAAGCACTGACCGACACGGCGACCGCGCCGCCGAACGCGGACCCGACCCGGTACGGTGACGGAATCATCGACGTGCAGGCCGCAGCACAGCAGGTCTCGTTGAGCCAGTCGATCTCCGGTGTCGTCACGGACACGAACGGGAACCCCGTTCCGGAGGCGACGGTGACGACGAGCCAGGGCTTCGAGACGGTCACGGACAAGACCGGCGGCTACACCGTGCTCGCAGAGCCCGGTGAGGTGCAGGTGAACGTCTCCGGGTTCGGCGTCGAGTCGGTCTCCGAGACGGTGCAGGTCACCGAAAACGAGACGACGACGCTGAACGTCACGGCCACGCCGACGGTCGACGTGGTGCCGCTGACGCCCCAGCCCGAGTCCGTTGAGGGTGGCGCAGAGGTGAGCGTCACTGTCGATGTCGCGAACGTCGAGTCGTACTCCGCCGAGCTGGCGGACGGCTTCGACCAGTCGAACGCGACCTTGTACGTCGACGGCACCGAGGTGCCGTTCGGCACGACCATCGAGTTCGACCAGGCGGTCGACGGCCCGGTGACGGTGACCGTCGAGACGGCCAACGGCTCCAGCGGGGAGTTGAGCGTGGTCCACACGTTCGGTGGTCTCGGTGAGAGCCTCGAAGTGACGACCGGCCCGACCAGTGTGTTCGCTGACCTGCAGACTGTCGGTGTCGTCGACGACAACAACGAGTACGGCAGCGACATCGCGGCCACACTCGCCGAGCAGCTTCCGGCGGGCTACGAGATCGATGTCGTGGACAGTGAGACGGCAATCGACTCTGTGAGCACGTACGACGCGTACGTGGTCCAGAACATCGAGGACGCCAACGCGGAGGCGTTCGCCGACGCGACCAGCGGCTACGAAGCCGGTGCGGTGTACCTCGATCAGTACGGTACCGGTTCGAACGGGATCGAAGCACGCTCGGCCGCCATCGGCGACCCGGCCGAGACCAACCAGGAGTTCAGCGGTGACAACCCGTACCTGGTGAACTACCCGGCCGACCACCCGTTGTTCGAGGATGTCGCGAGCGGTGGGCCGATCCAGCTCCACGCAGCGAGCTTCGCCGACCGGACCACGTTCAGCGACACGGACGCGGCCGTGCTCGGTGAGGTTGCCTCCGGTGCGGACGGCGCAGCCGAAGGGAGCGGACTCGCAGTCGACGAGGAGCGCTGGGACATCCTGGCCGCCTCGCTGGGGTACACCTCCTTCGTCGGACAGGGCGACTACACGACCGAGGCAGACGTGCTCCTCGGGAACGCAGTCGAGACCGCGGCGAACCCGCCGGGCCCAGCCGGGACGATCTCGGTGACGAACGAGACGATCGCGCCCAGCGAAAACACCACCGTCTCTCTCCAGACGACCGCCGACAGTGTCTCTGGGTACGAGGTGACGGTGACGTTCGATCCGCAGAAGCTCCAGGTCACTGACGTGTCCGGTGTCGACATGGCCGACCCGGTCGTCAACCTGGACAACGAAGCCGGTGAACTCGTGCTCACGCAGGCACAGGCCTCGCCGGTCGACGGCGCCGAGTTCGCCCGGATCGACTTCGACACGACCGCCATGGAGAAAGGTGAGTCGGCGACAATCGACGTGGTCGGCCCCGCCTCCGACGTGTACGACACGAACGGTTCGGCGTACATCTCGGAGGCCGAGCCAGGTGAAGTCGACGTGCTCCAGGCGGAGCTCGGTGACGTCAACGCCGACGGCGAGGTCACCGCTGGTGACGCGGTCATCGTCCAGCGGTACATCGCCGGGCTGCCGACAGACACGCCCGACAGTCAGGTCGCCACGCTGGCCGACCTGAACGAGGACGGTGCCGTCACGTCCGCAGACGTGACCGCCATCCTCCAGCTGGTCGCCAACAACAACGAGAGTGACGACCAGCAGTCGAGCGTCGAGCAGGAGACGACTCGGTCCGTCGACGGACAGACCGCAGTCGTCGCCGACTGACCGCGCTGGCTGGGGACCGTCCCCGCCGGCAGCGACAACGACGTTTTTTTCTTCGCTGATCTGTAACCTCCGCGCTGGGATGAACAAAATCACTGCCGCCGTCCTCGCGGGGTGTCTGCTCGCGGCTGGCGCGCTCGCGGCCACGAGCACAGTCGCGGCTGCCGGTGTGACACAACAGGACCAACAGAACGGGACGATCACCATCGCGACGGAACAGACGGACGAGACGCTCGTCGTCACGCTGTCTTCGTCCGGCGAACTGGCCGGCTACCAGGCGAACCTCACCTACGATCCGGACGTGGTGCGGTTCCGCGAGGCGACTGGGCTCGACTTCGCCGACCCGGTGGTGAACAACCGGACTGCCGGCTGGGTGTTCCTCACGCAGGCGGCCGCAGACAGCACTCAGGACCCGGATCTGGTGCGTGTTACGTTCGATGTTGTCGGCAACGGTGATCCGGCCATCGGGTTCAACAACTCGAACACGCTGCTCAACAACGCCGACGCCGAGGTCGTCGACCCGGGCTACGAGACCAGCGCGGTCGAACAGGTGACCGTGACCACTCCTACGCCGACGGTGACACCGACGCCCACCGACTCGCCAACGGTGTCCGGGGACGACACGACCGAGTCACCGACTGTGACCGACGCCACCAGTTCGACCACGACGGCGACGACGGTGACGACCTCCTCTGGACCGGACGACAGCGCCACCACGACGGAGACGCCCGACGGTGACGACGGGTTGTTGTCGAATCAGTTCCTCCTCGGTGTCGGCGCGGCTGTCGGGGTTGTGGTGCTCCTCGGGGTCGGTGTCCTTCTCGGTCGGCGGCTCTGACCCACCACGGTTCGACCGGCTTCAGCCGGCTACTCTCTCCTGTTCTCACTCCTCGACAGTGATCGAGCCGACGTGTGTCGACACCGACAGCGTTGGCCCGCCCTCGCCGAACGTTCCCTCGACGCGAACCGTGCCGAGTCCGTGCGCGCTCCCCAGTGCCGGGGCGGTCACAGAGCCGACGCTCGTCGACGCCGTCACAGACGCGTTCAGTCCCGGGCCGGGGCGGAGCCTGACGGCTCCCGTCGCGCTCTCGACGGTCGTCGCTCCACGGACGGCGGGCACGTCGGCGTCGATTCGCCCCGCAGTCGTCGCGAGGTCGTCGATCCCGACCGGGTCACGGACGGTGATCCCGCCGGTCGTCGCCCGGGCGGCCACGTAGCCGTCGACCGACTCCGCAGAGAGGTGGCCGTTCGTCGACGAGAGCTGTACGTCGCCGTCGACGCCGCGGACGGTCACGTCCCCGTTCGTCGTCTCTGCGTGCAACGCTCCTGTCGTCTCGATCACCTCACAGCCGCCGTTGGTCGCCTCGACACGGTGGAGAGTAACGCCGTGGGCCGTGCACTCCCCGTTGGTCGTCGCGGCGTGTTCGACATCGAGGTCTGCGGGCACGGTCACGTCGAGGTCGACCCGAACACTCCCGTCCGTCTCCCCGTCGTGTTCGACGCGGACGGCCAACGGCTCCCCGTCGCCGCCCTCAGCGACGAGCTGGGCGTTCGCCAACGCACTCTGGCTGGTCGCGCTGGTCTCTGCGACGATCCGAACAGAGTCGGTGTCGTGTGCCTTCTCGGGGTCGTCTGCGCCGTTTGCGCCGTGTGTCCCGTCGCCGTCGTGTGTCCCATCGGCGTCGCGTCTGCCGTTGCCGTTCCCGTGTGTGTCGAGTGTCAGGTCTCCGTTGACCGTCTCGACGGTCAGCGCCGTCGGTCGGTCGAACACTCGCGTCTCCGTCTGGTGAAGGTCGTGTGTGCCGGCCGAGGACAGAATCTCCTGTAACACACGAGTGTGGTGTGTCGCAGGGAGTATGAAGGCTCGCAGAACCCGTCTTCTGTCGAGTATCGGATAGTTTCCAACGAGCGGCGGGCGCGGCTCTGGCGACTCACTCGCGCGGCGGGCGGATGTCCTCCGTCCGGAGTTCGTCGTGTGCCCGCCAGGTTCGCGGTCGGAGCGCGACGAGCGTGGCGGCCGCGAACGCGACGACGACGGTCGCCGTGACGACCACCCCCGGTGCCGCGCCGACGGCGGCACTGCCGGGCCACCGATCCGGGCCGAACGCGGTCACACGCAACACCCACGCACCGCTCACGATGGCGAGCAGCGGGAGGTACACCCGCCGGAGCCGGTGTGCGACGGCCTCCTCCGCGGAGACCCGCAGCGCCGGCTGGTGGTAGTCGTCCGCCAGTCGTTCCCGCCAGTCGCTCGTCGGCTCCCGGCTCGGGTCCAACCCGACCGCGAACACGTTGCGTTGGAGCGTCCGCACCCGCGACCGCCACGCGTCGTACGCCCGGTACCGGCGCGCCTCGACGACCAGGAACAACCCGACCGCCAGGTTGCCGATCAACAACACGTAGTGTGGGTTCGACGGATTTGAGAACGCCCACGTCAACACTGCCGCCAACAACAACACCGCCCAGTTGGTGGTGCGGTCGAGCCGTTCCCGCCAGAACTTCATCCGGTGTACCTCCCCGCGGTAGAGGTGCGCGAGCGCCGAACTCGGCCCCATCTCACCCTCCAACAGCCCGCGACCGACCGCCGGGTCGCCGGCGCTCGCGCCCGGTGGCTGGTGGTTTCCCTGCTCGCCGCTCTGTGATCCTGTCTCGCCGCCGTCCGGCTCTGTCCGGTCGGATCGACCGGTCTCGACCGTACCGGCCTCGTTCGTGTCGGCCATTACTCCCTCTCGACGCTGGGGTCGTCACTCGTCGGGTCGCCTGCTGTCCCCGTCTCCGGCACGTCGAGTGTGCTCACACGAGGATGTTCGGGCCCGCTGCACAAGAGTATTGTGATAATAGTGCAATTCAAAAGAGACAGTTCGCGGCCGGCGGCTGTGGAGACGGATCGTTGTCGCAGAACGGTGTCGTCACTCGTGGTCGCTCTGGCCGTACGCGGTACGCTGCCACAGCCGTCTCGACGGAGTCTGACGACAGAAGAGATCCTCTCGTGAACTGCGGGACGGCAACACCACCTCCCCGAAGGGGAACCCGAGTCAAACGACTCCTCGTTCAGTTTGTCACGCCAGAGAGCCTAGGCCGGAATTTGAATCCGGGGTCTCGTCCTTACCAAGGACGCGCTTTACCGCTAAGCTACCCAGGCAAGCACGACAGTCTACTCTGCTGACGTTATTATACGTTTCGATACACCACGACTCGCAGGCGACGCGCCGGCCCTCACGAGATCAGTCCGGTGGCGTTCACAACACCAACGCGGCGATCTCCGGGGTGAGGAACGCCTCGACCAACGCCGCGACGACCAACAACACCGCAGCGCCACCCAGTACGTGTGCCGTCTCGTGGAGTCGGTCGGCGACGCTTCCGGCGTCCGTCTCACCCCGCACTGCCCGCCAGCCGACACCCGCGAGGTGGAGCCCTAACCCCCAGGTGACGGCCAACACCGGAATCTCGATCACGCCGTGGGGGGCGACGAGCGCGACCAGTGCCCGGAGTTCGAACGCGCCCGCCAGCGCGCCGACGACCGCGCCGTTGAACGCGGCACTGACCGCCGCCGGCACGCCGAACGCCAGCCCGCTGTAGACGCTGCCCGCGGCCACGAGCCAGTTGTTGGCCGCGATGTTGACGAAGTCGTTCACCGGGAGCGCACCGAACACGTTGCCCACGTCCGACGGCGCCGGCACCGCGACCCCCGCGGGCGCGGTGACGGCCCACCCGCCGGCCAACCCGAGCGTGAACACCGCGAGCGCGCCGACGACCGCCGCCGGCGTGGCGAGAACGAACTCGCCGAACGCGCGCAACCCGCCACCGAACGCGCGCCGGAGCCGTTCGCCGACCCCGTTCCGGTCACGCACCGGCACCGTCGGCGCCGAGTCCGCAACGCCGGTCGACTCGACACCACTCCCCCTCGGCTCGGTCGCGGTCGACCCGACGCCCGCCTCCGTCGCGGTCGGTTCGACAGTCGACTCCGTCGCAGTCGGCTCGACGCCTGTCTCCGTCGGTTCGTCATCGAACGCCGTCGACTCGCCGTCGAACGCCGTCGGCTCGTCAGTAGACGGTGTTGCCCCACTGCCAGACGCCGTCGGCTCGTCAGCCGGCGACTGCGTCAGGCGATCCGGCTCCGTTCGCGCGCCGGCGTACACGGCGGTCGCGAGCAGGTCAGCGAACGGAGCGACGAACAACGGCGTGACGAGCGCGCCGAGACGGGCGGCGCCGACAGCACTGAGCACGCCGGCGACGATGCCGGCACCGACGTAGAGTACGGCAACGACCAACACGAACCCGACGGCGGTACCGAGCTGGTAGCGGAAGACACCCAAACTCGCCCGGACGGCACCGAACACGCCCCGGTCGTCGACGACGACCGCCGGCCCCGCGAACGCCAACAGCCCGAGCCCCACGAGCGTGACGAGAACGCCGACAAGCGCGAGCAGGACCCCGACCAGTGCGGCAGCAGGCTGGGTGGTGGCCAACGAGAACGCGAGCACCACTGGACCACCGACGAAGACGCCCCCGAGCAGGCTCTTCAACAGGAACAACCCGGCGAACGTCTGCCACCGGCCAGCGCCACGCACCCCTGCAGTCAGCGCCCGGTGAGCGGGGTCACGCTCTCCACTTGACCCACCCGGTTCGTCCCCGACCGCGAGTGTGGCCCAGACGGTCGTCTGTGTCACCGCGCTGGCCACGCCGCGCGCGAGCACGAGCACAACCACCGAGACCACGCCACCAGCGAGGAGCAACGCCCCGACCTCGGGGACGGCGAGCCCATCGATTGCGGTCTCTAACTCCGGCGGCACCCCCGGCACGGGACCGCCAGGAGCGGTGTCGGCGGCTCCACCCCGTTCCTCCAACAACGGCGCGGCGGCCTCCAGTACAGGCTCGATCCGTCCGGCCGCGGCGAGCAACGCCACGGCCGCCCCGACGGCGAGTAGCAACGGGGCTCGCGCCACGCTCGCGGTGCCGAGTGCGAGAAGGTACGCCGGCAACACCGCCGTCGGAAGGTCGTACAACACCCGTCTGGCGGCGCTCGCGGCGTCAGACACCGACGGTGTCCGTTCGTCCAACGGCGGGAGCGAGACGGCTGTCGGCACTGACTCTGTGGCTGGTCTGTCGTCCGGCGAATCATCGCGTGTGGAGGACACACCTCAGGTCTGTCACGCGCTCTACCTAACACTGCTGCTCCGTCTCACCAGTGGAGACGCCGCCGCGGCTCCCCGTGTCACACAGCTTTTCGGGGGCGCCGGCCGAACGAGCGGTATGGACGTAGACGAGTTCACCGACGCGCTGCGTGACGCCCACGAGACACCCCTGTCGCGACTCGGCTCCTCGAAGTCGTTGTACGCGCTCACCGGCGGGGAGATGGCCGGCGACGCGGTTCGCGCGGCAGTCGCCCGGGAGGCGACGCTGGCGGCCGAGGCGTACGCCGACCTCGCGAGCGAGACCAGCGGGGAGACGAAGACACTGTTCGAGACGTTGGCCGACCGGGTCGCAAAGCAGGTGGAGACGGCCGGCGCGGAGCCAGCCGACCGGGAGTTTCCGGACGCCGAAGCGCTCGGGGAGCCAACAACGGACGCCGGCCGGCTCGGCGCCGCGTTGGCCCGCCAGCTGTTGGCCGACACCCGGGTCGGACAGGCGGTCGGGTTCTTCGTCGGCGACGCCGACCCTGCGGGTGCCGACGAGTTCCGGTCGCTCCGCGAAGCGGTCACGGCCGACCACGACCGCGTCGCCGACCAACTGGCGACCGTTGACGACCGCGCGGCCGCCCGCGAGGCGGCCGACGCCGTGATTGAGGCCGCCTACGACGACTACGTCGAGAGCCTGGAGTCGATGGGCGTCGAGCCAAAGAACGTCTGCTGACCCGGAACCGACGGCCCCACTGTCGGCTACTTCTGCCCAGTACTGATAACTATATAGCAGTGTGAGGGTGGCGTACCGAGACACACCGTACATATTAAGTGTTAATAAGGAAATGTACGGCAATACGAGCATGACGCACTCTAGGCGGGGAGCGCTCTCCCTGACGGGCGCGGCGTTGGCAGCCGGGTTGGCCGGCTGTGTGACCAGCAGCGACGACACGGCGACGGCCGCCGGCGACGGGTCGGGTGAGGGCTCGGAGTCCGGCGGCAACTCGGGCGCGGAGACGTACGAGGTCGGCCACGGCGACTCTCAGACCACCGTCTCGGCGGCGTCGTTCCCGGAGAAGCTGTTCGTCTACGCGGTCCAGACGGGGTGGTCGAACTGGGGTGCACAGATGGAGGCGTTCGAACAGGAGTACGGCGTCCCGTTGAACGACGACCAACGCACCTCCGGCGAGGCGTTGTCGGACCTGCGGGCCAACTCACAGGACCCCACACATTCGGCGTACAACGGCGGCTACACGTACGGTATTCTCGCGATGGAGGACGGGCTGACACAGGCGTACAAGCCGAAAAACTGGGACAAGGTGCCCGAGAAGCTGAAGACGGACAACGGCCACATGACCGCCACGCGGCGGATGACGACGACGGTCACCTACCGGAAGGACATCTACGAGGAGGAGGGCATCGAGCCGCCCGAGACGTGGGAGGATCTGCGTCGCGAGGAGATCGCCGCGAAGACACAGTACCAGCCCCCCAACGCCGCGGTCGGGCTGGCGGGCGCAATCTCGATCAACAACGCCTACGGCGGGAGCCTAGAGAACGTGCAGCCGGTGATCGACTACTACAACGATGTAAAACAGAAGGGCGCCGTCTTTGCGGGCAACGTCGAACAGAAGTTCACCAAAGGGGAAGTCCACACGTTCGTCGAGTACGACTACACGGGGTTGGACCTGAAGTACAACGCCGACTCAATCGGGGAAGACCAAGTGGAGACGCGGCTCCTGACCGGCCCCGACGGGGAGAAGGGGGCGCTCAACCAGCCGTACGGCTACGGGATGCTGAAGGGGGCGCCGAACCCGGAGGCGTGTAAGCTGTTCATGGACTACGTGCTCTCCTTGGAAGGCCAACGGAAGTTCCTAGACGCGTTCGTCCGCCCGATCCGGGCGCCGGAACTGGAGATGCCCGAGCAGTTCCCGGCCCAGTCCCGGTACGAGGAGACGGAGTTCCAGGTGGATTACACGAAGCTGGTGAACGAACAGGAGTCGATCATCAGCGAGATCGGCCAGGGTGTCGGGCTGACGGGTTACTGAGATGTCCACGCTCGATTCGGAGTCCCTGCGCCGGACGGCGGTTCCGGAGACAGAACGGGACCGGGAACGCCGGCGGATCGCGCTCCTGTCGGTGCCGTTCCTGGCGCTCGCGACGTTCGGGGCGTTCGTCCCGTTGGCGCAGATGCTCCGGATCAGCACCTCCCAGTCCAGTTTCGCCGCCGAGGGGTTCACCCTGGCCGCCTACCGAGAGCTGTTCGCGTCGATGGTGGCGTATCTCCCGGTCGTCGGGGACGTACTCGTCGCGGACGTGAACCCGGTGTACGGGGTCGTTGTCTGGAACTCGTTGTGGTTCGGCGCGCTCACGACCGTCGTCAGCGTCGCCTTCGGCGTCTGTCTGGCACACACGCTGGAGAAGTACGACCTCCCGTTTGAGGGAACGATCGTCACACTTCTGTCGTTCCCGATTAGTCTCCCCGGGATCGTCGCGGCGTTCATGATGATCGTGTTGTTCGGCACGACGGGCGTGTTGTCGAACGCACTCGCGTTTCTCGCCGGCACAGAGGTCGACACCGTCGCCCTGACGGGCCAGCCGTCCGGCACCACCAACGCAGTCGTCGGGTTGTTCTTCGGCTACCTCTACTCGATGATCCCGCGGGCGACGTTTCTGTTGCGAGGGACGTACGCGGAGGTGAACGGTGACGCCGAGGCGGCCGCCCGGTCGTTGGGTGCGGGGCCACTGGAGACGTTCTGGCACGTCACCCTCCCGCAGATCCGGCCGGGGATTGTCGGTGCCGTGATCCTCACGTTCCGCACCGCGCTGGCCATCTTCGGCACCGTGCTCGTGTTGAAGGCATTGTCGGTGGTGACGTTCCGGTTCGACCAGGAGATCCAGGTCGGCTTCGACCTGCCGATGGCGTCGGCGCTGGCGGCGGTGTTTTTCGCGTTCACGCTCGCGTTCACGTTCCTCGGACTCCGATTCACCAGCGCGGAGGTGAGTGAGGCGTGACTGACGACCACGCTTCCGACGCCGACGGAGAGCCGGCGGTCGACGACTACGGGGCGGCGGAGACCGAAAGTCACGACCCGGCGACGGACGGCGGAGTCACCCGTGGTGACGTGCCGAGCGCGTCGAACGGACTGTTGGATCGGTTCTCCGTCGTGTTCGGCCGGCGGTTCCTCGTCGGTGTGCTCGCGGTGACGCTGGTGTTTCTGATCGGCCCGGTGCTTCTGACGTTCGTCGCGTCGTTCTTCCAGAGCTGGACCGGGATCGCCCCGAGCGGCTCACTCACCCTGATCCACTGGGAGCAGGCGCTCGGGCTGGTAGAGACGGTCGGCGCCTCCCGCGGGCTCGGCACCTGGGTCGTCGACGTGCCAGGAACGGGGCTGGCGGTCCGACTCCCGGCGAGTATCGCGTTCAGCATGTTGTTGGCGCTCGCGGGCGTCGGGATCAACCTCCTGGTGGGGATTCCAATCGCGTACGCCGTCACCCGTTACGACTTCTACGGGCGGGATCTGCTCAACGCGGTCGCGGTGTTGCCGATCGTTCCCGGGATCATCCTCGGGATTGCGTTCCTGCGGACGTATCCCAATCTGCCGAGTGCAGCCGCGCTCGTGATCGGTTACTCGTTGCTGAAGACGCCGTACATGGTGTTGGCGGTGCAGTCGTCGTTCGAGTCGATGGAGCTCCGCCAGCTAGAGGAGAGCGCCCGCTCGCTGGGCGCCTCCTGGCCCCGGACGTTTCTGACGGTGTTGGTGCCGAACGCGAAACGCGGGATCGTCTCCGGGTCGATCATCTGTTGGACGCTCGCGGCCGCGGAGTTCAACTTCTCGTACATCGTTTACTCCCGGGGGCCGAAACCGTTCTCGTTGTTCCTCTTCGAGAACATCTCCAACAACCCGTTCCAACGGGCGGCGGCGGCGGTGTCGATCTACTTCCTGATCGTCGCGTTGGTGACCGCGTTGCTGCGCGCGACCGGGGAACGCGGCTTCTCGACGGGTGGTGTGCGGTGACCGAGCGACGGCTCACACGGTGATCACAGATGGCAGAACGAGTCAGACTGACGAACGTGACGAAACGCTTCGGAGACACCCTCGCGGTCGACGGGGTCGATCTCACCGTCGAGCCGGGGGAGACGCTGGGCGTCGTCGGCCCCTCCGGCTGTGGGAAGACGACCACGCTCCGGACGGTCGCGGGGTTCGAGACGCCGACGGCCGGCACCGTCACGTTCGACGGTGAGCCGGTGACGGACGTGCCGCCAGAACGCCGCGACGTGGGGCTGGTGTTCCAGTCGTACGCGTTGTTCGACAACATGACCGTCGCGGAGAACGTCGCCTTCGGGCTGAAGATGCGCGGCGTCGACCGCGAGGAGCGCCGTGCCCGCACACAGGAGCTGTTGGAACTGCTCGGGATCGGCGAGATGGGTGACCGCGATCCGACGACGCTGTCGGGTGGCCAACAACAACGCGTCGGGTTGGCCCGCGCGCTCGCCATCGAGCCGCGGGTGCTCCTGTTGGACGAGCCGATGACCGGGTTGGACGCCAAGCTGAAACGCCGCCTCGAAGAGGAGATTGGCGCGTTGTTGTCGGAGTTGGACGTGACGGCGCTGTACGTCACCCACGACCAGGCGGAGGCGATGGCGATGTGTGACCGGATCGCCGTGATGAATGACGGTGAGGTCGAACAGGTCGACACCCCCCAGGCGGTGTACGAACGCCCGGCGACCCCGTTCGTCGCCGACTTCGTCGGCACCTCCAACCGACTCGACGCGACGCTGTCAGGCGACCGGCTGGAGGTGGGTGACGCCTCGCTGCCGGCACCGGAGACGGACGCGAGCGGCGAGGTGACGGTTGTCGCCCGCCCGGAGGCGTTCACCCCCGGTGACGGACCGTTGGAGGTGACACTCGAAGACCGGTTCTACCTCGGTGACCACGTCCGTGCCGGCGCGCACCTCCCGGACGGGCGGGAGCTGACACTCCGGTTCGACCCCGGGCGGGAGCCGACCGGCGAGACGGTGTCGCTGACCGTCGACCCCGACCGACTCCACGTGATCGAGTGAGCCGGGTCCGACATCTCAGTCGCCGTCGACCCGTGGGTCGACCGCCTCCCCCTCGGAGTCGAAGACGCTGTCGACGACCCGTTGGACCGCGGTCGCCTCCGCGAAGGAGACGAGATCCGGCTCGTCCGCGTGGGTCGTCGCCGCTTCGCCGCCCGCGTGGGTCGTCTCCACTCCACCCTCTTGCTCGTTCGTGTGGTCGTCCATCGCGGCGACGAACTCGTCGAGGAGGAGTCGTGTGGTCGACGTGCGGTCCTCGTTCACCACTCGCTGGGACTCTTCGCCGTCGTCGGCGACCAACCGGTGCCACGCCCGAAGGGTGAGTTTCCCTTCGGTACCGAGCACGCTTAGCCTGTTCTCCTCGTTGGCGGCGACCCCCGTCGCCAGATCCAACGTCCCGTCGATCCCGTCGACGGCAAAGTCGCCGACGACGGATCGTTCGTGTCGCTCCGGGCCGTCGTACTGCACCCGCGCGGTGACGCGCTCAATCGGCCCGAACAGCTCCCGGACCCCGAACAGGAAGTGGGTGCCGACCTCACGGATCGGCCCACCCTGGTCGCGGCCCTCCAACCACGACACGTCCTGCCACTCTCGGGGCCACTCCGGAAACCGGAAGCGGAGTTCGACCCGCCGCACCTCGCCGACCCCGCCGTTCGCGACACGGTCACACAGCTCCCGGAAACCGGGTGTGTACCGGAACGGGAGGTTGACGGCCGTCACCCGATTCGTCTCGGCGGCGGCCGCGGTCAGCCGCTCACCCCCCGCGGCGGTCGGCGCGATCGGCTTCTCACAGAGCACGTGGTGGCCGGCCGCCAGCGCGTCCGTCGCGACCCTGACGTGGTGGGCCGGCGGCACCCCGACGTACACCGCGTCGAGGTCGGTCTCGACGAGCGTCTCGTGGTCCGTGTACGCTGTACAGTCGTACTCGCCGGCGAAGTCTGTAACCCGCGACTCGTCGAGATCACACGCCGCCGCGACGGTCGTCGCCGGGTGGTCGTCGATTGTCTCTGCGAGCCTGTTCCCGATCACGCCACAGCCGACGATCCCGATATCGTACATATCTCGTCTCGACTCGTGAGCCACTTGTGGGTTCGTCTCCCGGCGAACCGGGGTGTCGACAACCGACACCGCTCGGGACTCTCAGACCTTCGCGGCGCTCCTGCCGCTCAGGACACGCAGACCCTCGCGGCGCTCCTGCCGCTCGGGACTCTCAGACCTTCGCGGCGCTCCTGCCGCTCGGGAGTTTCACACTTCGTCGCGGTCGGTGAACGTCGTCCGTCTGGTGATCAGCCCCTCGTCGTCGAACTCGTGGAAGTCGGCGAAGCCGAACCCGACCGACTCGCCCGCCTGTTGTCCCTCGAACCGCCCGCGGACGGCGACCGTCCGGCCGTCGGCGACGACCTGGTCGAGTTCGTGGCTCCCGTCCGACAACGGCCGGTCGTCCTCGTAGAACGCTCGGAGCGCCGCCCGCCCACGGATCGCCGCCTGCCCCGGCCGGTCGTACACCACGTCGGGCGCGAACAACGTGACCAGTGCGTCCGTCTCGCCCGCGTCGACGTGATTGTAGTACGCCCGAACTGTCTCTGTCTGTGACACAGCTTTCCACCGCGCCCTATCCAAATAAAATGACCGGGAGGTTCAACACCACGCCACACCCAGCCGCGGTGTGACCGACGACCACGCCCCGGGTGCACAGACGGCGACGGACAACCACCCGCGCGTCGCGCTCATCACAGGTGCGGCCGGCGGGATCGGCCGCGCGACGGTCGCGCGGTTCCATGCGGCCGGATGGCGTGTGTACGCGACGGACGCCGACGAGACGGCACTCGCGAACGTCGACTGGGACACAGTGACCACCTCCGAACTGGGGACAGACACTCCCGAGCCGGGTTCAGACGCGCCGGGCACCGTCGTGACCGCCCCGTTGGACGTGACGGACGCCGCGGACCGCGACCGGGTCCTCGACCGCATCGCCACGGCGACCGGGCGGCTCGACTGTTTGGTCACCCTCGCGGGGTACGCGCTCCCGGGCGCGGTGTTGGACACCGACCCCGCGGCGGTCCGACAGCTGTACGAGGTGCTCGTCCACGGGCCGACGGCGTTGGTCCGTCGCGCCTTCGAGTTGCTCGTCGCGGCCGGCGGCCGTGTGGTGACGGTGACGAGTTCGCTCTGGTGGGCAGCGTTTCCCGGAACGGGCCACTACGGCGCGGCGAAGGCGGCCGCCGCGCGGACCACCGAGGCACTCCGGATCGAGTGTCTCGACACCCCCGTGTCGGCGACGACCGTCGAACCCGCGTGGGTCGACACGCCGTTCGAGAGCCGGGCCGCCGACCGACTCCCCGACTCCGAACGGCGACGGGCGGCGTTCGACCGCACCTACCGGTTCCACGAGACGGGGCGACTGCTGGACGGCGGCCCCGCGGCTGTCACGCCCGCCCGCGTCGCACGGACGGTGTACCGCGCCGCGACCGCCACCCGACCGCGCTCGGTGTACCCGGTCGGTCTCCCGGCGTTCGCGCTCCGGCTCGCCGGACTCCTCCCGACGGCGCTTGCGGACCCGGTCCGGACTGCCGTCGCGACTGCGGTGACGCGGCTCCGGAGCGCCCGTGAACGACTCCGCAAGTGTGGCCAGTGGTGAGTGGCTCACCGCTCGTATCATTTCGATCCGAGAAAACTGAGTGACCGTAAATTAAAATTTGGGGTAGAGAGTGTACGGGACACACGACCTCCACACGCCTTTGTCGTCGCCGTCCGACGGTTCGGGTACGATGTCGACGACGACAGAGACGACACGCGGCACAGTCGAACTGGGGAACTGGCGTGCGGGCGTCGCCGGCGGGATCGCCGGCGGGCTCGTGATGGGCGCACTGATGATCGTGATGAACGTCGGCGTGATCGCGGTCGCGATCCCGTCATTGTACACGCTGGCACCGCCGGAGAACCCCCTCGTCGGGTTAGTCGTCCACGTCTCTCACGGGGCGACCCTGGGGGTCGCCTTCGCGGGGCTCGCGGGACTCCTCGGCGCGGACGGCGTCACGAAGCGGGTCGGACTGGGCGTCGGTTGGGGGGTCGCCACGTGGGTCGGGTTCGCGGCGTTGGTGATGCCGGTGTGGCTGCGTGCTGTCGGGTCACCGGCGTCGCCGCCGTTCCCGAACTTCGCGCCGCCGTCGTTGCTGTGGCACGTCGTCTACGGGCTGGTGTTGGGTGGTGTGTACAGCATCGCGGCCGACAAACTCTGAGTCGGCGGGCAGTTCCTCCGGGAACCCAGCGCACCGCGGGGGGAGGGAAACCCACAAAGCCGCCGCCCCCGTCCCCGGAGGTATGAGCGACTGGACCGACGCAATCGTCGGGGACCGGATGCAGGTGGACCAGCAGTTCAACGAGCAGGTCCGCGGCTCGGAGTTCACCAACCAGGAGTGGGGGTTGATCATGACCGCGACGGAGTTCGAGATCGAGGCGGCCGACGACCCCGACACCGCCCGGATCGTCGCCGACACGGAGAAAC
>ERZ1034569.223-NODE-223-length-22041-cov-26.530110_pt1 | contig 22041 bp, 22 predicted proteins | sample MGYA00520706_ERZ1034569 | MGnify/ENA primary metagenome ERZ1034569 (study PRJEB33760, sample SAMEA4777722) | hypersaline lake metagenome | biome: hypersaline environment; feature: brines | place: Spain | collected 2014-08 | depth 0 m ...
ACCTCGAAGTACGGCGAGTTCCCCGGCTTCTACATCGGCCGGCGGTTCCCCCCCGAGGATCTGTTGGCGTATCTCAACGGTGAGGCGGTGCCGACCGCCGAGCACGACGACCACGGTGGCCATCATCACGGTGACAGCGACGGTGAGCACCATGGGGACGCTGGCGGTCACCACGGCGACGACGGCCACCACGAGGGCGACGATCACCACGATAGCGATGACGACGACGCCGACAACGAGGAGATCCGCGGTCAACTCGCGGATATGGATCTCTACGCCGGCCAACCGCATGGCGAGGATGTGTACGCGACCGTGCTGTACTCGGAAGCTGACACCGACGAACTCTTCGAGGAGGTCGAGGGGCTTCGCGGCAACTTCGAACATTACGGCACCCACGTCAAAACCGCGGTCTACGAGGCCGCCGACCGCAACCGCAGCGCGGTCGTCTCGATCTGGGACACCGCCAGTGCGGCCGACACCGCTGCCGGCTTCCTCTCGGAGCTGCCGGGGATCGTCGAACGCGCCGACGAGGAATCCGGATTTGGAACGATGGGCATGTTCTATACGGTCAAACCCGACTCCCGCGAGGACTTTGTCGACAAATTCGACACCGTCGGCGGCGTCCTCGCCGAGATGGACGGCCACCTCGAAACGGATCTCATGATCAACGAGGAGAACGAAAACGACATGTTCATCGCCAGTCAGTGGCAGTCCCAGGAGGACGCGATGGGCTTTTTCCGCTCGGATGACTTCCAGGATACCGTCGAGTGGGGCCGCGACGTGCTGGCAGACCGTCCGCGACACGTCTTCCTCGCCTGACACCCTCTCCGCCCTGACCGGTGGGGGTTTCTCATTGATTGTCGGTAAGCTACGGCACGGTCACTGATCATCTTCGAAGCGTTTTGATACGACGGCTACTCAGCAGTGATATGGCCGATTTGACCGCTCACCACGTTGGTATCACCGTCAGTGATCTCGATGCCGCAACCGAATTTTATCGCTCCGTCTTCGACTGTGACCGCCTCGCCGAATTCAGCGTCGACGGCGACGCCTTCGCCACCGGTGTCGACATCGAAGCCGCGAGCGCGGAATTCGTCCACCTCGATCTCGGATCGGTGCGGCTCGAGCTCGTCGCCTACGACCCGGCCGGTGACGACCGCTCCCGGGCGGCTCTCAACGACGCCGGTGCGACACATCTCGGCGTCGAGGTCGATGACATGGACGATTTTTATGCGTCACTGCCGGCGACCGTTGAGACGCTGAGCCCGCCGCAGACGACTGCGACAGGGACGAAAATCTGCTTCCTGCGTGACCCCGATGGCACGCTGATCGAAGTGCTCAATCCGAACGCCGATCCGTCGTGATCGCTAAGCGAGGGCGTACGGCCAGGCGGTCGTGCTGATCGCCAGCAGTGCGAGGGCCGCACCGGTCATCGCGACGTTTTTCAGGAAGTTGATTAGCTCGCCTTGCTGTTGCTCCTCGGGAACCGCCCAGAAATCGTGCATCACGGGGGTCGTGACGAGGAGGAAACCGATGAGCGCGCCGGCCGCCAGCGTCGGGAGAACGCCGGCAGCAATCCCCAGGCCGCCAAACAGGAGCACGCCGCCGCTGATCGGAATCATAAGCCCCGGTGCGGGGACACCTTTCGCGCCAGCGTAGCCGACCATTGACTCCGCATCGAGGAAGTGATTCAACCCATTGTACGCGAACACGCCGCCGAATAGCAGTCGACCGAGCAAAAAGAGCTCGCCGGTTAGCGGCCCTTCGCCGCCGAGTTGTAGCGGTGTGAGTCCGATCGCCAGTTCCGCAGCTTCAGTTACTAACATTTTGCAACCAGTCGTACGGCTGCAACCTATATATCGGTTCCCGGACACACCAGCAACCGGGTAACGGCTGTGCCACCGGCACATGGGGTGTCGATCCCACGCGGCCACAGCGGCGCGACCGGCGGAACGATTTTGCTGATCCGGTGCCAGCATACACCTAATGGCAACGCATTCGACAGTCGAAGCGACTGATCCGTGTCCGGTCGTTGAATCGATCGAACAGATCGGCTCACCGTGGCGACTTGTGATCCTGCATGATCTCCAAGACGGCGAAAAGCGGTTCAACGAGCTCAAACGCTCGACGGACGCCAACTCCCGGACGCTCTCGCGGGTTCTCGATGATCTTCAGGAAACCGGCTTTGTCGACCGCCGGCTGGAGGAGGACGCACCCGTAGCAACCTACTACAGCCTGACAGCGAAAGGGCAGTCGTTGTGTCCGGTGTTCGATGAGATCGAGTCGTGGGCCGACGACTGGCTGGCCGAGGACGCAGTTGAGACCGCAACCGGCGACTAGCTGGTCGGACATCGTCAACAAGGCTCTGGTGGTGTCGACGCCGATCTACTCTGATTCGCGTTCGGCTGTCGGAACCGCGTCCTGATTGTCGTCGGTAGCAACGGTCACCGCCACCGCGCTCGGTTTGTGGGTAAGCGACACCGGATGGGTGGTGTGGCGGGCATGGGTTTCGGCCCACCGCCGGGCCGGCTCCTCGTCGAGATACTGTTCGACCGCGGGACAGCGATCGCAGTCGGCGACCCAGGGGGTTACGTCGTCAGGGAAATGGCCCGTATGCCGCTTGTGGTCGAGGGCAAACTGCTCGAAGGCTTGGTTGCCGGCATACAGCGCGTCGAGTTCGTATTCGAGTTCCCACGTGCGGTCGCACTGACCACACGTGACCGTCGGCGTATTGTCGGCGGATCCGGCGGCCTCGTCGACGGTGGCCTCGGGCCGATCAGGATCGCGTGAGGGGTTCGACACGTCCCTGCTGTTGGTGGCTATCCATTTGTATCTACCGAGCCGCCTCGATTATGCGAGCCGTCGGCACAGCAAACCACAACGACAAAACACGACGAGGAAAACTGTCGTTCAATGCCGGATCTCCTGACCCACGCGTTGGTTGCCTACACGCTTGCGGTGGGGTTGTCTGTCCGGTACCGGTGGCTGACGCCGCCGTACGTGACTGTTGCGATGATGGGCGCGTTCATCCCTGATCTCACCAAGATCCGACTCCTCGTTCCGTCATGGCGGCTGGAGGCTTGGCTTGGGTTGCCCTTCGATTGGGGCGCGCTCCACACGGTCGGTGGCACGCTGGTGTCGGTGTTGATCGGTGTCACCGTCGTTCGACGCACCGACCGGTGGCGTGTGTGTGGCCTCCTTGGAGTGGGTGCAGGATCACATCTCGTCCTCGACTCGTTGCTGGCGTTTCCAGCCGGCCGCATGAAATTCGTGCTGTGGCCGCTGACGACCTACCGGCCCGTTTTCGATGGGCTGTTTCTGTCAACGGATCGATGGCCGGTTGTCGTTGCTGCCGGCGTCGCGGCGTCGGCGTGGTATCTCCGATATTACCGTGGTTCCGCGGACACGTAGTGTGGTCAGTCAACCGGCTCAAAGCGTGTCTCGTCGGCCAACTGCTCGGCAACGATTCGGCGACCCTTCTCAACGTTGAGATCCCGGCCGCGGAGATGCCAGTAGGCGGTCAGTGCCGAGTACGCCGCCCGCTCGTGGTGGGCTGTCACGAGATAATCGTCGCCGTCGGCACACTCAAACACCGTGATGTGGGTCTGCCACGTTCGCAACTGGAGTTCGAGCACGCCGAGCAGCCCCGAACAGACCGGCCCACCGACATCGACCCAGCTGCTGACCTCTCGCCGCCCATCAGGCAGCTGTTTATGCGACGCCAGGAGCCCGAAATGATAGCCGTTCTCCCGAAGCGTCGCCTCAAGCTCGTCCAGCGAGCCCTGCCAGACACCGACGGCTTCTGCCTCGGGACGGATCGTGTAGGTGGTGTAGAAGCCCCGATTATTTGCGGCCTGCTCGGCGTGCGGTAGCAGGCTTCGAACCCATCGAAACAGGTCGCTGTCGGCGATAGCCTCGCCGGGTTTGAACACAGCGCCGATCGCGCCGAGCACAGCAACGACCGGCGCGAGGATCGTCACCGGCTCCTCGGCGGTGACGGTGTCGAGTGCGGTCGTCGTCACCACAATATTACGGGCTGAGGCGACCGCTGTGGCGACCGCCCGGAGGCTGACGGTCACCAAGGCACCGAAGATCATCCGGCGATCAGCGGCCGGCGGCGCGATGGGGCCGGGTCGCAGCCGGCGGGCGACGCGGCGTGGGCGAGCGTGTGCATACCCTATGTGGATTCGGGAATCAAATTAAGTGTTGTTCACTGTCCCGCCGGGTCGCGCGGTCAGGGCGACGATGGAACCCGCTGGCGGTCGTCGATGGCGACAGGCTCGCCGCGGTAGATCGCTTCCAGATCGTCGATCGTCCGATCGACCGCAAACCGCTCGACGGCGGCCCGCGTCTGGCGGTCGGTGGTGAGACAGTCCTCGATCGCTGCCCCCATCTCCTCGAGATCGCCGTACTCGAAGCGCGCGCCGTTGTCGGGGCCGATTGTCTCCCGGAACGGCTGGACGTTGGCGGCAGCGACAGGCGTTCCACAGGCGTTGGCCTCCAGCGTCGACAGCCCGAGTGTGTCACAGGTTGAGGCGGTTACGAAGACATCCAGTGAGCTATAGAAGGTCGGCAGCTGCTCTCGGGGAAGGAAATCACGGAATTCGACGTTGGCCGGTGCCTGCTGTTCGAGCTGTGGCCGTGCTGGCCCCTCGCCGACCAACACGTAGCGGTAGTCTGGCGTTTCGGTGGCGACCCGGAGGATCTCGTCGACGTTTTTCTTTTTCGTCATCCGGCCGCTGTAGCCGATGATGGGCCGGGAATCGGTAAACAGCGATTCGGATTGCGGCGTAAACGTGTCCAGCTCGATGCCGACCGGGAGCTTCTCGTGGTCGACATCGCGCCTGATCTTCGAGGTTGAGGCGGTGACACAGTCAAACGAGCGGAGAAACTGGGTTTCGTAGGCGACGTAGCCCTGTCCGACCACCTGTGCGAGCCCGTCAAATTTGAGCGCCCGAATAAGATAGTCCTCGATCGGAGTGTGGTGTGTATAGACGGATCGAAGCTCATGTTTGGCCGCATACCGCCGCCCCAACAGCCCTGTCGTTGCCGGCCCGTGGCAGTGAACCACATCAAGCTCGGGTAGTGTTGTGAGCCGCCGGTAGAGGGGCAGCCGATACGGCGCATAAAACGGGTTCGGCAGCGACGGCACCGGAAACTCGTTGGCCCCCGGCTCGTGATCGCTGTCAGGGTAGATAACGAAGACATCGTGGCCCCGGGATTCCAGCCGTTCGCGCCACGTGTTGATCGTGTAGGTGACGCCATCGATCCCCGGGAAGTAGCTATCGGTGAAGAAGCCGATTCTCATATGCGTCTATGTCGGCGTATGCGTGTCATCCCGTTTCAATCTGCCGGGATCGCCGCTGCCGGCCGACACGCTGCTCAGGGTGGCGTTCCATCGGCGAGTACGGTGTCAACAAACGCCGGCGCGCCGTTCTCGTAGTCGGGTGCGATATCGCTGTTGACGTAGCTCTCAACGCGGTCGATCACGCGGTCGACAGTTGTTGCCATCGAGATCCCGGCTATGTGTTTGGCCTCAGCACGCTCTGCGAGGGCCTGCTGGAACGGTAGGAAGGGGTAGATCACACACGGCGTGCCGGCGACGACGGTGTCGGCGATCGAGGAAAAGCCGGTGCAGACGACAACGTCGGCGGCGGCGGTGTACGGCGTCATTGTCGGCTTGGTCTCCCAGTCGTCGTCGCCGACGGTGCGAACATCGTAGCCGTCCGCGTTCAGTCGGTCGCGGATCGTCGCAAAGTTCTCGCCGTGGCTGCCGGGGTTCAACAGCACGTCGTAGGGCTCAACAGCTTCCTCGGGGTCGCCCTCCTGAGCCAGTGGGCCAACGCGAGTCGTCCCCTCAGGGGCGGGATCATCCGGCCACAGCGAGGTGACGATGATCCCCTCGGCGAACTGCAGGGAGACCTGATTGTAAACCGCCAGCGGGGTGCCCCACACCGGCCCAAAGAGGTCGGTCGTCAGATGATCGATCCGATAGAAGTCGAGATCGAGATGGGCTGCCGCCAGCCCGGCAAAGATGTCGTCGGTGATCACCACGTCGGGATCGGCCTCGCGAAGCCACCCGGTGACCTCCCGGAGACGACGCACCGAGGACGGGGCGAGATCGAACAGCGTGTGTTCGAGGAACGCTTTCGGGGTGTTTCCTTCGACAGTGACGCTCGTGAACGCCGGCTGGTCGAAACCGTTGAGCTCAACGAACCGCTCGCCGGGGCCGCCGCCGCCGATCGCCACCTCGATGCCCCGTGATCGGAACTCCTTGGCGACCGGGATGCTCCGGGCCGCGTGGCCCGCGCCGTCACACCAGTAGACGATTGCGACCTTCTCGATCATTCGCTGGCTGTGTCAATCCACTCCGCCCATATAAGCCGCCCGTGAGAGCGATCGCCAGGCGTCATCGACAGTCGACCGTGGTGCCGTCAAAACAGCAATCCGAGTTACTAATTACCCGCTGGCCATAGCCGGGGGTATGACCGAGATCACGGGGCCGAACAACGTCGTCTTCCTCGTGTTGGATTCCCTGCGAAAGGATCGGCTCTCCGTCTACAACGACGATATCGGGTTCACCGACAGTCTCGGGGCCCTCGCCGACGACGCCGTCGTCTTCGATGACGCCGTCACCCAGGCCCCGTGGACGCTGCCCTCCCACGCCTCGATGTTCACCGGCCGATACCCGTGGGAACACGGCACAACCCACGCCCGGAGCTACTTCGACGGGAGCCACGAAACGTTCATCTCGGCGTTTGCCGACGCCGGCTACGACACCGCCGCGGTCACCTCGAACATCTGGATCACCCCACATAAGGGGATGACCGAGGGCTTCGATTACGTTGAGAACTTCCTCGGAACCGCCGACAACACCATCAGCCAGCGGCTTTCAAAGCTCTCAACAAAACTGTACGACTCGCTTGGGACGCTCCCGAAACGTGTGATCGGCCGCCAGCTCGACCGGGCCTTCCGGCTGTTCGGTGTCGACGACTCCTGTAAATCCGAGGAGACGGTCGCCGCGGTCGAATCCTATCTTGACGCCCACCCCGCCGATGACCCGTTTTTCTGCTACGTCAATCTGATGGAGCCCCACGAACCCTACCACCCGCCGGGCGAGTACCTCGACAAACACGGGGTGACCGATACCGCTGACATCCCCCAGCGACAGAAGGATCTGTTTACGATGGACGACCCCGACTTCGAGGCGCTCCGGCGGATCTACGACGCCTCTGTCGACTACACCGACGACCTGGTTGGCCGAATTACCGACAGCCTTGCTGCCAACGGCGTTGCCGACGACACCGTCGTTGTCGTGCTGTCTGACCATGGCCAAGCCCTCGGTGAGGACGACGGCTTGTTCGGCCACCAGTTCACGACGATCGATCCCGTTATCGAGACGGTGTTGTTTGTCGATCATCCCGACCTCGCGGGCACCCGCCACGACCAGTTGTTTGAACTCCGGCGGCTCAACGAGCTTGTACCGTACTACGCCGGCCTTGCGCCGGAACCCGACGAGATATTTGCCGAGACGGTTCGCGGCGGCTGTCAGTTCCCGGAGAACTTCACGGGGTTCATTCCGAGCGACGCGTGGGACGACTACTACCGAAAACACCGGTATCTCATCCGCGATGGCATCACCGTCCGCAAATCGGTCAGCGAGGACGGCGACGCGCGGTATCAGGCCGTCGACCGCGAGACGGGTGTGGCCGTGGCGATGCCCGATACACTGCGGGCAGCTATCGACGAGATCGACGCCGGAGCCGAACCCGGAGCTGACAGCACAGTTGAGGGGAGCTCGCCTGATGAGACAGCCTCCGAGGCCGACGAGGAGATCCAACAGCGACTCGAGGCCTTGGGCTATCGGTGATGTCCGTCTAATCTAAGTGGCTCCCCTGTGTTTGCCAAACCACCGAATGCTTGCCATCGTCCGCCATTCTGTGGTCGCCACGCCAACCCCAGTCGGGGAGGTCGCCTGATCGATGTCGCTTCCCGGTCGTCAAGACTGGACGTGGCAGGAACTCGGTTGGTATGCTGTCACCCTGCTGTTGTTTGCTGGGTTGTTGTATTTCGCTGACACCCGCGAGTTCCTGCGCGCCCTCGGCCGTGTCGACCGCTCACTCTTTGTGGTCGCGATCGCCGTTGGCCTCTCGTCGCTGTTCGTCTGGGCGTGGGTCTGGCACCGATTTTTCGGGCAACTGGGGATCACTGCCACCGCCTCGCAGACGGTTCGGCTGTTTTTTAGCGGCCACTTCCTCAACTCGATTACGCCGCTCGGGCAGTTCGGCGGCGAGCCGGTGATGGCATACATCATCGCCGATACAACCGATACGGAGTATGAGGGCGCGCTGGCGGCGGTCGTCTCCTCGGATATGGTGAACGCGGTGCCGTTTTTCACCTTCACGATCGGTGGGGTCGGCTACCTCTATCTGTTTGGTTCCCTGCATGGCTTTCTGTTCGACGTTGGTTGGATCGCTCTCCTGATTCTGCTGGCTGGCGGCGGTCTAGCCTATCTCCTGTGGTCGCCCGATGGAACCCTTGGTCGGGCGGTGTTGGGTCTCCTCTCGGCGATTGAACGCCGGGTGAGTTGGGGCGAAGGCGTTTTGCGGTCACTGCAGGATCGGGTGCGCCGAACGGAGGCCCTCTTTGAGCGGGCTGGCCGGGATTCCTCGTTTCTGTTAACGACGATCCTTGGCTCACACCTTGCGATCGTCGCCCAGATCGTCTCGTTGTATGTGGTCTTTCTTGCCATGGATCTTGCGCCAACCTTCGTCCCGCTGTACTTTATCGTCAACCTCTCGACGATCGCCACGCTGTCGCCGACACCCGGCGGGAGCGGCACCTACGAGGCCGCCTTCTCGTGGCTCATGACCCTGTTTTACTCGGTTGACTTGGCGACGGCGTTGACGGCGGCGGTGTTGTTCCGGCTGACGACATACTGGCCAGGACTGCTGTTCGGCTTTCTGACACTGATAACCCTTGACCGCGAGGGTGATGTTGAGCCACCACAGGACGCTGAGTTGTAGCCGAGACACTCCTTCTCTGCGCAACATACCACTCAGCGCAGCGGTAGGATCGGCTAGCACACTATGAGAAATATTCAGCTCACTGAAACGTATGTGAGCTCATAAAAATGCCAGCTACTATTCTCGACGAGGCCAACGCGCTTGACTATGGGTGCTTTCTGAACACGGTGGTACCGAACTCCTCCTCGGTGAGGCGGCCACTGCGTTCGAAATTGGCGTTTACAGACACTGACCGATACTTCCGACATGGCTCTTGGCTCATCTGGTGAAACAACTCTCCGAAAGACGATCCGGGCCAATACTGACTGCTGCACATAGAGAGTGTATCCAGCACACCACTGTGACTTTGGTCACACCGTTGGTTGCAAATCCGCTTACTGATGGGTGTGCACCTATCGGCGAATGAGCGGCGGCACAAATGCGTACGCACAGATCAAGAGGCCGATAGAAAAGAGGGGGAATGCCAGTGGCTCTTCGTTAATGATTAGTCCAGTTGCAAGAACTGATACCGCCACAGCGACTAGTGCTGTACGGATTGCACGGAGGTGTGCAAGGAGCACTGCCTGTTCATCACCCATGTGCGGAACAAACCTACAGTCTGTATTACTCTTATGGAGCTATGCTACTGTACTGAGAGAGTTATACCATTAGTGTGGGTACTATCTTCATGAGTGATTCGCACTGTCCACTTTGCACCGCACATCGTGAACAAATCTGATACCACACACAACGAGTGGTTAAAGTATTCTTGGGTGAAATCACCGAGATATGAATCGACGAACGTTTCTCAGACACGGTGTCGGGAGTGTAGCAGGGCTCGCTGCACTGTCGGGTTGTATCGGTACCCCTGGCGATTCGGGCCAGACACTGACTGTCGCCGCCTACTCCTCATTTACCGGCGACGGGACGGCAGGCAACTGGCTCAAATCGGCGTTTGAATCCGAAAACCCCGAGACGACCGTCACGTTCCAGACGACTGAAAACGGTGTCAACGAGTTCATCCAACGACGATCCCAGGGTGCACCGATCGACGCCGACCTATTTGTTGGCCTCAACACGGGCGAGCTTGTTCGGGCGGATCAACAGCTCGACGACTCGTTGTTTGCGGCCAGCGGCGATCGGATCGACGGCAGCGAGACGGTCAAATCAGCTCTCGATTTCGACCCCGCTGGACGGGTTGTCCCCTACGACACGGGCTACATCAGTCTCGTCTACGACGCCGAGGAGGTCGATGAACCGGCCACGTTTGATACGCTTCTAAAACCCCAATACGAAAACGAGCTGCTCACCCAGAATGCAGAGGGATCCGATCCCGGCCGGGCGTTCCTCCTGTGGACAATCAATCAAAAAGGCCCCGACGGCTATCTCGACTACTGGAGCCAACTGACTGACAATGGGATCCAGATCCTCTCCGATTGGGGGACAGCATACGAAGCCTATCAGGACGAGGAGGCCTCAATGGTCGTCTCGTACTCCACTGATCAGGTCTACTACCACGGCGATGACGTCGACATCTCCCGCCACCAAGTCGGTTTCCTCAACGATCAGGGGTATGCCAATCCCGAAGGAATGGCCCAGTTTGCTGATGCCGACAACCCTGAACTAGCCCGCGAGTTCATGTCGTTCATGCTGAGCGAGAAAGCCCAAGCCGAGATCGCCACCCGAAACGTCCAGTTTCCCGCTGTCGAGGGCGTCGACCCCGGCGGCGACTTCGGAGAGTTCGCGCTTGAACCGCCCGAAGCCGTCACCTACAGCTACGACGATCTGGTCGGCAACGTCGGCGGCTGGATAGACGACTGGGCCCGCCAGATCGTGAGCAACTGATCATGCGAGCCAAGGCATCCCGACTGCTGCCGGTCGGGATCGCTGCTATGCTGACAACGCTTGTTGTGGTGTTCTACTACCCCGTCGGTAGCGTGCTCGGCAGTGCGATCTCCGCCGGTGGGCGACTCACCCTTGACCCGCTCGTCGCCGTCCTCGGTGATCCCTTCTATACAGGTTCGGCACACTCGCTTGTGACTGCTCCCGCGAGCCTGCCAGGACGATTTGTTGCATGGGTAAACGCTGGGATGCCCGCCGTGGATTTCGGCCTGTTTGGGTTTACCGCCTATCAGGCGCTGTTGTCGACGATCGTGAGCGTCGGGGTCGGGCTCCCGGGGGCCTACCTGCTGGCACGGTTTGAGTTTCCGGGACGGGAGTTTCTCCGATCGGTGACAATTCTGCCATTTGTGATGCCCTCGATACTGGTTGCGGTCGGCTTTTTAGCGATGTTTGGCCGGACTGGCGTCGTCAACGATCTGTTAGCAACTGTCGGGCTTGGCCCTGTCAACGTGGTATTTACACTGGAGATCGTCATCCTCGCCCACGCATTTTACAACGCGCCACTGGTGACGCGGCTAGTTACCGCCGCCTGGGAATCAGTCGACACCCGAAGCGTCGAGACTGCCCGCACCCTCGGCGCGCCGCCGCTGCGAGCGTTTCGCGACGTAACGCTCCCACAGCTCGTCCCCGCCATCCTGACCGCGTCGGTACTCACGTTCATCTTCACCTTCCTGTCGTTTCCCATCGTCCTCGCCCTTGGCGGACTCCAACTGGCGACCGTGGAAGTGTGGCTGTTTGCCCGCGTCCAAAACCTCGAACTGGTCGAGGCGGCGACGCTGGGGGCCATCGAGACGGCCCTTTCGCTGGGGTTGATCTACATCTACTTGCGGTTTGAGGCCACCCAGATCAGTACTCACGGGCAGGGGCAGTTGCGGTCACGGCTCCCGCTATTTGCCGGGTGGCGATCAATGTTAGACCCCCGGCGGCTCGGAGTATTCCTGTACTGTCTTGTGGCGGCAGTCCTCTTTGTCGGCCCGCTTGTGAGCCTCGTAGTAGAAAGCCTCACCACGCCGAACGGCGCGTTCACCCTCGACTACTACGCCTTTTTGCTTGCCCAGCAGGCGTCGGCGGCTGTCGGAACGATCAACCCACTGGCAGCGATCATCAACTCCCTCCTGTTTGGGCTTGGAGCGTTGGCGCTGGCACTCCCGATGGGGGTGCTCGTCTCGGTAGTGGCTACCCACGAGGGGTCTGGCTCGCGGTTCGCCGAGGCGCTGTTGACCGCGCCGCTTGCGGTCAGCGGGATCGTTCTCGGGTTAGGAATGCTCCGAACACTTGTATTCGGGACGACGGTGTTCGGCCACCGGCTCACAGTCACCGGGCCGATCGCCATCGTCGCCGCCCACGCGATCGCGGCCTACCCGTTCGTGACACGGAACGTCACACCCGCGCTGAGTGGCATCGATGACCGGCTCGTCGATGCCGCCCGCGCGCTGGGAGCCGACCGGCCGACCGTGCTGGTCGACATCGAGCTCCCATTGATCGCGCCAGCGTTGATCGCCGGGGCAGCGTTCGCTTTCGCGATCAGTATCGGCGAGTTCGACTCGACGGTGTTGTTGGCCGAGGGCGTCGACAGTGCAACGATGCCGGTTGCCCTCGAACGGTATACGGCTAACCGATCGCTGGGGCCAAACCTCGGGCCGGCGACCGCGATGGGGACGGTGCTGTTGGCCGTGACGACAGGGAGCTTCATGTTGATCGACCGCACAGGGAGGCGGTGGGAGCGATGACGACCACCGACCCCCACAGTGAGAGCACCAACAGCACGGAGGTCGAGATCACAGATATCGGCGTCGACTTCGGGCATGTGACCGCCCTCGAATCGATCTCACTGTCGATCGCCGACGGAGAGTTTTTTACACTCGTCGGCCCCTCAGGCTGCGGCAAGACGACCCTGCTGCGGTCGATCGCCGGACTGGAGACTCCCTCACATGGCAAGGTGTCCATCGGCGGACGAGATGTGACGACGGAGCCGCCGGAAGCACGAAACGTCGGGATTGTCTTCCAAAACTACTCGCTGTTTCCACACCTGAGCGTCGCCGACAACGTCGGCTACGGGCTGCAGTTTCACGACCTCTCCGGGCAGCGAGATCCCGAGGCCCGCGTCGCTGAGCTCTTAGAACTGGTTGACCTCCCAGGCTTCGGCGATCGGACGCCAACAGAGTTATCGGGTGGTCAGAAGCAACGGGTCGCGCTGGCGCGGGCATTAGCTCCCGAACCCGATGTACTGCTGTTGGACGAACCCCTCTCGGCACTCGACGCCCGGCTTCGAGCGAAGCTTCGCGTCCAGATCAAAACCATCCAGCGCGATCTCGGGATTACGACGGTGTACGTCACCCACGACCAAGCCGAGGCATTGGCGATCAGCGACCGGATCGCCGTCATACAGCAGGGACAGATCCAGCAAGTCGACACCCCCGAGACGGTGTACCGACAGCCCGCCTCCCGTGCTGTCGCTGAGTTCATGGGTAATAACAACGTTTTCGAGGGAAGCGTTGCTGACGACGGCCAACACCTCGAGACAGAGGGGAAGCTGTTGCCGTTACCCGAAACCCACGATCGAGCCCCCGGCACGTCGCTAACCGTTTCGATCCGCCCAGAATCGCTTGTAGTGGCCGACAGCCAGCAGGGAGACCCCGCAGTGCTTTCGGCGACGGTCGAAACGGTCGAATTCCTTGGCGATGCGTATCGGGTTCACTGCCGGTGGAGAGACAAATCTGTTCTCGTGACGACGGCTGCAACGACACCACCGGAGGGGACGGTCAAGCTACATTTCGACCCTGAAGACGTACATTTGCTGTAGCCCAAGCGATCGCGATTACGAACTGAGTGTACGCTTCGAGAAGCGATTTTGGTATTCATTGGCCCGTGGCTCGCTGTTGGACAACTGACCTCCACGAAAAACAGTTAGTAACCGCAAAGACTCTGTGCGAGATACACGCTGTCCATCTTGCACGCCGCCACCGGACAAAGTTCAAAAAAGCCCCGTTCACCGGCTTCGATAAGTACCTCGGATACTACGACATGATCTGCGGCCACCAGTGTGAGCCAACACTGTCGGCCAGTACTATGATATCAGATGCTACGAGGAGTCACATCGGGCGTGAGGGTTCGCGGCGGCGAACCGTTATTGCCACTCTCAGTGCGGCGGTTCCGGCTAGTGACAATTTCCTCTGAACCCTTTCCACTGAACGACGACTTCTGGGTAAAAACCCACACTCAGATGAGATTGTCTTGGTCGTCCATCCCGATCTCAAACCGTGCGCCGCCGTCGATCCCATCGGTTATCGACAGCTCCCAGCCGTGGGCCTCAACGATTCGCCTAACGATTGTCAGCCCAAACCCGGTGCCACCACGTGCTGACGAATGCCCTGGCTCAAGTACGTGCTCACGTTTTCCGACCGGGATCCCTGCTCCATCGTCCTCGACGTAGAGTCCGTTCTTCTCGTGGCTGCCGACACGAACCGTCACACCAGCACCACCGTGCTCAACAGCGTTCCGGAACAGGTTTTCGAAGACATGTCGTACCCGGCCGGGATCACCTTCGAAGGTCATCTCATCGACGATCTCGATAGCCGCGTCCTCCGTCTCAACGGCCGACCAGCACTGTCCGACGAGAGCCGCCAAACTGATCGGTTCAGTATCGCTTATCGTGTCGCCTTGCCGAGCAAGCGTCAACGTATCCGCAATGATCCCCTCCATCCGATCGAGTGCTCCTAACAGCGGTTCGAGGTGCTCGTGTTCTATCTCTTCTGCGAGGGCCGCTGCACGACCCTGTGCAACACCGAGTGGGTTGCGCAAGTCATGTGAGATAACACTCGCAAACTCATCCAGACGTTCGTTTTGTTGTTGCAACTGTCGCTCCCGTTCTACGCGGTCGGTTACGTTCCGCGTGATCCCAACGAGACGAGGTATCTCATCACCGGCAACGACCGGCGCAAGCTTCGTTTGCCAGAACCGTGCCCCATCGTCCACCTGAAGCTCCTCCTGATATGAGATCGGTTCGCCGGCGTTGACACAGCGATGGTAGTTCGCCTCTAACCCAGCCCCCTGCTCTTCGCCGAAAACATCCTGCGGTGTCTGGCCCTGAACTTCCTCTGTCGTAATCCCGGTTTGACGCTCGTAGGACGGACTGAGGCGTTCAAATTCAAACCGAATACCGCTACCGTCTCCCTCGACGGTGATGAGAAAGATAGCATCTTCGACGTTATCCAAGAGCGCCTCATACTCCTCGGCGAGTTTCTGGGCCTCGGCCTCGTACGTTTTTCGTTCAGTGATATCCCGGCTGCTAAGCAGGATCCCATCGATGATATCGTCGTCGAGTCGATTCCGCATTGTGGCCTCGATCCACCGCCATGAGCCGTCTGCGTGATGAAATCGGAGTTCGACCGTCTCGGATGTGGACGGATCCGATAGAACCGTCTCCATCGCGTCGGTGTTCCGTTCTCGATCCTCAGGATGGACAAACTCGTATCCCTCACGCCCAACCAACTCCTCGGTGTCATAGCCAAGAATGCGTGTGACAGCAGGACTAACGTAGGTTATCGTCCCGTCGGCATCGACAACTGTGACGGCATCATCTATCTGCTCGACGAGCACTCGATACCAGTCAGCCCCGCACTCCGTGGCCGCTGGGATAGCGGAATCGTCGTCCATCGCTTACAGTATGCCCGGTGGGCGTGTATTCATTTTGTATTTGCCTCACACTGTAGTGGGAACAACACGATTGTTACTATGTATGGGTATCGGTATCAATACGTGATGGCGACACCCTCTCACACAAGTTGCCCTTTGCACTCTGAGACAGATGCCACCGTTTCGCTGCCGCTCTGCGGGGCTGTAGTCGACACTCGCTGCGGTCGATTACAGCCATTCCGCAAACGAGTCGCTCTCACGGCTCCGCTGGATGTACTTCTGTTGCATGCCTTCGATTGCGTTCTCGAAGTCATCACCGTCTGCGAGTCGCTCTCGAACCTGTTGTTTCTTCCACGCACTTGGCGTCAGCCCAGCCGCCACCCGCGCTTCGATCGGCGCGAGGTAGTTGTCGATGGCGTCGCTGGATAACCCGCTGAGCTCCAGCCCATGACGGGCGTACTCGAACAGTTCCGCGAAGACCGCATCGCTGTCGGCGGTCTGCTCGCCGTCGGCGGTCACCCATGCTAACTCGGCGTCGATGCCGTCAGCCATCGCCGCATAGAAGCTCTCCTCGGCGGCCTCCCAGGGTAGTGTCGTCAGCGGGTGATCGGCGGCGACGAGGCCGCGAACCCCACCGACGACAAGCGCCTGTAGGCCGACGATGTCGGTGACCGTCGGCTGTGTTGGGATCGGGCGGTACTCGATGCGCAGCGAGTGGGTGTCGTTGGCGTCGTCGATGTGGTCGCCACCGACCACACAGCGCAACCACCGCCAGTAGGTGCCGCGTTTGTGGGTGAACTCCCAGAGTCGATCCGCGAGCGTCTCGCGGTCGTCGTCGGCCAACCACTCCCGGAGGAATGGTGCGTAGGGGTCGTCCGCCAGAACGCGGTCGACGATCTCGCTCGTGGCGTCGATATCTCGTGGTACCCTGACCTTCGGGTGGGCGGTCTGATTGACCGACTGTTCGAAGACCGCGATCCGGAGTTCGTGTGGTGTCTCGTCGACGACAGCAGCCGGATCGGCCGTTTCGTAGCACTCGGCCGGCAGGAACGGTGAGTTTGCCGACAACGCGAGCACGGGGCCGAGCGTTCGGATCGCGGTGTTGTAGTAAGCCGGGAACTCCTCGGCTGTGGGGATCTGTAGGTGTGGCTGGATCGAGGTTGCCAGCGACTCAAAGAGAATCGAGGGGAAGGCGGTCTCGACGCCGGGGGCCGAAAACGGGATCTTGTCGCCATCAGCGTGGGCAAGGGCGTCGTTGTCGATGGCGACATAGCGAGGGTACTGCCGCATGTTGTCGGCAAACACAACGTCATCGCGCTTCTCGGTCGCCGACAGGTAGGCGGCAGCCCCCTCTGCCGGCGGGATCGTCCACATCGCATCGAGGACGATCTCCCTGTCGTGGTCGTCTGCGGCCGCCCGCGCCGCTGTGGTTCGCGCGCGGATCTCGTCGGCTTGGGCAGCAAGGCCGGCCTCACTGAGTAGCGTTGGCTCGGTGTTGATCTCGATGTTGTGCAGGCCGAGCTCTTTGTTGGCCGCCGGCTCCTCGAAGACGGCTGCCGGAAGGGAAGCGAGTTGTGGGTGAGTGGTATCGCCGGCCCCAACCTCATCGACAGCCGCGGGCTGTCCATCGTCACTGACAGCGTCGTCGCCGACGGCTACCGCATACGCTTCCAGTTCAAGCCCAACCGCAAAGTCGGCGTTATCAAACTGCCCGTCGCTGATGGCTGTGCGAAGCCACTCGGCCTGTTCCGCCAGCCGCTCGCGGAATGTTGCCGCCGTCTCCGGGCTGAGCGACCGCCTGACCAGTTCGGCGGTGTGTGCCTGTTTGTCAGTCATCGTGTGCTGCTCCTCTCGGGGTCACCACGACGCGGGTGACAGCTGGTCGCTGTGGGATGTCCGTCATTGGGTACTACCGCAAGCGAACGGGAGGTCGGAGCATAATTCTTGCTGCATCGACGGTCGGTACTGTTCGGTTTCCTATCCGATGAGGTTGTCTACGGTGGTGCGAACACTGGGTCTTGAGCCACTTCACGCCGATCGTGACCGGTTGTACGCCACCACGGCACCGGTATCGACGCGATGACACGCCGTTTATGTAGGATCACCGATAGCACTCAGATATGAACGAGAAACGCATCGTTGTCGCCGCTTTCGGGATCGGGGTGGCCGCGACCGTCGGCTATCTCATCTCCCGGTTCATTGCCGCCTTCACGATCGCCGTGTTTCTGTACTACTCCTCGCGGGGGTTCTACACCAAGCTCAGCGGGGTACAGCTGCTAAATCGGTTCGGGATGCCGCGACAGCTTCGGGCGCTCACGACGATCTCACTGCTCGTGGTGCCGTTCGTGCTGTTGATCAGTTATACGATCGTCCTGCTCGTCTTGGAGGTACGGAACTTCGTCCAAACCTACCCGGTTGTCGAATCGGTGCCCGACAGCGTGGCGTGGTTTGAGGGCGTTAATGAACTCCCCTCCCTGACGTTCAACGGGATCATCAGTGCGTATCAAGCCGGCAAACTGGAACCGTTCATCCAGTTCGGTGTCGACCATGCGGCGTTTGCGACGAGCCTTGTCAGCGGCCTGCTGTTGAACCTCTTTATTATCGCTGTCGTTACCTACTATCTGCTTATCGAGGGGTCGACATTTCGGGCGTGGCTGCTCCGGTTTGATGATGACGATCTCGCCCGCGAGTTTTTCGAGGCCGCCGACGCGGAGTTAGAGGCGGTGCTGTTTGGCAACCTGCTGAACGTGATCGTGATCTCGCTGATCGGGGCTATCGTCTTCATGGGATACAACGCCGTGGCACCCGGTGCGGTCGAGGTGCCCTATCCCGTCCTCTCCGGCGCGTTGACGGGGATTGCGAGCCTGATTCCGGTAATCGGGATGAAGATCGTTTACGTCCCGCTGGCGATCTTCGCGGCTGTCCCGGTTGTTCTCAACGGCCAACTTCCGCTGTTGGTGTATCTTGCCGGCTTTCTTGTACTCGCGATCGTCGTCGTGGATACGATCCCGGATATCGTCCTCCGGCCGTATCTGAGCGGCGACCGAACGCACGTCGGACTGCTCATGCTGGCGTACATCTTCGGCCCGGTCGTGTTGGGGTTTTATGGCCTGTTTTTCGCCCCCATGGTGTTGGTGATCGCGCTCACATTTGCTGATACGGCACTGCCGCGACTGCTTGGTGCTGATCCAAGCTAACACGCGACAACTCCGGTTGTTGTCGACGGCTCCGCCACAGGCTGTGTATCGACGCGAGGTTTTTGTCCCGCTCGCGCCACGGTTACCTGTGGCACCCTTTGACGCGGTTTGCTTCGATCTCGACGGCACGCTGTGTCAGCACACACAGGACACCCATGCGATGTACGAGCAGGCCTTCGAGCAGGCTGGCGAACCGCTCGTCGGCGAGCCGGCGGCCCTCTGGGACGCGCTGTCTGACCCGCCGGATCACGACGATCCGGTCGGCTACTTCGCGGCAGGAGTTGCTCGTGTGGCCGCTCAGCACGGCCGTCCTGATATCGATACGCTTGCCGTCGCCCGCGCGTTACGGTCGGTGATCGACGACCGAGCCGTCAGCCTCCTGCCGGGCGCAACCGACGCACTCAGCGCAGCATCGGCCACCGGACCGATCGGGGTTGTCACCAACGGGCCGAAAGCCCGCCAGCGGACAAAGCTTGAGGCGTTGGGGATCATCGATCGCTTCGAGACAGCCGTTTACGCGGCAGAGCTTGCCCGCTCGAAACCCCACACTGAGCCCTTCGAGCAGGCTGTTGCCGATCTCGACGTTGCTGCGGAGCGAACGCTGTACGTCGGTAACTCACTGGGTTATGATGTCGCCGGTGCTCAGAACGCCGGCCTCCCGGTCGCGTGGCTGTGCGGCGACGACGAGCGCGGCGACTACGATCCGGAGTACGTGATCGATTCGCTTGGGGAGTTGCCGGCGATCCTGCGAGGTGAGTCGTGAGCGACCCGCTGTTGGCACAGGCGTTTGACGATGGCTCCGTTCGGGCCGCGGCCGCAGCCGCGCTTGGAACACTGACGGCGCCGCCGACAGATATCACACTGATCACCCGCGGCAACCGCAAGAAGACGGCGGTCGCGCGATTTTCGACCCGCGGGCCGGTTGTCGTTCAGTTGTCGACCGAGCCGATGTGGATCCGCACTGAGGCGGCACTGCTCGAAGCGATCCGACAGCGCACGTTCGTGCCGGTGCCACCTGTGTTGACAACAGGGATCCAGGATGGCGTCGGCTACATGCTCACCGCCTACGTCGCCGGCACCGACCTCCACACGTCGTTTTCGGCGGTCAGTGGCGCGACACGGCGAACCCTTGCCCGCTGGTTTGGGCGCGCACTCGCTCGCCTGCATGAGGCCTTTCGATTCGACGCATACGGTCGACTCGAACGCAGTGGGTCGGGGTTTGCGGCCACACGAGATGACCGGGAAACGTGGTTCGAAGCCTACAGTACGCGTGCTGTCAATCGACTGCCGTCGGCGTTCGACGATCTCACCGCCGATCTTCGAGGGCTGCTCTCGTCGCCGCCGGCGACCGGCCACACGCCGCGGCTCTTCCCATGGGATTTCCGCCCTGGTAACGCGTTGATCGCCGACGACGCGGTGACGGCTGTCCTCGACTGGGAGGCCCCGTTGGCGGCTCCGCCCGCATTGTCGGCTGCCAAAGCCGAATACCTTGTTGCGGACTGGTATGTTGACGATCCCGAACCGCTCCGAACGGTGTTCAGGGAGGGGTATGGGTCGGTCAGATCACTGTCGGCGGTCGCCCCTGCCTATCGCGCCGCCGCAATCGCCGCCAGTGCGGTTGACTCCGATGGCCGAGTGACGAACCCACGGTATCCGCCCGTCGACCGTGAGGCGGCGATCGCGTTCCACCGAGACGCGCTGCAATCGGTGTTAGCGACGGTGTGAGCGAAACCGTTTAGCCTACTGGTAGGTATGATAACTCGTGAGCAACGTCCCGCAGGACGCGCCACCGCGGTGTCCGGCCTGTGGTCGGGCCTACGCCTCGGTGAGTGCCCACCGTGACAGCCTGATGGTGAACCTTTTCGACAACGAGCGGTACCAGCGCGTGTGTTTTGAGCCGACATCACAGGACGGCGACCCATGTGTGTACTTCTATCATCACACCCACGAGCAGGCGGAACCGTCGGAGGGCACCGAAACAGCGACGACCGGCTGAGCTGTTCACACCCGCATTCCGGACAGCAGCACGGCGGACACGACGAGCGGTGACTCTCTGTCGCTGCGGTATCGAGCGATCGTATCAGCCTTCTGTTGATCGATGGCGAGAGGTTTCACGTTGCCACGAACAGACAAGCGACTGATGGCCCTCCAAGACCGCTACGACATCAGTGGGATCGAACTGGCCGACGACACCTACACCGTTATTCAGGGTGTGTTCCGGAACAAGTACAAAGCCGTCGACGCCGCCGGACAGACGGTTCTGCGCGGGAAACAGGAACTGTTCAAGCTCAAAGAGACGTTTCCGTTTGTCGACGGCGACGGCACGACGGTGTTCACCGTCACCGCCAGCAGCGTCATCGACATCGCCGGCGACTACGTCCTGTCGGACGCTGCGACCGACGAGCCGGTCGTCGACACCCGAACCGCCGACGGGGGCCGCAGCGACGCTACTGGGTTGTCAGTGGATGATGGCGGTGACGCCACCCTGCTTGTCTAAAACAACGTCGTTCAGATATTGGAATCGAAAGTTCCCCGCTGGTACGGCTGGTGAGTGATTTTGTATCATATCTGTGAAACGCAATTTAGATCTTTGCTGGTCAATGCAACACAAACGCTCTGTGTATTGCAGTTTGATCCCTGCAAATATCGGATGTAAACCACATTCTTATTTCAGTAGGTAAGCACTATCCCGAAGTGTTTTGAAGGATTATACGTTATTAATGTTCAATGACTATTAATGCGTTAGTAGTGGATGACTCGTCGTTTCAACGAACTATTGTTAAGGAGACACTTAGCAGTTGGATGAATGTCATTGGGACAGCAGAAAACGGGATAGAAGCGGTTGAACAGTACGAATTTCATAAGCCAGATGTGGTTACAATGGATATCATGATGCCTGAGATGAATGGCATCAAAGCCCTGCGTGTGATTAAGGAGATCTCACCAAATGCCGTTGTCGTGATGGTGACAAGCGTCTCACAAAAAGAGAAAATGCGCAAGGCAGCACGGCATGGAGCAGATGGCTACGTCACGAAACCGTTTGATTCGAAAGATCTTATCGATGAGATTGAAAACGCCCATGAGGTCGGTGTAAGATAGCTGATATAAGGGGCGGAGTGATTGCTCATCGGCTTGTCCATCGACAGGAGAAGAAGACCTCCATCGAAAAGACTAGCTTCCCCCGATGCGTTCCGACTATTACAGAATGCCAGACGCGAACGGGTGCGTCCAGTAGCTGATTGAACTCGCACAAGAGAAATCAGAATCACAGGCTAGCGTAGGCACTGTCAGCTACAATCCAA
>ERZ1034569.224-NODE-224-length-21952-cov-20.961867_pt1 | contig 21952 bp, 20 predicted proteins | sample MGYA00520706_ERZ1034569 | MGnify/ENA primary metagenome ERZ1034569 (study PRJEB33760, sample SAMEA4777722) | hypersaline lake metagenome | biome: hypersaline environment; feature: brines | place: Spain | collected 2014-08 | depth 0 m ...
ATGCACTCGACTTGTAATCGAGACTTCCGGGGTTCAAATCCCTGTCCTAGCTTTTCATTTTCCACGCTCGTGGCGTGAGAGCTCCATAAACAGCCCAACGACGTGTTCGTGTGTTGCTGTCGATAGGCCGTCAACCCACGGTTCTGCGACGCCCGAACGGCCATCGACGCAGCCGGCGGCACAGCAGGCCGCCAGTAGCTCCCGTTCGGTCGGTGGATCGTGCAACAGCGCGTTGCCGGTCAGGTGGTCGAGCGCGGCAACGATCCCATAAGCACCCCAGTTTGAGACGCCGGCGACGACAAGATGATCGACGGCGGTGGTGGCGGCGATCTGTTCGCCGTACTCGATTTCGGCCTCGACGGTCGACCGGACACCACCCATCCCGATCTCATTGCCGCCGTCGCCGACCGCGATCGTCGGGATCTCACGATCACGCGCTATCGCAAACAGTGAATCCATCGGCGCGACGTGGGCTGTGATATCGGTTCCGGTCATGCTTCGATAGGTGTTGTCGGCCGTTCTCCCTGGCCGTTCGATAGCGATGACAGCCCCCGGATCGTAGCGATCAAGCGGTGTTTCGCTGGTCGCTGTCGTCGTTACGTCCGGTGGGATCGTCTTGAACGGCAGATCAGTGAGCCCACACACCTCAGCAGCCGCATCGATCGGAGCTTCCAGCGGTGGCTCGGCAACGACCACCGGCTGGGCACCGAGTTCCTCGAGAGCGCGTGCCAGCACAACCGTCCCTGGCGGGCCATCAGTTTCCGGCCGCCAATCCGGTGGGATCGGAAACCCCGTTGTCAACAACACAGCGTCGCCCGCAGTTGCCACATCCCGGAGCGTTCGTGCGGCAGCCTCGACCGGCAGTGTGTCGGAGGTCGTGGGGGGATGCAATGCTCCGATGCCACGCTCGCCGGGATCAAACCGAAGGAGGTCATCGAGTGCCGCAAACATAGTCGTTATCGGGGCTACGGCGTGCTAAACGTAGCGGCAGCGGTGTCAGTTCGACGCGCTGGCGGCAGCGAGGGTTTCATCGCTGTCCGGCTCGCCATCACGTTTCTGTCGGTTTCGCACCACGAGGACGGCGAAGAGCCCAAAGCCGACCGCCCGGAGTGTCAGATCCAACAGCAACGCGTTCACCGAGACGCTTACCCCAACCAGTCCCACCAGGTCGAAAACGCTCTCTGAGATAAGCCGTGGAGCCATCAACAGCAGCGAACTGAGCGCGAAGCCAGCCCGACCGGCCGCATCAACGCGGGTGTAGAGCGTCCCGATCACGGTTGCTCCGAGGGCGATCACCCCAAGGAAGACGCCGATTACGGGTACCAGAATCTCCGGCACCGAATAAGACAGTTCGGCCAGATCGTTAAGGCCGACAACGCGGTACTGATCGCGGATCGGCAACTCGGCGGCGTTGGCCTTCTTTCGCAGCAGGACGACCCCCGGGGCGAGCACGAACGCGAAGGGGACAACCGCCTTGTTTAACGACAGCGAGAACGCCTTGACGCCGGTCTCGAAGGGATCGGATTTGGCAACGCCGCTGGCCGCGTAGGCTGCCACCGCCACCGGCGGCGTGATGTCGGCGATCACGCCAAAGTAGAGGATGAAGAGATGCGCCGCCAACAGCGGAATCCCGAACTCGACGAGCGGACTTGCCAACATCGAGATGAGGATGATGTAGGTCACCGTTGTCGGCATCCCCATCCCGAGGATGATGCTGGCGACGGCGGTCACCAACAGCATGACCACGATCGAGCCGCCCGACAGCGCGAGCAGCAGCGAGGTGAGGTTCGGGCCGAGCCCGGAGACGCTGATGACACCGGGAATGATACCGGCGGCGGCGACGGCGATGACGACCGGTACCGCGGTGCGGGCTCCCTCGTCCATTGATTTGACGACGAACGCGCCGAGGCGAGCCGGCTGGGTGTCAAGATCACGCCCGGTCTTCTCCGATAGCATCGTCGTCGTTTCGGTGACCTTTGGATTGAGGTCGAGTAGCGAGGCATCGAGATCCGGCTTCGAGAGCAGCGTCACCGCCCCCGCGATCATCATATACCAGCCGAGCCGGGAGCCGACAATCCCTGCGGCCTCACCGAGCGGAAGGCCCGCGGTGGTTCCTCCGAGCAGTCCGGTAACCGGCACGCCGGCAAGTGTGAAGCTCGCCAACTCGGCGGTGACGACAGCGATGAGGACGCCAAGCAGCCGTCCACGTGTGTCTTTGCTGTACGCTGAAATAACCGCGATCAACGCGACGAGAGCGACCAAGGTGAACCACGCCGACCGAGAGACCGACAGCCGCTCGATGATGAGGTAGTACAGCAGCAGCCCGATCGGCACGAGGTAAAACCACCCGCGTTTGAGGTGTTCGCCCATCGATACGGTCTCCTCTTCGAGCCCGCCGATACCTTCCTGAACGGCCTTGAGATGTACCATCACCCACACGCCGAAAAAGAAGACGACCGCGGGGATCGTCGCCAGGATAATGATATCCGCAAACGGCGTCGCGGTGTACTGTACCATCAGAAACGCGGCCGCGCCCATTACCGGCGGGAGGATCTGCCCCCCCGAGGACGCTGAGGCCTCAACAGCCCCGGAGAACTCCGGGGAGTAGCCTGATCGCTTCATCAGTGGGATGGTGAACGCACCGGTCGTCACGGTGTTGGCGATCGACGACCCCGAGATTGTCCCCATGAAACCACTGGCTAGAATACTCGCCTTTGCCGGGCCACCTTTGCGTTGGCCAGTTGCAGCGTAGGCAAGATCAATGAACCACTGACCAGCACCGCTCATTTCGAGAAAGGAGCCAAAGAGAATGAAGATGTAGATGAAGCTCACCGAGACGGTCACCGGGATGCCGAAGACGCCGTTTTCGGTGTTATACCACAGATTTTGAATGATATCCGGCCATGTCAGCTCTGGGATCGCCAGCAGGCCGAGGAACGGCGTGTTACCGCTGATGAGGAACCCCCACCGCGCGTAGACGATGAAACTTGCCACGATCAACATGAGCGGCAGCCCAAGTGTCCGCCGGGTCGCCTCCAAGACGAGTAGGATACCGATCACCCCGAGAGCCATCGCATAGGAGTATTCGCTGACAAAGGGAACGCTGCCGAGGATCGGATCAAGGAACGTGTAGATCGCCGTCACCGGTCGGCCGGAGTCGATCCCGAAGACCCGCATATTCTGGATCTCGGCAAACTCCGTCAGGAAATAAAACGCCGACAACACCGCCCCGAGGATGCAGGCGATATCGAAGGCGGTGACCCGCTCCATCTCGGGGTCGACGAAGGCCCACCGGAAGCCACGCCGCAAGGCGGCTGCCGCCCGTGTGAGTGGATTTTGTTCGCCGACAGCGTCAGACAGCGCGGGGACGATCCGGCCGAGGTTGCGGGCGACGATCCCATCGCCCGTACTCGCCGGGAACAGCAGGAAGGTGATCGCCAACGCGAAGGCGACGTGAACCGCATTGGCCTGAAGCAACTGCAGGGAAATCTCCCAGTCAGCAATCAGCGGCAGCGGAACCGTGAACGTGAAGCTCTTGGCCGCCAGAAACAGCTGGAAGACCGAAAACAGGATACCGATGGCCGCGACGGCGACCGCGGCGATCCCTTGTAACGATCGCCGGCGTTCAATCTCGTCGATTAGCTCGTCGGCTTCCGCATGGGACAGCTCTGGATCCGATTCGTCGCCGTCGTCGGCGGGTGTGGATGTGCTCATATGATGCGGTTGATACGGGATCGGCGTTCGATGTGGATGGACACGTCGCGGGCGTTAGTGCGGGCAACGAGATCATGTCGTGACCCATCAACAATTAAGGTGTGGTCGGCGATCCGGCCGGGAGAGACCGAAAGCTCTGTCAATTCGGTAATCGGCTCCTCGGGGTCGTACACGAATGTGCCGTTGACCGTTGTCACGTTGACACGGGCAGGCAGTCCCCAGCCGTAGGATTCAAACTCCATACGCGTATTGACTAATGTCTCACCGTCAACACGGTAGCCGTCGTAGACTCTGGTCTTCTCGACGCTGTGGGTATACTCCAGCGCCACAGTGCTTCCGTTTGTAACCGGCGCAGCGAGATACGTCTCGCCGGTTTCGATATCTTCGACCACCAGCACGGACTCGGTGGCGACCAACCCAAAAAGGCTGGCACCGAGCACCGCTGCTACTCCCAGTATGAGGAGCCACTGTCGCCCGGATGTATTGTTGATCAGCGCGGTCAGCCGATTGTGTACCACTGGTATACCCGGTGTTACCCTGTTGGCTTCGTCTCGATTCGAGCATCGCAGCCGGCCGCCGACCTGTCAGTATCGATGCTCGGTCGATGCCTGCTGTGAGGCGGCAGTCCGGCACCACCGCATCACGCTGCCGCGGGGTTAGGCGTCGAAGTACGCTGCCGCGCCGTCGTTGAGCTCGATCGACATGCCGTCTTGGGCGCTGTCAACTGTGATGAAGTCGGTCTTGATCGTCAGCTCATCGAGGTTGTCGAAGATGGCCGCGGTGACCGTCTCGACCGTCTCGGCGTCGACGCCGGAGTGGGTGGCGATCATCGCCTGGACGGCGACGGTTTCAACAGCCTCCTCGACACCGCTGTAGGTGCCACCGGGGATGGTGTCATCGGCGAACCATGAGGCGTCGGATTTGACCGTCTCGCGGATCTCGCCGTCGATGGGGACGATCTGGACATCGTTGGTGTTGGCGAGATCCTCGATCGCGCCGACCGGCCAGCCGCCGACGACGAACGCCGCGTCGATATCGCCGTTGGCAAGCTGTTCGGAGGCCTGCGAGAAGCCGGCATTCTGCTCTGAATAGTCGCTGATCCCAGCAGATTCAAGAATCTGGTTGGCGTTGACCTGTGTTCCTGAGCCGAGGTCGCCGGTGTTGATCGTCGCGCCGCTGAGGTCGTCGATCGTCGAGATGTCGCTGCCAGCCAGCGTGACGAGCGTGATCGTCTCCGGATACAGCGTGGCGACACCCTGCAGGGACTCGATGGCGTTGTCCTCGAAGGCGTCGATCCCGGTGCCGTTTTTCGCGAAGGAGGCGATATCGTTTTGAATGAGCGCGAAGTCAGCCGAGCCATCCGAGAGGCTACCGACGTTCTCGACGCTGGCACCTGTCGACTGGACGTTCAGCGAGAAGTCCGTGTTAGCTTCGACGATCGTCTTGATCTCGTTGGACAGCGGGAAATACGTCCCGCCGGTGCCACCAGCGTGCCAGCTTAGCCGGTTGGCGGTGCCACCGTCGCCGCCATCTCCCCCGTCTTCGGTCTCGTTACCGCTGCCATCGCCGCCGTCCCCATTGCCAGCACAGCCAGCTAAGGCCGCGACACTTGCGATACCAGTCGTTGCAATGAACCGCCGTCGTGTTTGGTCTGTTGGCATACAAATGTCTATATTTATCATGGACATATAAATATCACCCAACAGTCCGGCAAAACGATATATCGAACTCGTACAACGCGTTCATATGTCCACCAATGCCCGGTTGTTCGACCGCGGTATCGAGCGCGATGGTCATAGCACCCCAAGGCCGCATCGGCCTGAACCGATGTCTTTGAGCCCTCGGCCCGAGAGCATGTATCCATGTCGATGGCCCCAACCTGCCCCTCCGGCTGGCTTGTCAGCACCGCTCAGCCGACCCATCTCAGCCTGCTGTACCAGCCGGATGGCCGTTCACTGCTCGTGTTGCCGACCGAACATACACCCACCGCAGCCGACCCAGACGCCGTTGAGGCGTGGACGGTGAAGGGACTCGCTGGCTATGGGCCGCGCTATCCGATCTTTGCTGAGGCTGTCACCCGGGACGAAGCCGTCGCCACCGCTGAGTCGGTGATGGCCACGATCGCCGACGGCGACGAGCCAACACCAGTTCGGGTCAGCGATCGCGGTGACGCCACCGAAGCTGCGACCGCCGACACAAGCACCGATACCACGACCGCCGACGGGACTGACGACCAAGCTGCCCTCTCTGCCTTCGCCGACGAATCTGATGACGGGGACTAAGCGACCGTGTTTCAGGTTCGGAAACACGGCCATAGAGCTATATCGGTGGCGACGCCTCCGTCAGCTATGCCCTCTATATCCAGACGTGAGCTGTTGGCCGGCTGTGCGGCCGGACTGACCGCCGGGTTGGCTGGCTGTGCCGATCCCGATGCGGTGATGTACGTTGAACCGGTTTCGGCCGCCACCGATATCGCAACCAAGGCGACGACGGCACCCGACAGCCGCGATGCTGAGACAGCTGCATTGGTCGCTGAAACCGTTGCCGGCGGCACGAACCGCACCAGCCGGAACGACCGCGGGAACCCACCGTATCAGCCCGACCGGCCTGTCAGATACAACGGCACAGTCTACGATCTCGACTGGAATGCCACCGGCAGACAACAGCAGCGCACCGAGCATCTTCTCTCGTTGACTATCCACGACGCTGATAGCGACTATGCCCCCGAGGTCAGCTTCGATGAACTGCCGGCTGTCGATCAGGAGCGGCTGACCATACTTCCGCGTGTTATCGGCGATATTCAGGAGGCAAACGAAACCGCCGGCCTCCCGGAGCCCTTTGAGCGGCAGGTGTGGTATCCACCGGCTGAACGCGAGGCGTCGGCGTTGGTGCCCGAGCCGGCGTACGACACCATCGAGGTCAACGGCTATCCGGTGACGGTGACGGTCGAACCGGTCACCGTCCAGCTTCCTGTTTTCGCCTACACCGCGACCGAACGGGCGTCGTCGTTGGCGGCGTTCGGTCGGGAGCTTCGATCCGCCCATCGGTTTCCGCTCACCGGGCTCAGCGATGCCGAACACGAGTTCTTTAGGATGGTCATCGAGGAGGGCTCCTTCTACAAGGGTGGCTTTGACGACGTTGAGGATGGTGTCTTCGAGGGTGTTGCCGACCAGTTCGTACGCGAGCCGGCGCTGTTCACCCCCTATGAGTCGGAAGCCGAGTGGTTGACGCGCTACGACGGCACCGACTACTGGGTAACGATCGATTTCGTTCGGATGTCCGAGTACGCCGACCGGATTCAAGCCGTCGAGGAACTGTAGGCCGCGCTGGCTGGTGTCAGTATATCATTTAGCAACCAGCTAAGTTACGCAGAATCGTCTGTACGATCGTCAGCGGCGGCTGCTTGGTCGTCGTCAACACGATCATCGTCGGTTGTTTGCTCGTCACCACCGTTGCTATCGACCGTCTCGTCGCCAGGGTTGTTGTTGTCGGTGTCGTCAGACGTTGCTTCTCCACCGGTTGTGTCTGCACTGTTTTCTTCGGTTGCGGTAGTTTCGCCGGTTACCTCGTCGGTGATCATCGCCAACGACGGCGATACGTCACCAAGCAGCAACAACGCGTAGTACCGCAGATAGCTCCGAACGGGAGCTCGTATCAGCGATACCACATACCGGTAGCCAAGATAGCTGGCGATAAGCCCAACCACGACAACCGGTTCAAGCGCGGGAGCGTTCTCGGCGACAAGGACGCCCCCACCAGCCAACAGCAAGCCACCGACGAGCATGACAAAGAAGCTCACCACGAACAGCGCGACGCCGACCACCGTGCTGATGACGACGGCAACGAGCAGAAATACAGCCACGGCCGTCCAGTGGCCACTGATCGCGTGGGTGAACCGCCGCCACGCGTCGAGTGGGCCGCGATGTTCGTACTGCATAATCGGTACCACAAACGCGTTGGTCACCGTGCTGATAACGAGCCAGCCGACGGCCGCCACGGCCGCGGTCACGCCGATGAGGATGCTCTCACCGCCGGTCAGTTCCTCGGCTGCTGGCTGTGTGACCCCAACCGTTGCGGCGATCACCGCGGCAACAACCCCGAGGGCACCGAGAACGATGGCCGCACGAAACACCACCAGCCAGCCGGCTCGTCGGAGATTTGCTTTGACGTATGACCACACCGGGAGCCGCCCGGAGCGCAGCGAGGCGACAAAGACAAAGTCGGCAACGGCAGCCACGTAGCCGACGACACCGACAACCAGAAGTGCGATAGCCGCTTCGCCGGTGGCTTGCTGCCAGTTGATTGCCTCTACAGACTGTTCAGGGGTGAGAACGCCGAGAGTGTTCATTCCGATGCCTGCACCGATCGAAAACAGGAGCACGACGACACCGAGTTTGAGCCAGCCCTCACCGTTGAGCGCCGTGAGGTATCGCTTTGTGGTGCCGCCGGCCGCCTGGAGGCGATCAGTTGTCGTCATCGGTAGCCTCCGATCGGGTGTTGCGGTGGTCGGTTGTCGCCTCTGCGTTGCTGTGAGTGGTTGCTGGCTGTGAGTTGGGACGGTCGACCGTAGTCAGTCGATCCAACAGCTCGTCGCAGTCGCCGGTTGTCGCGATCGGCATGTCGTGGCGGGCAGCGTCGTTGCACGGGTGCTCCTGTGTAGACAGTCCTGATAAACCGCCGTGGCGGATTTCACAGCGCGAAGTCAGTACGCAACCCACACGCCATCACCCTCACGACCGACGGAGCCATACGACGAGTGCGGCCACGACCAGGCTGCCAACAAAAAACACCAGCCCGGGTTCAAGCACCTCGATAATGAGCCACTGGAGACCCGGGTCGGCACCGGTTTGGGCGGCCGCCTCCATCGCCGCATCCTCGGTGGCTGTCATCGCTGAGGCCTCGCGGGCCTGCGGGCGCACCGCAAACTCACGCGCAACAACCCACTGGACGAGGAGACTCGCCACACCCAACACGGCCAACCCGCCGACAACGTGGTAGAGCGATTCGTTGATCGCCGGCAGCCGATCCGCGTCGCCGACGAAAACCAGCGGATCGCTGGCGGGCGCAAAGACGGTCATCTCGTTGCCCTTCCCGGAGTAGACGGTCTCAACCGGCTCAACGAGGCCGGCGTCTTGGAGCGTCTCTAGGTGATACTGGACGTTTTGGATCGAGGTGTCGACGCTTTCGGCGAGTTCGGAGGTAGTCTGTGGCTCGGTAAACAGGGCTCGATAGAGACGGCGACGCGTGGTCGGCGACAACGCTGACAGCACCTCATCGGCACCCTCGTCGTCCATCTCCATAATGCGGGGCTGCTGGGTCGGCTCACTTGATCGTTGCTGGAGTCGCTCGATGAAATCGGCCATTGTGTGTCGTTTCACAGGCAAACTATTTGCGTGCGTTCCAGACTCAAATCAGGATTGTAGTGCTGACAGCCGACTCACTCGATCCGCAACTCGCTGTCGGAGCTCTCGTTTCCGCTGTCGGCTTCATCCCACTCAAGCTCAAACTCGACGCTCAACTCGGTCAGGTTCCCCGCCGGCCCCTCTCGCTCGGCTTTGACCTCGAAGGTCGGCCGCGCCGGCGGATCCATCGTGGTTGACTCCGACCCGGAACGAAGCGTGATCGCCTCGCCGGCTGCGAGTTTGTCGGCGACATCGCGGAGATACGTTGCGATCTCTTCGCGGCTGTGCTGTTGTTCCGAACTGAAGAGCACCTCTTCTGGCATGTAGTCTCCTTCTCTTGGAGCCGGTATAAACACACCCGTCAACGGCGTAGAGACGGCCATCCCGTGACAGCACCCCTTCGATCGCGCTTACTGCTCGCCCACCGCCTCGCTGGCGATGTTGCGCCCGCGTGAGTTGAGCGTCACCTCCCGTCGCTCTCGTATCTTATCGACGATATCGAGTTCGATCAGCTTCTCAAAGGTTTCCTCGACCGCCTCGACATCTTGGCCGATAAACTCCGGGATACTAAACGGCGACACCCCCGAATACAGCGCCATCAACACCTCCTCTTCGGAGGGATCGAGATCAACGTTTGTCTCGCTGCGTCGCTCACCCTCCTTGAGAAACGCCTGGGCGAAGATGCACGTACGTGCCGTGCCGGTGAGATGCGTTTCGACGTTTGTCGCCCCCTCGACGTGTGAGACCTCGATGACGGTTCGTTTCTTGCCGTCGACGGTTCGCTGTTCGGTATCGATCTCACTGATCTCATCGAGCTCCAACTCGGTGCGGCTGCCACTCTCTAAGCTGATCAGCAGCGATTCGGGTTCGACAGCGAGGCGAGCTTTCTCCCACGGACTGTTTTGGACGACCCCGCCTTCGACAGCCGGATGTTTGGCCTTGATGACCGTTTCCCCGAGCATCGCGGTAAAAAAGGCAGTCTTGAACGCCTCATGATCGTTGGGAGCGATGATGAGTACGTCATCGCCGACCTTGACGCTCAGATAGTTCGACATCGCGGCGATCGACTGGGTTGCGTCTTCCCGCCCCGAGAGCCCGGTGACATCCGAGAGTTTGATCGTGCGCTTGCCGTCGTGGCCGGCGAGAATGAGCCGCTTGTTCGACAACAGAATCCGGCCGCTCTCCCAGGAAATGTTGTTGAGTTTGCGGCCGTCCTTGACCGCGATCGTGAATCGCCCTTTCCCATCGGCTATCTGATACTCTTCGTCACCCATAGCCTACGCTCACTCCCGGTATCCCGCCGGCCCTGCCCATGGGCACTTTGTACGCATGGAAGTGTCTTAGCCGTGTCGCTGCTGGCGACTGTGGTGGCGTGTGTCGATCAGGCTGACAGCGTTGTGATGTCGCCGACGCTCGCAAACGCATAGCCGCAGTCCGCACAGGCCCACTTTGTCTTCTCACCGAGATGTAGCGTCGTACTCGCCGTGCGGTAAAACGTCTGGTCGGTCTCACACTCCGGACAGTGCTGCTCGGTTTCGAGGCTCATACGTCGCAGTTCGGGCTGCCGACTGTTAAGATATCGGTCATCCGACGGCCGCGGTCACCGACCCGTCTCCCCTGCGAACGGCTCGCTCTATGGCCAACCCCTAAGTGGTGGTGGGTGGACTGAACTGATATGGCTCCGAGCGTGCTCACCCTGGGCTGGGGATTCCCACCGAACGTGACCGGCGGTCTCGACACCTACGTCGCTGAAGTGTTCCATGCCTTCGAGCGGAAGGGTATCGAGCAGAAGCTGTTGCTCCCCGCGGAGTACGCCCCCGACGACTACGACAACATCCACAGCGTCGACACCGGCGACGGCGACATCATCTCCCGGGTCGGCCGCATGGGCGACAGGTTCGTCGAACTCGCCGACACCGTCGATATCGCCCACACCAACGACTGGTTCGGCTACGGGCCGGGCCTGCGCGCCAAACGCGAAACCGACGCCACGTGGGTGTCGTCGTTTCACTCGCTGTCGCCGGATCGCAACATCAACCCACCGGAGCGAGAGGTCGAAACCGAGCAGCGCGTTGCCGACCAATCAGATGTGTTGATCTCGGTCAGCGATATCGTCCGTCAGGATGTCTTGGAGCTCTACGGTGCAGACTCACATATCGTCCACAATGGGTTTACCTCGGTTGACCCCAGCGGCGTCGACATCAAAAGCGAACTCGGGATCGACGGCCCGATGCTGTTTTTCGTCGGTCGCCACACCGACCAGAAGGGGATCACCCACCTGCTGTATGCGATGCGAAAGCTGGGTGCGACCGACGCAACGCTCGTCCTCGGTGGTTCCGGCCATCAGACCGAACATCTCAAGATGTTCACCGAGCTGCTCGGCATCGACGACCGCGTCCAGTTTGCGGGCTACATCCCCGAGGAGGAGCTGGGCGACTACTACGAAGCCGCCGATGTGTTCATCTCGCCGTCCCGTGCCGAGCCGTTCGGCCTGACGATCACCGAGGCGCTGGCGGCCGGCTCACAGGTTGTCGCCACCCCAAGCGGTGTCCGCGAAACCCTGCCCGATGGCTGTCTGGTTGAGGTGACGACACACTCCGATTCGATCGTCGAGGGTATCAGGGAAGCACTGGCCCGAGAGGGGCCACCGGAGTACGAGCCGCGAACGTGGGACGAGGTCGCCGACGACCTACTTGCGGTCTACAACGACGCCTTGGAGTAATCGATCCTCAGCACCCCGGTTTGTGGTGGCGTTTGGTCGCTCTGTCTTGCTTCAAAATCCGCAGTGAGCCGTTAGGCCTCGGTGCGACGGACAACGGTGATCTCACGTGCCGGCTCGGGATGCGTGATCTTGAAGCCGGTTCTGGTCTCGGTCACCCCACGGGTGCTTGTTTCCTCCTGCTCTTCGCTTGGTTGATACGGACTATCGGCGTCGGCTGGCTGGTAGGGACTGTCGGCTTCGTAGGGGCTATCGCTCGGTTGATATGGGCTGTCGGGGTCGCCAGCCGGCTTCTCATCCATATCCTCCGGTGGGAAGTAGATCCGTTCGCCGCCGGCCGACTGGACGATGAAGGCGACCGCTGTCTCGCCGGTCACATCGATGGTCGTCTGGCCGTCTTCGATGCGGGTGGTGTACTCCACGGTCGGCAGTTCCGCTGCGGCTTCGCTCATATCCGTCTGTGGTGAGGGAGGCCACTTAGCAGTTCCCCGGGTCGGCTGTCGGCGCGGCAATAGTTTTTATCCCGGGCCGCCGAAGCTGGGTGTGATGGACGTAGACACACCTGCCGAGGAGCTTGCCTCCGCTCTCGGCGTTGACAAACAGGAGGTCAAAGAGGATCTGGAATCGCTGCTGCAGTACAGCGTCCCGCTGGAGGAAGCCAAACAGAGCATCCGGCGGAAACACGGCGGCGGCGAGGGTGGTGGCGACGCCGCCCAGCCGGAGTCGGTCGCGCTCGACGAGATCGCCCCCGGCCAAAACAACGTCACCGTCAGCGTCCGCGTGGTGACCGTCGGTACCCGGACAATCCAGTATCAAGGCGACGAGCAGACGATCCGAGAGGGTCGGTTCGGCGACGAAACCGGCACCATCTCCTACACCGCCTGGCAGGATTTCGGCTTCGAGGCCGGCGACTCGCTGGTCGTCGGCAACGCCGGTGTTCGTGAGTGGGAGGGTGAGCCCGAACTCAACCTCGGCTCGTCAACGTCGGTCGCGATGGCCGAGGAGCCGGTCGAGACAGCTGCCGAGATCGGCGGCGACAGCAACCTGATCGAGCTGTCGCCGGGCGATCGCGGCCGCAACATTGAGGTACAGATCCAAGAGGTCGAAACCAGAACGATCGACGGCCGCAACGGCGAAACCGAGATTCTCTCGGGCGTTGTTGCCGACGAGACCGCGAGACTCCCGTTTACCGACTGGGATCCACATCCCGAGATCGATGCCGATGCCAGTTGCCGGATCGAGGACGTGTACGTTCGGGAGTACCGCGGCTCGCCGTCGATCAACGTCTCTGAGTTTTCGGTGGTGACACCACTCGCGGAGTCGGTGGCTGTCACCGACGACGCACCACAGCTCTCGCTTGCCAACGCCGTCGACAGCGGCGGCCTCTTCGATGTTGCGGTCGTCGCCAACGTCTTGGAGGTGCGTGATGGATCCGGGCTGATCGAACGCTGTCCGGAGTGTGGCCGAGCGATCCAAAATGACCAGTGCCGGGTACACGGCACCGTCGACGGGGAGGATGATCTCCGGATCAAGGCGATTCTCGATGACGGCACCGCGACCGTGACCGCGATCATCGGCTCGGAGCTGACCGAGGAGATCTACGGCGGCGACGTGGCCGACGCCAAGGAGGCCGCCCGTGACGCGATGGACAAGGCAGTTGTCGCCGAGACGATCCGCGAGGAACTGGTCGGTGACAGCTACCGCGTCCGTGGCAGCCTCTCGATCGATGAGTACGGCGCGAACCTCACGGTTGAGGATTTCGCGGCTGATGACACTGACCCGGTCGCGCGTGCCCAAGCCGTCCTCGCGGAGGTGGACGGATGAGCGCAAACACCGACGACACCAGCGATACCGACGACGCCGGCGGCGACTCGGGGCCGGGCACCCGAGAGGTCGCCTACCGGCTGTTTGCAACCGAGTTCGACGACGCCACCCTCTCGTATTCCGAAAGCGACGAGGAGCGCGCCCCAAATTACGTGGTCACACCGACCGGCCTGCGGGTTAATCGCCTTTTTACCGTCGGCGTACTGACCGAGGTCGAGCGACTGAATACTGACACGCTGCGGGGCCGCATCGTCGACCCAACAGGCGCGTTTGTCACCTACGCCGGCCAGTATCAACCCGAAGCCCAAGCCTTCCTCGATGGTGCGGACGCACCGTCGTTTGTGTCGATCACCGGCAAGGCTCGCACCTTCGAACCAGACGATGCCGATCAGATCTTCACCTCGGTGCGCCCAGAGAGCCTCAGCGAGGTGACCGCCGACACCCGTGATCGCTGGACGGTCTCAGCCGCCGAGGCAACCCTCGACCGGGTGGCAGTCTTTGCAGCAGCCCTCGACACAGGGCATACCGGCGATACCTTAGAGGCAACGTTGGTGGACGCCGGCGTTGACGCGTCGCTGGCGGCTGGCATCCCCCGTGCCATCGATCACTACGGGACGACGACCGCCTATCTCGAAGCGATCCGACAATGTGCGGTCGACGCCCTGGAAGTCGTAGCCGACGAGCGCGACGAGGTGCGCTCGGTCGATGTCGCACCCGGTGGCGGCGGCGACGTAACACTCGGCTCGCTGCCGGCTGTCGATATTGACCTCGCGGATGTGGCCAGCGAGTCAGCACCGACGCCCAAGGAAGCGAATACGCCGACAGCCGAGGCGTCGGCAGCGGCGACTGATTCGGCAAGCGAGTCGGCTGACTCGTCCGCTCACACGACAAGCGCAACGACAGAATCGTCAGACCCAACAGCGAGTGCGACATCCGAGTCAGCCGAACCAACGACAAGTGCGACGACCGAGTCGCCTGACACAACCGCGACAGCGGATGTTGAATCTGACTCCGCAGATGCTGATACACCTGCGTCAGCGCCGTCATCAACAGCGACCGAGACGTCTGACGATTCAAATACAACCACCGCGAGCGACGGGTCGTCACCCGCCACAAGCGACGACTCGCCGACGCCCGACGCAACGGCCGAGTCGGCCGCAGTCGAGCCGTCGACAACTGCAACGACGGACACAGCAACGGAATCTGACACCACCCGATCGGCAACTGCGGACACTGCCACGGAGCCACCAGCGAGCAGCGAGTCGGATCAGCCCGATGATACCGCTGACGCGGGCGACGACCCAGAGATGTACGAACTCGATGCGGAGCGTGCCGAGGAGTTGGAATCCGAGTTCGGCGCGGACTTTTCGAGCGGCAACGAGGTAGATCCGGCCGGCGAGGCCGACATCGACGTGCCCGATGCCGACGAACTCGCGGCCGAGGCCGAAGCAACCGACGAGCCCACAGCCGATACCGAGCCGACGACGGCATCGACTGACGACACTGACACGCTCGGCTCTTTCGAGGATACTGTCGAGCGCGACGACAACGACGACGAAGGTGACGACGACAGCGACAACGCGACAACCGATGCCGCGGTATCGACCGACGAACCCCCCGAATCGGACGCATCGGCAGCCAACAGCAAGACGGCTGTCGACATCGAAGACGCGGCCGTTGAGCTGATGAGCGATCTTGATGACGGCAACGGGGCCGACCGCGAGGCTGTTGTGGCAGCGGTCGTCGACGAACACGGTGTCGATGTCGGGGCCGTTGAGGACGCCATCGACGACGCGCTGATGGGCGGTCGGTGTTACGAACCCGACGACGGCACGCTCAAACCGATCTGATGGCGCGATCACCCCAGCGACTCGTCGAGCCGTTGCCCGGCGAACCCGCAGCAACTGCTATGCTTGGCGACGAGCGAGCCCTTCTCATCGCCGACTACCACGCCGGTATCGAGGCGGGCCTCCGCTACGAACGTGGGGTCGAACTGCCGAACAACGCCGACGAGCGTCGCCAGCGAGTCCTCGCGTTGTTAGCTGACACTGACGCCGACCGGCTGGTCGTGTTGGGCGACCTCGGCCATCGAATCGGTGGGGCCGACGGCGTCGAACGCGAGGAACTCGACGCGCTCTATGAGGCAGTCGTTGTCGACCGCGGCGTTGCGATCACGATCGCACCGGGGAACCACGACGGCGAGATCGAGGGGCTGTTCGGTGACCGCGAGGGCGTGACACTCCTGCCGGCCAGCGGTGGTGTGCTCGGTGAGCCACCGGCAACGCTGGGTGTGGTACATGGCCATACATGGCCCGATCCGGCGTTGTTGTCGGCGACGACGATCTGTATTGGCCACGAACACCCGCAGGTCAAACTCGAAGACAGCGTCGGGGGCTATCGCGTCGAGCAGGCGTGGCTCCGGGGCCGTGTCGATCCCGCGGCGATGGGAGACGCCGACACGGCCGCGCCACCGGACGACGCTGGCGACCCGCCGGAACTGGTCGTCTGCCCGGCGTTCAACGACCGATCGGGTGGGACATGGGTCAACGTCGAGGAACAGGGCTTTCTCGCGCCGTTTCTTCCCGCGGCGATGCCGGACGCCGAGTGCTATCTCCTTGACGGAACCCGGTTGGGTACCTATCGAAGCGTGTGAACTGTCAGGCGGTAGATCCACCAAGCAGTGGGCTTAATCGCTTCGCGGCCCTGTATTCGCTAATGAGTTCTTCGGGGTCGCAGGCGGGTGTAGACGCCTTTCAACACCTCGGTGACACCGTTCGGGCGGCGCTCTCCGACCGCGGCTTTTCACAGCCGACCGAGCCACAGCGGCGAGCGATCCCGCCGCTGGCCGCCGGCGACAACGCGCTCGTCCTCGCGCCGACCGGCACCGGGAAAACCGAGACGGCGATGTTACCGGTCTTTGATTCACTCGTCGCCCACCGGGCAGCACACGGGGCGACCGACGGGTTTGCCGCGCTCTACATTACTCCGTTGCGCGCGTTGAATCGCGATATGCGGGAGCGACTTGACTGGTGGGGCGAGACGCTGGATCTGGAGATCGACGTACGACACGGCGATACAACCGACTATCAGCGACAACAGCAGGCCGACGACCCGCCGGATGTGTTGGTGACGACGCCAGAAACGCTGCAGGCGATGTTGACAGGGTCGAAACTTCGGGATGCGCTCGGCGACGTGCGACACGTCATCATCGACGAGGTACACGAACTCGCGGCGTCGAAACGCGGCGCGCAGTTAACGGTCGGGCTTGAACGCCTCCAACTGCTGTCTGGTGGCTTCCAACGGATCGGCCTCTCGGCGACGGTTGGCGACCCCGAGGCTGTCGGGCGGTTTCTGACCGGCAAGCGCGGCAGCGACAAGCCGCCGGCCGCCGAAACCGGTCTCGACAGTGAGCCACCGTCAGGTGTGGATCGCAGTTTTGAGATCGTCAGCGTCGATGTCGGCAGCCGTGTTGAGTTCACCGTCACACGTCCCGAGGTCACACCCGAAGACGAGCGATTGGCCGGTGAGTTGGCAACGACCGAGGAGATGGCGAGCCATGTCCGGGTGATCCGCGATGCTGTCGCTGACAACGAATCAACACTAGTGTTTGTCAACACCCGGCAGACCGCCGAGGCGCTTGGCTCACGGCTCAAGAAGCTTGCTGTTGCGCTGGAAGTCCACCACGGCTCGCTGGCCCGAGACGTGCGGATCGACGTTGAGAATCGGTTCAAGAACGGCGACCTCGCGGGGCTCGTCTGTACGTCCTCGATGGAGCTCGGCATCGACGTGGGCCGCGTCGATCATGTCGTCCAGTACGGGAGCCCACGGGAAGTCGCCCGGCTGCTCCAGCGGGTTGGCCGGGCCGGCCATCGCCACGATCAGGTGTCACAGGGCACGGTGATCACCACCGATCCCGACGACACGGTCGAATCGCTTGCCATCGCGCGTCGAGCGAGCGAAGGGTTGGTCGAGTCGACCGCGATCCACCACGGGAGCCTCGATGTCCTCGCTAACCAGCTTGTCGGGCTGCTGATGGATTTCGATGACGTGAGCGCGCGAGCCGCCTACGAGATCTGTCGGCGCGCCGCACCCTTCCATGAGCTTGCCGAAGAGCGGTTCCGCGCTGTCGTCCGCGAACTCCACAGCAATCGTCTCTGCTGGCTCGATGAGGACGCCGACCGGCTGGAAACCGCCGGCGGGACGTGGCAGTATTTCTACCAAAACCTCTCGATGATCCCCGACGAGGAGAGCTACGAGGTCTACGATATGTCCTCCCGAACCCAGATCGGCACCCTCGACGAGCGGTTCGTCGTCAACTTCGCCGCCCCCGGCGAGACATTCATCCAGCGCGGGGAGATGTGGCGGATCAACGATATCGACGAGGATGAAGCCCGCGTCAATGTCGCGCCGATCGCCGACCCTGGCGGCGAGGTGCCCTCGTGGGTTGGCCAGGAGATCCCCGTCCCCGCGGCCGTCGCAAATGAGGGCGGCGAGCTCCGCGAGATCGCCGGCGAGCAGTTCGCCCGTGGGGCAGCAACCGACGCCGTCGCCCGTGATCTCGCACCGCGATATCCGGCCGATAGCACGACTATCGAAACCGCACTCGACCCCATCGAGCGACAGATCGAAAGCGACCACCCGATCCCGACGGCGTCACGGCTCGTTCTTGAGGCACAGGCCAGTACGGTGCGGCTCAACAGCCCCTACGGTCACGAGATCAACGAAACGCTGGGCCGGTTGTTAGCGGCATTGGTCGGCCAGCGCACCGGCTCGTCGGTCGGGATGAGCGTCGATCCGTATCGGATCGAATTCGAGGTGCCGTCCGGCGTCGGCCTCTCGGCGTTCCGTGACGTACTGCTGTCGACAGATCCCGACCATCTCGAACACTATCTTGAGCTTGCGCTGAAGGGATCGGAGACGCTGAAATTCACTGTCACGCAGGTCGCCGCAAAGTTTGGCTCGCTGAAACGGTATCAGGGTCGCGGCCGCTTTGGCGGCGACCGACTGTTAGAGGCGCTGGAGGACACGCCGGTCTACGAGGAGGCCCTCCGGGAGGTGTTTCATCGTGATCTCGCCGTCGACGCCGCAGCCGATGTGCTCCGCCGGCTGCAGGCCGGTGAGATCGATCTTACGCTCGTCGGCGAGGTGACGCCGCTTGGGAGTTCGGGATCAACGCACGGTCAAGAGCTGTTGGTGCCGGAAAACGCCGACGCCAGCGTCATCGAAACGCTGCAAAAACGGCTGCGGAACGATCGGATCCTGCTGTGTTGTTGTCACTGCACGGAGTGGGAGCACACAACGAAGGTGCGACGCGTCCGCGAGCAACCCGAGTGCCCGGAGTGTGGCTCAACGCGGATCGCTGCGCTGAACCCGTGGGCTGAGGAGGTTGTCGCGGCGGTGCGAGCCGACCAGAAGGACGACGAGCAGGAGCGACAAACCAAGCGGGCCTACCGGGCGGCCAACCTCGTCCAGAGCCACGGCAAGCAGGCCGTCATCGCGCTGGCTGCTCGCGGCGTCGGGCCCGATACGGCCGCGCGGATTATCAACAACTTCCGCGAGGACGAGGCGGATTTCTACCGGGATATTCTCGCCGAGGAACGACAGTACGCTCGAACGCAGTCGTTTTGGGACTAACTTTGGTGGCGTGTACGTATCCGGCGATTCGGCGATGGCTGTCACAGCGTCGTTGGCGCAAAAGTAGTGTGGAGAGCCAGTGATCAGCGGTGTGTCTGGTCGGATTAGCTATTCGAATACAGATAGAGCGAACAGCCGATGAGAATCGACTCCGCGGATTTTGCGGTTATCGCCCACTGAGCGATGGAGCCGCTTCTGTAGAGTAGCGAGTCTATCGTCCAGCCGTGTACCATGAACATTGCCACAATCGAAGCCAACGCATAGAGTGCGGCTACAATAAACAGTTCCTTCCGCCAGTATTTCGAGAGATACAGAACTGTTCCGCCAACGAATCCGATCCCGTTGAGTGCAAACAACACCCCGCCGGTAGTACCTGCAGTTGCGAGTGCCCCCGGAATGAGGTACAGATGCAGGATGCCGGTCGTGAGTCCAGCTATGACCGCAAGATACCCCGCGGAATTCGCTGGTGTACTGAATACCTGTGCGCCCGTGGCTGTCGTTGTTTCAGCCATGCCTCGGAGATGCTATGTTCGAATAATAAAACCTATAGAATCTTGGAGAAAATAATTTTTGACCCGGTTGATTATTTCATTGTGGTAAAAATAGTTTTAACCGTATGAAATTTGATATGTTTGCCGGGGGCGGTGTCGTGGGCAACGACACGCGAAAGCAGTGAGGCGAACACCCACAAAACGGCTCACGCCCGACCGAGGTACGACTCCACGGGTTCCGCATCCTGCCAGAGCGATTCGTAGAGATCCGAGGCCCAGCGGATCGCGGAGTCAGTCTCAGCGATGAGCATCGACGCAACCGGTGACTGGGTCATCGGTCGGAGCGCCAGCATCAGCGACGAATCACTGACAGTGAATCCGAACTGAATGTCTCTCACTCTGCACTGGGCTGCATCGATCTGCCGAATTTCATCGCGGGTTCCTGTCCCGGAGTCTGTCCGTACTGTGTCGATCACACTCGGCGAGAACAGCAGCTGAGAGTCGGGATGATCCGGGAATGCATTCCGATACTCCGGGACGTGGATCGGCATGGCAGTTCGGCAACTTTCTGCCTGCTCAAGCAGGTCGACAGCGACTCTGGCATGGGCTCGAACGTCGGGGGGTTCGGATCGAACGATCTCGTAGGCTCCCAGTTCAGGCAGTCGGCGGCGAAACTCACGGGGAAGATGATCGGTTCGGTGCGTCTCCCAGTAGTCTTGATCGTGGGTGATCGTCTGCACGGTGGACTTTCGATGGTCGATAAGATCGACCACCAGCCGCCCGTGTCCGGTGAGCCGCCAGCCGGCTTCGTCATCAAACACCACGCCCTGCCGCTCCAGATCTGCGAGTGCGGTATATACTGCCGACGTGCTCGCATCGAGGTGGTCGATGAGCTGCTCCGTCGGCTGCGGGGTTGCGGCAAGTCGCTGCACAATATCAACCCGAACCGACGACGAGATGACGAACGCATACACCGAGTCCCCGTGCATTGCTATCTAATCGCTCAGTTCACGGGGTGATAATAACCGGGGGTCGGTGATCCACCTGCCCTCGAATCGACTAGTGTTGCCCCCGGTACCGCCGCCCAGATCAACAAAACAGCTCGGGAATGGGCGGTAGATTTCTGTCGGGATTTTCTCGTCGAAGAATCATACAGCGCCCGAATGCAATCGTTCTGGGACTGACGGCACAAGCTGTCGCCGACAAACCCACCACGATTGTTGATCTCCTTTCAGTCGGCAGGCGATTCGTTGGAAATGGTGTTGGCGTTATCGCCGTCGTCGACATCGGTTTTGTTGATCACGGTGAAATCGCGGTCGGCAACGGTGACAGCATAGATCGGGGCGATAGATTCACAGATCACACACAGCGGGATCGACACCACCATCCGAAGCCGCGTCCAGCCACCGAGCCCAACTGCTCCGTACGCGTACGTGCCACCGTAGACGACACCGGCGAGAAACGGCGCGATCTGGAAGAGCCACGGCAGCCCGAGGTCGCTGCCGATCTGGCCGGCGGCAAACGCGATCGGCCCGGCAACAACGGCAACCGTCCACGACAGCAGTCGTGTACCGGTGAGCAGCTTTGTCACCGGTGAGGTCTGCCACAACAGGTTCCAGGTGCCGATATACCACCGCGATCGTTGTTTGAGCAGGTCGGTCACGCTGTGCGGCGAGAGAATCGACACCCGTGTCGCCGACTGCCATGTCGGCACGCCAGCTTTGACCAACTCGGCGGCAAAGGCGTAATCCTCAACGATAGATGCACGATCGAACCCGACATCACGCAGCACGTCGCCGCGGGCGGTCAGTAGTTCGCCATGAAACCCGATGTAGGGGCGTTTGAACAGCCCGGTGAACGCCCGAAAAACGGTGAGATCGTCGAGGAGGCGGATATGATCCATCACGTACGTCAGCGCGGAGTTACCCTGTCGTGGCGTGAGCACTGAGTTCATCGCGCCGTAGCCGCGGGCATCGTAATACGGGATCTCATAGAGAAACTCCTCGCCGCGAACCAGGTTGTCGTCGTCGATAAACGAATACCACCCATCCGGATTGTCGACGACAACCTGTTCGATAAAGTATTGGATTGCCCGTCCTTTGGCGACAGCTGTGGGGTCGTACTCGTCGGGGACAACCATCGTTTCGACGCCGTCGTAGGCGCGGAGC
>ERZ1034569.225-NODE-225-length-21885-cov-8.134952_pt1 | contig 21885 bp, 20 predicted proteins | sample MGYA00520706_ERZ1034569 | MGnify/ENA primary metagenome ERZ1034569 (study PRJEB33760, sample SAMEA4777722) | hypersaline lake metagenome | biome: hypersaline environment; feature: brines | place: Spain | collected 2014-08 | depth 0 m ...
GCAGGAGCTCGCGCGGAGCGCGAGCTGCCGCTGGGCACAGCCGGGGCCACAGGGGCGCTGGGCGGCGGGGCGGACGCAGGGCGGTGCGGTGGCGGGGCCGCCCGCGCCGCCGGGGCCGAATCTCTCGGGGCGGGCGGGCAGGGCGGCGGAGCCCGAGCCGACGCCCGCGCTCGCCGGGGAGTCGGGCGCGGGGGCGTCGTGGGCGGCGCCGGCACGCTCGGTCGCGTCGGCCGCCCCCGCGGGTCCGGCGGTCCCGCCGTCGCCCGGCGGCGTCTCGGTCATGCTGCCGGTCGAGCCCGTCGCGTCCGTCCCCGCGGCGGCCGACTCGGAGGCGGTATCGTCGGCCAGGTCGGTCCCCTTCACCTCGGCCTCGTTCTCGGTGTCCGGGTCGTGCTCGACGGTCACGTCGGTCGTCCGTTGCCGGTCCTGATCCGACGACTTCAGCCCCAGGACGGAGAGGATGGTGTCGAGCAGGGTCATAGTCGAATCGAGAACCGGCCCCTACTTAAAGCCCGGCGTGACGACGGAACCCGTACTCCGGGTCAGAGCGCCGCCCTGAGCGTCCGGTTCATCTCCGTCACGGGCGCGTCGACGCCGGTCCAGCGCTCGAACGCCTCGACCCCTTGGAACAGGAGCATCCAGGCGCCATCGACCGTCGTCGCCCCGGCGTCCGCCGCGTCCCGGAGCAGCCGCGTCTCGACGGGCGTGTAGACCGCGTCCAGCACGGCGAGGTCGCCGTGGAGCGCCGGCGCGGGGACCGGCGAGACGTCCTCCTCCATCCCGACGCTGGTTGCGTTCACCAGCAGGTCGGCGTCAGCGACGAGGTCCGGCACGGCGTCGAGCGGGTGTCCCGACGCCCCCGGCACCTCGTCGGCGAGGGTGACGGCCTTCGCCGTCGTCCGGTTGGCGATGGCCACGTCCACGCCGGCGTCGGCGAGGGCGAAAGCGGCCGCACGACCCGCGCCGCCGGCGCCCACGACCACGCCCGCGCCCTCCAGCGGGATGTCGTGGTGTTCGAGGGCGCGCGTGACGCCCGTCGCGTCGGTGTTGTGACCGGTTACCGTCTCGCCGCCGAGGTCGAGGGTGTTGACGGCGCCGATCCGGCGGGCGAGCGGGTCGGCCTCGACGGCCGGGTGTGCCAGCGCGTCGCTCTTGAACGGGACGGTGACGTTCAACCCGCGCACCCCCAGCGCCCGTGCGCCGTCGACGGCCGCGTCGAACGCGTCCGGGTCCGGTTCGAACGTGACGTAGCGCGCGTCGATGTCGCGCTCGTCGTAGCCCGCCTCGTGCATCGGTGGCGACAGCGAGTGCCCGACGGGGTTGCCGAGGAGTCCGTAGACCTGCATGGGCGAGGACTGGGCCCGTCGGGGGTTGATGCTGGCGGTTCCGCCTCACTCGGCCGTCACGGGGAGCGCACCGAGGGCGGCCAGGGCGGAGGCGATCTACCCGGCGTTCACGGGCGCTAATGCGGTCTGCGGTGTCTATCAGTGGCCAACACCCTTTAAGACCGGCATCGGGTAGAGCAGCCAACAGTGGTATCCACGAAGGTCGCCGTCGCCGTGGGTGGAATCGTCGTGCTCGCCGCAGCGGGCGGGGTCGCGGCCCTCTACCTCACTGGTGGGGACCTCAGCTTCGAGCAGCCGGTCGTCCAGTCGGTCGAGAGCGAGTTCGGCGGCGTCTCCACGACGGCGACGGACGTGGAGACGGAGGTGGTGGTGACCAACCCGAACAACCAGTCGTTCCCGGGCGCCGCCTCGCTGGACTACGAGATATATATGAACAGCGTCCGGGTCGCGGACGGGTCGGAGGGCGGCATCGGCCTCGAACCCGGGCGCAACGAGGTCGGTTTCACCGCGAAACTCGACAACGGGGAGATCCCGGCGTGGTGGGTGACCCACGTCAACAGCGGCGAGCGGACGGTCGTCTCCACCCGGGCCAGCGTCGGCGTGGCCGGGTTCGGCGCGTCGCTGCCGCCGCAGAACCGCTCCATCGAGACGGACCTGCTCGACGCCTTCGCCGGCGAGGGGTCGAGCACCGTCACCGTCTCCGACAGCGAGATCATGACCGTCTCGAACCAGCGGGCCGCGTGGGGGGCCGCCGACGCCGAGCGGACGCCCATCGCGTTCTCGGTGGACCTGGCGAACGTCCACGACCGGCCGGTCCGGCTGGACGGGACGGAGTACCGCATCGTCATGAACAACGTCACTGTCGGCGAGGGACGGACGAACGATTCCATCGTCCTCGAGCCGGGGGAGTCGGACAGCTTCACCGCCAACGCCGCGCTTTCCACGCCGAGGATGGAGCAGTGGTGGGTGAGCCACCTGCGCAACGACCAGGCGACGGAGCTTCGCGTCGAGGTGTACGGCCTGGTTCGCAACGACGGCGAGCGCAAGCGGGTGCCGCTGAACGTCTTCGACCGGCGGCTCGAGTTCCGGACCGACTTCCTGGGTGACGAGTCCACGGTCGTCGAGGAGCTACCCGCCGACGCCGTGGAGAGCCCCGATTTCGAGGAGCCCGAGGTCCGGGACACCAGCAGCCGATGGGGCGAGGTCGGCGACGAGACGACGGAGATCGTCACGACCGTCGGGACGAGCAATCCGAACGACGGTGCGTACGACGACCTGCTCACGCTGCAGGTGGACCGGACGACGACCGTCAACGGTGTCACGTTCGCCGAGAACAGTACGACAGTCGACGGGCTGCCGCCGGGCAACGGCTCGTTCACGCTGTCCGCCGACGCGGACAACGACGCCGTTCCGGAGTGGTGGTCCCGGCATATCAACAGCGGCGAGCGGTCGACCGTGCGGACGAACGCCACTGGGGTCGCCGACGTCGCGGTGACCGCGCTCGACCTCGACCTTCCGGACGAGGAGCGGACGCAGTCGACGGACGTGCTCGGTCAGATCGAGACCGAGGAGGACCGGCGCGTCACGACCGAGGACGGCCGCCACGTGCTCACCATCACGCAGGTCGAGGCCGAGTGGGGCGAGTCCACGCCCGAGCGAGCCCCGCTGCTCGTGACGACGGAGATCCGCAACGAGAACACGCTGGAGTCGGTCACCATCGAGCGCGTCGACTACGTGGTGAACCTCAACAGCGTCACCGTCGCCGACGACAGCAACACGGACGCGAGGACCATCGCGCCCGGCCAGACGCGGCAGGTCACCTACACCATCTACCTGGACAACCAGCGGATGGACGAGTGGTGGCCAACCCACATCCGCAACGACGAGGTCACGCGGATGACCGCCGACACCACCGCCGTCGTCGACACGCCGCGGGGCACCGAGTCGGTCCCCTTCGACCTGCTCGGCAACGACACCACCATCGAGACGGACTTCCTCGGCACGGAGTCGGACGGCACGACCGACACCGAGGGGACGAACGCGCTCGCCCCACCGGTGGCCGCCGCCGAGCCGAACTGACGCGGGCGTTCCCCGCAGGACAGCGGTCGGGCCGGGCGGCGGGCTATTAGAATACGGCCGATATATTCCGCATCTTTCGGCGATAGCCCAGTTGTCTAGAGGACAGCCGGGATATCACGGGGGCGAAGCAGCTGTTGGATGTCGAGAACGGGAGGGGACGGTTCCGGGAGCGGGAACGTCGTGACCGCCCCGGACCGGGCGTGGTCGTCAGTCCGCGGAGACGCTGAGTCGGTCGCTGGTCGAGCTGGCCGTCGTTCGGGTCCGGCCGAAGCGTCGAGCGGCCCGCTCGATGCGGTCCGTCGAGACGCCCGCCTGCCGGGCTGCCGTCTCCAGGTCGAGGGTCCCACCTGTGTACAGCGCCATCGCCGTCCGAACCGCATGCTGATGCATGGGACCATCCACTGGGTGTGGCATAATAAGAATATCGTGAGATAATATATCACTAAGGGACATCATATGCCGGGCAAGATCGTGAACAATAGTTATATTCGAGGAACGTTCATCCGGCTTCGGCCGGGCACAGGCCCGGTCAGGTGCCGGCCGTCGCGCTCAGTCGCCCGCGAGGACGGTGACCGCGTCCAGTGCGATGCCGATGGCACGCTCGACGTTGTCGCGGGCCTTCGGCGGGAGTTCGTCCGCCTCGGTCTCTCCCTTCTGGGTTCCCTCGACGAGGTTCCCGTCGACGGTGCAGATGGCGCCGGCGGCCAGGCCCTTCCGCCGAGCCAGGGTAAAGAGCGCGGCCGCCTCCATCTCCACGGCGAGCAGGCCGGCGGCCTCCCAACGCTCGACGACGCCCTCGGTCTCCGCGTAGAACGCGTCGTCGGTGGCGATGGGCCCGACGTGGAGGTCCTCGTCGCGGGCGCGTGCTCCATCCAGCAGCGCCGAGACGACGCCGTGGCTCGCGACCGCCGGCACCGCGACGTCCTCGTACCGCCTCGTGGTGCCCTCGTCCTTGGCCGCCGCGGTGGCGACCACCATGTCGCCGATCTCGATTCCGCGCTGGAGCGCGCCAGTGGTCCCCACGCGGCAGAACGTCTCCACGCCGACCGCGGCGAGTTCCTCGACGGCGATGGCCGTCGAGGGGGCGCCGATGCCGGTCGAGCAGAGCGTCAGGTCGACGCCGTCGTGGGTCGCGTTGACGACGCGGTACTCACGGTTCTCCGCCACGGTCTCGTGGCTATCGCACTGGGCCGCGATGCGCTCGACTCGCCCGGGGTCGCCGGGGACCAGCGCGATATCGTGGACGTCGCCGGGCTCACAGAGGATGTGGGGCTGCTTGGCCATATCCGGCCTGCGTGGCGACGGGGGAAAAGTCCGGGCGGTTCGCCCGGGCTGACGGGTGCCCCGTGACGACCGCTCAGACCAGCACGAACGTCAACGCCGGGAGCAGCGCTGTCAGTGCGACGGTGTAGACGGTCGCCGCGATGGCCCAGTCGTTGCGCACCTGTCGGGCCCGGCTCGCGGCCTCCTTGCCGAACAGCGGGAGCACGACGTACGCGAAGAAGACGAACAGCACCGAGAACGTGACCGCCGCGGCGATGAGGTGGGGGACCAGCAGCAGGCCGGTCCCGCCGAGCGCGATGTCGAAGCCCGGGGCGCCACCCCGTGCCTGGACGGACCGCTCGACCAGCTCCGCGACGAGGACGAACCCGACCCCGGCGAGCGTCCCGGAGGCGTAGTGGGCGAGGCTCGCGAGCCCGGCGGACACCTCCGACAGCGCCTCGCCGGTGAGGGCGCCGGCGGCGACGAACGGTGGCGTGCTGCCTTCCGGGAGCCGCTGCATCGGGAGATTCATCGGTACCGTCGCGAGCAGGCCGGCGAGCGCGCCGAGTCCGGCGGCCGCGCCCAGGCCGACGCCGGCGTCGCCCGCGTGGGCCACGGCGAACCAGTCCATATCGACCTCCGGGACCGGTGGGCTGAAAGCGCTCCCGGTTTCTCACTCCAGCAGCTGCTTGGTCTTCCGGTGACGACCCGCGAACATCGGTCCGAAGCCCAGGTCACCGAACGGCTCCGCCAGCCGACCCAGCCGCCCGCCCGGAAGCCGGTAGTTCACCCGGTCCCGGCAGATGGTCGTCCCGCCGTCGGCGTAGAACAGGTGGGTGTGCTCCCACGTCGGGAACGGACCGTCCTCCATCGTGTCCCGGAAGTAGGCGGCGCCGTCGTGGGCCTGCCGGGCGCCGATGACGGAGGTCCACGTCTGCCGGGGGCCGACCCCGAACGGGCGCATCGACATGTCGATGCGGGCCCCCGACTCCAGCACGTCCGGGTCCGCCTCGCCGTCGGGACCGACGGTCTGCTCGACGCGCAGGTTCATGAATCCGGGCGTCAGCGCCTCCAGCCCCTCGACCCGGGAGTGGAACTCCCACACGTCCGAAAGCGGCGCGGCGACGCGCGTCGTCCGCTCGTAGGTCGGCATGTCCACGGATAGGTCCGGGTGGTGGATAACGGTGACCGTCGCGGCGAGCGGTGGGCGCGAGACGACACCGAAGCGCGGGAGCCGATAGGGAACGTACGTCCGCGCGAGCCGCGGCGAGACAGCACCGCCGTCTCGCTGGCCGTGCGAGTGGGCGGCCTCGCCGCCCGTGAGTAGACGAAGTGAGCGCGGGTCACCGGCACGGGGACGTGAAGCACCCGAGTGCCGGCGTTTTTTGAACGTTTTGCAGCGAGCGGTGCCCGCAGACGCGGCGAAGCCGCGCCGAGGACACCCGAGCCGTCAGAGAGGCGCTACTTGAGCCGTTCCTGCAGGAAGGACGGGTGGGCCTCCTCGACCCCCTCGATCCCGTGCAGTTCGTCGGCGATGATCTCGCCGAGCCCGTCGCCGTCGGCCGCGCGGACCTCGGCCATCAGGGTGTGGTCGCCGCTGGAGGAGTAGAGGGCCTCGACGGCGTCGAGGGCCTTCAGTTCGCGCGTGGCCTCCACGTACGACTCGCTGGCGACCTCGATACCGACCATGGCGATGGACTGGCCCGACAGCTTCTTGGGGTCCACGTCGGCAGAGTAGCCGACGATAACCCCCTCCTGCTCCAGCCGGTCGATGTACTTCCGGACGGTCGGCTTCGAGACGCCTGCCCGGTCAGCGATTTCGGCGTAGGAGGCCTGTGCGTCCTCCTCCAAGACGGACAGGATGCGGTCCTCCGTTGACTCCGCGCTCATACCCCTACTTTTGGGGCCGATGAAAAACCTCTTTCGGAAAGGAAAAGGGAAGTTCGCGTCGGTCGGACCGGGGGTCTCGGCCCGGAAACGGCGCGGAGGAGCCCGCTCGACCACGTTGCCGGGACCGCCCGGAACGGGCCGTGTGGCGGGCTCCCGTGGGCGCTCGGCCCACAGCGAAGTCTTAAACGGGACCGTCACGAACGGCGTGACATGCAGCACGTGACGATTCCGCAGGACCGCATCGGGGCCCTCATCGGCGAGGGCGGCGAGACGATGCGCGAAATCGAGTCCCGTGCGGAGGTCCGTCTCGATATCGACAGCGAGACGGGGTCGGTGCGGGTGGAGACGGTCGGCGACCCGGTGAAGGGCCTGAAGGGGCCGGACATCGTGAAGGCAGTGGGCCGCGGCTTCTCGCCCGAGGCGGCACTCTCGCTACTGGAGGGCGATATGCGGATGTTCGACCTGGTCGACCTGAAGAGCGCGACCCGCAACGAGAACGACCTCCGGCGCCAGAAGGGCCGGCTCATCGGCGAGGACGGCCGGACCCGGCAGCTGATGGCCGACCTCACCGGCGCCGAGGTGGTCATCTACGGCACCACGCTCGGGGTCATCGGCGAGCCGGAGCAGGTCGACGCCGTCCGGTCGGCCGCCGAGATGATCCTCGACGGCGCGCCCCACGGCGCGGTCTACTCCTTCCTGGAGCGCAAGCACAACGAGATGGAGTCGACCGGTATCGAGTACCACGAGTTCCCGGGCGGTGAGGAGTCGACCGGCTCCGACGCCGGCGCCGGGACCGCCCCGTCCGGACCCGACCGGTCGAACGGGCCCGAGCCGAGCGGCTGACCAGCCGGCGACATCTTCAGCCCTCCTGACGGCCCGCACCGGCGTTCGGTCCGCCATATAAATACTTCTCCGCTATGCCCTGCCACACGGCAGACCCACGCCCCGTCCGTCGGTTCTGTAAGCCGGTTCAGAAGGTTTTATGTAGAACCACAATCAAAGATTCTACTGACTATGGCTCAGCAGATGGGTAACCAGCCCCTCATCGTACTCAGCGAGGAAAGCCAGCGGACCTCCGGGCGCGACGCCCAGTCGATGAACATCACGGCAGGAACGGCAGTCGCCGAATCCGTCCGAACGACCCTCGGTCCGAAGGGGATGGACAAGATGCTCGTCGACTCGACGGGCAACGTCGTCGTCACGAACGACGGCGTCACCATCCTCAAGGAGATGGACATCGAGCACCCGGCGGCCAACATGATCGTCGAGGTCGCCGAGACACAGGAGGACGAGGTCGGTGACGGCACCACCACGTCCGTCGTCATCGCCGGCGAACTCCTCGCCAAGGCCGAGGACCTCCTCGACCAGGACATCCACGCCACCATCCTGGCACAGGGGTACCGGCAGGCCGCCCAGCGCGCCAAGGAGATCCTCGAGGAGAACGCCATCGAGGTCGCCCCGGACGACACCGACTACCTCGAGCAGATCGCCGCCACGGCGATGACCGGCAAGGGCGCCGAGAACGCGCGGGACACGCTCTCGTCGCTCGTCGTCGCCGCGGTCCAGGCCGTCGCCGAGGACGACGGCGAGGTCGACACTGACAACGTCAAGATCGAGAAGGTCGTCGGCGGCGCCGTCGAGAACTCCGAACTCGTCGAGGGCGTCATCGTCGACAAGGAGCGCGTCCACGACAACATGCCGTACATGGCCGAGGACGCCGACATCGCGCTGCTCGACACCGCCATCGAGGTCAAGGAGACCGAGATCGACGCCGAGGTCAACGTCGACTCCCCGGACCAGCTCCAGCAGTTCCTCGACCAGGAGGAGGAGCAGCTCCGCGAGATGGTGGACACGCTGAACGACGCCGGTGCGGACGTCGTCTTCTGCCAGAAGGGCATCGACGACATGGCCCAGCACTACCTCGCCCAGGAGGGCATCCTGGCTGTCCGGCGGGCCAAGAAGTCCGATATCAAGGCGCTCGCCCGCGCGACGGGTGGCCGCGTCATCTCCAACATCGACGACATCACGGCCGAGGACCTCGGCTTCGCCGGCTCCGTCGCCGAGAAGGACATCGGCGGCGACACCCGCATCTTCGTCGAGGACGTCGACGAGGCCCGCTCGGTCACGCTCGTCCTCCGCGGGGGGACCGAGCACGTGGTCGACGAGGTCGAACGCGCCATCGAGGACTCGATGGGCGTCGTGCGCGTCACGCTGGAGGACGGCAAGGTCCTCCCCGGCGGCGGCGCGCCCGAGATCGAGCTGTCGATGGGGCTGCGTGACTTCGCCGACTCCGTCGAGGGGCGCGAGCAGCTCGCCGTCGAGGCGTTCGCCGACGCTATCGACGTCATCCCACGCACGCTCGCCGAGAACGCCGGCCACGACCCGATCGACTCGCTCGTGGACCTGCGCTCCGAGCACGACGACGGCAACACCGGCGCGGGGCTCGACGCTTACACCGGCGACATCGTCAACATGGAGGACGACGGCGTCGTCGAGCCGCTGCGCGTGAAGACCCAGGCCATCGAGTCCGCCACCGAGGCGGCCGTGATGATCCTGCGCATCGACGACGTCATCGCCGCCGGCGACCTGAAGGGTGGCCAGACCGGCGACGACGACGACGAGGGCGGCCCCGGCGGCCCCGGTGGCGCCCCCGGCGGCATGGGCGGCGGTATGGGTGGCATGGGCGGCGGTATGGGTGGCGGCATGGGCGGCATGATGTAGAGCGTTTTTCGGCAGGCGGTTCGTCGGCCTTCGGCCGACTCACCGCTCGCCTCGGACGAGTGAACCCCGCGCCTTCGGCACGCGGATGCATGCTGTCTCCGCCACGCTCGCACCGCTCACCGAACGACCCGCTCTCTTTACCGACGGACCGATAGCGCCGCTCCCGTGATTGCGATTTTATTTGTAAATCTGCGGAACATCGTGCCTCATATTGCAAATAGCGACCATCATATCCGTTGAATGGGGTCCCTGTCCACCTAACCGCCTCCCCCGCCGAGATGGTCTACTATCAGCTCCGTCACGGCCTCGGGCCGCTCATGCGTCACCCAGTGGGTCGCGTCGGGGAACCGTTCGAGGCGGCCGTTCTCGCAGAACCCGACGCTCCGCTCGGCCAGTTCCGGCAGGAGCGCGTCGTCGTCCTCGCCCCAGATGACGAGCGTCGGCTGCTCGACGGTGGTGCCCGGCAGGTCCGGCCGATGCTGGACCGCGGCGCGGTACCAGTCCAGCATCGCTCCCAGCGCGCCGGGGCGGCTCCACGCCGCGCGGTAGCGGTCCATGTCGGCGTCGGAGAAGGTGCCGGGCGAGGCCTGCCGGAGGAAGCGGGCCATCCCCTCGTAGTCGCGGCGACGGTTGAGCCACTCCGGGAGCCAGGGCAGCTGGAAGAGCAGGATGTACCAGCTCCGGCGCCACTGTTGGAGGTTCAGTCGCCACCGCTCGCGGCTGGGCATCAGTGCCCCCGCGAAGGCGGCCGGGTGGGGGACGTTGATCGTCACCAGCCGGTCGACCAGGTCGGACCGGCGCAGCGCGGCGTCCCACGCGACGGCCGCACCCCAGTCGTGGCCGACGACGTGGGCCGACTCCTTCCCCTCGCTCCGTATCCAGGTCGCCACGTCGGCCGAGAGGCGGTCGGTCGTGTACTCCGGCAGCGTATCCGGCGCCTCGCTCAGGTTGTAGCCACGTCCGTCCGGCACGAGCACGCGGTAGCCCGCATCGACGAGTGGGCGGACGTAGTCGGCCCAGCCCCACCAGAACTCCGGGAAGCCGTGGTGGAGGACCACCAGCGGGTCGTCGGGGTCGCCGGCGACGACGGCGTGCAGTTCGAGGCCGTCGATGTCACGGTAGACGGAGTTGATAGCGGGGTCATGGAGGAGCGAGGCGTCGGTGGCGAGGCGGGGTGGCATATGCCTCCTCCGGCGAGTGGAGGCAAAGGTACGGCGGGACGGCTTCGAGCAGTCGTTGCATACGCGCCGAAGGCGCGCGTTTCACCGGCATCGAACGAGTGTCCTGCCGGCATGTTTCTGAACTTTTTGTGCGAGCGGTCGCCGCAGACGGCCGCAGGCCGGCCGACAAGCCGACCCGCCGCGGAAAAGAGCTCCTAGACGTAGCTGAACCAGTCGTCGTAGTCGTCAGTCCGGCGCTCGACGACATCGAAGAACCGCTGCTGGATCTCCTCGGTCACCGGGCCGCGGGTCCCGGCGCCGATCTCCTTGTCGTCGACGGTCCGGATGCGGGTGACCTCGGCGGCGGTCCCGGTGAAGAAGAGTTCGTCGGCGGTGTAGAGCTGGCCGCGGGCGATCTTCGCCTCCTCGTGGACCTCGTAGCCCAGGTCGGTCGCGATGTCGATCACCGTCTGCCGGGTGATACCGTCGAGGATGGACTCGGCGAGGCCGGGAGTGTAGATCTCCCCGTCGTTGACCATGAAGACGTTCTCGCCGGGCCCCTCGGCCACGTCGCCCTCCTTGTTGAGGACGATGGCCTCGATGTAGCCGTTGCCGCGGGCCTCCTCGCCCGCCAGCATGGAGTTGATGTAGGCACCGGTCGCCTTCACGTTCGTCGGGATCATGCTGGAGTGGTGCTTGCGCCACGAGGAGACCATCACGTCGACCCCCTCCTCCAGGGCCTCCTCGCCGAGGTAGGCGCCCCACGGCCAGCAGGCGATCATCGTGTCGGTGGGGCACTCCTCCGGGGAGACGCCCAGCGAGTCGTAGCCGTAGTAGACCAGCGGCCGGATGTAGCACGACCGCAGGTCCTGGCGTCGGATGAGTTCGAGGGTCGCCTCGGTCAGCTCCTCGCGGGTGTGCTCGATCTCGTGGTCGAGCGCGGCGGCCGACTGGTAGAGCCGGTCGAGATGCTCCTCCCAGCGGAAGATCGCCGGCCCCTGCTCCGTGTCGTAACAGCGGACCCCCTCGAAGACGGCCGTCCCGTAGTGGAGGCTGTGTGTCAGCACGTGGACCTGGGCATCCGCCCAGTCGGTGAACTCGCCGTCCATCCAGATGGTGTCGACGTCCATCTCCTCAAATCCCATGTCATGAACCTCGACTGGAAGCCTCTTGAGTGTTGACGGTCCGAGGATTCGCGGGGCGTCGCGGCACTGGCTCCCACTGGTCGGGGGACCGCTGCCCGTCACGGGTGGCAGGACCGGGCCGGAGCGGCGAGGTCGCCGGCCGGTCAGCGGAGCGCGTCGACGAGGGCGGCGCCCTCGACGTAGACGAGGTCGTGCCGCGCCGCGTACGCCCGGGCGTCAACGGGCGAGCGGGCGCCGCCGGTCTCGTCGTCCAGCATCTCGCAGACGACGACCGCGGGCTCGGTGCCCGCCGCGTTCGCGAGCGCGATGCCGAGTTCCGTGTGGCCCTCGCGGTCGGCGAGCAGCCCCGGTGCGGCGCGCAGCAGGTGGACGTGGCCGGGGGCGCGGAACGACTCCACGAAGGCCTCCATGCTCGGGTCCGCCGCGTGCCGGCCGAGCTCACGGACGGTGAGCGCGCGGTCCTCGTCGGTGATACCGGTGAACGTCTCGCGGTGGTTGACCGTGAGCGAGAACGAGGAGCGTTCGTCGTACGCGAGCTCGTGGTCGGCCGCGAGCGGGTGGTCGATGTCCTCCTGGACGAACGGGAGGTCGAACGCGTCGGCGACGGCGTCGGCGAGCGCCACGCAGACCAGCCCGCCGGCGTCGTTGCGCATCCGCGCGACCGCGGCCGGGTCGACCGCCGCCGCCGGGTAGACGAGGTCCGTCTCACCCTCGCGGTCGGCGGCGTCGTGGACGAGCACCGCCTCGCCGCCCCGCAACGCGTCGATGGCCGCCTCAACGCGGTCGGCCTCCGCCGTCGTCGCGGGCACGTCGGACGCGTCGGCGCGGGTCATGCGTCCTCACCCGCGACGTGGACGGTGACCGACTCGCCGTCCTCCAGGCCGATTTCGTCGCGCAGGCGGTCCGGGGCGATGACCTCCAACTGGTCGTCGCCGTGGTGGGTCCGCTCGGGCGCGATGACGTGGGCGGTCTCGTACTGTCCCGCGTCGGTCTCGACGGTGGCCGGCCAGCAGAAGGCCGGCCCGTAGGTGCGCTCGTCGTCCTCCCAGCCGTCGATGCGGACCGGGTCGAGTGCGTCCATCCGGGCCCGCTCCCGGACGCTCTCGGGGTCGAGGTCCAGGTTGAGCGTGCCGGCGAACGGCTCGTAGCCGAGCCGGTCGATGAACTGCTCCATGTAGCCCGGCAGCGAGATGTAGTGGCGCCCCTCGCCCATCCCCGTCGTGACGGTCCCGTCGAGGGCCACGTCGGCGTCCTCGCCCTCGAAGATCCGGCGGTAGTCGGCGTGCTCGCGGCGCAGCAGCGCCTCGCCGTCGGCCGTCAGTTCGACGCGCTGGCCGTCGTTCAGCACTTCCCGGTCGATGGCGCCGACCTCGGCCAGCCGCTGGAGCCGGCGTGAGGCGGTCTGGTTCGAGGCGTCGAGCCGCTCGGCCAGCCCCGCACAGGTGACCGTGGTCCCGGTCAGCGCCCCCCCCAGGGCGAGTTCCTTGAGGGTAGCGACCTCCGCGGCGCCGACCGCGGCTCGTGTCTCTGACATACTCCCCAGTAGGGTAACAGGGCCGATAAGTGTATCGTTTGTGTGATGCGTAACGAAGACGTGACGCGGAGCGGAACGGCGGAGGATCGCAGGACGAAGAGCGTCCGTACTTCTATGTGGGGCAGTCACTCGCAAAAGGATGGCGGTTGGGGCGGTCCATGCGGACCAGCCAGTACCGAGCGCGGGTCGGCGGACCGCTCTGAGGGCCCCGGAAGTCGGCGTGCCTGATTGTTCATTCAGAGGCCGATACTTCGACTGCATATTCGGCATATATCCGATTTACTCGACGCTTTGTATGAATACACGCGTATATTCGGCGGAAACGGCTTCCGTCGGTCGGACACATCACGGGTAGATGTCCGACGAGTTCACGCGACGGAACCTGCTTCGTGCGACTGCTGCGACCGCCGCCGGCTTCGGCGCCACCGGGACCGTCGCCGGCGGGGGCGCCGGGACGGACACGGACCCACAGGTGACCGGTCGTATCCCCTGCCGAACGTTCGACGCCGTCGACCTGACCACGGTATCGGCCTCCGAACCGCTCCCGGACCAGGCGACCGGCATCCAGCCCGGCTCCCAGATGTTCATCCAGTACCCGGACGGGACGACGGCCGGCTGCACGGCCAACTTCATCTGGCGCGACACGAGCGGGTCGAGCGTCGGCAGCGTCAGCGGAGCGGACGAGGGCGACGGTAGCGGTGATACTGCCGCCTCGGACCCCGACGACTCCGATGACTCGGACGACCCGGATGACGCCGACACCCAGGCCGGACCGGCGGAGGAGACCGACGACCTCTACATCGGCGCGGCCGGCCACTGCTTCATCGAGGGGGACGCGACGGCCGACGACCGCGCCGGCGACGACTCCGAGAGGACCTACGACGTCTCGCAGCTGACCGTGAGGGTCTGCAAGAACTGCAACGTCGGCGGATTGACCGGGCTCGCCGTCGCGACCGGTGAGGTGTACGAACTCGGCGAGGTGGTCTACGCCCGGCAGGCACTCCCTGACGACGAGGGCACCGAGGGCGAGGAGGTCGGCCACGACTTCGGGCTGGTCAGGGTACCCGACGAGCTGCGCCCGGCAGTGGACCCGTCGATGCCGCAGTTCGGCGGTCCCATCGACGTACAGGACGGCACCGTCCCGGCCGGCGAGACGGTCTGCCAGTACGGGGCCGGCGTCGCCAACGGCGAGGTGTTCCCGACGATGGCCACGCGGGGGGTGAGCGAGGGCGACCTCGGCTCCCCCGAGAGCTGGTACGCGGCCCTCCGTGCCTCGCCGGGTGATTCGGGCTCCCCGCTCGTCGAGTACGAGTTCGGCTCCGGGACGGACGCGACGGGCGTCCTCACCCACCTCACGACGGCCGGCGTCGCGGGCACGACGGTCACGCGCTGCATCGAGATGCCGAAGGACGACGAGCTGGATCTGGACCTGGAGGTCGTCCGGGCGACCGAGGACGTCACCTCGTAGCTCAGTCCACGCCGGCCTCGTCGGGCCCGTTCCAGAACTCGCTGCCGCCCTTCAGCTTCGGGACCCAGGTGTCCTCGTCGCGGGCCAGCAGCGCGACCCGTGAGTCCTCGACGTCTCGCAGGACCGGATGCGTGGGCAGGTACTCCTGGACGGCCCCGGTGAACGCGAGTACCTCCTCGTGGTCGGGCATCGCCGAGCGGTCCAGCCGGCCGCGGGAGTGGCCGACGTGCATGTACGCCTTCAGCTCCACGAAATCGGCGTCCGCGCGGTCGTACATCCCGGCGTACCATTCGGGATGGTGGTCGTTGAACCCCTGCAGCACGGTCGTCCGCAGGACGGTCCGGGTCTCACCCTTGGCGGCGAGCACGTCCAGCGTGTCGACGAGCCGGTCCCAGGCGTCGTCCTCCGTCGCGCCGACCACGTCGTCGAACGTCGCCCGGTCGGCAGCGTCGACGCTGACGTACAGCTGCGTCGGGTCACAGTCGGCCAACATCTCCGGGCGGGTGCCGTTCGAGACGAGGAAGGTGGTGATGCCGTGGTCGTGGAACGCCTTGATGAGTTCGGGCAGGTACGGGTACAGCGTCGGCTCCCCGTCCAGCGAGATGGCGACGTGCCGGGGCTCCATGGCCTCCTCGAACGCCTCGCGGGGCACCTGGTCGTTGCCGCCGAAGCCCGACAGGAGCTGGCGCTGGAGCTCGATGCTCGCCTCGACGACGGCCTCCGGGTCGTCCCACTCGACCCCGTCGAGTTCGTAGGAGTGGCCCTGGTGGTCACGCCAGCAGAAGACACACCGCTCGTTGCAGTTGACGACGGGCGTCATCTGGATGCACCGGTGGCTCTGGATGCCGTAGAACGTGTTCTTGTAGCAGCGGCCCTCCCCCCGGAGCGCGTTGGCCGTCCAGCCGCAGGTCTGGGCGGCGGTGTGGTTCCGGCTGTGGTAGTCCGGGTCGTCCACCTGTCTCGGCCCGGAATCGCTCATGCCCGGCAGTGGCGCGGGCACCCACATATGGGTTGTGTGCCGCGGGCGCGACGGTCGGCCGACCGGTCGGGGCGGCCACTCCAGCCCCTGACCGTTCGGAGTCGTCCGGTTCCGGCCGGGATTCGTCGGCGTCGGCCCGTGGACGGGAACCGCAAGCCAGTTCCCCCGCGGCGACACAGCCAGTTGTATGAGCAACTACTACGTCCGGATGGAGGCGGCCTGGCTCGTGCGCGACGTCGAGGACGCGAACGACGCCATCGGGGTCGCCATCAGCGAGGCCGGGAAACGACTCAACGAGGCCGACCTGGAGTACGTCGACATGGACGTCGGCATCACCACCTGCCCGGCCTGTGGCGAGGGGCTGGACGCCGCGTTCGTGGCGGCCGACACCGCGCTCGTGGGGCTGGCGCTGGAGCTGGAGATCTTCGACGCCGAGTCCGAGGAGCACGCGAGCCGCATCGCCACCAGCGAGGTCGGCGGCGCGCTGCGGAACGTCCCGCTGAAGGTCATCGAGACGGTCCAGACGGAGAGCGAGGAGGAGGAGGCCGCGGGCGCCTGACGCTGCCGGAAGGGGGAGACCCGTTCTAGAAGCATAGGCAAACCGTTAACGACCGCGAGGCGTGGAGTTTCGGGAAGTGAGTGACACGAACAGCGCTGTCGTCCCCGGGGCGCTCCGGGCGTTCGTCGATGAGAGCCCCCAGCCGGTCGTCGTACTCGACCAGGAGGGGCGGGTCCGCTACGGTAACGGCGCCGTCGCCGAGGTCCTGACAGGGGACGCGGCTGGGCCGGCGGCGCTGACCGACCGACTGGCGGCCGACCTGCTCGCCGTGCCGTCCGGAGCGGCCGGCTCGTCGGACCTGCTGGCGGCTCTGGAGGAGGCCGTCGAGGCCACCGACCCCGACGAACCAGGGGAGTGTTCGCTTCGCGCGACCATCGGCTCGGGGGCCACGCTCTCGACGGCCGTCAGAGCCGTCGAGGAGGGATGGCTGCTCTCGTTCCGGCGCGACGCCGGGGCGGACAGGGCAGAGCCGACCCCGTCGCGGGCCGAGCTGTTCCGGCAGGCGCTCGACACCGCGGCCGACGGGATCGCCGTCCTCGACGCCGACGGTCGCTACCGCTACGTGAACCCGGCGCACGCCGAGCTGTACGGCTACGACGACCCGGCGGAACTGGTCGGCGGGCACTGGCGCGACCTGTACGACGACGCGGTCGCCGACCGGCTGGCGGCGGACGCGGCGCCCGTCTTCGAGGACGCCGGGGAGTGGCGAGGCGAACCTGTGGCCCGGCGCCGTGACGGGGAACCGTTCCCGCAGGAGCTGGCCCTGTCGGCGCTCCCGAACGGCTGCATCGTCTGTATCGTCCGGGACCGGACGGAGCAGCACCGCCACGAGCGGACGCTGCGGACGCTTCGCGAGGCGACCGGCGACCTCCTCTCGGCGACCGACCGCGAACGCGCGGCCGAGGTCGCGGTCGAGGCCGCCGAGCGGGCGCTCGACCTCCCGCTGTCGGCGGTCTACCTCGCCACCGACGACGGGGCGCGGCTCGACCCGGCGACCTACACGGACGCGGTCGCGGCGACGTTCGACGACGTTCCCGCGTTCGACGGGGACCGCGAGAGCCTCGCCTGGCGGGCCTTCACCACCGGCGAGGCACAGCGGTACGACGACCCCGGGACGGCCGAGGGGGTCTACAACCCGGACACGGCGGCCGCGGCCGAACTCGTCCTCCCGCTCGGCGATCACGGGGTGATGATAACCGGCCATCTGGGCGACAGCGAGTTCGATGCCGAGTCCGTCCGACTGACCCACACGCTGGCGTCGTCGCTGACGGACACGCTCGATCGCGTCGCCGCGACCGAGCAGCTCCGCGGGACGAACGACCGGCTGGAGCGGCTCTCGGCGGTCCTGAGTCACGACCTCCGGGACCCGCTCAACACCGCCATGGCGACGACCACGCTCGCCCGGGCCGAGGCCGACGGCGATGTCGTCGAGCGGCTCGACGACCTGGAGTCCGTTCACGCCCGGATGGAGACGCTCATCGAGGGGGTGCTCGCGCTGACGCAGGGACTGTCCGGCATCGATCCGGCACCGGTGTCGCTCCCCGACGCCGGCGGCGAGGCCTGGCGGACCGCCAGGACCGCCGGCGACGCCTCGGGGGCGACCCTCTCCGTGGACGGCGAGGGCGTCCTCATGGCCGACGAGACCCATCTCCAGCGGCTCCTGGAGAACCTGTTCGGCAACGCCGTCAACCACGCCGGTTCCGAGGTGTCCGTGACCCTCGGCACGACGGCCGACGGCTTCTACATCGCCGACGACGGTCCCGGCATCCCGCCCGAGCAGCGCGACCGCGTCTTCGAGCGCGGCGTCACCGGCGGCGACGGGACCGGGCTCGGGCTGGACATCGTCAGCGAGGTCGCCACGGCGCACGGCTGGACGGTCGAGGTCGGCGAGAGCGGGACCGGCGGAGCACGGTTCGGCGTGAGGGGCGTCGAGTGGGTCGAGCCGCCATCCGGCTGAGGGACGGGCGACGCCGCGTGTCCCCGTTCAGTACCGCTCGATGTCGACGCTACCGACCGTCACCTCGACCAGCCGCCCACCACCCTCGTCGGCGGCCTCGACGGAGCCCTCGTACTTCTCGAGGACCGCGCGTTGTGCGGCATCGGTGCGGTCGCGGTCGTCCACGACCGCGGCGGTCCCGAAGGCGATGACCCGCCAGAGGGTGTCCGACCCGGCGGCCCGCTCGATGGAGAGCGCGATCCGCGGGTTCTCGCGAACGTTCGCCAGCTTCCGACCGCCGGTCATGATCGAGAAGACGCCCTCGCCGTCGCGCTCCTCGTAGGTGTACCACACCGGCGCGACGTGGGGCCGGTCGTCGCGACTGGTCGCCAGGTGGGCGCTCGTGCGGGCGTTCGCGACCGTTTCCCGGAGGAACTCGCGGGTGTCGTCCATGCTCGGGGGAGGAGCCGCTATCGAAAGAAACCGACGGCCGACCGGCGCGCGGTCGCCGTTATCGTTCCGAGACGCGGACAGTCGAACGACGCGACTCGTATCGTGACAGTTCGCCGCCTACTCGTTCTGCGGGGAGTAGTTCGGCGCCTCGTCGGTGATCACGACGTCGTGGGGGTGGCCCTCGGTCTGCCCGGCGCTGGAGACGCGGACGAACTCGGCGCGCTCTTTGAATCCGGGAATCGTCTCGGCGCCGACGTAGCCCATGCCGGACTGCATCCCGCCGACGAGCTGGTGGAGCTCCTCCGCGAGCGGGCCCTTGTACGGGGTCGCGGCCTCGACGCCCTCGGGGACGTACTCCTCCTCGTCGTCCTCCTTGAGGTAGCGGTCGCCGCCGCCGGACTGCATCGCGCCGACCGAGCCCATCCCGCGGTACTGCTTGTAGCGCTTCCCGTTCATCGTGATGACACGGCCGGGCGCCTCGTCGGTGCCCGCGAAGTACGAGCCCAGCATGACGGCGTCGGCACCCGCGGCGATGGCCTTGATCGCGTCGCCGGAGTACCGGATGCCGCCGTCGGCGATGACCGGCACGCCGGCCGGTGCCGCCACGTCGGCGACCTCGGAGACGGCGGTTATCTGGGGCATCCCGGCGCCGGTGACGACGCGGGTCGTGCAGATGGAGCCCGGGCCGATGCCGACCTTCACCCCGTCGGCGAAGTCGACGACGGCCTCCGCGGCCTCGCGGGTGCCGACGTTCCCGACGACCACGTCCGCGTCGACCTCGGCCTTGATGTTCCGGGCCGAATCGATGACGTTGGCGTTGTGCGCGTGCGCGCAGTCGATGAAGAGGACGTCCGCCCCGGCCTCGTCGGCGGCGGTGGCGCGGTCCGCCTCGAACGGGCCGACGGCGACCCCGACGCGGAGGCCGCCCGCCTCGTCGTGGACGGCGTCGTCGTACTCCCGGCGGGCGAGGATGCCCTGCATCGTGACGAGGCCGGTCAGGCGCTCCTCGTCGTCGACGACCGGGACGCGCTCGATCTTGTGCTCGTACATGAGCTCGAGCCCCTCGCGGGCCGTGACGCCCTCCGGGGCCGTGACGACCTCGTCGGTCATGGCCTCGCGGACGGCGTCGGCCTCGCCGACCTCGAGGAACGGGCGGATGTCGGTCGCGGAGATGATGCCGAGCACGCGGTCGTCCTCGTCGACGACGGGGGCGCCGCTGACGCCCTCGCGACTCATCATCGCGTCCACCTCGCGGACGGTCTGGTCCGGGTCGGCCGTCACCACGTCGCGGATGACGAGCTCGTCGGCCCGCTTGACCCGCTCGACCTGTTCGACCGTCTCCTCGACGGTCATGTTCCGGTGGAGGACGCCGAGGCCACCCTGTCGAGCCATCTCGATGGCCAGATCGGCCTCCGTGACGGTGTCCATCGCCGCCGACAGCACCGGAATCGAGAGGTCGACGGACGTCGAGACGCTCGTCCGGGTATCGGCCTCGTCGGGCTCGACACGGCTCTCCTTCGGTCGCAGGAGCACGTCGTCGAACGTGAGGGCCTCCGGCACGCGGAGCTTCTCCGAGAACGGCTGTGGAGCGTCGTTCGCCATGTAAACGGTGCGGCGGCACCGCCCAAAAGCGTTGTGCGACCCGCTCGGGCACGGGAGCCGTCGACACACCGGGTTCCGGCCGGACCCCGGCCCTACCGCGATAGTTCGACGCCGTCGCCGGTCACCGCCACCGAGCACGCCCCCTGCTCGGCGAGGTGGGTGGCGTACTCGTGGACGACGAGCGTGAGGAACCCGACCGCGGCGCCGTCGGCGCCGAACGACTCCCGCGCGAACTCGCGGGCGAAGAAGCGCCCGCGCTCGTCGAGCCACGACCGCAACTCGGCCGCTGTCGCCTCGGCCTTGGCGAGGCAGTCGTCGATGCGCTCGCGGGGGTCGGTCATCTCCGGGCCGTGCATCGGCACCAGCCGGTCGGGGGAAAGTGCCCGGAGCCGCCTGAGCGACCGCTTGTAGTCGTCGATATCGCAGTACAGCGGCGCGTACATGAAGTGGCCGTTCTCGCTCACGAGGTCGCCCGACAGGCAGGTGCCGGAGGGCTCGTGCCAGAACGCGGCGTGCTGGGCGGAGTGACCCGGCGTGTGGACCGTCTCCAGCTCGTAGTCGCCGATGCGGACGGTCTCGCCGTCGCCGACCTCGCGCTCGAACGCGATGCGGTCCTGGTGGTACGACCCGTCGACAGGGAAGTAGACGTCCCACTGTGACTCCGTGGCGCCCAGCCCCGACAGCAGGCGGGTCATGTCCGCCCGGGCCTCGCGCAGGTAGTCGGCGTAGCCGTGGACGATGGACGGGACGCCCTCGAAGCCGACGTGGGGGAGGTCCGCGATCGCGTCGACCGTCTGTGAGCCGCCGACGTGGTCGATATGGGGGTGGGTGAGGAGGACGCGCTCGACGCCCGCCAGCCCGCCGTCGAGCGCCTCGCGGACGGCGTCGGTCGACCGGACGTGACCGGTGTCGACCAGCGTGTCGCCGATCCGGAGGACGTTCACCCCGCCCCACATGGGCTGCTGGAACTCGAGCCGCTGGATATCCATGCATCGCCGTCGGCCACGAGGGACTTAACGGCTTGCCGTGACCGCTCCTACCCCTGCTCCAGCTGGGTCATGTTCTCCAGCCAGCCACGGCCGGCGACGCCGCCGTCCCTCGTCTGGACCGAGGGCGAGCGGTTCAGGACGGCGCGGTGGCCGGTGCCCTCGCCGGCCCAGTCGACGGGCGTGGTCGCGCCGGGCGAGACCGTGAGGTCCGCACTACCGCCCGCCCACGACAGCGTCAGGTCGATGTCGGGTGCGGCGCCGGTCTCCATCCACTCGCTCCCCGTCGGTGCGCCGAAGACCGGGTCGGCGCCGACCGTCGCGTCCGTGATGGCGTGGGTCTCGTCGCCGTCGAACCAGAACCCGTTCGTGATGACCGGGTCCATCTCGCTGGGGCCGTGGCCCGCCGGCCACGCCGAGAGGTGGTTGTACGCGGTGCCGTCGTCGAAAGCCCCCGAGATCCAGAGCCACTCGCCGTCGGTCCAGTCACGGCGGCCCCAGGAGTGGTCCCGCTCGCCGGGCCCGTTCAGTTCGAACGTCCGGTCCGGGTCGCCGTCGCCGACGCCGATGCGGGCCGCCCCCTCGACGCGGGTGGCGACCTCGTAGCGGTCCTCCGTCTCGCCGCCGGGCCAGTCGGTCCCCCTGGAGTAGCGGAACGGCTCGTGGCGGGCCCGCGTGGTGAGTTCCACGTCGACCCCCCCCGGCCCCCCCCGCCTGGCGCCCGACCCCTCCGGGCCCGCCCCACTCGCCCCCGCCCCCCCCTC
>ERZ1034569.227-NODE-227-length-21742-cov-9.902937_pt1 | contig 21742 bp, 23 predicted proteins | sample MGYA00520706_ERZ1034569 | MGnify/ENA primary metagenome ERZ1034569 (study PRJEB33760, sample SAMEA4777722) | hypersaline lake metagenome | biome: hypersaline environment; feature: brines | place: Spain | collected 2014-08 | depth 0 m ...
TCAATATACTTCTATATATTGCTATTTATGACTTCTTGAGCCAAGCACAGACGTCACAAAGGAGTAAGATATACGAACGCGAGTAAATCTAAATATCATTTTAGATTGTGGGCTGAGGGTCAGCTCGCGAGGTGCACATGACATGCGTACAATGAACTCTGGTCAAAGCGTATTATATAGAGTCTTAAACAACTGAGTAACTTCACGTCATAATATCAATTATTTATTTTTTCTTTTCACAAGCACGCGAATGACGATGGGTGGTTATGTTCCTTCACCTCCCGCCGGTGGTGAGAATCTGACACATCAGATCACAACGAATGCAGATGAACCCTCCACTGGCGTGGAGTATGACGACGGCCACCATCTTCCAGAGAGGGTAATCAAGCTATTCTTAGTCTGCTGGGATGATTTTTTGATCGGGAGAATATTGAGCCAGATTTTGCTGAGACTTCTCATTGAGAGCGATCAAAGTTCGGCCCCATCCACCAACTCAGACACAGAGGCTCGCCTTGTGCTTGGACATACGAGGAGACACTCCAGAGAGGATCGATATCTATCTGAACTTACGAGGAAAACGCAGAGTGAAACTGAAATATCTCGCGAGCCCCAGGGCTTCGCCGTTTCGAGTCTGCACTACAACTTAGCAGGCGAAATTTAATTTTTTCCGGCCTTCCACAAGTGGGGTTGGCTGGAATTCACACTTGAACACCTCGCTGGTGTCTGTGGGAGTCGGCCGCTCCAGACCCAGCAACACAACTGCCGTCGCACGCTCACTGAGCGATTTTGAGAGGAGTCGCATTTCCAAACCGACTCAGTCAGCATTGGATGAAGATCATTCACCCATCTTTTGAGTTCTCTAACTGTGAGTTCCTGTAAGTCATGCAGCGTCAGAAATCTTCATCTCGGCTCTCGGGGTCACATCAAAGCCCCGAGGCACTCGCCTTGCTGTCCGTAGAATTCTCTGCAAAGGGGTCAATTCAGCGTTTTCCGGATCGGATACATTTGTAACTATTACGCACGATTCTGTCCTGCAATTAGCAAGTAGTGAGATCAGTGTTGAGTGACTGCACCTCACTGCATGGGCAGGTCAAAATCGACCCTCCCGCATACGAAAGAAAGCAACGGTGGTACCAGTCGCTGTTTCTACAGAGAGACGAGGCGAGTACCTTTGGGGCAAATGGAAGACGGAGTCTTGCGTAATGATTCCGAACTCGCCTCTCAGACCTCGTCGCTCCAGACGCTTCACTCTAATAAACTGTCGCATAGATCTTAGTTGCAGGGTCAACCAGCGGGCTGCAGATACTCATATCTCACTTTGGGGGTGCCGTTGGACATCCGCGTCTTCAGGAGCGGAACAGAGTATTTTATCTAAATTCCTCAGTAAATGTGTTGACAACACTATTACTTCCTATGATAATAAATCGGTCACCATCTCTCATCCGCAAATCAGGCTCAGGGTTCGTCAGCAACTCACCGTTTCGTTCAATTGCGACGACTGTTGCTCCAGTCTGGTCACGAATAGCTGCCTCTTTAAGCGTCTTGCCAGCAAGCTTTGGTGCAGTTGTCCGTACAATCTCAAATTGTGTCTCCAACGTCAGCACTTCCTCCTCGTCTAACAGAACCGACGAGAGCATCCGCCCAGTGACTGTTGAGAGCGCGAGCACATACTTCGCACCGGCCCGATAGAGCTTTGCTGTATTTTCAATGCTGTTCGCTCGTGCGATCATCTCGGTGTCAGGCGCAGATTCCTCAATAGCAGCTGTCGCGTACATCGTCGTCGTATCGTCGTCAACTGCCAAGACAACCAGTCTGGCATTTTCAATACCGGCTTTCGTCAGTGTCTCCCTATTTGTGATATCACCAGTAACGTCAACTCTGTCGTCATCATTCATATCGATCACTGTCGGTGAGACACCGTTGGCTTCCAATGTCTGAACAGTTGCTTGTCCAACAATGCCGTGCCCCGCAACAATGACCTGATCATTACCGGATAACTTTGGGGAAACTGTCTGACTATTTACCTCTGCAAGAGCTTGGTACCTCCCAGCAACGAGTAAGAAGCTATTCTCATCGATTCGCACCTCAGGACCTGGTGCAGAAATGAATTTGCCGTTAGACCACACCCCAATAACGGTGACTCCGATCCGCTCTTGAAGATTTAATTCTGCGAGCGTCTGTCCTGCCAGTTCACTCCCTTCTCCGACGCGGAGCTCTGAAATATTGAACTCCTCACTCAATTCGACTGTTTGAACAAGCTTCTGTGTGATTGGAAGTGTGGCCCTGCTTGCGAGCGCATCGCCCAGAGCCTGCCGGGGCCGAATAACCCGATTGGCACCTGCATATTCATGATACTGTGCATCCTGTTTATTTTCGGCGACGCTGATAATCCTCAGATTCTCCCGAAGTTCCCTTGCAGTAAGAATTACTGAAACATTCTTTTTATCAGAAACGTCCGCCACAAGTGCCTGCGCTTCAGAGATATTCGCAGCTTTGAGTGTCTGTGCTTGTTCAGGATCACCATAGATTGCTTCGACTCCGCGGGTATTCAGATCTAAAACCGTTTCTGAGTCGTCATCGATGACCACATGTGGAACATCTGCAGCCTCAAGCTCTGATCGAAGGACGTTCTCACGTGAATTGTACGAGCAGATAATAATGTGATTACTAATCGTGGTCGATTGCTGAGGTTTATTTTCAATCGCTTGCTGAAAGAGTGGGATAGCGAATACTGGCAGTGCTAAGAACACGAGGAGGACACCAGTCAGATTCATGCCGATTACGAGAAGATTCATTGCGGCTGTGTTCCAATACTGAGTATCGCCCCCAAACCCCGCTGTGGTAAATACCTCAATGACTGTCTGTAAAGATTCAAATATCGTTATCTCAATCCCTTCAAACCTCAGCACTGCCCACTGATATACAAGTGAATAAATAAGTACGAGCAATGCCACACCAGATAACGATAGCACGAGGCGCCGCTGTAGTCCGGTCGTTATCATACATATCTGCTGATAGTCACGAACGGATGAGAGTTTACATATGTGGTACGCTCGTAATTCACGATAACGACGGCAACCGTACCGTTCCGTCAACGGCTTCGGAGTCAAGTGGAGCGGTTTGAGACGCGGAGCGTCTCGTCATCGGGGGAGCGGAAATCTTCGATTTCCGAATAAAGGCTTGATTCTTGATGAAGAACACCCACGTCCCACTGTGACGTGGAAGCAAAACGGCATCAAGCACGACTCAAAAACAACCTCGCCTCTCGAAAGAAGCGAATCACAAGAGACACTCCAAAGCGTGGGAGTACGTTCTTGTCGAGTATGAGACTTGATGCGGTGTCGCAGCCGAGAATCTGCAACAGGCCAGGGCGCGGTCTACGACAGTGCGAAGAGTTGATGGAAAATGCACCTCGTGTGTAAATACGAAGTCAAGACACCTACCGCATCCGGAGGCGAGACGGCAAGTATCGACATCAGTCTCTGTGACTTCGCGGCGGTCGCGTACGGAACCGAGGAATCCAACTTGTCCCCCGGAAATCGCCTGAAGCAGAGCGGATACCACTTTCCGACAGCAATTGCCACGTGCGATGATTCAGGCAGCGCAGAAGCCACTCGCCCGCACGCGAGGTGTTCAGAGTACCGAACGAACTCTTCCACGGTCTTGCTACACACATCATTGAACGGTGTGTTGAGCAGGAAGTTAGACGAACTAACGTCGGGAAACCCGCTGGCGCTTGACATCCTCCTGCGCCTAAAGACGCAGGAATCCCAAAAGTTGGGATATTATGGTTTGCAGTCTCCCTGTTCTCTCATGTGAAACAACCCGCTTTCGCGGTCGAACAAGAACACTCCGGGCTGTGCCAAACAGCCGTTACTCATATCCCCCGTCGGGGGAGTTTGAGTTATCTTTCTCCGAATATTTACTGCACCATTCACATCTGCATTCATCGTCTTACCACATGAATCACACACGTACAAGCCACGTTCTACACGATTCTTGTTTCGTTTCCGCCCACAACATGAACACGTCTTACTCGTATCTCGCTCACTCTCTCGGTCAACAAGAATACCATATTCTTCCGCCTTATATTCGAGCAGATTCGTAAAGCGGTCAAACTCCCATCCATGCAGTTTCTTATTGCCCGACACACCCCAATTGCGTGAATCACCATCTTTACCATCTCGAATGCCGCTGAGATCACCAACAGCTATCCGCTCCACCCCCTCTTCAACACACCGTTGAACAATATGCTTACTGAGAGTATCTAAAAAGTGGTCTTGACGCCGGGAGAGTTTCTGCCGGGCTTTTCGGGCACGTTTTGACGGACCATTCTCGCCTTCAGTCTGGTATTTCTCACGGGTGAAATAGTGTTTATCTTCTTTCAACACATTCCCCGGATACAACTCACTGACACCATCTTCATAGTCAATAGCAAGATAGTTGTCAATACCAAGATCAATACCAGCCGTCTTGTTACCGGGTGCATCTTTCACTGGTATCTCTTTCTTACAGACGATATGCAGTTCCCACATATCATCATTCCAAACAGCACGCACCTGCTGAATGTTCTCAACGTCTACATCAGGTCGTGTTTCATACTCTGCGAGAATGAAATCAGACCAACCCTGTTTTAGATTGGAACCTTTTGAGAGACGCAGTTGTCCGTGTTTGTCGTCATGTTTGATAGCACCTTTTTTCCATGTCACGGTAGAACGCGGATGTTTATCATCACACTTTCTGAATCCCGGCGGGTTATTGCCGTCATCAGAGTTGTACCACCCGTTAAACGCCTCAGCAAGCTCTTCAAGAACTCGCTGTGCTCACTGAGCGAAGCTCATTGGCATCACGAGACGGCGGAGCCGTCTCGAACGAACTTGACTGCGAATGTAAATCATTAAAGCGTTCATGGGTTTTCAACTCAGATTTCAACTCAGACTCATCAGGTATCTCACCATCATTATCCCACCGTTGTTCCGTGTAGTAGCGTGCAACATTCCATATTTTGGATGCAGAAAACCCACACTTATTTAGCTCATCACAAACCTGTTCATGATTCGTGATATGTGCAACGTAAGTGCGGGTTGTCTTTAGCATCTTTTCGATACACTGTTTTTTTATGAGATACAGCATATACAAATGATGTGGTATGATAATATCCAAATCTGCTATCGATTGTGGACTATTCACAGAGTTGTCGGATTCATCCCGCGCCTAAAGGCGCGGGTATTCTCCTTGTTCTTTATAAGAGAACGGCCAGCCAGGAAATTGGGGCAAGCACGGTAGCCTCAACTTGCACGGGCGTTCGACTGCTTCACCAACATCCTCAAATACAACTCAAAAGTTGGAGGCATCAACACCGTCGAAGTGTCCGAACGTGACATGAGCAAGACGCGCTGCGCGTGCAGGAAAGGAGACGAGAGTGAGCGTGTCGCAAGGTTGCATGTATGCGAATCGTGTGATGCGGCGTTCAGCACTGATCTGAACTGAACGGGACGGGACGGGACGAAGAGTATCCGTTTCAATATCAACGATGAAGTGACTCTGTGTTTTTGATCGGTTTGGACGATCATAGAACTCCCGGCTGGTTGGCACAACCTAGAGTTTAGCTGAGTTTTCCCACGGATTCTCACCGATGGAACAACTGCGAGACTGCAGACCCTCATGTTCCAATCCAGCGGTGCAGTGCCGTGGGATTTCTGCATCTGAAGACGAGAGAATATGTCAACCGTGGCTGTAACTCATTTCACGCGCCAAGTTTTTTCTCTGGGATTTGCTGGAAGTGCTAAATGAGGAGGTTATTCACATTTCTATGTATTAACATCATATCGTTGCTAACTCAAGAGCAGCACTGAAACATTGATGAGAGTGTCTTTGTGGTTTTTCGGAGGCCGCAAGACAGTCGATTATTTCAAACAGGTAGTGGATGTGGATTTCTGTGACTGCTATCAGTCGCACCAATACTCCTGTACACCCCGCACAAGGCGTCTGCCCTGCAATGTGTTCACAGCATCTTTTCAATACATCACGAGAGGTTGCTACATCGCGGTTGAAACGACGGCTGATTTGCGGGATCCGCAAACGGTCGGTCGTATTTTAAATGTACGTACAATATCAATATTAAAGATATATCTGTGAGTCTATCTGGGTCATACACACAAACCGATCACACAGCGGAACGTCGCGTCGCCATCGCAGGTGCAGGCAGAGTGGGACGCCGGACAGCTAAGCATCTGAGTGATCATGGTCATGATGTATATATCATAGAACGTGATTCCAAAACTGTCGATACAGTCGTCAATAACTGTTCAGGTGTCGTGATCGAGGGCGACGCTGAAGATCCACAAGTTCTTCACCAGGTTGAGCCCCGACGGGTGGATGTTGTTGCGGCTCTGACCGGTGATGCAACGACCAACTTCGCGATTTGTGCAGAGATGCAACACTTGACAGAGGATGTGCGGACTGTGGCACGAGTGAACAATCTTGAAAGAGTGAATACGACAAATGAGTTTATTGATGAGATTGTGTATCCTGAACGGATAGGCTCAAAAGCTGCAGTCAACCGAATTCAGGGAGAGAGTGTCCAAACAATAGAGGACACCACAGGAGATGTTGACATTCTCAACATTCGGATTCACCCACGGTCTCCTGCGGCTGGTGAGCAAGTAGAGGACATACGTCTCCCCGATGGCTGTCATGTGATTTCGGATGCTGATGGAACCAAAATCGCCGGTCCCGAAACGACACTCAAAGGTAGTCGTCGATATCTTATTGCCGTAGAGCCGCATATGATTGATGACGTACGAAAGCTGTTGATCGGATAGCTAGAATGGGGGAGCAAAGACAACAGAGAGAGCAAAGTCACACCGCGAATGTCCGCCTGGAACGAGCAGACACAGAAATTGAGATGTTCGTTAGTAGCCCAGCGCCTACTTGTCTGTTTAGTTGCGTGAAATTATTCAACACTCATACCGAGCCAACATGACTGCATATGATGATACTTACTGAATTTATGACTCAATCAATCCACAGCAGCACGTTGATCATAACTAATCCAACGTTCTTTGTCATTCCAATCGCTTCTGTCGGTTACCACGGTTACGTCATTGATAATGTAGCAGCTAAAAACAACTCAATGATGAGTCTGTTATCATTCGTTTACTCAATTCGCATGAGCCTGCTCTGGAATCAATCAGGGCACGAGAGTAGAAACACGTCTCAGGAGTGGAATCACTCGCTTGCCACCCACCAAGGGGTTAATTAACACATGAAAAATGATCTTGAACGAGACCTCGGTTTGTACGCAACAGTCACAATCAGTATGGGTGCAATGATTGGGAGTGGGATTTTTGTACTCCCTGCATTAGGTCTCAAAAAAGCTGGACCGGCAGTGATCATCGCTTATATCCTGGCTGGATTGGTCGTGTTACCGGCTGCACTCTCAAAAGCCGAAATGGCAACCGCTATGCCCGAGTCTGGCGGGACATATCTGTACATTGACCGGGCGATGGGACCATTAGCTGGAACGATAGCTGGAATCGGCGCATGGTTCTCGCTTGTGTTCAAGAGTTCTTTTGCACTGGTTGGATTGGGTGCATACCTTCTCTTACTCGTTCCGATATCGGGTGGATTGGTAAAGCTCGTCGCACTTGGACTTGCAGCAGTTATCGTTGTGCTCAACATCGTTGGCACGGAGCAGAGTGGGAAGGCCCAGTCGATTATCGTCACTGCTGTCGTGTTTGCGCTGGCAGCATATGTTCTCAACTCTGGACTTGTTATCGACACAGCGCGTTTTCAAGGATTCACTGACAAGGGAGCAGGCGGGGTTGTGACAGCGGCAGCATTCGTTTTCGTCTCTTACGCAGGGGTAACGAAGATTGCCAGCGTTGCTGAGGAAATCGAGAACCCAGACCGGAATCTACCACTTGGAATTCTCATTTCGATGGGAGTGATGATGCTGCTCTACACACTAGTCGTTACGGTCGTAGTTGGTCTGAACGATCAAGGCGTTCTGACGACAAGCGGGCCGAATGGTGGACCATCACTGACACCGATGGCAGACGGTGCGGGTCAACTGCTTGGCGGAGCCGGTGTTATTGTCATTTCGCTGGTCGCCATATTAGCGTTGACTTCTATGGCCAATGCGGGGGTGCTGGCGTCCTCAAGATTCCCGTTAGCGATGAGTCGAGATTCACTAGCACCTATGCAACTTGCCCGAGTAAGTGAACGGTTCAGCACTCCGAGAAACTCAATTTTAATAACTGGCGGTCTCCTTTTGTCGCTCATTGCATTCGTGCCAGTTGTTCAATTGGCGAAGTTGGCCAGCGCATTTCAGATTCTTGTGTTCGCAATTGTGAATATTGCTTTAATCGTATTCCGCACAAGTGGAGTCGATTCCTACCAGCCCTCATTCAAAGCGCCCGGTTATCCATACGTCCAACTTGCCGGATTCGCTGGCGGACTGGCATTGCTCACTCAGATGGGGATGCTCCCGATCCTTGGTGCAGCCGGTATTATCGTTGGTGGCGCTGCGTGGTACCTCGTGTATGGCCGCTCTCGAACGGACCGTGAAGGAGCGATTGGTACTCTTCTCGCGCGACAGCAGGATGGAGAGGTTGCAACGAGCGACTGAGTCGGCTCCCGCAGGGAAAGACTGAGTTACTCCCGCAGATTAGGATATATAGAATTGCCTCGTTACCCACACCTCAAGTGTAAATCTGGCTTCACACTCTAGTAATCACGCACAACAACCAGCACGCGAAACTTCACCGGAGTATCAACTGTGGGGCGACCCTGCACTCGCTACAGGACAAATGTGAACTCTGATACGACGAAATCACGCTGACGGCAACGACACAAAGAACACCAGGGACACCATCATCATGACAACCAGACTGGGCATATCCGTTGGGATGGGATTAAACACCAAGTGAGCACGCATGAGGAGTGCTCGCCTGCCGAGAATCAATTAAAACAAGCGTTCACATCGAAAAATGTCTATCCACAGGGTGTGTAAATGATAATAATGGATTGTTTCAGGGGACACTGACGATTGGGTATTGACTTCGTGTGGTGAATGAAATAGAGCTAAACCTACTGATGTGCGTATATCAGTGATGGAATCTACGGTTCGTTATTAACTAAATGTGAGCAAAGCATGGGACCCAGATGATATATTTGATATACTGGCAAGCAAAGATGTTCGGCGTATTTTGGTTGCGACGAGTGTTCAGCCAATGTCAGCCAAAGAACTGGCTGAAGTTTGCGACCGGTCATTGGCGACGATTTATCGGCGCGTTCAAGCCATGGAGAATTATAATCTCCTCACTGAGGAGGTTACGAGAGATCCTGATGGGACACAATACAGTGAGTATAGGAGCGAATTAAATGAGATTACAATCAGTCTTGAACAGGGACAACTTGACGTGGATATTAGTATTGAAAAAGATGCTGTGGATCAGTTTGCTGAGCTCATCCAGGATCTTGAACAGTCGGAGAAGCAGGACGGTCAAACTGATACGGAATAATGAGTAGTGACCCGACACTCTGGATGTTAGTATTCAGTAATGTCTTTGTGCTTATCATTGGAGGGAGTCTTACATACTATGGGTTTCAAGCACAGCGCCGCGTGGGCAAGCCAAATTTAAAGTATGCAACGCTCGGGTTTGCACTTGTCACTCTCAGCACCATTGCTGAGGTGATCTACTCGCCTGCTGTCATCGGTATTTATGAAATATCTGGCTCCTCACTTCTCATTCTCTATACCATTGAGTCACTGCTCATTGGGTTTGGATTAGCGAGTATTTATTATTCCGTGCGCGGGTCGTAGATGCGTGTAATCCAGTTAGCTTTTGGAAACACATGTGCTGACGAACTGCGCTGTGATCAGCAATCTCAAAAGATATTCCATATTTGAGTAAATCAGAACGCAGTAAGAGGAAGGATAATAAAAAACACCGATTCAGACGAATGTCTCTGACTCAATCTGATTTAGCACTTCGGACGACAAAAGCTGGATCGTCTGTATCGGCAGTCACCTGTGCAGGGACATTGCCCAAGATCCGATCACGTAGTGAGGGCTCTGTCTCACCTAAGATGAGGACATCAAACGATTCACTGATATCAACGATACTCTGACTCGTATCAGCTTCTTCGGACAGTTGCTGGCTAATTTTGTCAGGGTCAACACCTGCATTCATCAGTCGGTCGGTTGCATCTGATAGGATTTCCTCGCCTGATCTCCGGTCAGACTCATCACCAGTGTGGAACAGTGTAACGGCTGCTCCAGTCGCAGTTAGTAACTCCTCGGCGAACGAGAGAATCCGGTCAAAGTTCTTTTTCCCACGAACAGGCACAAGTACCTGTTTCACCTCGTCTGCGTTACCGGATGTCAGAATGACGTCGCATTCTTCCTCCAGCGCAACACGATTGACTGTTTTGTCACGGGCTTTCCCAAATACAAGCCGAGTGGTTGCAGACACCTCTGCATCCTCAAGAAGGTTAGTAAGCCCATTGAGTTCTTGACGAGCGTCGTTTTCGAACTGGTCACGGGCTGCCGAAGGCGGCGTTTGATCTGGCAATCCGTAGTGGCCAAGCAAAACAACCTCCATCGACGGAATGCTTCTAACCAATGCGTCTGGAACCGAGTCGGCATCTGGTAGTTCAAGCGGAACAAGGACTCGGTGTGACATATATATATAATTTACACTCACCAGTTATTAAAGATACACGAAGTGTAAACTCGTAGGTCTCCACTGGGCAGCTATGATGTCAGTTACACTATTGAGGTTAGATCTCAACAGCACTGAACTTGGAATCATGTATGCCTGTACCAAGCGAAGGCGGCATCGAGCCGGAAGCCTACCCATTTATCACTGGACAAGGGCTTGACAGAATCGCCAAGGGGATATCAACGCGTAATATTGAATGATCATGTAACGTCACGTCTTAACCACAGGGCGGGGTCTACTCACTGTCCAATAACGACCGTGCCGAGAGAATTTTTAGTCGTGCCAAAAATGATAGACTATTTATTTATATGCGTGAATACGGCACAGTATACCACTCTCAGGGCGTCTGTATCCATACTTTAGGCTATCCTAAACGCACAAATTTATGACATTACATCGATAAATATGAGATACAATGAGCGCGCAAGGAATCGAACAGCAGACACGGAATTATCTGACAAGCAACGTCCCGCAGATTCAGCAACACGGCGGGAACTTTGAGGTGCGAGACATTGACGAGGAGGCGGGGACCGCAACCGTCGCAATCGGCGGTGCATGTTCAGGATGTGGTATTGCACCAATGACAATGAAGGCCATTGAACAGCGCCTCCCCAAAAACGTCGACGCCATTGAGGATGTCAGTGTTGTACGGGCTGGCGGGCCAGACGCTGCAGTGATGCCTTCGAAAACCACAGTGATGGAAGAGATGAACGAGTACGATGATTACAGCCCACCATTCTAATTGACTCGTTGTATACGCAGATACTCACGCTTGCGCTGTGTGGATGACATCCTCCCGGCCGTGAACGGGCGGGGCTTCCTACAAGGCCCCCGCTGAGTTGAGAACAGATGGTTTGTATTCCGTCATGAGACGAGGAGTACCACGCATTACCCTTCGTTATCCCTGATTCGAGTACCTTGCTTGTTCTCTGGCGGTATCCACAACGGACGGCTTGACGGGGATACCGTCAACCGAGTGGAACTCCCGAGACTGTCTCATTACATCGGTGTGACCGTCTCGGTTCGTCTCACAGACGGCCTGTATCCGTGTCGATAACCTGTATCTCCGCCGGACAGGGTTTGAGCGCCTGTTCCGCACGCACATGACTCACTCTATGTCAAGCCTCGTTCGTGCTTTCACGACGTTATCAAACGACGCCTGACAGCCCGTGTCATGAGATACTAATCTGCCGGCGTGCTTTGCATGAGCTGTGATCGGTATGCTCCTCTTCGAACGACTCGCTCGTGCGCTTGAAAGGAACACTGGACTGTGCTAATCAGCCATGACGATATCACCTGGACTCTGTGTCATCTTCCTACGAATGTCCACCACAGCACAAACAGTTGATGTCCCACGCTTAGTCGCACCCGCGAATATCTCTTGATTGATTCTTACCGTACCTTGCTTAGTCATGTATTCTCGATCTGGATTCCACCGTCACGGTGTAGAGTTCATATACAAAAACACAGCCAACACTGAGCAGCGCACTCCAGAGCACAACCGCAAACAGCGTCGACCCAATCTGCATTAATTACTCACCTCATTGTCAGCGTTGGAGTCTTGGGTTGCTGCAGTCTGATCTTCAGTTTCGCGCTGGCCGCCATCAGTCCGAGCGTCACTGAGCCGACTAATTTCGGTCCCCAACTCGTCGTGGTCGTATGCAGTAGTGGAAACCTTGGCAGCAAGCACCGTCAGTACTGACGAGACGACGAATGCACCGCCGAAGGCCGTCAGATACAGCGAGTCAGGTGTAGGTAATAATCCACCGAGAATAGGAACTGACCGTATGAGCCCGCTGAAGTCGGGAAAGTATACGAGTCCGACGGCAAGTCCAGCGAGGCTACTGACGAGCGCACCAGTACCTGTGAGCCGTCGTGAGTAGAGCCCGTAGATCAGGGGGATTGCGACCGCAGCGCCCAGCAGGTCGGCGAAGAGAAATAACCGAAGGACGCTGCGAGCACGAAGACTGACGTAGACAGCACCGACCGCACTGATAATTGTCAGTGCACGTGCACCAATCGTGAGCGTCCGGTCATTTGGGTCGGAAAGTAACCGTGGGAGATCCGCTGTCACGACGCTCGCGAGGGCGTTGAACAGTGTATCGACAGAACTCATCACGAGCAGAAGCGCTAACAGAACGACTGCAACGACGAGCCACTCTGGAAAAGCTGACTGGAGGAGAATGAAGAAGGCGACATCAGCGTTGTACGCCGAACTCGATACATCCGTAACGATGTCAGCGCTACCAGCGGCGACGAGACCGAACAGCCCAGCAAGAAAAATAATGAGTCCGTTCGTCACGCTGGCACGTCGGAAACTCCGCCCAACGGTTTCGCTGTCAACTCCAGCGTAAATCCGCTGCCACCAGGTTTGATTGATCAATTCTGCCCCGAGAATGGCGAATGCCAACCCGAAACCAAACTGAAGGCCGGGCAGGAAACCGGGATCAAGCAGTGTTGGATTTGTTGTCATAATATTCGCGTGAATCGTGTCGGCACCGCCCAGCGCAAACACCGCGCCACCGAGCGCGAAGACGAGCAGTGGAAGGACCACGAGTGCTTGTATGGTATCGGTCAGAATCGAAGCCCTGAGTCCACCGTAAGTCGTGTATAGGACCACGAACCCGCCAACCAGGACGGCAGTTTGCCACTGTGGGACGCCAGCGACAAGCGATAATGCGCTGGCGATGCCTGTCAGCTCGGCAGCGAGAAAAATAAACATGTACAGACAACTCACCATGAGCACAAATGCATACATCGCCGGACCATAGCGGGCGTGGGCGTATTCGGTCAGCGAATGTCCGTCTGGAACGAGCTCACGGATTCGCGGTCCCAGTTTCGCGTAGACGAGCATTGGGACTGCCTCACCGATCGTATAGCCAATGACCGCGGCGATTCCAAAACTCGCTCCCGCCTCTGGGGCCGACAGCAGAATCCAGACCCCCATGACTGAGGCAACCAGCGTCGCTGTCATTCGGCCTGAGTGTGCAGAGTTACGGGCGGTCAGTAGGTCCTCAACAGAGTCAACAGACCCCCGTGAGAACCAGAGACCAAGCGTGCTCAAGCCAGCAAGTGTCACGACGGTCAGTCCCAATACGACAGCGGTGCTCACCATGTTTGATCATCTCTCTTAGCCGCGTAGGCGGCATCGAAGAATGCAATCTCCAGTTCAACGGTCCGATGAAAGTGTCGGGCAAGCCGCTGTTGACGATCTGAGGCGGCCGCTGCACCCTCCCGATCAAGCTCTGCTCGAATCCATTCGACAAACTCGTTGAAACCTGGATTATTGTGTAGCCTAATCCATTCGGCAAGATAAAACTGCTCAGGAGGCTCAGCATCGACACCAGCCCAAGCGCGATAGATCCACTCCGCGGGGACAAGGACAGCGAGTGTCTCAGCGTACCCGCCCTCTCGTGCAACTCGCTCGAGAAGATCTTCAAAAGCGCGTGTCGCCGGCATGAGCTCGGGCTCTCTGCGGTCGGACTCGGGCACGTCGAGAGCATCGAGCGAGCGCTCAAAATAGTCGTTTTCATCGGTTGTAAGCGTATGAATAAATGTTCCCAGCCGGGCTTTCGCCTTCATCGATGATGCCTCGCCAAGCGCGTGGCCAAATGTCCCAACGAGTGACTCAATGAAGGCGTAATCTTGCACTAAGTACTGGCGGAAAACGGCATCATCAATCGTTCCCTCACGGAGTTGTTCGGTAAATCGATGTTCAACGGCAGCTGCCCACTCAGGCTGTGAGAGAGCCTGACACCACTCAGTAAACCGGACATCGTCGGCCGAATCGGTATCGCTGGGATAATTATCTGGGATATTAACCGTGATTGAGCGCCTTGCTGAATTTCTCATATCTCCCACCCCTCCTGTCGCCAAGCAGCATCCCAGAATCGATACTCGTATCGAGCAGAGGTTCGGAATAATTCACGATAACGATCACGCTGGGCGGGCGTTCCCTCCGCCCAGACGTCATTCATCAGCCCCTTGCACCACTCTGTCAATTCAGTGAACTCCTCGCCGGCGTAGGTGTCAATCCACTCAGCGTACCCCTTGTGATCGGGCTTCCCCCGGTCGGCTAATCGCTTGCCGGTTATGTTGAACCCCCACATGCAGGGGAGCAACGCAGTTACAAGATCACCGAAGGTTCCCGTCGCAGCGGTCCTGATAAGAAAGTCTGTGTATGCCTGCGTCGTTGGCGACGGCTTGGTTGACTCGAGTTCGCTCTCGTTGATCCCGAACTCTGCTGCGTAAGCGCGGTGAAGATCCATCTCAGTGTTTAATGTCGATTCGAGGAGCTCAGCAAAGGTGCCCATCTGTGTCATATTAGGTGCCTTTGTCACACCGTGAGCGAACAGACGGGCGTACTCGGTGAGATAGATGTAATCTTGCCGGACCCAGTAGCGGAACGGCTCCTCATTGAGTGTTCCATCGCCCAGTTGCCTGACCATCGGGTGATCGAAGATTGACTCCCAAATCGGATCGCCGATTGGTGCAAGTTCTTCAGTGCCGGTCATCAGTTCATTGTGATTGTGCGAGCATTATATAACTAACTAATATAATTTGGTTATCACCGACAGTCCCGACGACTTTTGTCAACAGTCGCAAAATATTAGCTATGTCGCTGGTTTTGCCAAGCGAGATTGTCGTCAACGAGGTTTTACCAGTTGTTCGGCCAATGCTTGCACGTGAGCTTGCAGATGCTGGTCTGACCCAGCAGACGATCGCCAACAATCTTGGCGTGACACAGGCTGCAGTGAGTTCGTATCTCAATAGCAAACCTGACCGGAGTGGACCAATCGCTGGCGACCCTCGAACACAAGCGACCATCGAGCGGATCGCGACAGGACTTGCCGATGAGCAGATGGACGGCTATGACGCGCTTGCGGAGTTAATGGATCTCATAGCGACGTTTGAGGATCGTGGACCAATTTGTGAACTTCATGAAGAGGCGATGCCCTCTCTCCGAGGATTAAGCTGTGATCTCTGCGTTCGCGGAATCGACTCCACGCTGGCAACCGAACGAGAAACACTCGCAAATGTCCGTCGAGCTGCTCGGCTGCTCGCAACTGCTGATGGAATGACTGAGGCAATCCCTAACGTTGGGACAAACATCGGGATGGCACTGCCGGGAGCAGCTGATATAACCGACGTAGCCGCAGTGCCAGGACGAATTTACTCGATGCGGGGCCGCGTTGAGGTTCCATCGGACCCAGAATTCGGGGCTTCCAGCAATGTCTCAACGATGATCCTCGCGGCACAGGCTGTTGATGAGACGACTGCTGGCGCACTCAATCTCGTCACAAGCGACGCATTACTAGCCGCAGCGCAAGAACATGGGATTGAGCCGTTACGCTTCGATGCCGATTATGAGGACCGGGACGAACGGCTTCGAGAGCGGTTTCAGAGCCGAGATAGCGTCCCGCGGGTCGTCTACCATGAGGGTGCGTTCGGTATCGAACCGATCACGTATGTGCTGGGGGAGACGGCTGTCGATGCAACTGAACTGGCTGTCTCGATCGCTGAGACAATGAGCGACCCGACGAACTCGAGTAGCCATCGGCAATAGAGCATTCGAAATACCGAGCCAATCCGATATATTTCCACACTGGGATATCCGACGATTTCAGTGCGGTTGTTATCTAACCATTTACAAGCCAGAGAAGTTCGCTGTTTCCCACAGCGAGAACAGAATATGATATCAAACAATCAGCTCTGAGTACTGTGTTCAATACCATGTTCTATTATCGAATTTGCCAGATGACTGCTCGGATACTTCCTGAGCAATGCGGAAGCGCGTTTTGACGGTCGCCCCACAACACTCAGCGATATCTTATATCACTCGTGGGACGTAGTGCTGACAGTCAAGACGATTCCTCTCAACCCAGCCACATAATTGAAGCGCTTCAAAGAAACTCAGTGTATTCGAATTTCTCTCGCGCGACGAGCCTCTGAGCGCAGATCTACGCTGACTCACAACTCCTCTCCGCACTTCCAGCAGTAATTCGACTCGCTGTTATGAGAAGAGGCCCCACACCGGGCGCATTCTTGATCGATTTCCACGGGCGTTCGTGCCCTGGTCCTCGCCCTCACGACTAACCACGGGATGAGTGTTACAGCAGCTATCAGGCCAATAGATGTGGCAACTTTCCCAGCAGCAGTCACTGGAACAACGTTGCCGAAACCAGTCGTCGTTAACGCAACAACAGAGTAGTACAATGCTGTGCCGTAGTTCGGGAAATCCGGATTCACTCCAGACTCAACTCCATAAATCGTGCCGGCGTGCAGATTCAGGATGACAAAGATCAGTACGAGTAGTTCGGCGACAGTGACTTGCCTCGCGGTTAGGCTGTAATTGAAAAACATATGATTCTCCAATCCAATCCGAACGAACCGAAGCACTCTGAGTACCTGGACGCTTCTGAAAAACGCAAGCTGTCCCACGACTGGGACAAAGACAATCAAGAGTGTTGGGATGATAGACAGCAAGTCGGCAAGTGAATAGAAGTTTGTAGCCTCATCGATAGGACTCTCCGCACAGTCTATCCGAGAGAAATATTCGAACAGGAAGACCAGGGCAAGCCCAGACTCGATCGTGACGAGTTGGAGACGGTATGGATCTGAGATGGAATAGGTTCCAACGATATATAATGACAAAAAGGCGATATTTAGCGCATACAGTAGATATGATGTCGCCCTTCCCCAGCGAGTATCGAGATCATTAATCAGTCTTCCAAACCACAGAGTTGGGCGTCGCATGAATAAACCGAATCTACCCTAACTGCTGGTATCCGACCGAATATCATAAACATTTGCTAACAGCACGGTGGATACACAGCCGGGAGTGATGTGATATCACAATCAACACACTCACTAATGCCGAAATCATCAGAGACTCGAGTATCTTGAATATGAACTCATGAGCGGCGAGATCCACCAAGTCTGATTGGATGTGTCAAAATCACCAACTCTGGGTGATCAAGCAAGCGATGTTCTTCGATACCTATGGCTCCGAAGATAGCTAACACCCTTCCTGCTGGCGATGATTCACCACACACATGCTCAGCTCCGAGACTCGCCGTTGTTGTCCTCTCGAATCGCGCTCAAGTCATGATGGCGGTGAGAGGGATAACGGCTGGTTGGCACAGTTAGGGGTTCACCTGTTCGACCGCAGCGAGGGCCGTTTCGCCCCGCGAGAACAGGTCGTGAACCGCAAACCGTCATATCCCAACTCAGCGGTGCGGTGCCGTGGGATTCCTGCGTCTTCAGGCACGGGAGGATGTCACCTTCAAGTCCTTGGAGTTCGACAAGGCGTCGGCAGCGAGGTTTCTCGCGAATTGGGCGAGGGTGAGTGGTTCTCCTCAGAGTTCGGTGGCTGTTCGTGGAGTGTGTTTTTGGCTTTGACGAGGTGCGGTCGCTCCACACATAGTCTGCGACGTGTTGGGCGGCTTATGTGAACTCCCCGAAGGTCTGGTCACCATCCGAGTGTTGTGACTCGGGGATATTGGGTTTGGCTTGGATGTTCCTGACCATCCTTACCAGACCTGATAGAAAGGAGTAGAGCTATCTCATCGTTGTTTTTTCCGCAGGGAGTTGACCGTGCTGCGAGGTATGGCTCGATTCCCGAGTGTTGGCTTCTTCACCGAGTGCAAGCGTCGAAGTATTCTCCTTGAGTTCTGATGAGCTCAACCTGCGAGAGTGGGTTACCCTGACCCTAACCCAGAAGCAGAACAGGAAAATACAACGCTTTTATTCATATAAGAAGTTCTTCCATACGTGGCGCCTACTCTCCCAAACCCACCAGTGCCGGTCACTATCCCCTCACCCGAGGACTGCCTCAGAGAGAGGACAGCCGGTGCTAACGAATGCGGGGAAGGGAACATAACCGGTGCCGTGGTTTGGCACCGGGAGGAACTGCGAGTTCATGATCAAGGAGCCGTGACTGCTGCGACGAATGCAGCCGACGTCGTGCTTCCTCTGTTCATTTTTGACCCCGGATTCTATGGGGGTGATGGACTCGCTTGCGACAGCCGGATTCAATTCCTTCACGAGTGCTTGCGTGATTTGAGTGGTCAGTATCAGACTCGAACTCAAGATGAGAGTGATGCTGACGATGGTGGACACCTCACCTACGCCTTTGGCGACCCAATTCCAATCTTAGATGCCTTCACCGACGCCGGCTGGAAAGTATTCGCTGCACAGACACCAACTGGGCGATACGGTCTCAGCCGCGATAGGCAGGCGTCTAACATAGGGGTTCGGTTCGTCTCAGGTGATGGGCTGCGTCGAGGAGTTGATCGGACACGGCACAAGTGGGGAGATCATCTCAAGTCGTGGTTCCAAAACGACCGCTACACGCCTTCGTTTGATACGGCTGTGATCACTGGTCTCACAACTGGCGTGACTATCGATCAAGTTGAACAGGAATATCAGATGAGTCCGACAAAATCCCACCTTCCGAGGGGCGGACGAGACGTTGCACGTGAGAAACTCGAGAAATTCGTGGGAGATATTCAAGCATATCCCAGCAATATCTCTTCTCCGCTTGACGCACGTGATGGATGCAGCGGGCTGTCGCCATACATTCGATTTGGATGCGTTTCGACACGTGAAGTGTATCAGTATGTCTGTCAACACGCACAATCCGGCCGAGGTGTCGAGATGTTCAGGTCACGTCTATTCTGGAATCGACATTACAATCAGAAACTCGAAGACTGGCCAGGGTGGCTCGATACGGCAGTCAATCCGGTGCTCGAGGAATTCAACGCCGACCAACATGACCCAGCACTGGTGACAGCGTGGAAACAAGGGAACACGGGGTATCCGATGGTCGATGCAGCGATGCGATGCCTGCGCAATACGGGATGGTTGAACTTCCGGATGCGGGCAATGGGTGTGAGCGCATATTTCCACTTACTGCAACAACCGTGGTGGATTGGAGCCGACTGGTATCATCATCATCTCATCGACAGTGATGCTGCTATCAACTACACACAATGGCAGTCACAGTGCGGACTCATTGGGAAGCCTGGGATCCGTCTCTACAATCCTCGTAAACAAGTCCGTGATCAAGACCCCGATGGTAAGTGGATTCGAAAGTGGGTGCCTGAACTCGAAGCGCTGCCAGCAGAGTACCTCCCGGCACCAGAGAAAACGCCTCTGAGTGTTCAACGGGAATCTGGTGTGATGATTGGATCTGACCCACGAGCTGATTATCCACGCCCGGTCGTTGAGTACGAAACGGCGAAAGAACAATTTTGGCGCCGCTATGAGAGCCTCAAAGAGGAAGCTGCTGCCAAACTCGGTGAGGAAGAGATTGCCCGACGCGCATCGCTTTCGGGCGGCATCACTGGCGCGAAGGAGATTGCAAGAGAATATGGCGAGTCACACTCGACATCCACCCAGGTCGGATTGGCAGACTTCTGACCGGAACCGCACACCGAATCGATTTCAACTCATTCCTGCGGCGAGACCTATCCAGCAGAACCCCAATCATATCACATCAAAATCCGTCGCCAACGCAGGGGCACACAGAAAATTCTGCCTGGTTCATTCTTTATTGATCACGATTTCTACCGCTCTCGACTACATCACGTCTTGAGTCGCAGAAGCGAACCAAATTGAAGACGCCGAGGTATCGTGACCGGCACTGACGCTGACTACCTTCGAGGGCGCGCCTACAAATCTCGTTCACAGCCAATCGAGACGAGCTCAACTCCGCACGAGTCACACTCGCCGCGCTCGTCTGCACGCCCCCCGCAGCTGGGACACTCATACATCTCACATTCTGAAACATCCATCATTGGACGCATATGTTAATGTAAGCCAGAGAACTAATTATATCTTTGGTAGCAACTCCAGCAGAGTGCTGATTATGAGTGTATCGTGGAGCGATTCTACGTATTCTCTCAAAAGCGACGCTAACCATCCAATTGGAGCAAAGGATGCGGTTAGCCAGTACCGCTCAGTTCTGTTATTTCCTGGAGAGAGTCGATGACACCAGCGAACGGCATACTCTCGCTTCCCGATGGATCGACATCTGTGCGCATATCTTGAGGAGCACTACCACAACTATCCAAAAATACTTTTTTACAACGTAAGCGGTTCTGCATGAGCGATACAGACTGATGCTTGCTTCAGTTAATTACTATCACACGTCATCAAATCACCATTTAATCGAACAATCACCAACCATCGCATGGGTGAGTTCACTTTGCGACCTGCCTGAAGCTCATCATGCGGACCACTGAGCCAAACGCAGTCTCAGCAATAAAATATACATTGACATGACCGACTCAACTGTTGTGAGTCACTGGCACCGATAGATTCCAGCGTGCGAGTATGACATCCTCCGCGCCGTGAACGGCGCGGTTGATGTCATCAGTGGCTACCGAGGATGTTCCATGGAATTCGAGCGTCCGTTCTCGAACTGACGGCCACATGTGGCGCAACATGTATGTTGCAAAACCCTGTTCATGGATCCGTTCCAAACACTCCTCGACTGCCGTTACTGGTGAAAGTTCACCGCGTCGAATCTGGGCTGCTATCTCGGTTGCAGAGCTCGGCAGGGTCCGTGATGACATATAACATTATATTTTATTATCATTCTTCAATTTTCGGTTGCCTTTCGCTCCATTGAATCCACTGAGGGGAATCTCAAATCGGTGATCACTGGAGCACACATCTCGAAAATAAGCAATAGGTGCCCAAATCTCCAGTTAATGTGTCACAGACATATTCATCAAGCGCATCAAAAAGTGGAATCATAGAACCTGGCATATAATCATCTGAGCAGGGAATTTGCAATCTGAGGTCGCGCTCACAGGGCTTACCTCAAACACGATTGGATTCCGATTTTTGCCTCATTCATTTCCGATAGCGCTACACCGCGACATTGCAATACCTGAACTGCTACTGTTCTTCTGGCGGTGATGATTCAGTCGCGTCAGTAAACATATTTTCTCCGCCATCGGCAGTCGGTGATGTTGCTGCGTTTAATTCGACCGGTGAGCCGG
>ERZ1034569.228-NODE-228-length-21672-cov-7.208956_pt1 | contig 21672 bp, 20 predicted proteins | sample MGYA00520706_ERZ1034569 | MGnify/ENA primary metagenome ERZ1034569 (study PRJEB33760, sample SAMEA4777722) | hypersaline lake metagenome | biome: hypersaline environment; feature: brines | place: Spain | collected 2014-08 | depth 0 m ...
CTTTACCACCGCGACGGCGTGCAACAGCCCGGAGACCGGCGTCGGCGCGACCATCGCGTCGGGCAGCCAGGAGCGCAGCGGCATCAGCGCCGCCTTCACACCGAACCCCGCTGCGAGCATAGTGAACGCCGCCCGGGCGAGTGTCGCGTCCGCCCCTCCGAGTCCCGCCGCGGTGCTCGGGCCGGTGGCGGCGAAACTGACCGTCCCCGAGAGGGCAAACACCAGTGCAGTTCCCGCGAGCACGAGCACCCCACCACCCAGGAAGGTGTACGCGAGATACTTCCGGCCGGCGGCACGGGCCTCGTCGGTCTCGTCGTGGGCCACCAGCGGGTAGGTTGCGACCGACAGCAGTTCGTAGAACAGGAATATCATCAGCAGGTTCTCGGCAAACGCGACACCGACCGCCGCCGAGAGGCTCGCGGCAAAGGCCGCAAAGAAACGGGTCTGTGAGTCCGCGCCCAGACCGCGCATGTAGCCCGCGGCGTAGAAACTGGTGCCGATCCACAGAACACTGGCGAGCAGGGCGAACACAAGCCCCAGCGCGTCGGCCCGGAGCGCGAACTCGATACCGGCGACGAACTCCCCCATCGACCAGCGGTACTCGGTGCCGTCGAGCACGCCAGGTAGCATGCTCAGGATAACGGCGAACTTCGCGACGGCGGCGAGCACCGACCACGACTCCCGAACGTTCGGCCGGCGGTGTGAGGCGAGTATCAGCAGGATAGTCGCCGCCGAGAGCAGTACTGCGAGCATCGGCCGCGGGTCGGCCGTTGCCGGTTCGATCATGCCGTCACCTCCGGTGCGGCGTCGGCGACGGCCGCGGCGACCGGGTCGAGCCAGGCGGAGAGTTCGGACCCGGTGAACCCGAGAACGACCGCGAGCACCGCCGCCACCACCGCGAGCGCTATCATCCCGACGGAGAGACTGGCTTCGCCGGTCGCCACGGCCGTTGCCCCCGCGCCGCCGTCGGCCGCCACCGCCTCGCCGGTCTCACCGGGTGAGCCGGTGCCCGTGCCCGCCGGGTCGGGTGACACGTCGACGCCGGCAAAGTAGAGCCGCTCGATAATCTGGGCGATATACAGCAGTGACAGCACCGTACTCACGAATATGACCGTCACGAGCGGCCAGTGTCCCGCCTCGACAGCCCCCAGCGCGACGTACCACTTGCCGATGAACCCGACCGTCGGAGGGACACCCACGAGTGCGAACCCGAGCACGGCCATCCCCCCGGCCAGGACCGGCCGGCGGCGCGCGAGACCCGCGTACTCACTCACACGGCGGGCACCGGTTGCGGCCGCGAGCGCACCGGCGGTGGCGAACAGACCGCTCTTTATGACCGCGTGGCCGACCAGGTGGATGCCGACACCGTAGACAGCGAAGGTCGTGGCCTGTTCACCCGCTGCCGGGTGGACCGCAACCCCGATGCCGATGACGATGAGTCCGAACTGTGCGACCGAGGAGTAAGCGAACATCCGTTTTATCCGTGGCTGTACTGCCGCGAGCGCGCTCCCGGCGACGACACTCGCCGCCGCGAGCACGAGCAGAAACTCGAGCACCCGGCGGTTGGCCGCGCCGGCGTCGAAGAACGCGGGCGTGAACACGAACCACGTGACACGGGCGAGTGCGTACGCGGCGGCGGTGGAGGCCAGCGCCGAGATGTACACCGTCACGGTGTCGGGTGCCTCCGCGTAGGCGTCGGGTTGCCAGGTGTGCAGCGGGAAGATCGCAGCCTTCGTGACCAGTCCGACGGCGACGAACCCGAACGCGGCGACGACGAGCGGGTCGGTGTACAACCCCTCGTCGAGAAACGCTGTCTCACCGGCCAGTATCCGCGAGACGTCGACCATGTTGAGCGACCCGGTCTCGACGAAGATGTAGCCGATACCGACCAGGTACATCGACGCCCCGGTCGTCCCGACGACGAGGTACTTCAGCGCGGCGACCGCGGCGGTCGGCGACCGGCCGCTGGCGACGAGCGCGTACGTCGTTAGCCCGGATATCTCGAGAAAGACGAACAGATTGAACAGGTCGCCGGTGAGTGCGACACCCATCAGTGCGCCGGTCAGGAGGAGGTAACCGCTGTAGAAGGCGTTGCTGCGGGGACCGCTCTGACGGGCGAACGCGAGCACACCGAGCGAGACACCGGCAACCAACAGCACCAACACCCCCGAGAACGGGTCGCCGACGAGTTCGATTCCAACGGCAAACCCCTCGGTGGACTCCCCCGAGGACAGCGCCGCGTCGCCCCGCCAACACGCCCCCCCCCCGAGCCCCGGCCCGACGCGCCCCCCGCGGGGGGGGGTGTACCCGCCCCGAGCGGCCAGCCCCGCCTCGACCACGAGCACGGCCGCGGCGACGGCCCACCCCACACTGTCCCGGACCAGTCCGAGCACGAGTGGTAGCGTCGCGCCGAGAAACGGCACGACGATAAGCAGTGCGAGCGCCGCCTCGACGGTCTCACTCATCGGTGCGCACCTCCCGGAGGGTCGCCTCGTCGAGTGTACCGTACTCGTCGTAGATGCGGACGATGAGCGCGAGCGAGACGGCGGTCAGGGCCACGCCGACGACGATTGCGGTCAGGACGATGACCTGTGGCAGCGGGCTCGCGTAGCGGTCACCGGCCGCCGCCTCCGCAGGGATAACGGGTGAACTCCCGTTGTCGACGTACGCCGTTGTCACGAAAAACAGGAATATCCCCGTCTGGAACATGTTCAGTCCGACTACCTTCTTTACGAGGTTGGCACTCGCAGCGACCATGTACAGGCCCACGACCATCAGTATCGCGAACAGGACGTATGTGTAACTGTCTGCTAGCGCCCCGATCATGGCCGGTCACCACCCGAGACTGTCTCCGTGTCGGTCCCCTCGTCGGCCCTCTCGGGGTCGTGCCCACCACCGTCTGTTCGCGCTTCCGGTGTCTGGTCGTCCGGGTTCATCCCCGCGGCGATGAGGAAAAACAGGCCGACGAGGACACCGGCCACGATGGGTGCGACACCGGCGACCTCGATAGCCTCGAGACCCCACTTCGTGTCGATGCCGAACACCGACTCGAACCGGGGGTGAGCGAGGAAACTATCTCCGAACAGCACCGGAACGAGACCGACAGCGGCAAACGCCGCGACACCGCCGGCCGCGAGAGCCACGACCGTCCGGTTGCGCAGCCAGTCCCGGGTGGGTGCAACGCCGAACGCGAACGCGATCATCAGCACGGTCGCCGCCATCACCGCACCGCCCTGGAAGCTTCCACCCGGTGAGTCCGCGCCGTGGAACATCAGGAACAGACCGTACGTGAGCGAGAACGGCGTGACGACCTGGACGGTCGTCATGATGATCTGGCTCTCGACGTACGCAGACCGCCCGTTGGTGTCTGGGCTCACTCGCCAGTTCTCCACACCGGTCTCGTCACCGCCGGTCGCGTCACTCACGGGTGAACACCACCTGTCGAAGCACGATGAGCGAGGAGATCCCCGCCGCGAACACGACGACGGCCTCGCCGAACGTGTCGAACCCGCGGTAGCCGGCCAGCACCGCCGTTACGGCGTTCTCGACACCGGTGTCGTCGTAGGCGTTCTCGATGTAGTACTGGGTGACACCGGGGTTGTTCCACGCGGCACCGGGGTCACCGACCGCCGGAATGCTGTTGAGGAGTGTGACGACGAGCACAATCAACAGTGCCGCAAAGACGGCAAGTGCCGGCAGATCGACCCCCTCTATCCACCTGTCGGGCCGTGTGCGATTGGTCTTTGTGAGTGTCAGGAGCAACAAGAGCGTCGTCACGCCGGCGCCGATGGCCGCCTCGGTCATCGCTACGTCCGGTGCGAGCAAGAACGCGTAGAACAGGGCCATCCCGAGGCTGTAGGCTGCGAACACGACGACAACCGCTAGTACGTCCCGGAGCAGGGCCGTGGTGACTGCGGTGACGAGCACGAACACGAACAGTGCGGCCGCGAACAGTTCACTCATCCTGTCTCCTCCTGTTCGCCTGGCTCGTCGGCCGTCGTGGTGTTACCCCCGGTCTGTCCGCCGTCGGGAACCCTGGCGCGGGCCGCCTCGTAGAGCTCCTCGTCGGTGCGGTCGTCGTCGGCGGTCCAGGGCTCGATACCCTCCTCGTGGGCCGCCCGCGAGATGGCGTGTGCCGCGGTCGGGTTGGTCGCGAAGACGAAAACCAGTAGTAGCACCGTCTTTACCGTGGTGGTCCCCCAGCCGAGCGCGAGTGCGACCCCGGCCAGCGTGAGGCCGGCCCCCAGTGTGTCGGCCTGTGAGGCCGTGTGGGCTCGGGAGTACACGTCCGGTAACCGCAACACTCCCGTCGTCGAGACGAGGGTGAAAAACAGCCCGGCCAGGACGAGCAGGACGATACCACCCGTCCGGACGGTCTCTATCACAGTACGTCACCCCGTTCGACGGTGAACTTCGAGATAGCGACGGCCATCAGGAAGTTCAGTAGCGCGTACACCAGTGCGATGTCGACCAGCGACTGCTCGCCGAGCCCGACCGCGAGCAACGCAAGCACGATCACCGTGTTGGTGCCGAGCACGTTCACTGCGAGCACACGGTCCTGTGTGGTCGGTCCTACTATCGCCCGATAGAACATCGCGACCGCGAGCAGCATGAACCCCGCCGCTACGAGCAGGAACACCTGCGTGACGAGATCTCCGGACAGCCCCGGAATCATCGCCCCTCACCTCCGTCGGTGTCGTTGCTCCCGGCCGTGTCGGTCCCGTTACCGTCGTCACCGGACTGTTCGTCGACGGGCCGGACGTGGTCTGCCGGAACCAGGTCGGCCTCGCCGCGCTCGCGGAGGCTCGGCATCCGCATCGCTCCACGGCCGTAGAACACGAACCGGACCGCCCGTTCGAGCCCACCGTCGACCAAGCCCTCGCGGGCCCTGGGAACGAGTGTGTGGACCAGCAACGACCGCCCGGTGATTCGCACCGAGAGTGTTCCCGGCGTGAGTGTGATGCTGTTTGCGAGCACCGTCATCGGGAGCCCACCCCAGAGCGCCGGTCGCACGCGGGTCAGCCGTGGCTCGACCGTGATCTGCGGGTTCAGGATGACTGCCGCGACGAGGATATTCGTCTTTACGATCTCGACGAGCAGGTAGGGGAGATAGACCAGCCCACGGAGCACGCGACCGACCGACCGCCGGGTCGGTGCGGTGCTGAGTGTGACCTGGGAGAGTGCCACCGCCGCCACAGTCGCCGAGATGGTCCCGGTCACTATGTCGAGCCAGTATATCTTGTCTGCCCACTCCACCGGGTTCGCGGCCAGCCAGGTGACGTTGCCGGCGAGCACCTGGTAGAACACGAACGAGATTCCGAACAGTGTCCCAATCTCGCCGAGGGTGGTCAGCTCGAACACGGGTGTCCGCCGGGTCTGTCGCTCCACAGGGGCAGTTTCGACGCCGATACCCTCGACTCCGGCGAGTTTGCCCTCCAGTGGCTGGACCAGCATCGCCCCGATTCCGGGGTCGTACTCGGGGTCGAGCACGACCCGTCGCCTGTTTTGCCCTCGCGCCTCGGTGACCAGTGCGTTGGCTACGTCGGCCGGGCTGAAGATGTACCGGTCGGCACCGAGGTGAATCGTCTCGACGACGAGTTCCCGTTCGCCGGCATCCTCGCGGGCCCAGACAGCCACGCGGTCGAGTAGTTTCTCCGCCGTCCGGCGGGTCGCCTCGGCCCGCTGGTTGGCCCTGGCCGGATTGAGATAGACGAATCTGACAGTCGCCGGCGTGTCGGCCTCGGTCCCGACGGCCGTTTGTACGGCGTACTCGACGGTCTGGCGGAGCGTCTCGGTGTCGGAGACAGGCACCAGCAGACGGTTATCCGACACCGACTGGGCACCTCCGACGACGGGCAGGACAGAGAGACATGTTACGTGGTACGTACTACGGAGCGCTCGAACGAAAACAATTTCGCTCTCGGTCGGTCTCGTCACGCCCGGGACGTACTGTGCTCGCGCCGGTGGACGAGCCCTTGCATGTCGGCGGTCGTCCGGGCGAGCGAGCGCAGGGTACTGCCGGTTTCGCTGTCGGTCATCACGGGTAACTCGTCGCCGTCGCCGCCCTCCCGGACGCCGATGTCGAGCGGCACGTCGCCGAGAAACGGCAGTTCGACCTCGTCGGCGAACTCGCGGCCGCCACCCGTGCCGAAGATCGGGTGTTCACTGCCACAGTCCGGACACTGGAACCCCGACATGTTCTCGACGATGCCGAGCACCGGTGTCTCGTGTTCGACGAACATCTCGAGACCCTTGCGGGCGTCGTCGACTGCGACTTGCTGTGGCGTGGTGACGATGACCGCCCCGGTAACGGGCACCGTCTGGAGCATCGAGAGCTGTGTGTCGCCGGTTCCAGGCGGCAGGTCGATCACCATGTAGTCGAGTGTTCCCCACTCGACGTCCGCCCAGAGCTGTGTGAGCACCTTGTGGACCATCGGTCCACGCCAGATAACGGGGTCGTCCGGACCGACCAGAAAGTCCATGCTCATCAGCTTGATGCCGAACCGCTCGGGCGGGATGATGGTCTCCTCGGTGCTGAGCTGTGGTTGCTCCTCGGCGTCGACGAGCCGCGGGACGTTCGGACCGTAGATGTCGGCGTCGAACAGACCGACACGGGCCCCGAGTTCGGAGAGGCCGGCAGCGAGATTCACCGCGACGGTGCTCTTGCCGACACCACCCTTTCCGGAGGCGACCGCGATGACGTTCCCGACACCGGAGAGAATCTCCTCGGGGCTGCGCTCTCGGACGGTCGCGGTGATGTCGACATCGTAGCCAAACTCCGAGAGCGCCGTTCGCGTCTCGCCTGCCATCGCCGTCTCGGCCGGCGAGTACGGCGCACCCAGCGCGAGGTCGACCTGGATACCCGCCGCTTCGTGGTCGATCTCGATCTCGTTGACGAGGTCCAGTGAGACGATGTCGTCACCCAGGTCCGGGTCCCGAACACCCCGGAGCCGCGCCCTCACCGCCGCCTCGTCCGGTTGTTCTGACATACATACGGTAGGACGGTCCGGGCGATAAGAATTGTGAACCCCGTTGGAACCGAAACCGCTAATATCCCGCTCCGGAAAGACTCTATCGAGCCGAGGTAGCCTAGCCCGGCCAAGGCGCCTGCTTCGAGAGCAGGTCTCCGAGAGGACTCGTGAGTTCGAATCTCACCCTCGGCGCTCCTCCCGAGCGACAGCGAGTGGTGAGCAATGGCGAGATTCGAACGAGGCAGGTCGCAGCGCAACGACCGTCCTGACGTGGTTCGAATCTCACCCTCGGTGCTCCTCCCGAGCGACAACGAGTGGTGAGCAACGGCGAGATTCGAACGAGACGGCCACGATACCGACGTCGGGTCGGTGTTGTCGTAGTGTGGACAGAAACAGGCGAAAGGAGCAGTTAAGTGTGATGTCGTCGTAACGGGGGTATGGCAAAGTACTCGACTGGTGGTGGGCTCGACGCCGGGGACAGCTGCGAGCTCTGTGGTGCCGCCGGCGTCGAGACGCAGTCAGTGAACATCGCCGGCGCACAGCTCGAGGTCTGTAGCGACTGCGCACAGCACGACGACAGCACACACGACAGTAACGCCCGGAGCGAGACCGGCCGTAACCGAACAGCAGCACAGAACACCGCTCGCGTCTACGACAACACACGGGGTGACAGCACACACTGGGAGAGTGGCGCGGACTACGACGACGACCAGCTCCCCTACCTCGTCGCGGACTACGACGAGCGGCTCACCGACGCACGGCAGGCTGCCGGCTACCAGCTCGGCGAACTCGCCTCGGAGCTCGATATCTCGGAGAGTGACCTGCTCGCCCTGGAGCAGGGCCGAGCTATCCAGGCCGGGGTCGGCGGGAGCACCGTCGGGAGCCTGGAGCAGTTCCTCGATGTCGATCTCGCCGACGAGGACTGACCAGCGCGCGATGCGAACGTCTATTTACCTCTCCCCGGTTACTCACGTCTGTGACAGACGAGTACGACGCGGTCGTGTACGACCTCGACGGGACGCTGGTGCGGCTCCAGGTCGACTGGGCTGTGGCGCGCGACGACGCCCTCGCCGCGGTGCGTGAGGCCGACATCGCCGTCGACGACATCGGCCTCTGGGCGTTGCTGGACCGCGCCCACCGCGAGGGGTTCGCCGAGGTTGTCGAGCGTGTGGTCGCGGCCCACGAGCGCCGTGGGGCGCGAACCGCCGAGCGACTCCCGACCGCCGACGCCCTCCCCCGGTCGGTACCGGTGGGTGTCTGTTCGCTCAACGCCGAGGCGGCCTGCCGGCTGGCGCTCGAACGGCACGGGCTCGACGCTTACGTCGACAGTGTGGTCGGACGGGACAGCGTCGACACGTACAAGCCCGACCCCGAACCGCTGTTGACCGTCGTCGATGCGCTCTCGGCGACGCCGGGGTCGACCCTCTTTGTCGGTGACAGCGAGCGCGACGAACAGACCGCCGACCGGGCCGGTGTCGCGTTTCGGTACGTCGCGGAGCCCACCTGACAGCCCCTCTCGACAGGCACCGCTCGTCTCCCCCCGTAGCGCAGCAGTTCACCGCTCGATGATACTCTCTTCGACAGGCTCGCCGAAGTGGCGGGCGTCGTCCTCGTAGTGGACGAGCACCTCGTCGCCCACCTCGAGGTCGGTGACCGCCTGCCGACCCTCGCGGGTGTGGAGTTTGATGGTTTCGGCGTTCTGTAGCAGTGTCTCGACGCGGTCGTCGCCGACAGCAGCCTGGACCCGGAACATCGGCCGGCGCTCTATCTTCGACCGGCCAACAACCGCCGTGCGGGTTCCCCCGGTCACGTCTGCCACCTGGACCGTGTCGCCGCCGGCCAGCTCCGAGAGGTACCGTGTCTTGCCCTCGGGGGCACGAGCGTACGCGTGGACGGCACCGGCGTTGACACGGAACGGGCGGGACTCGACGTACGGCGAGTCGGCCGTCTCGGCGTGGACAAAGAACAGCCCGCGCGACATCGACCCGACGAGCATCCCCTCGTCGTCACCGAGCAGTGAACCGGTGTCGATACAGACGCGGTCGGCCGACCCGGTCTGCTCGATGTCGGTCAGCTCGGCCCACTGGAACTCGAGCTGTTCCCGGTCGACTGCGTCCCGCACCTCGACGGTCTTTCGTATCTCGTCGGGGTCGTCGGTGTCCAGCAACACCCCGTCGGCGCCGTCCTCCAGCGTCTCGTACGCCGTCTGTGCCTCCTCCGCGCTCGTGACACCGGCCACGAGTGACGTCTCCGAGCCGACCCGCGCGATGAGATTCTCGAGTGGGATAATCTGCCAGTCCACCCCGACGACGATGGTGTGTTCTGCCACCCGAGCGACCGCCTCCGCGAACGACTCGTAGTCCTCGTTGCGGATACGGACGTAACCCACACTGGGCCCGGTCTCGCGCCGGAGTGCCGAGATGTCAGAAGAGCCCGAGAAGTCGGCGGGCAGGTCGACCGTTCCGTCACCCTCGGTGTGCTTGCCGACGACCGTCGCGTCGGCATCTGTTCCGTTCGACTCGGCGTCCATCACGTGGACGTCGTCGGCAAAGGCCGCGGTGTCGACACGCCCGAGTTTGTGAACCCGCTCGACGTCCTCGCGGTCGACGAGCACCCAGTCGACACCAGCCTCCAGTCCTGCGGTGATGCGGCGCTTGCGCGTCTCCCAGTTGCCGACCTCGTCGTCTGCTTTCAGCCAGACGGACCGTGTCATGTGACCACGGTCGGCACGCGATGGTATCAACGTGGCGGATTCGGCGGCGGGTTCCTCGCCGGGCGACTGCACCGGTTGCGGTCGGAGTTCGACCCGATCGTCACGCAAACGCGATCGGTGTCCCGGTCGTGTCGTCGTCGTCACCCACCTTCTCGAGAGCCTCGTGGAAGTCGGCTGTCCGGACCTCGGTCCGGTCGTCGCGGATGGCGAACATCCCCGCCTCGGTGGCGAGCGAGGCGAGCTCCGCCCCGGTGAACCCGTCGGTCTCGGACGCGATCTCCTCCATGTCGACGCTGTCGTCGACGTTCATCTCGCGGGTGTGGATCTTGAGGATCTGTTTGCGGGCGTCCCAGCCGGGCTTTGGCACCTCGATGAGGCGGTCGAAGCGGCCGGGGCGGAGGATGGCGCGGTCGAGCATGTCGAAGCGGTTGGTGGCGGCGATGATGCGGACCTCGCCGCGGTCCTCGAACCCGTCCATCTCGGAGAGCAGCTGCATCATGGTGCGTTGGACCTCGGCGTCACCGGAGGTTTTCGACTCGGTGCGTTTTGCCGCGATGGCGTCGATCTCGTCGATAAAGATGACTGCCGGCTCGTTCTGTCGGGCGAGTTCGAACAGGTCACGAACGAGTTTCGCCCCCTCGCCGATGAACTTGTGAACGAGTTCGGAGCCGGCCATCTTGATGAAGGTGGCGTCGGTCTGGTTTGCAACGGCCCTGGCGAGCATCGTCTTGCCCGTTCCCGGCGGCCCGTGCAACAGAACCCCCGACGGCGGGTCGATACCGACTGCGTCGAACTGGTCGCTCTGGACGAGTGGCTGTTCGACCGCCTCGCGCACCTCGCGGATCTGTTCGGTCAGCCCACCGATGTCGTTGTACGCGGTTCCCGGGCGTTGCTCGACCTGCATCGCCTGTGCCCGGGCGTCTGTTTCGGCTTCGAGAATCTGCTTGACCGCGAAGGAGTCGTTGACCGCCACCCGGTCACCTGCATCGAGCTCCCCACGGAGCGTCGGCGACACCTCGGTCAGCACCTCCTGGTTGTTACCGTGTTGCTTGATAACAATCCCGTCGTCGGTCAGTTCCTCGGCGGTGGCGACGTACAGCGACGAGGTCTTCAGGGTCTCGTTTTCACGTTTCAGGCGGTCGACGTCGTCGGTGAGCCGCTCCCTGCGCTGTTCTGCACTTCTCAGCTGTTTTGTTAGTGTCTCGTTTACACGAACAACGTCGGTGTAGTGATTGCGGAGCGCCGCGAGTCGCTCGGACGGTGTCATCTCGGGGTCGAGGTCGAGACGCGGACGCTCAGGCAGCGATGGACTCCGGGACATCTGATACCCGTACTACGGTATCGCCGATTATAGACCCTTCGACCCCAGTTCGCTCTACGGGGACCCGGCACGCAGACCGCTCTCACTGTCGTGAACCCTGCGCAGGAAGTCCGGAGCGGCCGGTCCTCGACGACCGACCGGCCCCACGTCGAGAGCTCCGCCGGGTACGAGAGTACGACCCCGCTGCTGGCTCGGCCACGCCGGCGCTACGCCGACGAGTAGAAAACAGCTCTCGCGGTCTCTGTCACGACGGCGACAGGCGTGTCACAGGTCCCCACGTGGCGGGCAGACCCGCAGACGAAAAGGCTTATTCGGGCCCCTCTCAGATTGGCTCTCATGGGACGGCTCGACGTCGAGAGGGTCCCGTACGAGGACTACACCAACCGACAGTTGGTCGCACTCCCGCTCGCGGTCCTCGTCGTCGCCCTCGTCATCATCGCCCTGGTGTTCGTGCTCACCGGTTCGCCGGTCTCTCTCGGCCTGGAGTTCACCGGCGGGACCGAGATCAGGTTCACCGCCGACGCGTCGAGTAACGCAGTCGAAACCGCGTTCGAGGACGGCGGTATCGACGTCGCGAGTCTCCGGTCGGTGGGTACCGACAACTCCTACATCCTGACCACCCAGGAGACAGACACCCAGGCGCTCGAGGCGGCCGCGGAGTCGGTTGGTGCCGATATCGACTCGATCGACTCCCGGTCGGCGGCGTTTGGCTCCGAGACACAGAATCAGGCGCTTTTCGGCGTCCTGATTGCTTTTGCCGGCATGAGTGTCCTGGTCGGTCTCATCTTCCGGACGCTCGTTCCGAGTGTTGCGGTCGTCGCCTCCGCGTTCTCCGATCTCGTCATCCCGATTGCACTGATGAACGTACTCAACATCGAACTCTCGCTCGGTGCGGTCGCCGCACTCCTGATGATAATCGGATACAGCGTCGACTCCGACATCCTGTTGAACAACCACGTGCTCCGGCGTCACGGGAGTTTCTACGAGAGCGCCTACCAGGCGATGCGGACCGGTGTCTCGATGACACTCACCTCGATCGCCGCGATGACGACGATGTTTCTCGTCTCGTGGTATCTGGGTATCCCGTTGCTCCCCGACATCGCGCTGATTCTGGTGTTCGGGCTCTCCGCCGACCTGATGAACACGTACCTGATGAACATGAGCCTGCTGCGCTGGTACAAGTTCGAGGGTGTTGCAAAGTGATCGAGTTCCGTGACAACCTGCGGGTTCTGTTCCTGTTGGTGTTGATCGTTCTGGCGACGCTCGCGTTGTTTGGCCCGCTCGGGGCCTCCGGTGGGGAGGCGTTTAGCTCCACCGCGCCGGTTCCGGAGCCCGAGGCCACCGCCACGACCGGCGACGACGGCACGTACAGTATCGAACTCCCCGCGGGTGAACACGACGCGCTCGTCGACGAGATCGGCTACGAGCGATTCGACGAGAGCATCGAGGTGACCGCCGGCAACACCACGACACTGGATATCGACCTGAGCGAGCGCGAGACGGGGACGGTATCTGGTGTCGTGACCGGCCCGGACGGACCGACCGGTGACCTCGCGGTCGAGTTCCGGAACAACGAGTCCGGCCGGGTCGTGGAGACGGCTACGACCGGTGCTGACGGTAGCTACGAGGTCACACTCGAAACCGGCGGTTACTCCGTCCGGATCAGCGAGGTCGGGTTCGAGGTGTTCGCCGACGAGGTGACCGTCGACAGCGGCGGCGAGACGCTCGACATCGAGCTTGGAGCCACCGACACCGGCAGTATCGAGGGACGGCTCACCGACGGAACGGAGCCACTCGCCGGGGTCACGGTCGCCGCTATCAACAACCAGACCGGGACCACCCTCGCCACCACCACGACAGCCGACGACGGGACGTTCGCCCTGGAACTCGAGACCGGTGAGGTGGCACTCCAGGTCGACGACGTCCGGTTCGAGTCGGTCACAACCGAGTACAACGTTCGCGACGGGCAGACGACGACGGCGAATCTCACACTCACACCCCGAGAGACGGGGCTCGTCCAGGGGACCGTCACCGCGGGAGGTGAGCCAGTTCCAGACGCCGAGGTGGTCGTTCGAAACAACGCCACCGGCGAGCGGGTGCTCGCCGACACCACCGGTTCGGACGGGGGGTACGAGCTCGAACTCGGCGTCGGCGAGTACGAACTCGTCGTCGACGAACTGCTGTTTGCGGCGTTCAGCGAACAGGTGACCGTCACCGGGGACGGCACGGAACAGGTCGATATCGGGCTCGAACGCCTCGACACCGGGACCGTCGAGGGGACTGTCACCGACGGCAACGGGCCGGTCGCGGGTGTCGATGTCGACTTTGTCGACCCCGCGGCCAGACTGGGTACGGGACTGGACGTCGACACGTTCCCCGACCCGACGAACCTCCAGTACGGGCTCGAACTGTCCGGCGGGGCACGCATCCGCGGCCAGTTGGTCGGTCTGACAGCGGAGGGGGTCGACATCGAGGGGCAAAACGAGTTCCAGATCGAGGCCACAGTCGCGGCAGAACTCGGGCTCGAACAGATCGACGTTCGTACGCGTGCAGAGCTCGACACGGTCGAACTGTACACGGAGAACGTGACCAGAGACGCGTTCAGGTCGGCACTCGGTGCGGCGGGACTGAACACCGACACCGCCGAGATTCGCGAGGGTGTCACCGGCCCGACCCGACAGGCGGCGGTCACGACTATCACCGACCGCGTCGACCAGACCGGGTTCTCCGGGGCAGACGTGTTCACCAGCAGTGCCGTCACCGGTGACAACTTCATCGTCGCCGAGGTGCCTGGGGTCACCCGTGGGGAGCTCCGGGAGATAATATCCGAAACTGGACGGGTCCAGATTGTCGCCGGATTCCCCGAGCAGACCGCGAACGGGACGGTCTACAACCAGACGACACTGCTGACACAGGACGACATCGCCGGTGTCGAGTCGGCACAGTCGGCCGACGCCCAGAACCCCTCGCCGAACGTCCCGATCAGTCTGACCTCCCAGGCCGGCGAGCGCTTCCAGACCGTCCTCCGGGAGGCCGGGTTCACCACACAGGGGGTCGGCAACTGCTTTTTCAACGAGGACGTCTTCGACGCACCGGCCCCACAACACGAGAATCAGTACTGCCTGTTCACCGTGGTCGACGGCGAGTACGTCTACGGGTCGAGCATGGGGCCGGACCTGGCCGGCACGATAAACGCCGGGGCGTTCGCGAACAACCCACAGTTCATCATGCAGACCGGGAGCCTCGACGAGGCCCAGCAGCTCGAGGTGAACCTCCGCTCGGGTGAGCTCCCGACAGACATCGATATCGTCACGGAGTCGTTTATCTCACCGAGTCTCGCCCAACTGTTCAAGCCACTCGCGTTGCTGACGGCGCTCGTCGCCTGGCTCTCGGTCAGTATCGTGGTCTACTTCTGGTACCGCGACGTCCGGGTGGCGGTCCCGATGCTCGTCACCGCGGGCAGCGAGGTGTTCCTCCTGCTCGGGTTCGCCGCCGCTGTCGGGCTAGCACTCGACCTCTCACACATCGCGGGTCTCATCGCGGTCATCGGAACCGGGCTCGACGACCTCATCATAATGGCAGACGAGATCCTACAGCGAAAACAGAAAGTCCAGACCGGTCGGGTGTTCAGGAGCCGGTTCCGCAAGGCGTTCTGGATAATCGGGATGGCCGCGGCAACGACAATCATCGCGATGAGTCCGCTCGCGGTGCTGAGCCTCGGCGATCTCCAGGGCTTTGCGATTATCACCATCGTCGGGGTGTTGATCGGCGTCGGTGTGACACGACCGGCCTACGGTGACGTGTTGCGAAAGCTGATGCTAGACGACGTGAAACGCGCCGAGTGAGTCGCCTCGAAACGGTGGTGTTCGCCGGCTCTCAGACCGCGCTCGGACCGCGCTCGCCCGTGCGGATACGGAGCGCATCTTCGATGGGCACGACGAACACCCTCCCGTCGCCGGGTTCGCCGGTGCTCGCGGCGGACTCGATCGCCGACACCACCTCCTCGGCCGGGATGTCGGCTACCACACACTCGACTTTGACCTTCTGGTGGAGGTCGACGACGTACTCCTCACCGCGCCACTGACCGACTGCCGCGGGCTGTGACCCCCGACCCGAGACATGGGTGACTGTCAGTGAGGGAGCCTCGACCTCCGCGAGTGCTTTCTTTACATCACCGAGTTTCTCCGGTCGGATAACCGCGGTGACCATCTCGATACCACTCCCCCCGTCGCTCCGGAGGTCGTAACTCCTCACACCACCGTCGGTGGCGAGGTTGGGGTCGCCGAACTCGGGGTAGGTCTCGACCCCGTGTTCGGTGATGTCGAGACCGTCGCGTTCGTGGTCCTCGTCGACGCGGGCCTGCCCGACTAGCTTGAACCCACCCCAGACGAGCGCGGTAGCGGTGACCGTCCACGCGGTGATGATACCGACACCGACAGCCTGGGCGACAAAGGCGTCGAGAACAGAGACACCCTGCGGGAGTTCGACCGCGACGACCGGGTACGCGAGGGCCCCGAGCACACCCGCACTCCCGTGGACCGAGAAGACCGCACAGACGTCGTCGATCTCGAGGTAGTTCTCGACGAACTTGAACACCAGCGGGAGTTGGACACCTGCGGCGAGACCGACGAGGATCGCACCCCACCACGTCGCAACGTCCGGGATCGCGGTGATACCCACGAGACCCGCGAGCAGCCCGTTTGCGACGTGGAGGGTGTCGACTTTCCGGCTGAGAGCCAGCGAGACCGCGGCGGCACCTACCGCACCCATCGCCATCGCGACCGTCGTCGCCATCGCCACACGGCCGAGCGTGTCACCGAGGAACGACGCCCCGTCGACAACCGCTGCCGTGCCGACGTTGAACCCGTACCAGCCAAACGCGAGCATCAGGGTCCCGAGCACCGCGAAGGTCATCGAGTGTCCCGGGATGACGTTCACCGACCCGTCGTCGCCGTACTTGTCCATCCGCGGGCCGAGCACGCACGCCGCGGTCAGTCCGGCGATACCACCCAACCCGTGAACGATCATCCCGCCGGCGAAGTCCGCGAACGCGGTGCCGGTTAGCTCCTCGACCAGACCGCCGTCTGCGGCTTCCCAGGTGAACCCGATGGTGACAGGGTAGATAATTGCCGCCAGCAAAACGGTGTACCCCACGTACGCTCGGAGCTTCGCCCGACCCGCGACCGCCCCCGAGACGATGGTGGCGGCCGTCATCGCGAACACCGCGCCGTACAGCCAGGTGATGTACCCCCCTGCCGGCTGGTTGTGGAACGGGGCACCTGCCTGGAACCGCTCTATCAGCCCCATATCACCGCCGCCCGCGACCGTCCCGACACCGATTCCGACGAGAAAGAACACCACGACCCCGACACTCCAGGTCAGGAGGTTCTTTGTTAGCTGGTTCGCTACGTTCTTCGACCGCACCTGCCCCGACTCCAGCATCGCAAAGCCGGCGTGCATAAAGAAGATCAGAAACGATACCGTGAGTATCCACGAGCTGTTGATTGCGGCCTCGAACGTTTCTACCGGAACTGTCTGTTGAAGTAGTATTGTTGCTTGCATGTTTGTATTTTTTGAGTTTTGGTTTCGAACCGTCTACTTTCGTCGCGCTCTGGACTACATTTGTCCTCGTGTTCTACGCTCTCGGGTGTGTGGCTCCACGTATTAAACCTTCGGCTTAATCTGTCCAGTACTGGCTAGAAAATACATACGATTGTGGGGTCTCGACACCGATATAACGAATATAAGGAACCCGTCTCGGTGTGGGGGGGTGACGTCACACCGACGCCACCGGTCCGTCTGCGTGTCGTAGGGCCACAGTCACCCACCGCGTCCGGGCGTTCTCCGTTCTGGACGTGTGTTTGGTTCGACCTCCGGGTTCGACCGGGATGGCAGACACGCACCTGTTCGGCGGTTCGTGAGAGCAAAACTGGTGGATACGGTCGGCGGGTGTGTCGTTTCCGGTGATGCAGTCACCACCCGACATCACCGAGCGCGAGCAGTACCGACTGCGCAGTCTGGCTGGGAACGACCCGGCCATCGGCGGCGAGACCGCCGCTCGAGGGGCGCGGGACCGAGCACTGTGCCGGGGAGGCCGGGGCACTCGTCGAGGAGCCGACCGGTGTGTCGGTAGTGAGCAGAGAGATGACGACGGCCGGTTGACATCCTCCCGCGCCTGAAGACGCGGGTATTCCTCTTGAATGTATATAAGCCACCGAGCCGCGGCCGTCAGAGGTCACCGCCGGTGAACCGCCGGTAGCCGAGTGCCAGCGGTACCACCACCCAGAGGGCGAGCAACACGAGACCGGTCCACCAGTCGATGTAGACAGGGGTGCCCGAACCGACGTAGTCACTCGCGACGTCGACGTCGAGTCCGAGACGGAGCAGGCGGAGGTAGGCCTCTCTCGGCTGTGCCAGTTCGATCAGTTGGACCCAGTCCGGCGAGTCCACGCTCCCGTCGAACCGGTGGAGAACACTCATACCGAACGAGACCAGTCCGCCCCAGAGAGACACGAGCAACAGATAGCCCCCGGTCGCTCCGTAGGTTATCCGGCGCTCTGCGGTTGTCGACGCAGACAGCGCGACACCGATGGCGACAAACGCGAGCCCGTACAGCGCCGTGACGACGAGTAGCCACAGAAAGCCCACGACGCCGTCGGTCCCGTAGAGAACGGCCCCGGTGATTCCAGCGACGACGAGCGTCACCAGCGCCGGGACGAGCAACACGACACTCCGCCCGGCGAACGTCCCCGCGAGGAGGTCCCGCCGGGAGTGTGGCATGGAGAGCGCGAGCCGGATGCTCCCGTCGATACGGTCGTCGACGACGGAGCGGTAGCCGAGGAAGATACCGAGCAAGGGCAACACCAGAACGGCCAGACTCACCAGTCCCTCGGCAAACGCGGTAAACGACTCGTCGCCGACCCGGCCGTGCCCGGCGGCGTAGCCGACAAACACAATCGCCATCAGCCCGGTCAACAGCCACAGCGTCCGTGACCGACTCGCGTCGTTTACGTTCTTGTACGCGATATCGCGCCAGGTCATGAGAGATCACTCCCGATGAAGCGGGAGGTGGCGAGCCCCAGCGGCACGACCAGCCAGGCCACGAACAGGCAAAGCGCCAGCCACTCGTTGAGATACCAGACGTTGTCGACACTCGCACTCGGGTCGACGAACGCGTCGACGACCCGCTCGAACACCCTGCCGGGTTCGACCGCCCGCAGCGCCGCCGCCGCGACCGGTTCCTCGCCGGTGAGTCCACTCTCGGCCAGCCCGACCTCCAGGGCCCGGCTCAGCGGCCCCCAGGCGAGCCTGAACAGGCCAAACAGGCCGAACGCGAGAATAAACGCCGTACGCTTGGTCGCGACCACGAGCGACGTGGCGAGGCCGAGACCGACCCAGAGTGCGCCGAGTGTGACTGTCGCCACGGCGAACCCGAGAAACCGAACGACCGCGACACTCCCGAACGGGTAGACCACGAGCACGAACCCGGCGGCCAGCGAGCCGGCTATCACCCCACAGAGCAGACCGGCACGGCTGGCGAACGCGCCAAAGGCCACGTCCAACCGGGAGTTTGGCAGTGACAGCGCGAGCCGTATCGCCCCGGACTCGCGCTTGCCGACCACCGCGTTGTACCCGAGCAGGATACCAGCCAGTGCCACCACCGTCGGGAGCCATCCGCTGATGAACCCTGCAAACCGGGCGGTGGTGTACGGCTCCGACCCGAGCACGGGGTACAGGTACGCCCCTCCGAGGATAACGAGCGCCGGCAGGGCAAGCAGGAGCTTCACTAACCGCGGACGTACCGTCTCGGCTATATCCCTGCGTGTAACGACCCGCCAGGTCATGCCTGGCTCCCTCTCGTGTACTCGACGAACATGTCCTCGAGCGACGCCTCCTCGGTGCGGAGGTTGACAATCTCGACGCCGGCGTTGTACAGTTCGAGCAACACGTCCATCTTGACGTCGTTGGCGCAGGTCACCTCGAGCGTCGGACCGTCGAGTACCTGCACGTCGTCGACACCTTCGACAGTCCTGACAGACTGGACGGCACCGTTCGTGAGTTCGTCGGGCGTGATAGCCAGTTTGGTGCCGCCACCCATCGACTCGCGCAGCCCTTCGATGGTGTCGACAGCGACGAGTTCCCCCCGCTGGAGGATGCCGACCCGGTCACAGACAGCCTCCACCTGTTCGAGGATATGACTCGAAAAGAAGATCGTCGCACCGCGCTCGTTCTCGTTGCGAAGCAACCGCCGCATCTTCGCCGCCCCGTTCGGGTCGAGCCCGGTTGTCGGTTCGTCGAGCAACAACAGGTCGGGCTCTCCCGCCAGTGCCATCGCCAGCACCATCCGCTGTTTCATCCCCGTCGAGTACTCACTCGCCTTTCGGTCGGCCGCCTCCCGGAGTCCGACCCGGTCGAGCAGTTCGACGGGGTCTGCGTCGGCGTCTTTCGACCGGATGGCGTACTCGACGTGTTTGCGCCCGGTGAGACGGTCGAACACAGAGTACCCCTCCGGTATCACCCCGAGACGCCCGCGGGCGTCAACACCCTCCTCCTGACAGTCGTACCCGAATATCCGGGCGGTTCCCTCTGTCGGTCGGACGAAATCGAGCAACATGTTGATAAACGTCGACTTGCCCGCCCCGTTCGGGCCGAGAAACCCGAATATCTCCCCCTCCTCGACGGTGAGTGACACCCGGTCGAGTGCCGTTACCGTGCCGTACTCCTTTGTCAGTTCGTCGACCGAAATCGCAGCCATAGCTGGGCATTTCCCGACCGTACATAAATCGTCGACGGACTGTCTCGCCGTGTGAAACCTTTTTTACCCCTGTCACCGACACGGTCGTGTCGCTTACACTCCAAACGAGCACACATACAGACGACCGGGACGTCGACGAGGTGACTCTCGACGCCGCCGTCGAACCCGCAAGACGGGGTGTCCTGGTGAGTGCAACCGGTCGGACGGCCGTGGCCGCCGGTGACCGCCCGACCGACCGTGGCGCGTTCGACGACGCTGCCCGGGTGGTGCTGGTCGACCACACGGTGCCAAACCGCGAGACCGACTCACTTTGGCGTCGCCTGATGAGTGACCGTGTCCAAACCCACGGGATACTGAGCGTTGCCGGGTCACACTACCCGAACCGCTTTTATCTGCCGCCGCAAACATCCGTTTATGCCGGGTGCGGTGTACCTGCGTGGCGATGCGGTGACACTCCGGACCGTCGAGCACGAGGATATCGCGTTTCTACACGAGATGCTCAACAACCCGGCGCTGTGGCGAGGGTTCGGTGCGCCGGGCCCCCGGAGCGAGGCGGAGATTGAGCGCCGGTTCGAGGAACAGAACGGCGGCGAGGCGCTTCTGATCTGTCACGACGACAGACCGGTCGGACGGGTCCGACTCGTCGACATCGACCGGGACTGGGGAAACGCCGAACTCACCTGCTACGTCGCGCCCGACGCCCAACGACGGGGGTTCGCGACCGAGGCCTGTCGCTTGGTGATTGGCTACGGGTTCGACCATCTGCCGGTCAACCGACTCACCGCCCGAGTGTTCGACTCGAACCGTGCCTCACGAGAACTGGCAGAGACACTCGGATTCGAACACGAGGGGCGACTCAGAGAGCACGTCTTCCACGACGGGACGTACCGTGATCTCCACCAGTACGGACTCATCGAGTCGGACTGGCGGGCAGCCGACCCCTGACACCACCCGACCGTCGGCGGTGCCGTCTCGGGTGCGCACACCCCTTTCGTCACACTGGTACCTCCGGTGTGGTCGCGGCAGTTGCGGTCACCACTCCGGGTAGAAACAGTGGACTCGCCGGGATTTGAACCCGGGGCCTTCCCCGTGCCAGGGGGATGATCTACCGCTGATCTACGAGCCCGCACGCAATCTACGGTTTTCGGTCCGGTGGAATAAACCCATCGGACCCTCTCGACCGGGGAACGCACGGTTTATTACGATGAACCGACAATCACGTGCTACGAATGCCAAACTCGAACGGACCGAAACAGGGAACCCGGCACAAACTTCAGAACGACGCTCGCGAGGGCGGAACCTCACCACCACAGCGCTCCGTTCAGCAGTTCGACGAGGGCGACACTGTCCACCTCAACATCGACCCGAGTGTCGAGGAAGGACGGTACCACCCCCGGTTCAACGGTCAGACCGGCACTGTCGTCGGCTCACAGGGCCAGGCGTACAAAGTCCGCATCACTGACGGCGATGTCGAGAAGATGCTCATCTCCGCGCCGGCCCACTTGCTGCTCCAAGAGTAACGGTTTCTGCGTAACTGCTCGTGGGTTGGTAAGGGTAAAACGCCGGTCAGTGACACGCACCCGAGTGTATGTCAGAGGCACGGTCCGGTCCGGTCACCAACGCGGCATACTATTCAAGTACGGCCGTAAATAAACATCTGTTCCTACGCATCACTCAGATTTGACGTATCGTCGTCAGCTTCCACGGTGTGGCCGTGTCAGTGGTCGTCGAGATTCTCGCCCTGGTAGCTTCCCTGGTAGCTCCCCTCGTGGGCGGCACGTGCGAGCACCAGTTGTGCGATACGTGCCCCTGGCTCGATCTCGACCGAGTGATACACCTCGAGCAACCCCTCGCCGCGGCCCTCGTAGCCGGCGTCCCAGACGGCGGTGTCGAGCATACAGGAGTTGCGAAG
>ERZ1034569.231-NODE-231-length-21555-cov-36.632372_pt1 | contig 21555 bp, 22 predicted proteins | sample MGYA00520706_ERZ1034569 | MGnify/ENA primary metagenome ERZ1034569 (study PRJEB33760, sample SAMEA4777722) | hypersaline lake metagenome | biome: hypersaline environment; feature: brines | place: Spain | collected 2014-08 | depth 0 m ...
GTTTCGAACAGGCCTATGGAAACCAGAAAGCTGACTCGTCAGACAAAATTTTTGAGCATGGCCGAATGGAGTCATCCGAAGATGATCATTCTAGAAGCAATGAAGACTTGGGCGAATCCCTGAACTCATCAGAAGTCGAAGAAATAGGTCGTAACCAGCAGTCAGAGGATGAAACAGAGGACGCGGAAAGCGACCACGATGAAAAGCTTGAATCCCAGCTAAGAAACCTTGAGGAGTCACTGAGGGGAGACACATACAGAAGAGACCCAAGTTCCCTTTAAAGTTTTCAACCACAACTACTTCATATGACCACAGTATACGATGTAAAGGCAGAGCCTCTAATTCATGAAGTCGCAGACGATCTTCAAGAAGAATTTGACGCACCGGAATGGACAAAATATGTAAAGTCCGGAAGCAACAGAGACAACCCTCCAGAGCAAGAGGACTGGTACCACATAAGAAGCGCAGCCATTCTAAGAAAAATATACACAGACGGACCTCTAGGCGTATCAAAGCTCAGGACAATCTACGGAAGCAGAGAAGACAACGGCCACGGACCTGAACACCATGGAAAAGCATCAGGAAAAGTAATACGGACAGCACTACAGAACCTAGAGGAAGCAGACCTAGTTGAAACAGAGGAAGGAGAAGGAAGAAAGATAACAGATCAAGGAAAGAGCTTTCTGGACGAAAAATCCGAAAAGGTAATCTAGACTAATCACAACTATGGATGAAGACGAACTGGAGGAGCTGAGGCAACAGAAAGCCGAGCAACTTCAGGAAGAAGGCGACGAATCCGGCGATAGAGAAGAGGAAAGACGTGAGTCAGTAAAACAGAAGGCATACCAGTACATGACACAGGATGCAATCTCACGCCTAGGAAACATTCGGGCAGCACAGCCACAGCTCGCAGACAAGGTAACATCACAGATAGCAAGACTGGGAGAACTAGGACAACTAAAACAAGTGGACGACGACACACTCAAACAGATTCTCAAAGAACTTCAAGACGAGAAACAGGACACCGGTAATATAAGCTTCAGGAGATGAACCAATAATATGAGTTCAAACAAGAGTTCAGCACTGAAGAAGAAACTGGCAAAGGCTAACAAGAAAGCAAAGTCAGCTCCAAGATGGGTCTCACTAAAGGCTTTTGGAATGGACAGGGCAACAGAAAAGTCCATCAAGCCTAGGAAAGACCGACACTGGAGAAGAAACAGCATAGATTAGATTCATTCCAAGTTTTTCTGGAGAAAAAATTCACATGGGAATCCAAAGATACAGCTACGAAGGAAACACCAATATAGGTTTCCACTTAACGACATCCTCCGAACAGAGCATAGTGCCTCCCGACTTTCAGAGAAAAGAAGATCTTGAAACCAAGGTCTGTGAAACATTCATAGCCCGCACAAGACTTGTCGGATTGTTTACAGCAGGCAACTCAAACAACATCTTAGTCCCAGACAGCATCACGGACAGGGAAAGAGAAAACCTAGAAGAATCAGACATAGACTTCCATATTCTCCATACACGGGAAACAGCACTTGGAAACCAGATAATAGCAAACGAGAAAGGTGCACTCATAAGTAAGAGACTTGAAGACCAGCAAGAAGAAATTAAGGAAGCGCTGGAAGTTGAGGTAAAAATTGGAGAGATCGCAGATATAGGAAACGTCGGTTCAGCAGGGCTAACCAATAATCGCGGGGCAGTTATCCACAGAGACGCATCTGAAGAAGAAGCGGAAAAATTAAAACAGGTTCTGAAGCTTGAAGATATAGATATAGGAACCGTAAACACTGGTTCACCCTTTGTCGGCAGCGGTGCAGCTGCCAACAACCAAACAATACTTGTCGGAGAAGATACCTCAGGCCCTGAAATAGGAAGAATAGACAGGACAATGGTTGAGAAAGAATAGAAAAACATTCTCCACGGATTGTCAAATCTAAATAGCAACAACGTCTTTATATGGTAGCTCAGGCACATAAACGATATGGACTTCGTTCTTGGACTAAGTGATGTCAAAGCCGAAGACTCACAAGACGTAGGAAACGAAGCGGTCAGCACGGGGCGAATCCATCAAAACACACAGGTACCGGTTAAACCTGGTTACGTGATTACATCAACGGCATTTGAGAGTTTTCTACAGGAAACAGGTCTCAGAGACAAGATAGAAATGCTCAAAGACGGCCTAGACGCCGAAAACCCCAGAGACGTTCAAAGGCGAGGAGAACAGATCAGATCACATATACAAGAAACCGACATGCCTAAACAGATCAGGCAAAAAATAACAGACGCATACCAAGCCCTATCAGACAGATCAGATGTAGAAAATCCTGAGGTTAACCTACGAGTAAACCCAAACAAGGACGATTCCAGAACTCAACTTGGCATCCAGAACACTAAACATGAGGCCAAGGGGAAAAATGAGTTAATCAACTCAGTGAAAAACTGCTTTGCATCATTATACTCAAACAGGAAAATAGAACAAAAGTCAGGCAGTTACGAAGTTACAGCATCAGTTACTGTTCAAAAACTCGACAGCTCAAAGATCAAAGCTTCAGGAACAGCACACACGTTCCATCCTGAATCAGGAAACCGGGACGTAGTCACAGTTGACCAGTCCAGGAATGGAAAAAGGGACACGATCTTCAAGAAAAACCTGAGTATACTTAGCAGAGCGGATGGAAGCAAAAATGGAAGAGATACTCTCAGCGAAAACAACCTCAAGGAACTGGCAAAACAAGCCGTCAGGATCGAAGAAGAACTACAAGACGAAGTAAAACTTAGATGGGTATTAACCGATCAAGGTAAAATTTTTGTACTGGAAGCAGAGCCACAGAACCCTCCAAACATAGACTTATTAGGACCGAAAGCTCTAGAAGAAGAATCAGAAATTCTAGTGAGAGGTGAGCCTGTAGAAACCGGTATAAAATCAGGGAAAGTCAAGGTCATAGACTCTCCAAGCCACGCAGACGAGCTCAACAACGGTGATATACTTGTAGTCGACAAGCTAGACAAGAGGTGGGAGAATCTAATGGAGAAGGCAGGTGCCATAGTAACCAACAGAGAGATCAATTATAGACAAACAGAAAGTCTACTGAACGAAGATACACCTGTTCTAGCTGAAACTAGAACCGGGACCTACGACCTGAATAACGGAGAAAAAGTCACGGTAGAATGCTCAGCCTCCAAAGGAAATGTATGGAAGGGAGAACTTGAGAAGACATCCAGAGACCTTAATCTCGAGAATGCCAAAAAGGTGACAGAGATTTACCTGGACGTATCCAATGCAGAGAACATATTCAGGTACTCACAGTTGCCTGTTGACGGGGCCAGAATCACGGATCTAAAGAGTATGTTAGCGGAAGACCAGAATAAATGGTCAGAGTCTTCCAAGTCAGAGAAGGAATACGTCAAATCCCTGAAGTCAGGTATAAGCAGGGTTTGCGCAGCATTCCATCCGAGACCAGTAACAGCCGAGTTGTCGAGAGCAGGAGTTGAAACATTTTTAGATGATGATCAAGAGCGTGAAACACCAAGCCAGATAGAACTTGAAATAAAGGCCGTTGAGAGATGCATATCGGAGCTGGGATTTGAAAATATTAAAATCTTGCTGCCGCCTCTTGCAACCGTAAAAGGCGCTAAGGAGCTGAAATCAAAAATTCTCGAGACAGAACCGGATATAGAAAATGCAGGGGTTTACGCCACAGTTGAAAGTCCTGAATATGTAATACAAGGTGAAGAACTCCTGCAAGAGTTCCAAGGAATCGAGCTGAAAATAGAGAACCTTGTAGAAAACATGAAAGGAGGTCTAACCGAGATAGAATCTCTAGACAAAGACAGTTTACTGCAAAATATAATCAGGCAAGCACAGCCTGGATCAGAGCCGGGGGAACTATGCGTGAACATTGGGAAAGATACTGAATACGTGAAGCCATCTGTCCGGGCAGAAGCAGACTCAATAATTGTGAAGCCTGAAGAAGTCGAGAAATGCCTTGCACAGCTTACAGAACTAGAAGATAAATCCGGAGAGAATGAGGATAACGAGGAAACTGATGCGGTCGGTGATGGACTGGAGGTCAATGTAGAGACTTCAATTGGAGGCACGGCGGGAGAAGTTTACGACAGACTCGCCGAGAAAGGTGAAGTTCAAGCAAGTGCATTAACTGATCAGCTAGGAGGTAAAATAAACGAGAGAAAAATTCACCAAGCATTGGGATGGCTGGCAAAAGAGGGAAAGATCAGCATACATAGAAGTAATAACGAACTGACATACAGTCTGAAGTGAGTATTAACTGGTTAAAACGATGACATGAATCTGTTTAAAGATATGCGTAGAATGAATTTGTATGACTGAGATAGAGCTCTGGATGGTTTTTGAAGCCTTAAGCCCTGAAGAAGACGACGTTAACGAGTCTCTTGACGAACACATTAGAAAGCTGAGAGATGAGAAGGATCTCGAGGTTTCAAGTGTAAACACTGATGAAGCCGAGCTTATGCAGGATCCACATCCAGAGCTGGACGAAGGATATTCTAAAGTAATCGAGGTCCAGGCAAAGGCATCTACGTACACCAGAGCCGTAAAGACTGTCATAAACTACGGACCTACCTACGTCCAGATAGAAGGTCCTGAGAGCTTTGAAATGGATATCTCCGACATGCAGAAAAGCCTACAGGAAGTAGCCAACACAGTACATCAGTACGCACAGATGGGAGTAGGTGGAGTACTGGTATCCAGGCCAGAAGAACAGGAATAATTAGTGCAGAACTCATAAACATGAAGTCGACAATGCAATAACATGAACGTTTCAAATCCTGAAACACGGGAAAAAGCCTTTCTTCTACTGGGCGTACTGGTGGTGTTCTCCTGGTCTGCAGCCGCCACCACCATATCATCCGAGGACGTAACGATCGACCTCTCAGACAACACCGCAGAGGCAGACATAAAGGTAGAGAAACTTACCTCCAACCAGTTCTCATATGTATCAACACAGAACATCCAGTCGGTAAATGCCACGGTGGCAGGGAACAAAACGGACTGCAGAGTAGCAGATTCTCCTATCGGGTCAGAGATAAGATGTCCTACCAACACGAAAACCAACTTTACGGTAAACCTAAGCTACAAAATAACTGAAACAATAGAAAAAAGCGAAACCACAACCACGTTTACATACGATCATCCTATATACCGTCCAACAGACAGTTACAGCCTCAAGGTTCTCCTACCGGAAGGAAGTGCGCTAGTCAGAGGGGAAAACGTCACCAGACAAGTAATAAGCCCACTAGGGTACGATACCGGGAGCAACGGCAGGCAGATATTCGTGGACTGGAGTCTAAAACCTGAACTAGGAAACACACTGTCTTTTTACATCATATTTGAGGATATCAACAATCAAAGCCAGCCAAACTTGAATCTGAGAACTTTAGTTGGCGCAGCTGTAGTACTAATGTTGTTGATAACTGGTTTAGGTCTTGTATTTTATCTAAAACGTGAGGACCTGTCGGAGATTATGGCAGATCTAACAGATGACCAAGAGAAAATTATGGAGAAGATCAGGGAAAACCAAGGTGAGTACCTGCAGAAAGACCTTGTGGATGAGATGGATTACTCAAAGGCCAAGATCTCAGGAGAAGTCTCCGAGCTTGTTGAAAAAGGAATGCTCAAGAAGAAGAAAGACGGAAGAAGCAACAAACTCAAGATACCCAGAAAATACACATACTAGCTCAGTCAGGTCGGGCAATATTAATCTGCCTAACCTGATCATCAATCTTTCTACGGCAGATACACTCAGTATCCGCTTTATCTCTCAAACCATCTCTGAGCCTGAAATCAATGCTCTCAGGCTGAAAGCAGTTCACAAAACCCTTCTCAAGATCCTTCTGCAGGCCCTGCTCAACTTCACCACAAAACCTCGAGGAGCTTTCGGAGGAATCATCTGCAATACCTGAGGCTGAAAAGCCGATTGTAACGCCAACAAGGGAAGCCACCAAGACAACTTTGAACCTTCTGGAAATCAGTTCACTTCACCTTCGCTGAGGTTCAAATCCTGAGATGAGTTTAAGCCTAAACTCTCGTTTTTGGTCAGGGTTTTCAGCTCCTTCAGCGGCACATACCTCCTATAAGTCCTGTCGCCGTTAAGAACCACAGCAGGTCCATCTGTCACATTGTATCCCTCTCTGAGCATGTTCAGGACTGAAGAATCCTCTTTCTCCAAGTTAAAGCTGAATATATAGGACGAGTTATCAACCTCTCTGTAATACTCAGTTAAAACCGCGCCCTGTCTCTGCGACTGAACAGAATCATCGAAAAAGTAGAATATCAGGGTAGTATTCTTGTTACACCTCTCATTATAATCCGAAAGAAGATTGTAAAGCCTCAACTGGTTTACATAGTATTTACGGACAAGAAACTTGTACTCCTGGCCGTTGGACAGGCTCTTACCTGAGAAGGACTGAAGGTTACTGCCGATTTCAGTGTTCTGCCGCGACAACTCAGGTATACGCGTCTCAACCAAACCACAGTAGTTACTAGTAGAGTCATCCAGATAGTTCTGTGTCACAAGAAAGTTCTGCATCTCCAAGTCAGATTCCCTAAGCTGATCCTGTATGTAGTTACCTCTCATATCATCTACCTGTAGACCTAACAGAAGCCCTATAAGCAGTACGACTAAGGTTGCTGCCGACGCCTTGAGTATCGAGGACTTGACTAGGTCCATGCTTTTGAACTCCTTGATAGTTCTTTAAAAATAGCGGTGGACCAGAAACCTGCCTTCAAGAAGAAAAATGCAAACAGATAGAATAGAAGACCTGTCTTATGCTCCAAGCTTCGTCCTGACTCCTCATAGGCCTGTTTAACAAGTGCAGCTGTAATACCGATTCCAAAGAACAGGGGAGTGTATATCTTCCACTGGAAGGAAAGCAAAGCCTTTGTAATGCTGTATTCGGGTATTGAAAAGGAGAGACCAACAGATGAAACAGTAATCAGGAAGTTGTACAGCGACTCGGCAAACCCATAGCCAATAAGACCTAGTCCAGCGACAGATATTAATGCTACTGCAAACTGCACTGGTATCTGAAACCTGCTGAACCAGCCATACTCTGAGCTGAAGACAATGTCAGAGTGCTTGGAGATATTCCTGATGTAGCCTCTGGCCCATCTGACTCTCTGACCCTTCAACTCCCTGAAGGAGGCCGGGAGCTCTGTGTTAGATACAGCGTTATAGGTCATTCTTATCGACATACCCTTCCTCCTCAGCCTCCAAGCCATGTCCTGGTCCTCAGTCAGATTGCCTACATCAAAACCATCTAAGTCCTTCAGATCCTGGGTCTGGTATACTGAGAATGCTCCTGGAGTAACATCGAGAATGTCAGCCTTTGACATCAGCTTCCTGTGGAAGTTTGTAACCATGTACTCGACGGATTGAAGCCTTCTCACAAATGAGTTCTTCTTCAGAGGTCTTATCCTTGCGATAACACCTCCTGTATCCTCCTCGGCCACAAGCCGAGATACCGTTGATCTTAACGTATTACCATCTATCACCGAGTCAGCATCCTGAACCGCTGTAAAATCAGATTCAACCTGTTCCAAACCCTTATTCAGTGCCCCTGCCTTACCCCTGTTCTCCTCCAGGTCTACAATACTGAGATTATCTCTGTCCTCAAACCTCTGAGCTTTTTCAAGAGTAGAATCGGTCGATGCATCATTTATGAAAACAACCTCCAGTTCAGGATAATCTATCGAAAGAAGATTTTCCAGAGAGTCCGCAACAACCGACTCCTCATTGTAGGCCGGAACCAGCACCGATACGGATGGCCACTTATCAGGATCATCAAGCTCCTCGGAAGAAGATTTCTGACTTGTGTAAACAGAGTAGAAGAATGCAGACATGAACATTGAGGATGCTACAAGAACCCAGGCAAGCAAAAATATCATAACTTGGTTACACCCGGTAAAACAAGATCTGTGGCATGATATCCAGTCCTCATAAGTCAGTTTTTCATGATCTCCCTAAGCAGAACTGTCGCATAGCAACCCTTTGGAAGGTCAAACTTCACTCTCATCTTGTTTTGGGCCATGTTGAGATCGTCTTCATCAATATCAAGTATTTCAAAGTTTCTAAAATCAGCAAACGCTCTCCTGAAGCTTCCCTCGCTTCTAAGCTCCGGGAACTCCTGAAGCCTGAAATCCTCTTGAGAAACTCCCTCTTCATCTAAGATATCCTCAATCATGTTTTCAGGTCTATTATCCTTCAGATCAGTTTTGAACCCTACGAGAGGTATTTCATACTCCGGATCAAACCACTCATCGTCAAGAAGCTCTGATAGCACGCGGTTAAATATCCAAGACTGATATGCGTGAATGAATAGTTCTTGAAGGCCTTCAGGCAACCTCTTCAGCGCCCCTTTATAATCCTCTTCGTTTTTGTTCAGGTGATAAAGAAGTGTTTTCTCGTACCTGTAGCTTTCTGGGAACTTCTCAGCAGCGTCCTCTGGATCCCGTGACTCCCATAGATTCTCTCTAGTCTTTCTTATACTCTTGTATTCGGAGTCATAAGGCTTAGCTATATAGGTCCATACAGCTTCCTCAAACTCCCCTCTGAGTATGTGCCTGCCTACTTGATGGGTTATAGGCCTGGCTGATCCAAACCTTTGGTCTCCAAAGTAGTTAGGAAACTTGCCATCTAGCTGGTCGATTATCTCTAATGTCCTGTTTCTAACATCTTCTATAGGAAGTCCCAGGTCCCTGATGGCTATCTCAAAGCGGTTGGCATCAAGGTTTCCAAGACCTATGTGATTTCCTTCTCCAATTACCTCTAGATCAAACTCATCTGTAAATATCTGGTTAACGTCTTCCTCACTCACGCCTTGAATTGATATGTACTGTTCTGAAACAGCTCTCTTGTCCTTGTTTCCGGCGTAACCTATTCTGTCACGTGAAATATGCAACATGTTGGAAAGCTTCCCTATAGCCTCTAAAGTGGTCATGTTCTGTTTTCTCAGCTGGACTACCATATGGTCTCCTTCTCCTGTTTCATGGGATGCAAGTTCCTTGACAACAAAGTCTTTAACCTGTTCCTTAAGCTCACCTCTTATACCCGGTGTGTCAGTGTAGTGTTGCCAGTCCATCTCCGTAAGGTCAATACTGTCTTTCATTTGATAGTCCCACTTTGCGTTAAACAATGTGTGCCTGTTATTTTTATTTCATCAGCTTCAAATCTCCTGTTACTTTATCAACTTCAGACTCTTTATCCGGTCCAATAGCAGCTGCGGTTTTTGTTCCAGGTTTGATCTCCGTCATGCCTGCATCCTTAACCATCGCAGCAGTCAGTCCCTGGTCTTTGGCTCTCTGAAACCTTTTAATCAGCTCTTCTTCACTTACTGAGAGGGCAATCTTCTTCCCACCAGTATTCAGCCACTCCTCCGCTTCTCCGTCTTCCAGCTTCCTGTATGCTTTAAGACATGCATGTGATCCCTGTGAAATCTTCTTTCCACAGGACATTCCGACATCGTCACGAAGCAGCAGTACCTGCTTAAGTCCCATAACGTTCAGTTGGTTCATGAAGCAGTATTTTGTTTTTCACATCCAAAGTTAGACACCAAACAGTTTAATACCTTGTGGTTACAACAGAGGTGCGTCCTCAGGTTAACAGGATATCGACTATTTAATTGGGTTCGCCCAGATTCGAACTGGGGATCTTCGCCTTGTAAGGGCGACGTCATAACCAACTAGACCACGAACCCATGTAACAAGATTAATATCTCCTATAAATTCTTAAAACACCAGTCAGTTTATCTCATTTCCAAGGATAGGATCATAAAGAATATCATCTGTAGAATAATACGGATAGTAAACCTTGGATACCTGGGATTCCGTTGAAGCATCTACTTCCTCTTCTTTCAGCTGGTAATCCATTACATCAGACGCGGATACATGTCTCTCAGATTTGTCAACGTCAATAACAGAATCAGAGGCCTCAAGCTCGTCCTCCTTTAAGAGATCTTTATCGCGCAGCTGGGAGATCAAGCTCTTGAGCTTTGGAACAGTTATGTCAAGTTCCTCCACAATGTTCTCACGCGAAACATTGTTCTCAATTTTGAACAGGACCTGTTTTTCCTTAGAAGTTGGCTTTAGCTTCTTCGCCTTGACCTCACCCTCTGCACCATCAACCAGGACCTTCTCATCATCCTTATCTACAAGATATAGAGGGTAATACGTCACGTCAAACTTCTGTCCATACTCATTTTCGACGCTGGAAATACCTTCCTGAGGCTCAAAAACCTTTATTTTAGTCTTCTTCTCGTATTCATCAACTGTCTGAGTCTCTCCTCCATGCCGGGACTTCCTCTGACGAACGTCGGTCATAACAGGATACTGGTTACCTAAGACAAAACATACTCCTGGTGGAAGCGACTTAATCATTCCCTCTACCTCTGAGCTCACGCCTTCAAACGACTTGGAAATAGCGTTAAGATCATTCGGATTTGTAACCTTCAGTATAAACTGTGTGTTACACTGGCTCAGAACATTCTTGTCTATTCTGGCAGGACGCTGTGATATCACGCCTATACCAACACCAAACTTTCTACCCTCCGATGCAATCTTGCGCATAATCGGATTTGAAATAGCCTGTCCAAACCCTTTCTCCGGAATAAAATTGTGCGCCTCCTCAAATACCATGATAAACGGAGGTATCTCATCCCTCTTCCTCAGGTCAAAGAGATTCTTGGCAAGCAGATATACGGCCATCTCAGCGCTGTCAGGCTCCACAGCCTTGAGGTTGATTACTGACGCCCTTCCTTCCTCAACTAAATCCCTGGGATCAACCGGATTCTCCGAGAACAGACCTGAGTCCTCAAGCTGCTCCAGATAGTTAAGCAGGTTCCACTTGGCACTTGACTCCTCCTTCTCAACAGCATCCTCAACATCAGTCAGGGAATAGTCCTCATCTTTCTCTTTCAAACCCTCTAATGCATTGTAGAGCACCCCCATCTGGGAATTAGTCAAGGAATCAGTAATCAAGGTCTGAATCTGCTTCTTATCAAGGTTTACAGAAGAAAACTCAAGAGGAAGAGCGGACTTGTTAATATCAGTGTTTGGAGAATACTCCTTGATCTCGTACGACCTTGACTCATCTTCATTATCCGGGTTAGGGTCTTCAAGGGATGAAAACTCTCCGTGTGGGTCCACAACTAACACTGGGAAATCCTGTTCCAGCATCTCCTCAACCAGCACCCCGGTAAGATACGACTTGCCTGCGCCGGTCTGCGCAAGCACAGCAAAATGTTTGTAGAAATCCTCAGGATTTACAAAAATATCAATTCCGTCGTTGGTCTCAAGACTTCCTATCCTCAGACCATCATTGTCCAAGCCAAGGGTTTGAGAGATCAAATCCTGATCCGCCGAGTAGACGATAGAACCCGGCTCTATTACCTGACGAGGTGCACGGGTCATACCTTTGTCCCTGTAACCGATGATGTTGGCATGAGCTGTTGTCTCACCACTGGATTGCTTTGTCACGCTTTCAATCTGTGCAAGAATCCATCTGTCATTGCTCTTCACAGACACAAAATCAAACTTACCAACCTCTTCAGTCGCCCTGAACTCAAAACCAGAGGTGTCTACATCACCCTCAATAGTTCCTAGTTGCATTACTATAGATACTTTTGAACAGTGATTTTTTGTAAATAAAAAATTCGACTACTTTCCGATCATCCATTTAATAGATTGAATCCACATAATAATCACATGGACTTCAAAGGAATGTTTGATGAAAAACTGGATTCAGACATGGATAAAAACATCTTCCTAGTGGCCGTATGTATTCTTATAGTAGGCGTTTCAATGGGAGCGCACAACCTAGCGACGCCCGAAGAAGATATGAACGTGGGTCTCGTGGAGATAGAAACCCAGTGCACAGGCATTGAAGCAGGAGTATGCATAGGCTTTGAAACACAGCAACACCAAGCATACAACTACGCCAACTACAGCAAAGCCGAAAAAGGCGATCCCAACTACTTCCGAAGAGTAGAATCCGAACTAATGGCACAAGCCTACAACATATGCAATCAGGAAAACATAACCGGATACGAATGGACCTCACAGGCAACCTACGACAACCAGACCGGAAAAGAATGGAGACAGGAGGACAAAGTTCAGCTTCTACCCTGTGAGGACACATTCCACAGGGATCTGGACGCTGAATCGTAGAGAAGCCGTAGACAGCGGCATAGCACCTATAAAAAATCCTCTGCAAAACATTAATTCTAAGAGGTGTATTTGAATATGTCAGAACACGTAAACAAAACTTTTGTAGCAATCAAACCCGACGCAGTAAAGAGAGGCCTAACAGGGCAGATAATATCCACTATAGAAGACAAGGGACTGAAGATTATGGGTCTCAGAATGGTTCAGGCCACAGATCAGATGCTTGAGGAACACTATGAAGAACATGTCGACAAACCTTTCTACAGCGAACTAGAGGAATACATGAAGGACGGACCTATCGTGGCCGTGGCCGTAGAAGGAGTACATGCCGTAGAAAACATGAGGAAGATAATAGGAAACACAGATGCATCTGAAGCACACCCAGCGACAATAAGAGGAAGATTTGCACACATGTCAATGGATCACGCAGATGAAGCTGACAGCCTGTACAGAAACATAATACATGCTTCAGCAACTGAAGACGAAGCAGAAAAAGAACTGGACATCTGGTTCTCGGAAGACCAGCTACACGAATACCAAAACACATTTGAACAGGAAGTAAGGTAAAGGAAATATATGGACAGACTCTACAGATCAGAAGACGACAAGGTACTAGGAGGAGTATGCGGAGGAATCGCAGAAAAATATGATTTAGATCCCTCGCTGGTCAGGCTGGCAACCCTAGTAATAGTGCTCACAGCCGGTATAGGCCTGCCTCTCTACCTGGCCGCCTGGCTGATAGTGCCTCCAGAAAGCGAACTAGAGAACCAGGAACAAGCGCCAGACACAACAGAAACCGAAGATAGTGACGAGGAATCAGAGAGTGAGGAAGAAGAGTAAGTCATTTGTCAAGGGCTGACTGAACCTCCTCAAGGTTAATTTCAAAGCCTGATACAGGGTTGTCAAGCTGCCAGGAATCGCAGACCTTATCCGAGAACTCTCCTACAAACCCTATCCTCTGTTCTTCAACGTAGACATCTGCAGACCTAGAGTTCTTGAAGAAAGGTCTTTCTGAACTCTTTATTTCCAAGTCGATGCCAAGATCTCTTTCCAGGGTCTGTAAGGTTCTACGAGCATCTGTAAAGTCCACGCTCTGACCGGACTTGACAAAAGCCACTTTCTTTACGTTAGATGCACCTGTAGAGGAATCATCCAGCTCAACAGAATCTCCAACCTCAAAAAAGCTTTGAGGATAAGAATGCTGCCTGTTCTGGCTCAAAACATCCAGAAGAGAAGGAACCACCATATTTCTCAGCGAACCAAAGTCCTCAGACAGAGGATTTTCAAGCCTCACATAATCATCCTTGTCTAAATTCATTCTTTCGGTTAAGTCACCCTCACTGATATGCACATAGGTCATGGACTCTGTGGCACCTGAACCTGTCAAGATATCTCTAACAACCTGTGCCGTATCTTGAATATCAGACTGCCTACCTACCTGATCAAGCTCAGGAACCTCCGGCACAACATTCCTATACCTGTGCGCAATCAGCACATCCTCAATAAGATCATACTGATGCATCACATCACTCCTGTAACACGGCACCTCAACCTCAATACATCCATCAGCCTTCTCTGCCCCATACTTCATCATCTCAAGCCTATCAACTATCTCAGAGACCTCTAAATCCACTCCCGAGACATCCCTAAAGTAATCAGGATCAAGTTCCATGCTTGAGGGAGACAAGTCAGGAAGTCTCTCACCGTCAACAGTAACCGACTCGACCCTACCTCCCCTTTCTGCAAGAGCCGTAACTACAATGTTCAGAGCGGACATGACAGCTTGGCGATCCTTGCCGGTTACATCAACAAACAGATCAGTGGTGTCAGAGTCAACCTCGGTCAACTTATTATTTATAATCGGAGGAAAGGACAGTACTTGGTCCTTGTCATCTACAATAACAGGGAAGGCTTCTTCGTCCTCCAGTATCCAGCCATACTCCTGACCTTTCTCATGCTCCTCCAGAATCTGATCAAGACTCATGCTTTCATTATAGTCTAATGGCTGAAACTCCACTTCATTCCCTCCGACCGCCTTGTACGTAAACGGGGGCTCAAGGCTGGAAAGATCATGTAGGCCGATCGCAATCTTGTCTCTCTGCCTGCCCATCGTATGATGAAGCTTCTCCTGAAGCTGGATTAAGCCGTTGATAACCTTTTCAGACAGATTCAAATCCCTGACCACACAGCCTCCCAAGACAGGTCTTACTTCCTCAACAGAATCATCAACAAAAACTTCAATATCTCCTTCATTTAAACTGTACTGCTCTCTACCACGTTCCAGGTCAAAGAAACCTCTGTATGCACGTGCAATGCCTTCCACGGAGAGGCAGTCAGGTCTGTTAGGGTAGTTCTCCACCTCACATACATTCCCATCAATCTCATGCCAGTGAACACCAAGGAAAGACGCTTCATCCATAAGCTTTTGATTACTGAAATCTTCGCCAACAAGATCTGTAAACTCTCTTTTATCAATCTCAATAGTTGCCATAGCTAGCTTTGATCACCTTGATCCCAGTCAGGTCTCCAAACCGGTGTCTGATTAATCAGTTGGATATCATTTCTGTAAAGTTCCCTGATATCCTCAAGTCCTGCCGCCATAAACGCAATTCTGGGTATTCCAAGACCCCATGCCAGCACCTTTGCCTCAAAACCAAGCATGGGCTTAACAACTTCCGGCCTAAACATTCCCGCGCCTCCCATGCCTGTCCAAACATCCTCATCCTCCTCGTAAACCTGTACCTCAACACTCATCTCAGTGTAAGGATAGTAGCTAGGTACAAGTCTGACATCATCATAACCCATCTTCTCAAAAAACTCTGTCACATAACCCTTCAGGTTCCTGAAGTCTAGATCCCTGCCAACGACGATACCATCAGTCTGATAGAACTCCGCAAGATGGGTTCTATCAACGGTCTCATTTCTGAAGTTTCTACCGACTATGAAGAACTTCTTAGGAAGATCCTCATCACTTATATCAATTTCATGAAGCCTCTGAACTGAAACGGCAGTAGTATGAGTTCTAACCACGTTTCTCTCAGCCTGTGAAACGTTCCAGTCTGTCTGATAACCTGTGCTTCCTGTGGTCCAGCCATCCTGATGAGTCTGACCTACGTGATCAACTTTCTCACCGTACTCCTCTAGATCAGCTTCACCAGGCCTCTCAACAAAGAAAGTATCGTGTAGTTCTCTGGCAGGGTGATCCTGAGGAGTGTACAACGCGTCAAAGTTCAGAAAACTTGGAACTACATAATCACCCTCCATCTCCTGAAAACCCATCTCAATCCATGTCTGACGGGCGTAATTCAAGATATTCTTGTAATAATGCTTCTTCCCCCTTCGAAGAGGTTCAGCATCCGCCTCCACGTTGAAAAGCTCATCAACGTCTGATGGATCAAGACTCAAGCCTTTATCCGTCAACTCCACAGTTCTAACGGTTTCCTGAGTCCTGTTTACAAGCCCTCTGTCAACCAGTTCTTGAGAATAATCTCCTTCATCGAGCTTTTGTGATACCTTATCCTCAAGCTCTTGAAAGTCCTTCAAAAGTGTAGCGACACCATTCTCTATCGATATCCAGTCTCTCTTCCTTGCCTGTCCAAGAGCTACATCCAAGTTGACGTTTTGAATCTCTGAAAGATCTTTTGAGCCATTACGCAGTTCCTCAGCCAGTCTGTACTCAGGTGAACCATTTTCAGACACGTTCTGACCCTCCTCAGTTAACTCAAATAATTCCTGAGTTTCCTCACTTACTTCTGCAAGGCCTTTTTCCTCAAGTTCAAGAGAGGCCCTGCTGACATAGGACTGATCATAACCTCTTTCAACAAGCTGCTCAAACCTCAAAGACCGGTCATTCTTGAGTTCTTCAAGTATTTCCTTTGCCTGAGATGTAAGTTCCACGCTTCTCTACTGTAATTAAAACGTTTTATACCTACGCGGTCTCCAGCACAGCACCAACTACAATACAGGCAACACCTGTCAACAGAAGCTTTGCATAGTCCCTCCATACATCCTCAGTGAGATCTTTTCTGTACACTGCTGCGGAAACCAAGCTACCTGTAATACCTGCTATGACAAAGCCCGACATCTCAAACAAAGAATGAGGAAGATAAGCAACACTGACCAAAGGATTAGTTGATGCCACCTCGCCGATGAACACACCAAAAACCGATGCATTCCAGGAAAGTATAAACGCACCGGCAGAGCCTACCAGCATAGAAACCAGCAGAATCGACGCAAACACAGTCAGGTTGTTTGAAAGTATCATACTGAAACCAACGTCCTGGATTGCAGCACCGGATATACCTACAATATCCCTCTGAAGCTCAAAACCTGACGGTCTAAGGTTTCCAAGCACACCAAAAGCCAACGCCAACCCGGAAAATATCGACAGGTACATCTCAACCTCAGGAAGATGAGGAAGTCTTTCTGACTCATCCTCTAGAAACTTCTGGTTAAGAGAGTAAATCAACGGAACAGCAGCAAACAACACAGAAATCAAGCTGGACTGGCCCGGAAATATAGCTTCAGCAACCACAAAACCTAACACACCAGACACAAACCCTAGAACAACCAGAAGACCAAGGTTCTGACTCTCCTCCTCCCTCAAGAAAAGTCTTTCAAGCATAGGAACTAGATACTCTGCCTTGAATAAAAACAGTTTCCTGATCTACCTCTCCAACTTCAGATCAATATTCCTATCCCACATCTCTTGAGCCAGATCTCCCTCATACATCATCTTTTCGACAAGGTCATCAGCATTCTTCTTCCTGGTTTGATGTTCTTCTAGGAACTGGTTTAGCTCCTCAATCAAGATCTCCTTAATCTCACCGGTCAGCATCTCACCGCTCGAGTACTTCTCAGCGATCTCACGCATCCTCTCATCATCCTCCAGAAGAAGATTACGCAGCCACTGGAAAGATGTATCCACAGAGAGATCAGCCCCTTGTTCACGGTGCTCCTCCAAGGTATCTCCCCCACCTGAATACGCATGCTTCTTAACCTTCTCCTCCACCTCTTCAGGAGAGTCGTCGAGCATGATGGCTGTCTCAGGCTTAGAAGAACTCATCTTTCCCTCAGGACCGGTAAGAGCAGGAATAAACTTGGAATGAATCGCAGCCGTCTTCCTATGACCAAACTTCTCCGCAATATCCCTCTGAATCCTCCAATAAGGATCCTGGTCAATTCCTGCAGGAATAACACACCTCTTATTCTCGAAGAAAGTTGGTATATTCTGGATAGCCGGCCAAAAATTCATTCCTATGCTGGTAGATCCTTCAAAACCAAAAACACCCCGAGCCTGTGAGTTGTTTATTTTTTCGGCAATCTTGACAATCCCATCATACATATTACCCATATACTCCCTATTGCGGAAGATAAACGTCTTATCCGGATCAAAGCCCACGGCTGCAATCTCCCGGATATTATCCTGCGCATACCTGTCAATCTCCTCATCAGTCACGTCACGGTCCCAGTACTTCTCGTCATCAGTAACCTGTATATAGACGTTGACATCAAACCTGTCCTGAAGCCATTTTGTAAAATAAAATGAGATTATATGACCGATATGCATCTTCCCCGAAGGCCCGACACCTGTATACAAGAAGAAATCTTCGCCATCCTCAAACTCATCTAAGGCCTTGTCAAAATCACGGTGAGAGTAAACAAAGTCACGCTCAACGTAAAGATTCTCTCCTCCAGCCAAGTCAAAAAACCTCTGCTTCAGCTCCTCATCTATCTCCTCCGTTCCAAACTTGTCAACAAGACGATCATAGTCCACCTGTCCCTCAACATCAAACGGCGTTACATCAAACTCTTCATCTACCATTTTCAATTTCCTCTGTTGAAAATTTGGGGCTAATATTCTTAATTTCTAGATCAATTTTTAAACAAGTCGTCCGATCTCTTGATTTAAGCTAGCAAACACTCCTTTTGAGAAATCAAATCCGGTTAGGTAGTTCCTGAATCTGCGATTATTTCGAAGAATGCCGAAATCGCCGTCAAAAATCTCTAAATAGAAGTTCCTCATCTTGAAGCCGTGGGAGATAACCAGGACGCTTCCTGCAGCTTGTTCCCGAGTAAAATCGGTTTCGACCGATTTTTCCCTAGTCCTGTCGAGCAGGTACTGTCTGACAGCCTCGCTTCCCTCCTGAAACACTTTTTCAGGAACTCCTTTAAACCTGTGCTCCTTCAGCTCCTCCTTTTCCTCCACTGGTATATCCAAGACCCCCGAAAGTTTTTCTGCTGTCTGCCTTGCGCGTTTCAGGGAAGAACTGTATATTTTAGTGAAATTTTGGTCACGAAGTTTCTCGGTGTCGAGCTGTTGCTCGAGTTTTTCTTCGTCGATGCCAGGATCTTTCTCATGGCGGAGAAGCTTCTCCAGCTCTTCCCTGTCGAGTTCCGTCCAGTCCACCTGGTAGGCTGAGTGTCTAATCATGATCGAGCCTGACATCGCCGTCTTCCACCTCCACATTCACGTTTTCGGCTTCCTCTATTTTCTCTATTTCGGGGACGGTAACCACTGGTTTATCGTAGTCAGACAGCACTGTGTACAGATGGGATCCTGGCTTCACGTTGTCCGGCGTGAATATTATCTCTGCTGACTCGTCGACGCTGACGGTCTGATCCACCGCCGAGACGACCTGTGCGTCCTGTCCTAGCTGGAGTTCTCTCGAACCCTCCATCTTCCCAAACGCGAGCTCCGGCCCCTTCTCATATGTTCTCTGCTCCCCTCTCTCAAGATCCGACTCGAAAACCGGACTGGAGAATAGATCCCTGTCGTTGATCTCCTCTCTCATGTCGATGCGGTAGTCCGCGAGGATCGGCTCCTCTTCCAGAAGCTCCAGCTCGTCGTATTCAAGCATGAAGACATCGTCGCCGAAGCCGGATTCCTGTCCCAGCTCCTCGACCAGCTGTTTCGCCAAGTCATACTCCCGGTGTAGGAAGAACTTGTACTTCTCGCTGAACTCGTTTGCCTCTCTCGCGACCTCGGCGAGCTCCGCGATCTCATCGTTCGGTATCTTACGTCCCTCGCTGAACTCTCTTTCCTCCGGCACACTTCTGGGGTTCGAGAGCTCGAAGCTTCCCTGATACCTGTACTCCTCGGTGTCGGGAGGCTGAAAGACCGGTATAGACTCGTCGTAGGCGATCGCATTCCGTAGCTCCTGTGGATCGTCGCCGTCAATCCTGTCTGAGAACGCCTCGACCAGCCTCTCGTACTCTTCAGGATCCTCGTCCTTAAGCTCCTGAAGCTTGAATCTGAGATCCTCTTTGGCGAAGAAGTCGAGTCTCCTAGCCTTGACGTACTCCTTTGCGTGCTCTTCCCGGATTGTCTCGACGGTCTCGTCAAGCGCTTCAAGTATCTCGTTCACATCCTCGAAATCGCCGGGTTCCTTCTTTGTAGGAGGTTCCTCAGGTATCTCGAACTCTCCCAGCTCAGACTGCAGGTTCTCAACCAGATCCTCGTAAGGCTCTCCCAGCAGACCGAGCTCCTCCGCCTCCTCCGCAAAGTTGGCGTACATCCCGAGTTCTGGATAATTGAGGAGATCCGGATCACCCTTAACCATTGGGATGTAGACGTCGTTGATGACCTCCATCAGTTCCTCAGCCTCGATGCCTTCAGGCCTGAATTGGAGCGCGTCGCCGGCGAAGTTGAAGAAAGCCTCTCCGCCGAGGTTGACTGTCCACGGAGAAATCTCATCGCCGTTCTCGTAGCCAAGCTCGTTTCTTCCGAGCTGTGTACCTCCAGGAGTTCCCTCCCCATCGCCCGAGAAGATGTAGCTGAAAAGGGATATGCTGAGAGGTGTGGCGTCACCTCCTCCAAGTATCTCGTGATAGTTTCCGTGGCCGAGCACCAGTTCATCCAGGCCGAGATCCTTCAGGTGCTCTGTCTTGTTCTGCAGCCTCCGCTTCTCGTGTTCCTTGAGAGTTTCATCGGTCAGGCTGTTCATCGGCCTTGCCTGGAGAAGCTCCGGCCCATCTTCTGTGTAGGCGAGCTCGAGATCCATCGGTCGGCCGAAGTACTGCTCAACCTCCCGGGAGAGCTCTTCTATCTCCTGCATTATTCCCGGATCAACCGGTTCTCCGTAGATCCTTTTCTCGTCATCTATTTCGACACGCAGCTCAGGATCTCCATTTTCAACTATAGAATGGACTGCGTTATCCTCTCCGAGAGAAACCATCATCTGGCCGTTGTGGTTGGTATAGACGACTCCAGAGTACTTCATATCTTCTGTCATGTCCTCCTGGACCACGACCCCTCCTTCACCGTCGTAGTGCGACCGAACCTCCTCTATAGCTTTGGGAACCTTGTCTCCAGGCACTGCGAGAGCTGATTCGTTCTCTCCCGCTCCTGTCGTCCCAAGTACGTCTTCGTCGCGGGCGCTGCTCCTGACAACATAGGCCTGGCCTGGGTCGAGCTGTTCTGTATTTATTTCTCCAGTGTATGTTTCCGGTACAGGGAATTCGCCGTCCTCTAGGAGCCTGAGATGAAGCCCTTTTCCGCCGTACTCCGATAGAAGTTCGTCTAGGTCATATAATTCTGGCCTACCAAAAATGTCCACCCGAGGTTGGATCTACAGTCATACTATCACATCTCCATCTTTCCTGCAAAAATTTAAAAAGGGAAAGGTCCGAAAAACTGCTTTAAGGGGCATAGCTACGGCTAAAAGCGCTTTAATTTAAGCAAAACTCCTGAAAAGCTTCCTAGAAAAATTTTTATCGCCATGAGAAGTTTTTGACAGAAGAAATGTTGAGATAGCTGCGGCTCAGGAGACTATCGGGCAAAGATCCTCCAAACACGTTCACCTTTCTGAGCCATACTAGAGGGTCATGGGTGAAATCTTAAATATCTCTCTTCTCGGCCTTGAAGCCGATCATGTCATCGTAGCCGTCAGTCGACATCAGTACCGGGTAAAAGTCCTGTTCAGCGACTTTCTGGTCATCTTCTTTTTCGGCATATACTTGACCTTCCTCGACTTTTTGGAAGTTTGAGGCTAGGAACTCATATCCAGATCCCTCTTCTTTCGAGTAAACCTTGAAGAACTCAGGATTGCTTCGTTCAAATTCTGCGTCAATTAAACCTTCTGCAGCGAGAAAGTTAATCAAAAGATCATAGGCATCCTGTGTGGGATTTCCCGAGGTCCTTGAGAGTTCAACACTTACCGAACAAATTTCAGGACTCATGCCTCCAACATAGCTCATATCCACCAGCTGTCGGATTCCTGCAGACTTCGCAAGATCTATCTCCTCGCCGTTTTCGCCAACTATGATTCCAAATGGCGCTTCACGGGAAACAGTAGAATGTATGTCCAGCACCTTGAGTCCTTCCAGCTCTCTTTCAAGCTTGTAAGCCA